>Ga0070741_10000103_pt1 | contig 316259 bp, 266 predicted proteins | sample Coa_R1_4_FD_66440 | JGI IMG/M metagenome (GOLD analysis project Ga0070741, IMG submission 66440) | Surface soil microbial communities from Centralia Pennsylvania, which are recovering from an underground coalmine fire - Coalmine... | ecosystem: Environmental > Terrestrial > Soil >...
GATGCCAACGAGCGAGGGATCCGCAGTTGCCTTTGCGCGCCAGTTCACTTCTCGCTGCTGAGCGTCTTGCCGCCCACCAGCTTCAAAAACTCGTCATTGCCCGCCACGCGTCCGTGAATCGGAACGTGCTGCGCCACGTCCAGCTTCAGCATCTGCATATTTTGATACAGCGTGCGCATGCCGAGCGTCGCCGCCGCCGGCCCGGGGCCCTGCGCCGGCGGCGAATACAAATCTGCGTTCACCAGGATTTTTTCCTTCGGCAAATAAACCATCAACATGTCATTGCTGTGATTCCCCTGACGGTAAGACGAATCGCCGATGTCGTACGCCACGTCCAGCACATGGAAAACTTCCATCATCCGCGTGCCGTCGGTGATCACATACGGAGCGGTGATGCGTGTGTCCCCGCCGACCGTCTCGATCGGCGCCGGACGCCGGCTGATCATGTACATCGGGTCGTATTTCGCCATGCGGTCCGGAGCGAGCGCCCATCCGCCGGGATGAAACAGGATCCCCAGGTAATAATCTTTGTTCGTCTCGTGAGTCACGACCGTCGTGCCTTGCGAAAGAAATGTGCGCAGCCCGCCCGCATGGTCGAAATGATGGTGCGTATTCACTACGTATTTGATCTGTTTGTTCGGCACGAGCCGGTTCACTTCATTGATGACTGCCAGCGACCGCGCCTCATTCACCGGAGCCTCGACCAGCGCGGCGAAATCGTTGAACTCCATCAGTAGGCTGTTGTAATTCGCCGCGCCCAGCATCCACACGCCGTCCCCGAGTTTTTGCGTCTGTACCGTTAATGGCGGCGCTTTCGCCGACCGCACCGCCTCCGGAACGGCCTCGACCTCTACCCTGGCATTCGGTTCCACCGCCGTCAGTTTAATTTCGTAGTAGTTGTGAGCCGGATTCAAGCGCGGATCGCCCTGGTGCACGTGAAACAGGGTAGGGAACTTCACCCCGCCGAAATCCTTGTACTGGGTATAGCGCATCTCGTAATTCATGTCGCCGTAAATCGGATTCGGAAACCAGGTGTCCACGAGCTCCACCAGATTCTGGTCGTTGATGGTTCCGTTGATTGTGTATTTGCCCCCCATCACCGTGAACGAAACGATCGTCACTTTGCGGCCGTTTTGCGAAAGCCCGTAATCCGCCGGTCCCACAATCGGCAGCGAGATGGCCGTGGCGTCCTTTGCGGCCAGCGCCGCCTTCAGGAATCCGTGCGGCGTGATCATGATCTCCAGTTGGCGCAGATCGTTCACCGGCACGCCATCGAGATAACCTCTCGTTTGCGGCACAATCTTGTCGCCTTCCACATTCCACGCAAAGTTGCCGTTCAGCAATGTCACAATGCGCTGTTCCGGCATTGGCGCACGGCCGAGCGTGGGATAATTGCCCTGCTTGCGCGTGTATTCCTCGCGCGAAAACATCGCCTCGTAGTCAATCGTGCGCGTATACGGATTTACTTCGTAGTGCGGCCAGTCTTCGTTCAGGCCATACGTCTGCCCGATTTGCGAAAACCATCCCGCGCCCGAATAGCGGATGGTCTTCAGGTTCGACAGCCCCATCGCCTGGGCGGAGGCTTGCAACACGCTCTGGACGTCGCGCACATCCTGCGCCGATACCGTCGCTGCCGCCAGACATACCATTGCCGCCAGGATGCCAGCTCGCCGTTTCATAAGCGCCTCCTTGCCTGTCGCATGACCGACCCGCAACTTATTTTCTGACTTTAACGCGTGAAACTGGCCTGCCATGCTAGTGCCGCGCTCAACGGCCTGTCAATGCGGGCCCTTGCGCTTCATCTACCAGCCGAGGCCTTTGCGTCGCGCGGGCGCGCACGCCGCCGTGAAAAAACCTCGGGTCTGACCGGAAATCGGTCCGGCCCGAGCTGCAAATTCCGTGAGGCATTGCTGGTGTGCGATTTACGCTTGGCCTTCAGCCGGGCAGTTCAAGTTTTTTGTAGCTCAGGTCGCGCCGATGCCGCTGTCGGCGAGACCTGAGGCCTTTGCGTCGCGCGGGCGCGCACGCCCACTTTTGCTTCTTGGATCAGGCCACTTTGTGCGGCTGAGTTTCGCGTAAGACATTCGCAAAAAATCTGCCTCCGACGGCTACACCCGCCTGCACTCGGCCGGTAACCACGACGTGCGCCCCCTGCCCCGGAATGCCAAACCCGCTGCTCCACACCCACAGGCGCCCGGTTCCGTCATCGACTTCAAACGCGCCCTGCTTCATCGCGCCAAAAGACGTGACCACTTGCCCGGCAATGGTGACGTCCTTTGACATGTAACGGGCAGGATCGCTGTTAATCGCCGAAATCTTCGTCGCCGTGCAGCCCGCCGCGAAGACAATAAAGAACGCCAGCACAACCAGATTTCTCGCTCCCCGAAAACCACTCGTTTTCGCGACCGTCATTTTCATGTTTGTTAGATGCAGGTTCTCGGGTTCGGCGCAGCTCGTTCCTCGGCTCCGGCCTCGCTTTGCGATCTTAAATTTCAAATCAGCACGCGACCCTACGTCCACCGAAACCAGCCCAGCGCCAGCACAAACGAAACCGTCGTCCACGCCAGCAACACGCCCAGCCGCCCCGCTTGGGCCGCCAGCGGAGCGCCCTCGAGAATCGTTGCGCGCAGCGCGTCGTTCAAAGCCGTAAGCGGCAGCGCGCGAATCAGCGGAAGCACCACGGCCGGGAACCGTTCGTACGAGAAAAACACTCCCGAAAACACCCACATCGGCATCATCACCAGATTGATCAGCCCGCTTACCGTTTCGATTTTCTGCGCGCGGCTTGCGGTCAGCAGGCCCAGGCCCGCAAAAGCTGCTGAACCTAACGCAGCCAGCAACACAATCCCCAGCCACGAGCCGATCACCCGCATATGGAAGACGAAAATGCCGATGCCCAGCAGCAGCGCCAGCTCCGCGACCATCAGCACCAGGCGGCTGCTCGTCAGCGCCAGCAGGAAATCGCTCCGCCGCATCGGCGTCGCCACGTATCGCTTCAGCAATTTGCGTTGCCGATAATCCACCAGCGCAAACCCGACCCCCCACATCCCCGAATTCATCAGGTTCATGCCCAGCAGGCCGGGAATGAGAAAGTCGATGTAACGCGCGCCCGGCTCACTCGACGCCTGTGCCGAAGTCCTCAGCGGATTTTTTCGCCCGGCAGCCGCCTGCAACACATTGTCAGCCACCTCGCGCGCCATCAGGCTTTCCGGACGAGCCGGATCGTAGCGGTATTCGACTTCGCCGCCGGCGCCAGAGGTGTCGCCGCCAACCCCATTGCGAGCACTTGACCCCTTGTCCCCCGGCCCCTTCGGAATGATCACGAGATCATACCTGCCGAGTCGAAAGCCGTTCAGCGCCACCGCCTCGGGCACGACTTGCGCATGTAAAGCTTGCGGAGCCGACTGCGCCATCCGAAGTACAGATTCGGCCCCCGGACCCGCGGCGATGACCACGTTTGGGATGCTCGCCGGCCTCGTTCGAAAAGCGATGCCCAACCCGACCGCCAGCAGCAAAGGAAACAGGAAAACCCAAAAAATCACTTCCGGCTCGCGCTGCATCTCTTTGATTCGAGCCAGCAGAAGATGCTGGTAAGCCGACCATCGCCCATTTTGGCGGACGTTCGTCCATTCCGGGTGCATCCCGCCGCCGCTCGGCAATGCGCCGCCCGTCACCTTTTGCTCCTCGTCGGTTCTCAGCGGAGTGCTCATGCATCTTCCCTCAAGTGCCTGCCGGTGAGCCGCACGAAGACATCTTCGAGGCTGGCTTGCCGCGTGTTCAGTTGCGTCAATCGCCGGCTTTGCTGCGAAATCGCTTCCAGCAGCGCGGGGATGGTTACGTGCGGTTGCCGCACCGTCAAGCAGATCAGTCCGTTATCCGCGTGCACCGCTTCGACTCCGGGCAATTGCCGCCAAACGTCCGGCGGGGGTGCGTCATCGGCTCCTCTGTCATCGAGCGTGCTGACTGCAAACTCCACCATGTGCTGCCCACCCAGGCGTTCGATCAATTCAGCCGGAGTTCCTTCGGCGATGATCTGCCCGTAATCGATGATCGCCAGCCGGTTGCTCAGACGTTCGGCTTCGTCCATATAGTGCGTCGTCAAAAGAACCGTTCCGCCGCGTCGCAGGAACTCGCGAATGATCTCCCACAGTTGCCGTCGGCTCTGCGGATCGAGCCCCGTCGTGGGCTCGTCGAGAAAAAGAATTTTTGGATCCGCCACCAGCGCCGTCGCCACGGCCAGCCTCTGCCGCTGCCCGCCGGAAAGCTTGCCTACCCACGAATCGGATTTTTCCATCAGCCCAAGTTCAACCAGTACTTCTTTTGGCGAACGCGGCCGGCGATAGAAGCTGGCAAAGAGTTCAATCGTTTCGCGAACCGTGAGTTTCTCGGCCAGTCGCGTCTCCTGCAGCGAAACGCCCAGCAGTTCCCGCAACTCGCGCGGATGGTGTTGCCAGGTGCGGCCGAGAATCTTCACTTCGCCCGAAGTCGGCGCCAGCAAGCCTTCGAGGATCTCGATCGCCGTCGTTTTGCCCGCCCCGTTCGGCCCTAACAAACCGAAGCATTCGCCTTCACTGATCTCCAGGTCCAGCCCGCGCAGCGCTTCAACCTTGCCGTCATAGGTCTTGCGCAGTTCCCGGCATTCAATCGCCAGCGTCATGCGTTGGATTCTAACCAATCGCCGCGCTGAATGCTGTGCCCGACGCCTGCGCATGGCCCCTTAAGGCATTCACGCGTGCAACCTACCCTGTTCATCCTATCGACCTAATTGCTCCGTCCGGTTATTCCGGGTAGGCACTCACAGGAGGCAAGCCATGAAACGTTTGTCGCTCGTCATAACTTTGATGGGGCTATTCGCGCTCGGCGCATATCAGGTTCAAGCCGTTCCCCCGCAGCAGGACAACACCACCACACAGGACAGCGGAACAAAGGCCAAAGACAACGCCAAAGCCGCCGGCCATGACACCAAGAACGCCGCAAAAAAGACCGGCAAAGCCGTGAAGAATGGAAGCAAGAAAGCGGTAAACGAGGGCGCAAAGGGAACCAAAAAAGGCGCGCAGAAGACAGAACAGGGCGCGGATAAAGTCGAACAGAAAACCCAATAACCTTTTCTCGCCGTCAATTCGATTCTGATTTCACAAGCTGTGGTGGTGCCCCGCGCTCGTTCTCAGTCCGACCACATGCGGCGCGATTTCCGCGCCCGCCATCCGAATGGCGCGGAAATCGCGCGTCTCCGCGAGGAATCTGCTTTTCCTTTTTGGCGTGCCCACCCTTCCTTGTTCTTAACGGCGGCGCTCTCCCCGCCGTGCCGTTTTCGCAAAATGCACCGGCCTAATTGATTGACCCGCCCTAATCTACCGGATAACCTGTATGAACTTGCGCCGTTTCTCTCGCCGGCCGGTCCAGCTCCGGTTTTGTTCCTGCTCCGCGCAAGCGTCTGCCAAGGAGAACTTCGTGATTTTTCCCGCTCGAAAAAGTGTGTACGGCCTTATCGCGGTCCTGACACTCGGCTCCGTTTTTGCCGCCCTTGCCGGTGCTGCCGCCCGGCAAAACGCCCAGCAAAATGCCCATCAACAAAATGATTGGGCTGAACTGAACGCGCGTGTCGATTCGCTCTATCAGGCCGGCAACTACGCGGAAGCGCTTTCCGCCGCCCGCCAGCTTCTCGATTTTGCCCAGGAAAAGTTCGGCCCCGAATCGCCCAATGTCGCTTCCTGCTTGAATAAGTTGGCTGTGCTGTATGAGGAAGTTGGCAACCTTGCCGATGCTGAGCCGCTTTACGAGCGCGCCCTCGCCATCCGCGAGCGGGCCGCCGGGTCGGACAATCCCGAGGTTGCCGCCAGCCTCAACAATCTTGGCGCCTTATATGCCGATGAAGGCAAGTACGCCCAGGCTCAGCCGCTTTACGAACGAGCCCTTGCCATACGGGAAAAATCGCTTGATGCGAAAAGTCCCGATCTCGCCATGAGCTTCAACAACTTGGCCGTGCTCTATGACCTCGAGGGCAGAGAAGAAGACGCGTTGCCGCTCTACGAGCGCGCGCTTTCCATTCGTGAAAAGGCCTTTGCTCCCGATAATCCGGAAATTGCCAAGAGTCTCGTAAATCTCGCGGGAGCTTATCGCGAGCAGAAGCGCTACTCCGAAGCGGAGCCGCTTTACCGCCGTGCTTTGGCCATCGACGAAAAGACCTTTGGTCCCGAAGAGCCGGAGATCGCCACCGTCCTCGACGATCTTGGCGTCGTGTATGTCGCCGAAGGCAAGTACGATGCCGCCGAACCCCTTTATAAGCGGGCCATGGCCCTGGCCGAACGCAACTTCGCCCGCCAGCCACTCGCCGCCACGATATTCGGCGATGCCGCCGATCTTGAGGTCGCCCAGGGGCGTTATGCTTCCGCCGAACCGCTGGACACGCGCGCCGCGGGAATTCTCGAAGAACGTTTCGGCTCCGCCAGTCCGCGCCTGGCGCCCCTGCTCGGCAATCTGAGCGAAATCTATTACCTCGAGGGCCGTTTTACCGAATCCCTCACCGCACTGCAGCGCGAACTGCAGATTCAGGAGAAAGCGCTTGCAGCGGATGATCCGCGTCTCGCCTCTATCCTGGATAACTATGCCGGCTTGCTACTGAAGACCAATCACACCGCGGAAGCCGCCCAGGCCAAATCACGCGCCGACGCGATTCGCGCCAAGGCCAGCGCTTCCGCGAGCGCCGATTCCGAGAACTGACACATCTGGGATTTGCGATCTGGTCTCGGCGTCCTTTGCCCGCGCATTCAGCACGCGCCGCGTTACTGTCATCACGAGCGAGTCCGCCTTTGGCGGACGACGCGAGGGATCTGCTTTTGCAGTTTCTGAAATCTCAAATCTGGGATTTGCGATCTGGTCTCGGCGTCCTTTGCCCGCGCATTCAGCACGCGCCGCCTTCGAAGATTCTCCGGATACATTCAGCGTCCTCGAAGAGATCGATACGCAATCCGGCGCGCGCACGGCCACCCTTGATACCAAAACGCCCCCGGTTTCCCGGCAAAGCCGCAGTTATCTCTGTCCCTGCTACCGAAACTCCCCGGTGTGCCCCCGGGTGTTGCACGTATTCCTCTGCTACAACATTCCGGGTAGCCTCCCAGAGGCTTCCTCATTCAGCCGCACATGCACTGGGTCGCGCCGCAAAAAATCAGGAGAGTGGTCGTTTGGGTCGCGATGGCAATCGCCCTGCCGGCCGCTTTCGCTCATGCTCAAACCTTTCTCACTGCTCCGGTCAATCTCTCCGGCACGGGCAAGGCCGTCGTCCCCTCGATCGCCATAGGCCCCGCCGGCGATATCAATGTGGTTTGGCTGGATTCCGGCGCCATTCTGTTTCGGCGCTCCACCGATGGCGGCCAGTCGTTTTCCGCGAATATGGTTGTCACCACAACGCTTTTGCCCTCGCAGGCTTCGCAGCCGCAGATCGCGGTGAATTCCGCCGGCGTTTATGTCGCATGGGCCGGCCCCAGCGATGTCTATTTCAGCAGCCTCGCGACCGGCAGCAGCACTTGGTCCGCGCCCGTGAATGTCTCCCTCGGCAAGGGAATCACGCCCGGCAGCGCCGCGCCCGTCCCGCACATGGCTGTTGATCCGAGCGGCGGCGTCGATCTCGTCTGGGGTCAAAGCGGCGCCCACTTCGCGCGATTTTCCGGCGGCACGTTTTCGCCCGCGGTTCAACTCACAGCATCCGCGATGGCTAGCCAGAGCCCCAGAATCGCTATCAACGCGGCCGGGCATGTTTTCATCGTTTGGGAAAACGCGGGGAGTTGCCCCACGATTACTTTGGCACGATCAACGGACAAAGGCGGGACGTTCACGCCCTATTCTGTTGCCGATAACTTGACCGTGGCCGGCCAGCCCGTTACCGGCTGCACCTCTGACGTGCAGATTGCAACCGGCGCAAACAACACGATTTGGCTTCTGTGGGCGAATGAAAACCAGAATATCCAAGACGTGATCCTCACATATTCGGTCGATACCGACCCGTTCACGCCACCCGGCAGCGCAAGCAGCTACTTTAATAATCTGTCCAGCACGTCATCCTACACACCTCGGATGGCCATCGACGCTAGTGGCGACATCAGTGTGGTTTGGATCGGGGATTATCAACAAAACGGGGGTCCCCATGCGATTTATTTCACCCGTTCCACAAATCCTCAAGACCCGGCAAGCTTCTGCGGTGGCAAAGATTCTTCCTGCAAGACTCCACCCATACTCACCAATCCACCCGTAGCGGGACTGGCTACCGGGTTTCCGCTGATTGCGGTGGAGCCGAGCGGAGCGATTGATATCACGTGGCAGCAGGCCAGTGCCGCCAATCCCAGCGCTGCATACGACATTATTCTGGCCCGCTCGACCGATGGCATAAATTTCACAAAGGCGACCCTCGACAGCACGCCTACGACGCAAAGCGGCACGGCGCAAATCGCCGCTGACGGCACCGGCAATGTTTACGCCACGTGGGACGGAAACTCCGGCAGCAGCGCAGACATTTTGCTCAACGGCGATTCCGCCGCCCTTCAGGCCTCCGCTCAGTTCAACATCAACGGCGTAAAGCTTTCGGCATCCCCGCTCTCGGCCACGATCAACGCCGGCGAATCGGCCAATTTTAGTCTTTCTCTCAACTCCGCAAACTCCGTCCCTGGCAGCGTAACTCTGGCCTGCGGTGGCCTGCCCTCCGGAGTAAGCTGCAACTTCAATCCGAATCCCGTTAGTCTCGCTGCAAACGGATCTGCGTCCACAACTCTTGCCGTCGCTGTCGCGGTAAAACCGGCCATCGGATCGGTCGTAAATAGTCCCGGCGTTGCACTTCCCGCTGGCGGCGTTTTTCTGCTGCGAATGAGTCGCTGGCTTCCCGCTTTCGCGTTTATTCTTCTTGCTGCCGTGGTGGCCTTTGGCCTGCCCGCGGGTCTGCCGCGCTTCGCTCGCACCCTGGCGCTGGCTGCTTTGCTCGCTGCAGCCGCGACAGGCATGTCGTCCTGCGGCGGCTCGACCCAAAGCAACGGAGGCGGTGGCGGCGGTCCTATCACTTTCCCGCTCACGTTACAGGGCCATGCGAACTCCGGCACAGCTACCTTCCAATCCATCTCCATTACCGTTCCTTAGTGCACGGCTAGCCGCCTTAGAACCGTCATTTCGAGCAGCCTTCCCCGTGCTCTCTGTGCTTGTGCGTCCTCTGTGTCGAATCCGGGTTTCCGCAGGCCCGCCTGTCAGCCCCCGTACGGTATTTCGTGCACCCGCGTGCCTGATTCGCGGTATTTCGTTTTCTGCCTGAACGAGCAATCCTCCCCCCTGCCCCAGCGTCCCCGCGAATCGCGGGGTCGTGCCTTGATTCTCAAGATGAAAACGGAAGTCGCGGAGCGACTATGTGCAAGCGTTTGCGACCCCGAGAGCGAAGCTTGCTCGCGTCCAAGGCTTTCTGCTATCCGAAAGTGGCAGACGACATGCTCGCTCAACCTGGATCGTAGCCGGTTTGCCGCTCCGTGGCAGGCGCGACTAGGCCGGCTATGAGTTCCAGTCCCCGCACGCAGTTCACAACAAAATTTCCTTGCCGTCCGATTTTACTTCCATGAATCGAACGAAATCGCATACGTCCGTGCAACTTTGCCAGTCGGCACATCCGCGCTCGCTTTCGGCCATGCTCCTCGCCGCCGCTTTCCTCCTTATCGCCGCGGCCGCGAACGCCCAGGTGTTCAGCACGCCCATCGACCTGGCCGCTGGCGGTCCCGCCGGATTGCCCGTAATCGCCGTCGATTCGAATAACAATATCGATGTGGCATGGGCCGCGTCCCAGGGCGTCGTCTTCACGCGTTCTACCGATGGCGGAAAGAGTTTTACAGCGCCTCTAACCATTTCAAACGGAACCGGCTCAAACCGTGTCCAGATGAGCCTTGACGCCGCCGGAGGGATTTATCTCCTGTGGCAAGGGTCTGATTTGCATTTTCGGCTCGCCCACTCCGCCGACGGACGCTCCTTCGCCACACCGGCCGATTTGACCGCCGCTCTGGCGATCGGAACTTTCTCCGGCAACCTGCCGCGCATGGCGCTCGATACCAACGGCAATGTGGATCTCGTATGGGCGCAGTTCGGTTCGGCCGGCTCGGTGCTCTTTAGCCGCTCCACCGACGCCGGCGCGAACTTCTCTGCTCCCGTTCAGCTCGGCAGTTTTGCTTTCGGCGCGAAGATGCAGATCGCCATCGGGACGAGCGGCGTCATTTACGTTCTGTGGACGGAGCAGACGACTCAGGCGGGCGATACCTGCGCACTGCGTTTCAATCGTTCCACCGATTCCGGCGCCTCGTTTTCTCCCACGCTGACCTTGAATGCCGCCGGCGCCGAATGCGACGCCAGGCTCGCGCTCGATTCTTCGGGCGGCGTGAATGTTCTGTCATTCGATGGAAACGGGACCTTCTACCACTCCGCTGACGGCGGAAACACCTTTACGAATTCGCAGAACGTTTTTCTCCCTGCCACGATCTGGTTTGGCGGCCAGTTGAATTCAAACGCCGGTACCATCGACGCCGTTCTCAATTCGTTTCCCAATCACGATGTTTTGTTCAGCAAATCGGCCAATCAGGGAACGAGCTTCTCCGCTCCTCTGTTGGTGAGCGCTTCCCACCCGGCCCCCTCTTCCGCTGGCGCTTTCGGTGCAAATAGCCAATCCATGGGAATGGATGCAGCCGGGAATATCGACGTGATCTGGGAAGACGACATTTTGAATCCAGGCGCGCCGGACATTTTCTTCAGCCGCTCGACCGATGCGGGCGGTCATTTCCTCGCGGCGCAGAACATCTCGAATAATCCCGGCTCCGGCAGTCCGGCCATGGCTCTCGATTCAGCTGGAAACGTAAATGTCGTGTGGGCCGCCGCCAATGCCGGCAAGGTTTTCTTCAGCCGCGCTTCGGCTTCGTCCTCCGGCGGCTTCACCATCAGCGGTGGTCAGAATTCGATGACCCTGCTGCCCGGCGGAACGGCCACAACTCAGTTGACCTTAACCGCGGCAAGCGCATTCAACCAATCCGTTAGCTTTGCCTGCGGCAGTCTGCCTCCCGGCGCGCAGTGTTCATTCAGCCCGGCATCGGTCACGCCGGGAATCTCTGGTACGACTGTCACCGTAGCCGTCTCGGTTCCCAGTACGTTCACCTTCGGCAGCTTTCCTTTCACCGTGAATGCCTCCACGCCCACAATCAGCCAATTTCTGAATATGCAGGTAACTGTCGGCGCCGCCAGCGGATCAATTGCGCCTTCTGTAACGGCAATTCCATTGGGCGGGTCGGCGAACTTTGCGGTAACGGTCGTCAGCACCGGAAATTTCGCCGGGCAATTTTTCCTTAATTGCTCTGCTCCAGCCGGAGTGACCTGCACTTTCACGCCGAATCCCGGTTTCCTGCCGATCAACGGCAGAGCTACCGCTGCGCTCAACGTCCAGGTCGCGAGCCTTCCCGCCGCCGGCAGTGCGCCTGAGAATCCCCAAGGCATTCAACTCCTTGGCCCCACAAACATCGTACCGGCTCTTGCGTTCATTCTTTGCCTGCTCTGTGCCGCGGCAATTGCCGTCGCTCGTTCGAACCAACGTCTTGCCCTCGCGCGCAGGTGGGCCGGCGTTTCCCTGACAATCGCCTTAGCGGTACTTATGCTTTCCTGCGGCGGGGCGGTCGGCACCAACAGGATCGGCGGCGTCGCCGCAACTGGAGCAACCGGCGCTGCCGAGCAGGGGCCCAGCGGCAGCGGCGCACTTGGACCCACGGAAAGCACCAGCGGTACCTCCGCCGGCGCCCTTACGCCGCCAGGAACCACTTCCGTCACTTTCCCGCTGACGGTCGTCGCGCAATCCGGCGGAGCCGTCGTCAACATCGCCACCGCATCGATCACCGTGCCCTAATCGCGTGCGTGAACCCGGAAAAGAGATCACCCCAGCTTGAGACGGGCGTTTTCGTTTTGTAGCCGCCGGGCTTTAGCCCGGCCGTTATCGCTTTCAGTGCGGCGTGCTGCAGTTCCCTGAAAGGTACAACACGGCCTAAGATTCGGCGTATCCTTATATGCTAGGCGAACTGAATCATGAGCCTACAGCCTGCGCGGCATCCAAAATCCCCCAAAAAAGTCGCTGCCGACATTCCCGGTTATACCTACGGAACCGGCGGCGCCGCCAGGTCCCCGGTTTCGCCGGCCGATCTCGAATTGCTAAAGAAAACGGTCGATTTCACACCAGACGACGAGAAATATCTTCGCTTGGCGGGCGAGGTTCTCGCTGATCAAACTGAAAACGTGGTCAAAGCGTGGCGCGCCGTCATCGCCGCCAATCCGCATCTCGCCAAATATTCGCTCGACTCCGAAGGCAGGCCGATCGCCCATTATTCCGCGGCCAGCGGCCTGCGCTTCCGGCAATGGATTCTGGATACCTGCTTTCGCCCGTATGATCAGGATTGGCTGAACTACCAACAGGAGATCGCGCTTCGTCACACCAGCGTCAAGAAAAACAAAACCGACCACGTGGAATCGGCCGTTTCTATCCCTCTCAGGTACGTGATCGCCTTCACCGCCGTCATCAATGACGGCATCAAGCCATTTCTTTCCGCCAGGGGCCACTCGCCCCAGGACGTCGAACGCATGCACCGCGCCTGGTGCAAGTCGGTGCAACTGCAAATCGCGTTGTGGAGCGAACCGTACACAAATAGCGACGTGGCGCCGGACGAGTGGTGACGGTGCACAGCGGAGGCTTCCACCCGCCTTCAGGTGCCTAACCCGCCTCCCGTTGAACCTTAACAGCCGTTCGCGGCGTCCTTTACCAGCATCACCTTATTGTTGGCCCAAACCTGCCCGCCTACGCTGGAATGAGACTTCGGGAGGTAATAGCCAATCATGGGAAAAACAATGAACACCATCACTGGCGTGGCCGCACTGGCGCTCGTCTTTGGCGCGGGTCCGGCGTTCGCCCAATACAGCAATGGCGGCACGACTCAGCGCCAGAGTAACGGCACCACTGAGCGTCAGGGTCATGCGACAGCAAACGACCAGACGTCTCAGAACACTTCCGCTAACAAGACCGATGATACTTTCGCCGAAAAAGCGGCCTCGGGCGGAATGGCCGAAGTGAAACTCGGCCAATTGGCCGAAGAAAAGGGCTCCAATCCGGCTGTCAAGCAGTTTGGCCGCCGCATGGTGCAGGATCACTCCAAGGCCAACAACGAACTCAAGAGTGCGGCCCAGCGCGAGAATCTGACGCTCCCGACGGAGATGGACAAGGCCGACCAGGCCACCTACGATCGCCTCTCCAAGCTTTCCGGTGAAGCCTTCGACAAAGCCTACGCGCGCGACATGGTAAGAGATCATACGAAAGACGTATCTGAGTTCGAGAAGGAAGCCAAAAACGGGCGCAACGAAGCGATAAAGAATTTCGCGGCGCAAACCGTCCCCACGCTGCAGAGCCATCTCGAGCAGGCTCGTCAAATGGAGCAGAGCGTGAACCAAGCCTCCAACGCGAGCGGTAATGAAAACAATACCCGCGGAAATAGCGGAACCACCGGCACCACCGGACGCACGGAATCCTATCCGAGCAACGGCACTGGCTCCGGCGGCCGTACGACTCGCTGACGTGAAAGTCTAACTCCACCCGCGTCGCCGAATTGGCGGCGGCGTTTTGACGTGCCGGCTTTCCCCGAAAGCCGGCACGTTTTTCACTGCGACGTCGCAACGCGTTTATAGCTATACGCGGGCCGCTCCGACGCCCACCAAACTTCTCCGTGCCAGCGGCACTCGGCAGGGAGAGAGGAATCTGCTTTTATTTTTTGGCTTTGACTGTAGCGGGGGCTCAGCCCGCGAGCGCGGAACGCAATTTTCAATTCAACGGCGCCGGGAATGATCTCCGCGATCGGCCGGATTGCACCTCCTCGCCATTCAGTTGCAGAATGACACAGCACGACCATCCTCGACTCACAAAGAGCCAACCATGCGAGCCACTCTCATCGGCGCCTTTCTTCTTCTGCTTTTTCTTGCAGTTCGTTCTTCCGTAGTCGTCAGCGGAGCTCAAACCACGCCGCCGCGATCCGCTGACAACCAGGTCGCGCGCGGGCGTTACCTCGTGGAAGAAGTGGCCAAATGCACCGAATGTCACACGCCCCGCGATGCCAATTTCGAACTCGACCGCGGGCGATGGCTCCAGGGCGCTTCTATCTGGATCCAACCGGTCCAGCCGGTCACGAATTGGGCGCAATTTGCGCCCACGCTCGCCGGTCTCCCCAGCATGAGCGACGATCAGGTCGAGCGCGTGTTGGAAAAGGGCGAAGGCGCAAATGGCCGCGCCATCGAGCCGCCCATGCACATCTACCATCTGAGCCACGCCGACGCGCAGGCCATCATCGCCTACCTGCGCTCTTTGCCCACCGCCACAAACCGCTGATGCACTTGTTCGGCGCCCGCCGTCGGCGCTGTCATCACGAGTCCGCCTGCAGCGGACGAGGGATCTGCTTTTATCCTTCCGGTCCGATACTGCGCTTCATGCGAGCAGGAACCTGTCTTTCAGTCGTAGCTCGGGTCGGGCCCGCTCTGTGGGCCAGATCCGAGGCCTTTCGCCGATTGCGGCTGCGCACCCAGTCGCCCTACGCGGTGGCGCGCTGCTCGCGCGAAGCGGTGTAAGTATTCAGAAACGCGAGAGTGAGCGGCCAGGCCTGCGATGCGGCGACGGGATTGTAGCTGGCGCGGGCGTCGCAGAAAAACCCGTGATCGGCTTCCGAAAACTCCACGTTCACGTAGCTCTTGCCCGCCGCGGTTAATGCGTCCGCAACGGCGCGCCGCTGCTCCAGCGTGATGTGCTGGTCCTTGCCTCCCCAGAACAGCAGAACCGGGTTTTTCAGGTCCTTGATGCGCCCCAGCAGTCCCGGGTTCATGGGATTGGGCGCAATGCCGCCGCCGTAAAACGATACGGCGCATTCCAAAGGCAGAGTCAGCGATGCCAGCACGGCGGCGCGTCCTCCCATGCAGTATCCTACCGCCGCAACCGGCGAGCCTGCTGCTACACCATTGGCGCGCAGCCAGTCGTAGGCGGCGCGAAAGTCGGCCTCCAGGTTTGCATCGCGTAATTCCTTCAAATGCACCATGGCCGACGGGAAATCATCATATCGGCCCTCGAAGCCGGTGCCGCTGCGATGAAACAACTCCGGCGCGACGGCGAGAAAGCCTTCGCGCGCAAAGCGTTCGGCAATGTCGCGGATGTGGGCATTGACGCCGAAAGCTTCCTGCATCACGAGCAGCCCGCGTTGCGGCGCCGCGCCTGAGGGGCGCGCGACGTAAAGCCGCATGGAAGTGCCGTCGCTCACTTTGGTAGTGACGAATTCGGATTTAATCTCCATTCAGGTCCTCCCGAATTTTGGAAGTTTCAAATCTGCGGGGAGTGTGACCCCCTCCCCCTGTTTTGTGCAAGTGCGTATTCTAAAAGACTTACTTAGGCCGGCGCGCGACTTATGTTGCGGTCAAAATCCTCGGCCAGCCACGTCCCTTCACTGTCGTTTCGTTTGCAGCTGCGCCGATCGACCTGGGGCCTCGCGGCAGTTCGAATCGAGTCCCGCGCACTTCGGTCGGCTCGCGGCAGGCGACGAGGACAAGCCGCCCCACGGTTCCAGCTCAGTCATCGTTTTTTCTTCTATTTTATCGCGACCGTCAATCCCAACCCTAGCACAACTGGCAGCCAAAGCGGCCGCTGCCCAAAATGACAAATCGCATATTTGAGATTTGAGAAGGCAACCGCATATCCCTCAGCCTGGTGAAATTGGACCTCCGCGGCTCAGGCCGACCTCAGGCACAACCGAACAACAAAAGCAGATCCCTCACCCCCATTTGCAAAAACCGGCAACTGGGTTCGGGATGACAACCGGGCGGGCCAAGAGGTGATGCGAGAAGGCGAAGAACGGGGGCGGACATGCCCGTTTGCTTCAATCGGGCGAAAAGCCTCGGGTCTGGCCCACAGATCGGGGCCGACCCGCGCTACAACGAGGCAGGTGCGCGCTCGCGTGAAGCGCAGGGGGACCGGAATGCTAAAAGCAGATCCCTCGTCATTCGCGCTTATAAGCGCGAATTTCCTCGGGATGACAATTTTTTCATTTTGCAAAAGCGGAAAATGGGTTCGGGATTACCACCGGAGGCATATAGATGATGTGAGAATACAAACGCAGACAGGCGATGGCGGATCGGCAATCGGGCGAAAGGCCTCGAGTCTCGGCGCCGGAATGGCGGGAAGCTCCCAGTTACCTCGCGGGCGCGTCCAGCCGGGCGCTGACGGCTTCATCCTGCCTCAGCGAATCCAGGCGCGGCGGCATCTCCAAGAATTCCCGAGCGATGTGCCAGAGTTGGTGGCGGTTGAGGCCAAGCACCAATGAGTGAGCCATGCCCGGCAGAATTGCAAACTGCCGGTCCGGATTCACCAGCTTTCGATAGAAATTGAGGCAGTCTGCGTCGGTGGCGATGCCGTCGTATTCGCCGCGCGCAACAAGCGCCGGCGCGTGAATTTTCTCCGGATCGATCACCGGCAAATTTGCCGTCATGTCCAGGTATGTTCCGGTAGGAACGCTGTCGCCGTAACGCAATTCGGCGTCGGCGAGCGCATCGCCCACCGCCGGATCGGACGTGCCCGCCTTATCGCGGGTAAAGATGCTGTGGATCATGGCGCGGTCTCGTGGCCGGCGGTTGTGCGTGCGGTAAAACTCCAGTTGTTTGGCGCGGTCGGCAAGCGTGGGTGAACCTTCACCGGTGTAGGTCAGCGCGGTGAGGACGAGCCGGTTCACTCGCTCCGGATGGTCCATGGCAAAAGCGCCGGCGCGGAGCGCGCCTGAGGATTCGCCGAAAAAGTGATAGCGCTGCTGTCCGGTTTCGCGCTTGACGACCTCCACGGCGGCTGTCAGGTCCTTCACGCCGTCGGCGATATTCGAATTCCCCTCGCCTGCTGATGATTTGCCGTAACCCGTAAAATCCATGGTCCACACGTCAAATCCGTACTCCGCAAATTTATTCATCAGCGAGTATTCGCCATGCCCGGGAACGGTGAGATCGAACGAAGGGCGGGCCGAGATCGATGAGCCGTGCACCAGAAACAGCACCGGATCCGCGACGCTCCGCGAGCGGGGCGCATCCCGCCGTTTGCGAAAAAGAGAGAGCTTCACATTTCCGCGTTGCGCCCAGTATTCGTCGCTCCAGATCTTCGTCTGGCTGGAAGCGGAGGGATTATCGTCGTTGTTTTTCTGCGCCGGCTCGGCCGCCGCGAGCACGCCTTCGCCGAGAGCGCCCAGCATCGTCGGAGCGGCGCCCAACAGGCTGAAGCGGCGCAAGAATGAACGGCGAGAAGCGTCAGAGATCATGCGAGCCATCACGTTCCTCCAGCTTGATAACGGCCGAACGGCCGGTCACCTCGGAGCCACTGGCAGGACTCTACGATACTCTCATGTTTAAGCAGACCGCAATACGGCGGCGCAATGGGTTGAATCGTGCGGTTCAGCGCCGGATCCAGCTCGAAGTCAGCCTCGAATCGTGCCGCCCTCGGCGACGGCCTCAACGGAATCGACATCCTCGGCCGGTTTGCGTTGCGTGGTTCCACTCGGCGCCGCGCGCAGATATTGCGCCGGCCACGATATGGATTCGCCGAGCTGTGCGGCCGCATGCAGCGGCCAGTAGGGATCGCGCAGCATCTCGCGCGCCATGAGCACCAGATCAGCCTGGCCGTTGCGAATGATGTCGTCGGCCTGGCGCGCTTCGGTGATCATGCCGACCGCGCCGGTGAGAATACCCGCCTCGCGGCGTATCCGTTCGGCAAACGGCACCTGATAACCGGGCGCCATCGGAACTTTGGCATCGGCAATATTGCCGCCCGAAGAGCAGTCCACCAGATCGACGCCAAGCGGGCGCAAACCGCGCGCGAGTTCCACCGCCTGTTCGGCGTCCCAGCCGCCCTGGACCCAGTCGGTTGCGGAGATGCGAATAAAGAGCGGCAGCCGCTCCGGCCAGACCCGCCGAATTTTGTTCACCACTTCGCGAACAATGCGGCTGCGATTCTCAAACGAGCCTCCGTAAGCATCGTTACGGTGATTGCTCAGCGGCGAGAGGAATTCATGCAGAAAATACCCGTGCGCGGAGTGAATCTCGAGCACGCGAAAGCCCGCATCGAGTGCGCGCTCGGCGGCTTTGCCGAAGGCATTTCCGATGGCCGCAATGCGGTCGGCGCTTACGGCTATTGGCATGGGGTAATCGGGAGAGAAGGGAATTGCGCTGGGCGCCACGATGTCGGTCCAGCCGCCTTGTCGCTCGTCAACTTTCCCTGTGCCTTCCCAGGGCCGGAACGTGCTGGCTTTTCGCCCTGCGTGCGCGAGCTGAATGCCGGCCACGCTCCCCTGGGCGTGAATGAATTTGGTAATTCGCGCCAGAGGTTCGATATGCGCATCGCTCCAGATCCCCAGATCCTGAGGACTGATGCGCGCTTCCGGCAGGACCGCCGTCGCTTCGGCGATCACCAGGGCGGCGCCGCCGACAGCACGGCTGCCCAGATGCACGAGATGCCAGTCGGTAGCCATTCCGTCTTCGCATGAGTACTGGCACATCGGGGAGACGACGATCCGGTTCATCAGCCGGAGGTCGCGGATCTTCAATTCGTCAAACAGGCCCTTGGTTGCCGATTGAGGCATCGAGTCGTATTCCTTCTCCTGGAGTGGTCGTGCTTGTACCGCATAAGCGTACATGCTGCGGGCGCAATAAAAAAGAGACGTGAGAAAACAGACGTGATTCTGCCGCGAGAGGACGCAACAGGGGAGACCGAGCGCTACGATCTGGATCGGAGGTTATCGGCAGCCGGTCCGATTCAGTTCGCTGAGCTTCTCTATTGCTTCGGAGTTGCCTTTTTGCGACGCCACCGACAATAACACCCGGGCCTGATCGCAATTCCTGGCCACGCCGTCCCCGTGGAGGTAAAGATCGGCGAGATCCATCTCTGCTGTCGAATTGCCTTTTTGCACCGCCGACCACAGCAGTTGCGAGGCCACGGTGGCGTTGCGGGGGCGTCCGCGTCCGTCAAGATATTGACGCGCCAGTTGCAGTTGAGTTTCGCCCGTATCGCCGCGGTTCGTCTGCGCGGAAGCGGCCGCGGAGCCGTACGACGGCACAGATGTGGGGGGAACCGCCGCGGCCGGCACAGCCGGCCTTAGAGCTGCCTCATGAGTCTGAGCCTGAGGGAACGCATTGTGCGATGCGCCTCTCGCCACCTCGGGGATCGCTCCTGCCGAAGTCGGTGACGCTGATTGCGGTTCTCCGGAACTGTTTTCGTCTGAAACGTCTGCTTGCGGCGGGGTGGCGTCGGAAACGCGCGCAGTTGCTTGATTCGGCGTGGACGCTGTGGCCTGGGCCGGCGTTTGCGCCGGCGTAACGCTCGAAGCAGCCGTACTCGCCGCATTAGGAGCTTCTGTCGCAGACGGCGCCCCGAAGGAGCTCGAAACAGCGGGAGCGGATGGGAGGGGAGTTGATGACGCCGGAGCAGGAGCGGGCGCGGGGGGGCTCGATAGATCGCGATCGGCTACACCGGAATTGCCGAAATTGCCGAATGATGCCAGAGAATTTTGCCAGCCGTAATGCCGCATCGCGAACCAGCCGGCACACCCGAGCAGAGCGGAGATAACGATTCCGCCGAGAATCCCCCGGAAAAACGCGGAATCTCGGGCCGGCGGATCGGGGTCGAAATGCGTAATCCAGGGCATCGCACCCGCCGGCTGCAGCATGGGCGCCGGCTGCCGATTCCCCGGAATCGCGGACGGTTGCGGAATCGGCGGCGCTGCTGCCGGTTGATCCGATGAATGCATCGACGCTGCCGCCGGGTTGGGAATGGCGGAAGAAGCGCGCACCATCGGTGGCACCCAGGCGGCGCGCGCAGTGGGTGGGGCAACAGCAGGCGTGTCCAGGGGCGGCATCGGTGCAGGTTGTGGCGGGATTCCTGGAAGACGCTGCGAGTCGCTTCCGGTTGCCGCACCGGATGTCGTTGCACTCAACGGCGAGACGCTTTCAGAGCGAGCCTGATTCGAAAGCGGTTTCGAAATCGAAGTGTCCTGAACTTTGCCGCGCGGCGGCGCCGCTTTGGCTATCTCCGCGCTATTCGAAGCCCATTCGATGATTTGTTCGGCTGCTCCGGCAGGCAAAACGGTGAAACGCAGCCCGCCGGCTTTGCGCGCCGCATCGAGCCAAATGAGTTCGCCAACCGCTTCTATCTGATTTGCCGCGCCCAGGAGAATGGAAACTCGCACCACGCCGCCTTGCTCTACCGGATTGACCATGTGGAAGCGAAGCCCGTCCTTGGAAATGTCTGTGACCACGCCTCCGTTATCGTAGGGGCCCAGGTTTACGTAGGCCAAGCGGCGGATCGTTACGCGCGGAGTCTTTCGTCTTTCCCCGTGGACCATCGGAGCGTTGGGACCGGGGGCGTCGTTTTCAGTCATGTAAGACTTCTCCGTTCGGTGCGAAAAGTTGGATGCGAGGTCGGCTGGCCGGGAAGCCTCGTATTTTTAATTGCGTGAATGCAGAATCTTATGATGTTGGAATGAACACATATACACCTGCGCGCCGCTCAGCCTCAATACAGTAAGTTCCCCCCGCCATTTAAGGCTTCATCCGATAGTTTGCCCTCCGGCGTTCGCACACGATGGGTCGTACTGTCTGAAGCGGTGGTCTTCGAGCGCTGGTATTTGCCGCGGCGGCGCCGGCTGCGCATTGCCACTCTTGAACAACTTTTGAACGAGCAAGCGGAGGGAATCGTGGAACGCATTCTTCCCAGAAAAGATAAGCACGCTTCGGATGAAATGCGCTGGGTTTACGGGGTCGGGGGAGCCGCGCTTCTGCTCTGGGGATTGAGGCGGCGTTCTGTAGCGGGGACCGTGGTTTCCTCAGTCGGTTTGGATCTGCTGAACTGGAGCTTTACCGGACATTATTTGCATGAGGTTTTGGGCCTGACTGGGCTCACTGCCAAAGGCCTACGGGCGCTCGTGCCTCATCAACTGGGAATCAGGGTCGATCGTTCCATTTCTGTTTACCGTCCGCCGGAGGACGTCTATCGCTTCTTCCGGGATTTTTCGAATCTGTCCCGCTTCCTGGCGCACGTCAATGCGGTCCGCGAAATCGACGACAAACATTCACATTGGTACGTAAGCGGTCCCGCAGGTATGGAGCTGGAGTGGGATGCGGAGATCATCAACGACCAACCCAACGAATTCATCTCCTGGCGATCGGTCGGCTCGGCGGACGTGGAGAGCACGGGATCGGTTCGCTTCGAACGAGCGCCCGGGGATCGTGGAACCGTCGTGCGTGTTTCCCTGAATTACCTGCCGCCGGCGGGCGCGCTTGGCGCGGCTATCGCCAAACTCTTCGGCGAGGAACCCGAAAAACAAATCAAAGACGACCTGCGGCGCATGAAACAGATCCTGGAGGCCGGTGAAATTGCCAGCATCGAAGGACAGCCGGCCGGACCATCGCATCCGCGGCGTTTGGAGGAGCGTCATAAGCGCCTGCAAGAACATGGGGCCGAGCCAATGCGCGTGACTCCCGGTGAACAGACGAAGGCGGCAATCTCAGGAACCGCCGGCTGAAATTCGCATTTAGAAATACTTCCAGAGGAGAAAATCATGAAGGCGCTCTGCTGGTATGGAAGCGGGGATGTGCGTGTCGAAACCGTGCCCGATCCCCACATCATTAATCCTCGCGACATCATCGTGCGTGTCACGCTCACCGCCATCTGCGGTTCCGACGTGCATCTGTACGACGGCTTCGTGCCCAGCATGCAGCGCGGCGACATTCTGGGACATGAGTTCATGGGTGAAGTCGTCGAGGTCGGCCACGAAAACGGGCTGAAGGCCGGGGACCGCGTCGTTGTGCCGTTTCCCATTGCGTGCGGCCACTGCTATTTCTGCCAGAATCAACTCTACTCCTCCTGCGACAACTCCAATCCCAACGCCGCGGCGCTCGAAGCGCTGCAAGGCTACAGCGCCGCCGGACTTTTCGGCTACAGCCATCTATACGGAGGCTACGCCGGGGGGCAGGCGGAGTATGTTCGCGTACCCTTTGGCGACGTCGGGCCGCTCAAGGTTCCGGACAACATGAGCGACGAGCAGGTGCTCTTTCTCTCCGACATTCTGCCGACGGGATATTTCGCCGCCGAGAATTGCCAGATCAAACCGGGCGACACTATCGCCGTATGGGGATGCGGACCGGTAGGTCAATTTGCCATCCGCTCGGCATTTTTGCTGGGGGCGGCGCGCGTCGTGGCCATTGACCGCTTTCCGGAGCGGCTCGGGCTGGCGCAAAAAGCGGGCGCGGAAATCATCGACTACGAAGAGCAGCACGACATCGTCGAATGCCTGAAAGAGATCACCGGCGGAGTCGGGCCGGATGCGTGTATCGATGCCGTGGGCCTCGAGGCGCACGGCACCGGCATCGGTTATTTGTACGACCGTTCGAAGCAGATGCTGCGCCTGCAAATGGACCGGCCGACCGCGCTGCGCGAAATCATTCAGGCCTGCCGCAAAAATGGAACGGTGTCGCTCGCCGGCGTGTACATCGGGCTGATCGACAGTATGCCGCTGGGCATGGCGTTCGGAAAAGGGCTGACCTTCAAGATGGGACAAACGCACGCGCACCGTTACATGCGCCCGCTGCTCGAGAAAATCTCGAGCGGCGACATCAATCCCGCGGAGATCATCACGCACCGCATGCGGCTGGACGAGGCGCCCGAAGCGTATCGCATCTTTGCGAATAAAGAAGACAAGTGCATCAAGGTCGTCCTGCGCCCGTAAATCCCTCTGTTCGAATATTTACGCTCGGCGAAAAACCAGCGCTCCGCCGCATGCGGAGTCTGCGCGATCAGACGGCTGCGAGCCGCTGAAGCTCCCGCCTGAGCGAAAGACTACTGTCGGCCGGTCAGATCACTTCGCGCACTTCGTCGGAAGCGATGGTCAGCGCGGTGCGCATGCGATGCGGCGTGCCGCGAGCAAGCGCTTCGGCCAGCTTGGCTGCTTGCTTGATCTCCACCTTGGGCGGCATCGGCGGCTCAAATGGATCGACAATGGCGTCGACGACAACGGGACCAGGTTCGTTCAGCGCTTCTTGAATCACGTCGCCGCAGATCGACGGATCCTCGATGCGGTAGCCCTTGGCACCGCAGGCGCGCGCGACTGCCGCGTAATCGATGGGGCTGAGTTCGGTTCCGAACTCAGGGTTGCCGTCCATCACCATCTGTTCCCACTTGATCATGGCCAGCGTGTTGTTGTTGATCACAAACACCTTGATGGGCAGCTTGTACTTCACGGCCGTGGCAAATTCGCCCATGAGCATCGAAAATCCGCCGTCGCCGATGAACGCCACCGACTGCCGCTCCGGATATGCGATCTGGGCGGCGATGGCATATGGCAACCCGTTGGCCATGCTGGCCAGCGTGCCGGAAAGCGAATGTTTCTGGCCGCGCTTGACCGGAATGTGGCGCGCGAACCAGGTGGCGATCGCACCCGAATCGCAGGAGACAATGGCCGTATTCGAAAGGCGCTTGCCCAGTTCCCAGGCGACCACTTGTGGCTTCATGGGCTTGTCCTGGCGGGTACCGCGCTCCTCCATCAGCTTCCACCACTTCGCCGTCTCTTTCTGTGCTTTTTCCAGAAAGCGGCGATGTTTGTTGCGATCGAGCATCGGAAGCAGCGCCTCGAGCGTAGCCTTGCTGTCGCCGACGAGTCCGGCATCGACCGGAAACCGCAGCCCGATGAGGGCCGGATTGATGTCGATCTGCACGCAAAGCACTTCTTCCGGATTGGGATAAAACTCGATGTACGGGAAGGAAGTTCCGATGAGCAGCAGCGTGTCGCAATCTTCGAGCGCTTCCTGTGAAGCCCTCGTCCCCAGCAGCCCAATGCCGCCGGTGGTATACGGCGAATCGTCCGGAACAGCGGCTTTGCCCAGCAGCGGCTTCACGATGGGCGCGGCCAGCCTCTCCGCGAGTTCTTCCAATTCATCCGTCGCGTGAAGCGCTCCCTGGCCCGCCAGGATCACGATGCGCTTGCCGCGATTCAGGATCTCCGCGGCGCGCTTGAGTTCGTTTTGTCCCGGCAGGCGCCCGCTGGACCCGAGAAGGGCCGCGTTATGGTTCTTGACATTGCGCATGGAGCGCTCATCCGTGGAGATTTCCTGAATGTCTTTGGGGATGTTGATATGCGCGACGCCGTGATAGCTCAGGGCGGTGCGGCAGGCGAGGTCCGTCACATTTCGCACGTGCGCCGGGCCCATGATGCGCTCGCTATAAAGCGCTACGTCGGAGAAGACCCTGTCGAGGTCCACATCCTGCTGCGTATTTGTGCCGATCAGGTCATGGAATGTGTGGCCGGTGATCGCCAGCACCGGCTGGTGATCCATTTTCGCATCGTACAAGCCATTCAGCAGATGAATGCCGCCGGGGCCCGAGGTACCCATGCACACCCCCAGCTTGCCGCCGGTGTATTTGGCGTAAGCGCAGGCCATGAAAGCCGCGGATTCCTCATGCCGCACGTGAATGAAGCGGATCTTGTCCTGGCGTTTGCGGAGTGCCTCCATATTGCCGTTAATACCGTCACCGGGCAGACCGAAGATGACTTCCACACCCCAATCGATGAGCGTATCGAAGAGAATATCCGCAGATGTACGCGCCATGTTGTCCTCACTATTCCGCGCCGAAAGCGACGGTGCTCAGCAGTGCGTTTGCCGGCTGGCGGCTATCCAGCCGGGTGTGTTGAACGACGATGGGGACATCCGATTCGATCAGGCTGGCGTAATCGGTGTCCCGTGGGATCGGTTCGGGATCGTTGAGTTCGTTGAAGCGCAGGTGCCGTGTTCGCCGCGCCGGAAGAGTCAGCGTGTACGGTCCCGCCGGCTCGCGGTCGCTATAAAAGATCGTTATCCGGACGTGCGCATCGCGGTCGGTTGTGTTCAGCAGGCACGCTGTCTCGTGGCTGGTGAATTCAGGCGCTTTGCCAGTGCTCTCGCCAGGGATGTAGCCTTCCGCGATCGCCCATCGGGTGTGGCCGACGACGGGTCGCTCGCTCCTTTGCATCCGCATGAAATGCCTCTAACGCCCGCGCCTTCTGTGACATATCGAGTCTAGGCAGCGGCTCTGGAGCGAAACATCGGCATTTGCCTGTAAAGGAAATCAGAAAATGAAGTACCAAGGCGAATGTCGCGAATCCTCGCGAATCCTGGTGCCACAAGCGGGATGACCACAGGCGGGGGCCGGAAAGCAAAAGCAGATCCCTCACCCCCGTCCAAAATGCAGGCCGGGTTCGGGATGACGTAAGTGTCAGGGACCGGTTAACCAGGAACGGCTGAAAAGGTCCGCCAGCGTGCCCGATAGCATCAGCGCGAACCAAAACAGTCCCGCCAGCACAACGATTCTGGTGAGCCCGTGGCTGTAGAGAAGATGCATAAAAAACAGACCGACCAGGCACATCTTGATCGTGGCAATGAGCAGCGCAACGATCGTGTTGAAGGGCCCCAGATCAATGTAAGCGACGCCGGTGGTCAATCCCGCCAGCAGGAGCAGCGCGATAAAGACGAAAACGTAAGTTCGAACCGAAGGGCTCTCTGCGCTCATGAGTACCGCCCGCCGATCAGATACAGCAGCGGAAACAGGTAGATCCAGATAACGTCCACGAAATGCCAGTACAATCCCGAAACTTCGATCTTGTCGTAATTGTCGGTGCGGATTCTGCCGCGCCACGCCAGGATGGTCATGACCGACAGCAGGCTGATACCCACAATCATGTGCAGCGCGTGCAGGCCGGTCATGAAGAAATAGAAACACATGAAGAGCTCGACGCTCCGTGGCGGCGCTCCGCGCAGGGCTTCGGCTGCCGGATGGAAATTAAAACCCGGAACCATGGCCTCATGCCATTTTTGTCCGTATTCGGTGAACTTCAGCGCGAGGAAGGCGATACCCAGAACGATTGTCGCGATCAGCAGCAGAATAAGCAACAGGCGCTTACCATGACGCGCAGCGTGGACGCTCATGGCCATGGTGAAGCTGCTGGTGAGCAGAATGAAGGTCATCATCGCGCCAAAGAAGCCATTAAGGCCGTGGCTGCCGGCAGCAAAGCCAGGGTAATACAGTGACCGGTAGATGATGTAGGAGGTGAACAAGCCGCCGAAAAACAGGATTTCCGTGGCAAGAAAAACCCACATGCCCATGCTGCTGGCTTCGTACTGCTGTTCAAGATCCTCGAACTGATGGTGCAGCGCCGGGCTTGCAGGATGCGGCGCCGGCCGCGCTATAGCATTGCTGCCCGCCGCGGCTTCAGACATGGGCGTGCTCCGGTTCGGCGTAACCATAGGGCTCTTCGGTAACAACCGGCGCCACTTCGAAATTGTCGGTCGGCGGGGGCGAAGGTGTTTCCCATTCGAGCCCTTTAGCGCCCCACGGATTCGGTCCGGCTACTGGTCCGTAGCGAATCGACCAGATCAAATAAATGAAGGGGATCAGATAACCGACACCGAGAATCGATGCCCCGGCCGAAGACATGACGTTCAGAGTCTGAAATTCGGCGGGATACAATGCGTAACGCCGCGGCATTCCGAGATAGCCGAGCATGTATTGCGGGAAAAAAGTGAGATTAAAACCGACGAAAATCACCAGGGCCGCAAAGCGGGCCCAGGCGTCGGGATAAAGCCGGCCGGTAATCTTCGGCCACCAGAAATGGAGGCCGCCCATATAGGCCATCACCGCGCCGCCTACCATGATGTAGTGAAAATGAGCGATTACGAAATATGTATCGTGCAGGTGCACATCGGTCGCCAGTGTCGCCAGGAACAGCCCGGTCAGGCCGCCCATGGTGAACAATCCGATAAACCCGAGTGCATACAGCATCGGTGCGTCATAGGAGATCGAACCCTGGTAGAGAGTGGCGGTCCAATTGAAAACCTTTATCGCCGAAGGAATGGCCACGGCAAAACTTAGTGCGGAAAAGATGAATCCAGCGTAGATCGATTGGCTGGAGACAAACATATGATGGCCCCAGACGAAAAAGCTGATCAGCGCGATGGCGAGGCTGGAATAGGCGATGAAGATATAGCCGAAAGGCTTCTTTCGTGCAAAGCAGGTTACCAGTTCGCTGACCACGCCCATTCCGGGCAGGATCATGATGTATACGGCGGGGTGCGAATAAAACCAGAAGAGATGCTGGAAGAGGACCGGGTCGCCTCCGAGAGCGGGATCAAAAATGCCGACGTGAAAGATTCGTTCCAGCCCGACCAGCAGCAGCGTAATGGCGATGACCGGCGTGCCGAGTACAAAAATGATGCTCGTGGCGTAGATGGACCAAAGGAAAAGCGGCATGCGCTTCCAGGTCATGCCGGGGGCGCGCATTTTGTGGATGGTCACGATGAAGTTGAGGCCGGTCAGAATGGACGAGAATCCGGCGATGAATATGCCCATTGCGGCGGCGATGACGTGAGTGGTCAGGTACTGCGTGCTCAACGGCGTGTAGAAGGTCCAGCCCGTATCCACGCCGCCGGAAACCAGTGCATAAATCGTGAAACCCGCGCCCGTGAGGTAAATGTACCAGCTAAGCAAATTGAGACGCGGAAAAGCCAGATCGCGCGCGCCGACCATCATGGGTACCAGAAAATTGCCGAGCGTGGCGGGGATGGAGGGAATCAGGAAAAAGAAGACCATGACAATGCCGTGGATGGTGAAGAGCTTGTTGTAGGTTTCCGGCTGAACCAGGGCGCCGGCCGGTTCGACCAAGTGGAGACGCATCATGACGGCGGCGAGGCCGCCAATAAAAAACATGAGTGTAATGGAAGCGAGATACAGCAGCGCGATGCGCTTGTGGTCTGTGGTAAGCAACCACGACTTGATTCCGTAATTGGCATTCAGGTAGTGAATGCGCGTTTCGACCGGGACTTCCGCGACAGCCGTGCTCATGGCGCCTGCGTCCTTTCTCCCGAATCCAGCGACTTGATGTAGGCGATCAGTTGCAGAATCTGCTCTTCGCTCACTTGCCCGCGGAACGTGGGCATCACCTGACGATAATTGGGCAGGGGCAGGGAACCGGGATCAAGAATCGCCTGCCGAAGGTAAGCTTCGTCCATCACGCGGGTTTGTCCGCCGCTCAAAACGACTTGTTTGCCGAACTTTCCTTGCAGCGCCGGGCCCGCGCCGCTTCCGTCGGGCAGGTGGCAGGTATCGCAAGCAAGGCGTGAGAAAAGTTCCTGACCCATCTCGGCCATGGATTTGGGCGCGGCGTTGTCGCGCAGCCACTGCGCGTAATCGGTGGGCGACATCACCACGATCGTGCCAATCATTCCCGAATGCAGCATTCCGCAATACTGGTCGCAGAAAAGGTGATAGCGGCCCACCTCGGTGGCGCGGAACCATTCGCTCGTGTAACGCCCCGGAAGGACGTCCATCTTCATGCGAAAGGCCGGGACGGCGAAATCGTGAATCACGTCTTCGGAGGTCATGGTGAGACGCACCGGCACGTCCACCGGCACGTGCAGTTCGTTGATTTCGCGTTGTCCTTCGGCGTGTTGCAGGTGCCACATCCATTGCTTGCCGACGACAAAAACCTGCATGGCCCCTTGCGGCGCTCGGGCATTGGCGAAAAAGACGCTCGCCCCCCAGAAAAACAGCACGACGCAGATCGCCCCTGGAATGACAATCCAGGCCACTTCCAGCAGCATGGATTGGCGCGTTTCGGGAGGACGCTCCTGCTCGGACCGGCGGCGGTACCTGATCATGAAAACGAAAATCGTGGTGAAAATGAGAACGGTAAAAAACAATGTCACGCCCGTCAGGAAAAAAAAGATGTGATCGAAGCTCGAAGCCGATGTAGAGGCCGGCGTCGGCCGCAGTTGCAGCCAATAAACCGAGAGCGCCGCCGAAATCATCGTGAACGACATAAGACCTATCGGGCCATTTCAACTCTGGGGCCGCGGCCGGCCATAGTGTTCACGCCGGAACAAAACCATGATCAGCAGACCCACCGACAAAACCGTCAGCGCGCCAGCCATCTGGATCACCCGCGAAATGAGCAATCCATATTTTCCGGTGGCCGGATCGTAGTGATAGCAATAGAGCAGGATCTGATCGATGGGAGAGCCGATCTTTTCCTGTGAAGCTTCGACCAGGCCCAGCCGCAGATCGCGCGCAGGAAAACTGATTCCATAGAAATAGCGAGCCAGTTTTCCCTGCGGCGTGAGCAGCATGATTCCGCTCGGATGGGCGAACTGGCCGCTGGCGGAATCGTAGGCGTAACGGAAGCCCACCGCCTGCGCTAGTGCTTTGATCTGCGGCTCGTCACCCGTCAGGAAGTGCCAGCCTTGTGGCGCCCCAGGCTTGCCGTAAAGGCCCGTGTAGAGTTCATGCTTCACGTTCGCAAGGACCGGACGCTCGCTGGGATCAATGCTCAAGGTCACGATGCTGAAGTCTTTTCCGATCGCGAGCGGCAACTCTTTGGCGCTGCGCATGAGGCCGTTCAGAACCTCCGTGCACAACATCGGACATTGGTAGTAGACGAGGGTCAGAATGACGGGCCTCTGCCCGAAAAATTGCCGAAGCGGGACGCTGCGGCCGTGCTCATCGCGGAACGTAAGATCGAGCGGAATGGTGTCGCCAAGTTTCTGATCGAGTCCGACGTCGCGCAGCAGATCCGGCTTGATGCCCGCGGTCTGCACGGGCCTGTCGTCCAGTTGCGCGCGCGCGCGAGCGGGAATGAGCAGAAGGCAGCCCGCAAGGCTCACCAGCGCGGCAAAGGAAAAGCAAGCAGATCGGTGATTCATTGTCCGGCTCCTTGGGATACGGCAATTTGGCTCTGCTGCCTGGGCCGGGGGTTCGCCGCGCGCTTCTCTGGTTCGTTTGTTGAACGCGTCGGCAGACCGCGCTCGACCAGCAATTGCATCGCCCGGTCGATAGGCAGGCGCACGATTCCATTCTGGCGGTCGACCCAGCCGTAGGTGTTCAGCAATTTTTGCTGTGAGTCCGCGTAGGTTCGCATGTCCGTTGTGGGATCGGGCTGGATTCGCGGCGGCGGCGGAGTGGGTTCGGCGGCTACAAAGGGTTGTGCAACGAAGGCCCCTCCAGTTTCGCTTCTCTGGTAATAGTGAAAAAGAAAAAACAAGAATGCCGCGGTAATGGCGAGAATCGCCGCAATGGTTGCGACGAAATAGATCAACCCGCGCGGACTCGCGTCTGTTTTCTCGTAGCCCGGCGATGGGCTCGGGTGCGGATTAGTCGCCATTTTGAAACGCTTCCTCGAATCTCGGGTCGTGCAGAGGCAGCAACGGGCGGCTCCTCAGTTGGCGCACGAACTCCGCGATCCAAATTCCGCCCAGCGCCACGGGCAAAAGGAAATCGAGCAGGTAAAAGTGCGGGCCGGCCGGTTGAAACGCCGGGACCACCATCCAGTAGACATCCAGAAAAGTAACCACCACGAGCGCGCCGCAGAGCACCGAAAGGGTCTGAACCCGCCGCTTGATAGCGCGCATCAGCAGCAGGTAAAAGGGAATTGCAAACGAGAGGAAGATGACCGCGAGCGCCACGATGGCCCAACCGCCTTCGGCGCGCCGCACATACCACGGTATTTCCTTGATGAGATCGCCGGCCCAGATAATCAGGAATTGCGAGAAAGCCAGATAGGCCCACAACATCACAAAGGTCAAAACGAGATTGCCGAGATCATTCAGACGATCCGGCGTAATGGCGCCCGAGACCGGCTCGCGCTGGGAGAGCAAACCCAGTACGAAAGTGACGAAGGCAAGCGCCGCCAGCACCTGCAGAACCATAAAGATCATCCCGAATATCGTGGAGAACCAATCCGGCTCGAGCGACATCACCCAATCGACGGAGAAGAAGGTCACGGTCAGCCCATAAAGAACCAGTCCGGGACCGCTGATGGCCTCCAGCCGTGATGCCAGCGCAGGATCGCCTGTGCGGTCCTGCTCGTCAGACAAGCTGTTGAGCCGCCACGCCAGCCACCACCAGATGGCGAAGTAGATCACGTTGCGCACGACGAAAAACGGCAGATTCAAATAGAAATGCTTCAGCCGGATGACGGTATCCGCCGCGACAACGTCTGCGTGCGTCCAGGAAAACAGGTGTCCCAGAAAACCGAAAAGAGGGAGAACGAAAAGGGTGACCAGCGGCAGAGTTCGCGTGCCGGCCTCCAGCGGCCGCCGGATCGCCAATCCCCAATATCCACCGGTGAGGTGGTGCACCATGAGAAACGCGGCGCAACCCAGTGGAAATCCCAGCCAAAAAATGAACGCCAGCAGATACGAGCGGAAAAATTGATCCGGTGCGCGTACACCGTCAATGGCCGCGACAATAAGCGCGATCGCGCCAATGATAAAGGCGCGCTTCTGCGTTCGATCAAAGCGCCCCGCCAGCGTATCGACCGGCGTCATTGTTGTTGTCCTGTGAGCGCGCCAGCTTGCGCCGGAGGCACGTCCGTCAAGGAACCATGCTGGCTCAGTTGCAGCGCGCGAATGTAGGCGGCAATGCGCCAGCGATCTTCCGGCGCCACCCGGGCGGCATAGCTGTACATAAGGCCCACGCCATTGGTGATCACCTCGAAGAAATGGCCGGCAGGAGCCTGGCGGAGCCGGTCCAAATGAAACGAAGGCGGGGAGGGGAAGCCGCGCTGCACGATCATGCCGTTGCCGCTGCCGGTGTAGTCGTGGCAGGGGGAGCAATAGATGTTGTATCGTTCGCGTCCGCGCGCCAGGTCTGCGGCAGTAATCGGGAAAGGGAAAAGATCGGCAACCACGCCGTTCACCCGGCCGGTATAAAGCAACTCATCGGTTCGCAATTCGCCGCGCGCCACCGTACCCTCGACCGGCGGCCTTTCCGAACGGCCGTCGGGGAAAAACGTGCTGGGATCTTCCGGCACGTATTTGGGCTGCACATGCATATCCTGGCGGCACCCCAGCAGCAAGAGGCAGGCAAACACGCCGCAAGCCAGGATGGCCTTAGCCGGCGTTGAGCCCTCGCGAGATTTAGACTTCAGCCTCATAAACTCCAAACGGGTGCAAGCTTTCCAGAAATTGTTTTGTGCCGGAGAGATCGAATCTTCGGTCTCTGGCCTTGATGCAAAGAAAAAACCTTCCCCGCGTGGCCATCGCAAAGCGCGGCACGTTGAATAGCGGGTGATACGGCGTGGGCAGGCCGTTCAGCGCCAGCATGCCAAAGGTCGCCGCAATGGCGGCGCAGAGGATCGTCAGCTCGAAGGTGATCGGGATGAATGCCGGCCAACTGTTGTGCGGCTTGCCATTGATGTTCAGCGGAAAGCTCAGCACGTTGGCGTACCACTGCAAAAAAAATCCGGCCGCCGCTCCGAACATGCCGCCGAGCAGCACAATCAGGGGGAGACGCGTCGAATAAAATCCGACCGCCTCCGCCAGTCCCTCGATGGGCATCGGAGAGAATGCGTCGATACGGCGATATCCCGCCTCGCGCGTGCGGTGTGCGGCGCTCAGGAGCTGCTCGGGGCTTTCGAATTCCGCCACCAATCCGTAAATTCGTTTTGGATTCATCGCCAACTCAGCCCATCAACAGTTACAAAGGCATTTACAGGGCACTCGGATATCATCAGCTCGTCGAAATCTCCGGATTCGGATTCCGTATCTTTGCCAGATATGTCGTTCGCGGACGCGTATTGAGTTCCGCCAGCATGCTGTAATTCCGCGTTTGCTGTTTCAATTTCGAAACGCGGCTGTTGGGATCGTTGATGTTCCCGAAAATGATCGCTTCGGTGGGACACGCTTGCTGGCAGGCCGTCTGAATTTCGCCATCGCGCACAAACCGATTTTCTTTTTCGGCCGCGATTTTGGCCTCGTTGATCCGCTGTATGCAGTAGGTGCATTTCTCCATTACGCCGCGGCTGCGGACCGTTACGTCGGGATTACGCAAGCCATAGAGGCTCGGCGTGACCCAATCCGAGTAGAGCTTGAAATTGAAGCGCCGGACTTTATAAGGGCAGTTATTCGAACAGTAGCGGGTGCCGACGCAGCGGTTATAGATCATCTCGTTCAGCCCTTCATGATCGTGGAGCGTGGCGCCCACCGGGCAGACCAGTTCGCAGGGCGCCTGCTCGCACTGCATGCAGGGCACCGGCTGGAAATAGGTCTCGGGATTTTCCAGGCCGCCGCGATAGTAGTTATCCACGCGAATCCATTGCATATCGCGCCCGGCCATCACTTCGTATTTGCCGACGACGGCAATATTGTTTTCCGCGTAACAGGCGACGACGCAGGCCTGGCAACCCGTGCAGCGGCTCAGATCGATGGACATGCCCCAGGCGTAACCGGTGTATTTGTACGGCTGATAGAGCGACAGATTCTGATTGACCTCCTGATCGGGAAGCTGCGCGAATCGAGGATTCGTTCGAAATTGCTCGAGCGTGCCGATGCGGATCACGTCACGCTCGAAAGCATTTATGCTTTCTTCCTCGACCTGCTGGTGATTGCGGTCGATGGGGTGATGAATCTGCGTTTCCGCAAGCAGATAGTTCTGCCCGGTCTTTTCGATCTGAAGCCCGCTCGCGACAAACGGCGCAGACGAGGTGCGCAGGAGATAGCCGTTGAAGCCGAAGCCGCTGCCTACATTCCCGGCGCGCTTGCGGCCATAACCGACCGTCACCGTCGCGGAATTATCCGCGTGGCCGGGCATCACCCATATGGGGCCGGTCGCTTTTAGCCCGCCAATGCTCAGACTAGCGACGTCTCCAGTGTTGAGCCCGAGCCGCCATGCCGTCGCCGGGCTGAGCGCGATGGTGTTGTCCCAGGTGACTTTGGTGAGCGGCTTGGGCAGTTCCTGCAGCCATGCGTTGTTGGCCCAGCGGCCGTCGCCGATGGTGGGATCAGGCCGAAAGACGACTTCGATCGCCTGAGCATTGCCCGCGGGAGGATCGGGCAGTTTCCCGTAATCCAGTGTCAGCCTGGGTGAGATCGCGGGCAGGGCCGTCCCGGCCAGTACGCCGTCGTGCAGAGTCCTGGCCCAGAAATTCTCGAAATCGCGCTCGGATTGCTGGGGTCGCTGCGCTTTCCAGTATTCGCGAACCAATTCGTGGTCCGATTTCCCGACGTTACCGGTGAGCAGCGCGATCATTTCGTGATGCGAATGGCCGTGGTAAAGCGGGGCGATGAGCGGCTGGACGATTCCCGCGGTTCCGTCGAACGCGCGAGCGTCGCTCCAGGATTCCAAAAAATACGTTTGCGGAATGTGCCAGTGGGAAATTTCGGCGGTTTCGTCATCGTACAGACCGCAGTGGATTCGCAGCGGAACTTTCAGCATCCGTTGCGCAAATTGCAGGTCGGCGGGCGCGGTAAACACGGGATTGCTGCCGAGAATCAGCAATGCGGAAACCTGTCCCGCGTCGATTTCCTTAACCAAGTCCGGCAGCGAATCCGCTTCCGGCCCGAGTTCCACCGGATCGGTATAAACCACCGTCGTGCCCGCGTTTCCCAGCGCTTCATTCATGGCGTGGGCCAGCGCGTGGACGGCCGGGGGTTGCCATGCTCCGGCGACCACCAGCGAGGCTCCGCGATGGCTTTGCAGGTCGCGCACCACCGCTTTGAACCATTCATTGGGGACAGGCTGACCCGCAACCGGCGATGATGCGTTTTGAATCGGCAATCCAAGTGCCGTGGCAAGCGCCCGCGCGAAATTCTCGACTTCGCCGCAGCGGATCGGAAGGCGATGGTCCGCCATCGCTCCGGTGAGAGACGGTCCGCTCTCGACGGCGTATAGCCGGTTCATTTGCGAAGTCGGCGTCTCGATTCCGCGCCAGGCGGCGAAATCCCGCGCATAGCGGACGCACGTAGCTCCGTGATCGAGAAAATCGGAATCGAGAGAAACGACCACAGCCGCTTTGTCAAAGCGATAGATCGTGTTTACATTCCTGCCGAACGCGAGGCGCGCGCCGCCATCGGCGCTGAAGTTTCCGAATGGTTCATGCGTGTACCATTTTGCATTCGGGAACTGCGCGAGCAGCGACTGCATTTGCGCCGCAAACGTCGGCGATGATGTCGCTTGCGTCAGGATTCGCAGCCCCGCGCCCTTAGTACCGATCAGCCGGTTGCGAAGATCGGAGGCCGCCGTAAGAAATTCCGCCCAGTCGCTGATGCGGCCGTCGCGCAGGACCACTTGCGAACGATTGGGGTCCCAGAACGTGAGCACCGAGGCCTGGGCGAAAATGTTGGTGGCTCCCAGGCTCGCCGGATGATTCGGATTGCCTTCAATTTTGGTCGGCCGTCCCATGTGGCTTTCCACCAGCAGGCCGACGGCAAGGCCGCCCTGCATCATCGACGTGGCGTAAAAAAGCGGCTTGCCCGGAATGATCTCTTCGGGCGCGTGGACATAAGGGACAATGTGTTCGGTCGGCAGTTTTGTGCAGGCGGTCAGGCCGGAGAGCGCCGCGGATGCGGCCATCAACTTCAGGGCTTCGCGTCTGCTCAGGCCATGTTTGGCTATTGCTGGTTCGTTCTCGGGATCGCCGAATTCGCCCTGCAGGCCGGCCTCGTACTCGGGCGTGCCGGCAAGCTCGTCCAGGCCGCTCCACAGCCGGCGCTGGTCACTTTTGTCGAGTTTCGCGGCGATGGCTTGCAGGTCGAGCCGTGTTCTTGATTCCGGATGCATCGATCACATGCTCCAAAAATGATGCGCGGGGATGCCACGCCATCAGCGATGGCAGGTGTAGCATTCCGTGAGCGAATAGATGTTGTATTCCTTCACCAGCTTCTTCCCGAGTTCCGCCTGGTTCGCCGGCGGCTGATACGAAACACTGAAAACCTGATCTCTCGGCCGCACGTTATTTTCCGGATGGCGGTGACACTCGAGGCACCACGACATTTTCAGCGAATTCTCGGCCCAGGTAAGCGGCATCTCCCCAATCGGGCCATGACACGTCGTGCAGCCAATCCCCTTGTTGATGTGAATGCTGTGATTGAAATAGACGAACTGCGGGAGCGCGTTTACCCGCACCCACTGAATCGAGCGATCGCTGCGAAAGCTTTCGCGAACCGGCTCCAGGATCGGGCTGTTCTTCCAGATCTGCGAATGGCAGGTCATGCATGTTTCCGTCGGCGGCAATCCCGCAAACGAAGACTCCTCGACCGAGGTATGGCAGTAACGGCAGTCGATTCCCAGTTCCGTGGTGTGGTGCCTGTGGCTGAAGGGCACCGGCTGGACCTTGGGCACGTTGGCTTCGGTAACGTAGGGCGAGCCATCAATCCAATAAGGAATGAATCCTGCGACAATGATGAACACAAAAAATCCGTAGATCGTCAGGCGCGAAATCAGGTTCGTGCTGTGATGAAAGACCTGGGCCATAGTTCGCCGCGCGGCCTCAGCCGCTATCTGGTTTCTCCCTGCGTCTCGCTGACCAGGCTGCGCATTTCAAAGATCGAAATCATCGGCAGATAACGGATGAAGAGATAAAGCAGCGTCAGGAAAAGTCCCAGCGATCCGAAAAGCGTCATCCAGTCCCAGATCGTCGGTCCGTACATCCGCCAGATCGACGGCACGAAATCGCGGTGCAGGCTGATCACGATGATTACAAAACGCTCCAGCCACATGGCGCAATTGATGACCAAGGCCACGGCAAACAGCGCCGGGACGCTCGTGCGTACGCGCCGCGACCATAGCGATTGGGGGATCACCACATTGAATGCAATCAGCGACCAATACGCGGCGGCGTACGGGCCTGCCATGCGATTCAGCGTCTCGTAACGCTCAAAGATATCCGCGCTGTAAAACGCCATGAAAGCTTCCATCATGTAGCCGTAAGCCACGATCAGGCCCGTCGCCAGCATGATCTTTCCCATGTTGTTGAGGTGGCGCATGGTGATGAAATCTTCCAGGCCGTAGAATTTCCGCAGCGGAATGGCCAGGCAAAGCACCATGGCAAATCCCGAATAGATCGCGCCCGCAACGAAGTAGGGAGGGAAAATCGTGGTATGCCATCCGGGCAGTATGGCGATGGCGAAATCGAAACTCACCACCGTGTGCACCGACACGACGAGAGGCGTGGCCAGCCCGGCGAGGAGCAGCGAAGCCATCTCGTACCGCTTCCAATGCACGGCAGAGCCGCGCCAGCCCATGGCGAGAAATCCGTAAATAATCTGCTTTGCTCGCGTGCGCGCGCGGTCACGCAAAGTCGCCAGATCGGGAATCAATCCGACGAACCAGAAGAGCAGCGAAACGGTCAGGTAGGTGGTCACGGCGAAAACGTCCCACACCAGCGGGCTGCGGAATTGCGGCCAATACCACATCGTGTTGGGGTAGGGAAACAGCCAGTAAAACAGCCAGGGCCGGCCGAGGTGCAGCAGCGGAAACATTCCCGCGCAGAGGACCGCAAAAATGGTCATCGCTTCGGCGGTGCGGTTGATGGATGTACGCCATTTCTGATGCAGGAGCAAGAGAATCGCGGAAATGAGCGTGCCCGCGTGGCCGATTCCAATCCACCACACGAAACTTACGATGGCGAAACCCCACCCAACCGGGATGCCCACGCCCCAGATGCCTACGCCAATCGCGAAAAGCACAGTGACCGCGTAAAGGAGCACGAGCAGCAGGAAAAACGAAGCGGCAAAGCCCAGGAACCAGCCGGGACGGCGGCGCTGCGCCAGAACAATCGAGCTGATCTTGTCGGTAACGGTCGAGATCGTGTAGCCCGGCTCGATGACCGGCGCCTGCGTTCCTTGGGCTCCACGTTCGAGAGGCTCAGATTCCACTTGGCTGATCCCGGCGATGATTTGATTGCGATGCTGGTTCAGTTACGTCACCCGGCGGTTTGCCCGAATACGGCCAGACGAAGGCGCGCTTATCCTGCCTTGCGGCGTTGCCTGCGTGCCACAGCACGCGCGGGTTGTGCTTCCGGTCGGGGCTCTTCCTGCTTCTTGCTTGTTGCCGCCAGACTTTTCTTTAGAGCTTCCATAATGTCGATCACCGGAGCGCGCGGCGCCTCCGGCGCTGCCGCGATGGATCGGCCCTTCATCTTGGCCTCAATCAACTGATTGAGCCGCTCCTGGAATTCGTCGCGATATTGACGCGGATTGAAATCGGCGTCGAGGCTCTGTACTAACTGCTCGGCTAGTTTGAGCTCTTGTGGATTGAGCTTGCTGTCGTCCTGCTTGCCGTACTCGGGGACCGTGGCGATCTCGTTCGTATAGTACATGGTGTGAAGCGTGAGGCCGTGTTTCCGCGGACGCAGAAAGACGGTGTACTCACGCTGATGCATGGTTACCTTTGCCACACCCATGCGGTTGGTTTCTTCCAGAGCTTTTATGAGCAGCCGGTAGGCTTTCGCGCCCTGCGCTTCGGGAACAGCGAGGTACGAAGAATCGAAATAGAGGGGATCGACTTGGGCTTCGTCGACGAAGGCCAGAATATCCATGGTTTGCCCCGAGGCGGGAGTGATCTTCTTCACCTCTTCGGGCTCGATCAACACGTATTGGCCTTTTTCGTATTCGTATCCTTTTACGACTTCACCGCGTTCCACAAAGCGGTTGCAGGTGGGACAAAACAGCGGCTGCTTCAGCCGGGTATGACATTTGTCATGTAGTTGGTGCAGGGCGATCCCTCTGGAGCGCGCGGCTGCATATAAACGGATCGGAATCGAAACAAGCCCAAAGGTGATGCTGCCTTTCCATACCGTGGTCGCCATCGACAATTGTCCCTAAAGAGCTTACCGGCTGAAACAGGCGACTCCATCCGTGAAAGATTGTATTTTCGCGTGCGCCGCTGCCGCTGCCTGACGGGCCGCAGGCGATTTCTGCTCGCGGTTACATGGAAGAGTCGATTGGGAGGGAGCAAGACACCGGTCATATTTCGGATGAGCCGCCGTTTTTTAGTTCTGTAGGGGAGGAAAACATGGCGCAGGAAAACAAAGACACTCTGAGAGTGGCCATAATCGCCACTGACGATTTCGAAGAAGCGGAAATGACCGAGCCGCGCAAATTCCTGGAAGAGCAAGGTGCCAAAACCACTCTGATCGCGCCGCATGGAGGCAAGATCCACGCGGTTCGTCACGACGAAAAGGTTGGGGATTATAAAGTGGACGAGACTCTCGACCAGGCAAATCCCGACCATTACGACGCTCTCCTGCTTCCTGGAGGGGCGCTGAACGCGGACGCGCTCCGCGTCGAACCCAAAGCCCAGGATTTTGTCCGGAATTTCGACCGGGAAGGCAAGCCCATCGCGGTGATTTGCCACGGGCCTTGGCTGCTGGCTTCAGCGGGATTGGTCAAGGGAAGAACGCTCACCAGCTATCACACGATTCGCGACGATCTGGTCAACGCCGGGGCCGAATGGGTCGATTCAGAAGCGGTGATGGACCGGAACTGGGTATCGAGCCGCAAACCGAGCGACATTCCGAAATTCAACGAGAAGATGCGCGAACTTTTCTGGGGAGGCGCGGGCCGTCGCCAACCAAGATCCAAGGCCGCATTCATTTAGGCCTTTGCTCACTTAGCGCCGCTCGCGGGATAGAATAATGGGTCGCGCGCCACGTTCGATGTGGCGGGCGGCCCGTTTTCTTTTATGGAGTGCGGGTTTATGGAGTGCGTGTGAGCGCGGAGCGGCAGCGCAAGCTCGACTGGATGGACCTCGCCTGGCTGTTGTTTCTGCTGGGCCTCGCGGTCCTGCCGCCGGTGCGCGAGATCCACAAACAAATCATTCTCCTGGCTTTCGGCATTCTCCAGCTTCTCGAAGGCGAGCTTGTGGAGAAACTGCCGCAGCGCGGCCGCAACTATTCCGTCTTGCTGAAGATTCTTCTGGCGATGCTGCTTATCGGCCACACCGGAGACGTCAGCATCAACAGCAGCTATTACCCCATTTTTTATCTGCCGATTGTGACCGCCGCTATCTATTTCGAGGCTTGGGGAACGCTGGCATGGACCCTGCTCGCTTCGGCGGCGTATTGTTCGTATCTCTGGCCCGCGCTGCAGGAGTATGAGTTGGCGCCTGGCGCGGCTGAAGAACTCGTTCTGCGCATCCTGTTTTTTTTCCTCGCGGCCATGGTTGTGAATCGATTTGCCGTGGAAAACAAACGCCAGACGCGGCGCTATCAGGTGCTCGCCGAGCAGCTTGCGATGACGAACCGGCAACTGGCGCAAGCGCAGGCCGACGCTCGCCGCTCCGAACGCCTGGCCGCTCTCGGCCAGCTTTCCGCCGGTCTGGCGCACGAGATTCGTAATCCGCTGGGGATCATCAAGGGTTCGGCGGAGATGCTGAATTCGCGCCTGCAAACGTCCGAACCGCTGGGCGCGGAGCTGGCCGGATATATCTTCACTGAGGTAAACCGGCTCAGCGCGCTGGTCAGCCGCTTTCTCGATTTTGCGCGGCCACTGCGGGTCGAAACCCGCGCCTGTAGCATTACCGAGATCGTTGAACACGCGCTCCGCGCCGTAGCCGCCAATTGGAAAGGCGCGGAGATGAAGATCGAGCGGCAGTACGACAGAGAGCTTCCGCCGGGAGCCGTTGACGAAAACCTGTGCGAACAGGTCTTCATCAATCTCATCCAGAATGCTTATGACGCCATGAGCGAAACCGGGGGCAAGCTCCGAGTCTCAATCGCCGCTGCCGAAAGGGGTGAACAGCGCGGGATCGAGGTGCGCATCGAAGATTCGGGCCCGGGAGTTCCGAGCGATCTTCGCGAACAGATTTTCAATCCGTTCTTCACTACAAGGAAAACCGGCGTGGGCCTGGGGCTCTCGATCGTCTCGAAAATTGTCGATGAGCATCGCGGGTCCATTGAACTCAGTGAGCGCCGCTCGATTCCCGTCGAATCCGGCGCCTGCTTTGTAGTTTTCCTGCCTCTGGCGGAACACACTGTTGTGCCCGAAGCGGAGGCGGCCTCCAGGGCATGATCACGTGAGCGCCATTCTCATCGTCGAAGACGAGGCCCGCATGCGCCGGCTGCTCGAGTTGAATCTCGGCGAGGCCGGCTATCGCACGTTTTCCGTGGATGATGCGGAGAAGGGCCTCGATCTGCTCCGGCGCGAACAGATCGATCTGGTGCTGACCGATTTGAAGCTTCCGGGAATGAGCGGCCTGGAATTTCTGCAATCCGCGAAGCGGCTCAACGGCTCTCTCCCCGTTGTGGTCATGACGGCGTACGGGTCGGTGGAAACCGCCGTAGAGGCGATGAAGGCGGGCGCCAGCGATTACGTCCTGAAGCCCTTTGCCCTCGCCGAAATGCGCCTGGTCGTGCAGAAAGAGCTCGACGTTCGCCGCCTGCGCGAAGAGAACCGCAATCTGCGCGAAGCGCTCGGACGGCAGTACAACTACCCCAACATCGTTGCGCGCAGCGCGAAGATGCAGGAGGTGCTGGCGCTGGCCGAGCGCGTCGCGGCCACGCCCTCGACCGTACTGATCGGCGGCGAAAGCGGCGTGGGAAAAGACCTGATCGCCCGCCTGGTCCACCAGCGCTCCAGCCGGGCCTCGGGTCCGTTCATAAAGATCAACAGCACTGCTATACCCGAAAATTTGCTCGAGAGCGAACTGTTCGGATACGAGAAAGGCGCTTTTACCGGCGCCACGACCAGCAAGCCGGGGAAATTCGAGCTGGCCGACAAAGGCACGCTTTTTCTCGACGAAATTGGGGACATTCCCCCCGCGACTCAAGTCAAGCTGCTGCGCGTCTTGCAGGAACGCGAGTTCGAACGCCTGGGCGGCACGAGAACCATCAAAGTGGACGTCCGGCTCGTCGCCGCTACCAATCGCGATCTGCGCGCCGCGCTCGAGCAGGGCACGTTTCGCGAAGATCTGTACTACCGGCTGAATGTCGTTCCCATCGACATCCCGCCGCTTCGCGAACACAAGGAGGATATTCCGGATCTCGCCAATCTATTTCTTTCCCGTCTCGCGGAAAAATCGCAGAAAAAGCTGCAGGGCATAAAGCCGGAAGCGTTGAAAAAATTGATCGATTATCACTGGCCCGGCAACGTCCGGCAGCTCGAGAATATCATCGAGCGCGCCTGCGCCCTCGCCCCCGGGCCTTTCATCGAAGCCGCCGATATCCAAATGGATCACGCACCCGATCGCGCCCATTCCGGGACGGCGCCTCTTTTGCCCGAAGGCAAGACGCTCGACCAGTTGGAAGACGAAATCATCCGTGAAGCCTACCGCCGCGCTAATGGCAACAAGAGCGAAGCCGCCCGCATGCTGGGCCTTTCCCGCAACGCCCTGCGTTATCGCCTGGAGAAAATCGGCATAGCAGACGAATCCTCGACCGTCCCTCACGATTCATAGCCGGCGGGCTAAATCGCGCCAACGACCAGCAAGACGATTCCCGGTGGTTGAAAAGCACCACATGCTGAATTCCAGCCAGGCTGGGCCATTTCCTTGTTTTCGTAATATCAGCTAAACATTCCATTTGCAATATGATACGTGGAGCCGCTTGGCCGGATTTGGCAATGGATTTGCCCTTTATCCGGTCGGGATGTTGCATGAGGTGGCCATCCATGACACACAAAATGACAAATAGAGCGGCTTGGCTCGGACTAGCTCTTCTGGTCGCTTTGGCCGCGATTCCGGCTGCGGCACAAGATCCCGGACCCGATCCCGCGCAAGGCCCCGATTCCGAGCAAAGCACCGGTAATGATCCCGGCGTAGCCCGCGTCAGCTTCATTCACGGCGACGTCACTATGCAGCGTGGCGACTCCGGCGACTTCTCCTCCGTCACGCTGAATATGCCCGTGATGGCCGGCGACAAGGTTGCCACCGGTGAGGGTTCTCGCACCGAACTGCAACTTGATTACGCCAACATTTTGCGTCTGGATAACGACTCCGAGGCCAACATCGCCACCCTGGACAATAACCGGATTCAGGTACAGGTCAGCCAGGGACTGGCCGGCTACTCGATGTTGAAGGGCTCTCAGGCAGACGTTGAGATCGACACGCCCAACGTTTCCGTCCATCCCTCCCGGGCGGGGAACTATCGCGTTCAGGTCCAACCTGACGGTGACACGCTCGTCATCGTAAACGAAGGCGAAGCTCAGGTCTCCACGGCGGAGGGCAGCACGACCATCAAAAAAGGCCAGCTCATCACGATCCGAGGCATGGGCAACGACGCTCAATATAAGATTTCGGATGCGCCCAACGGCGACGACTTTGACAAATGGAATCGCGATCGGGACTACACGATCTACGACGCCAATGCCTATCACAAAACGAATCGCTACTACACGGGCGCGCACGACCTCGATGCCTACGGCGCCTGGAGCGAGGTGCCCGATTACGGCCCAGTGTGGATCCCCGCTGTGGACCCCGGCTGGGCGCCATATCGGGCTGGCCGCTGGGTTTGGGAACCGTATTGGGGCTGGACGTGGGTCTCCTACGAGCCTTGGGGCTGGGCGCCTTATCACTACGGACGATGGTTCCTCTGGGGAGGTTCGTGGGCGTGGTGGCCCGGCCCGATCTACCCGGTATACCGTCCGATTTGGGCTCCTGCATATGTATCGTTTTTCGGATTCGGCGGCGGCGTAGGCTTCAGCGTCGGATTCGGTTTCGGTTCGATCGGGTGGCTGCCGATCGGACCCTGCGACTACTTCCACCCGTGGTGGGGTGGGTATCGCGAGCGTTTCGGAGTTGTGGGATTTGATCGCATCGGCGGTTATCGCGGAGGTATTGCGCCGCTTCACGGAGGCGTGGAGTTCTCCAACGTGCGTGGCGTGCTCGCCAACGATCGCATCCGCGCCGGCGTCTCGGGGGTCCCGGCCCAGAGCTTCGGCCGTGGCGGCGTGCGGCCTGGGGTGGTGTCGGCATCGGAAATTCGCGGGGGGCGCATGATTACGGGCAACGTGCCTGTCGTGCCCACGCGCGAGAGCCTGCAGGTATCGAATCGGCCAGTCAACTCGGCGGTGGCCTCGCGAATGACGGCGCAGCGTCCGTTTTTCTCGAGGAACACGCCGGCCGCTCGCCCCGAGTCCTTCTCGGCTCAAACCGCGCGCCTGAGTGCATCCATGCAGCGCAACGGAATCCAGCCGATCAATAGCTCGGCCGGGGCGCGCTTTAACAACGACTCGGTCAGGCCGACGAATTCGCGGTCAGCCATGCAGGGACAGGCCAGAGGCAATCCCGTTACGGGATCAAACGGCGGGTTCAGCCGTGGCCATGAGTCTCCCGCGCAGGGCGGTTTTCGCGGACAGGCGCCCAGCCAGAATGCGAACGGCTGGTCGCGTTTTGGAAGCGGCGGTGCCGCTCCCATGGTCCGGCAATCGCCGCAGCAGGAGTCTCGTCCGGGCGGCAATCCGGCAGCCGGATCAAACGGCGCGTTCAGCCGTGGCCATGAGTCTCCCGCGCAGGGCGGTTGGCAGCGATTCTCCGGTTCCGGCGCCGCCAATGCTCCCAGAGGCAGCGGCGGCTATGCGCCGCGTTCCGGCAACGCGCGCCCCACGCTGGACATGAATAAACCCATCGTGAACGAGCGCTCCTATCGCGGCAACACTGCCGATGCCTATGCGAGGCCCAGTCGCGGCAGTTCGTCGCCGGCGTACCGCCCGGCTCCGAGTTACTCCGAGCCGAGCTATCGCAACCCGGCTCCCAGCTATTCCGCGCCGAACTCGTCGCGCGGTTATTCAGCACCCAGCTATCGCAGCTATCCTTCGAATCAGCCGGCTTACCGCAGTGCTCCGGCTCCGCGCTCCTATAGCTCGGGCGGGTCTGGTGGGTACCGAGGCGGAGGGTACTCGGGAGGCGCTTCGCGAGGTGGTGGCGGCGGTGGATATAGCGGTGGTGGCTCCCGCGGAGGCGGGGGCAGTGGAGGTTCCCGCGGCGGAGGTGGCGGCCGCGGCCGTTAAAGCAGGGCAGAGCAGGGTGGACGCGGCCTTCCGGCTCCGGAAGGCCGCGTCTTTTTCTTCCTCGGTTTTATTCGCGCGGTTAGGTAGCGTGCAGCGCTTCTAATTATCCTGCGCGTTAGCCCTGAAAATTTTGCTTCTTTTCTCTGGGCTCTCTGTGCCTCAATGCCCTCTGTCTTAGCTCGGGGTTTTGCGAATGAATGACCTCTACTCCGCTATACTGCGTGATGCCTGAACTCGAATCGTGTACCCTTTCATCCACATCGGTCCTGTCACGCTGGGAACGTACGGAATCCTGGTCGCCACGGGCCTGATCTGCGCTTTCTTCATGATTCGCGCCGACCTGGGCCGCAGGGGCTATGGCGCCGAAGCCGAAAACATCATTGGCACGACCGGCCTCGCTGGTCTCGTTGGCGCGCGTCTCTATCACTTGCTGGAATCGCCTTCCGAATTTTTTGCACATCCCCTGCCGCTTCTTTTCAGCACCATGGGTTTCGCCTGGTTTGGAGCGGTAATCGGCGGGTTCATCGCTCTCGTTTTCCTGGCGCGCCATTACCGCATGCGCGTTTTATTGATGCTTGACATTGCTTCCCCTGCGGCCGCGATCGGTTACGGTGTGGGGCGCATCGGCTGCTTGATTTCAGGTGACGGCGATTACGGGATCCCCACGTCGCTGCCCTGGGGCATGAGTTTCCCGAATGGATTGGTTCCCACGACCCAGCGAGTTCATCCCACCCCGATTTACGAATTCCTCGCGGCCATGGTCATTGGCTATATCTTGTGGCGCATCGGGGCACGAGCGGTTGGCCAGTTGCGTCCCGCCGGCGAGGTTTTTGGGTTTTATCTGATCTTGACGGGCATCGCGCGATTTCTGGTGGAATTTATCCGCATCAACCCGCGTTCGTTCTTCGGCATGAGCAATGCGCAGGCGGCCAGCCTGGCTTCGATTTTGGCGGGCTCACTGGTGTTGATTGCGCTGCAGAAAAGGATCAAATAGAAAAAGGTGATCTAGGCGCCTGCCGACAAGCCCTGCTGTTTCGAATAAGGAGACAACGGACTGGGTGGATGCGCGAGAACGCTACTAACGTGGACTTAGACTGATGTGACCCGTTCTACCTGCTTGTTCCAAGCCATTTTGAGCGCGGCTGGAATATCGGCATCCTGTAGCTTTTCCGAAAGCACTGCGTTGAAAATGGCACGTCCAGTTTTGCCAATGGTTGCCAGAATTACGAGAATCCAATTCTTGATGCTCAAGAAGTTGACCTCGTGGCCCTGGGAGAAGTATTGCCGGGCTTGCAGCATAACTTCCTCGTCTGGTTTTTCCGAGAGCAAGAATAGGTAATCCTCGATGCCTTGCGGGGCAATCTTCGTTTGAAAGGTGGCTATGATTCTGCTCTTTTCAACCGGGCGCTCCGTGACTTCGGCGGCCATCAGTACTTTTGTGCCGCGCTTAATCGTGATATCACCGCCTGCACCCGAAGGCCGATCCGCGACATTTATCCCCTGGACCTCGATCGTCCAATCGAGGCTGTACGTGCTCTTGATGGTCGTGAACGTTATTTCTGTAAGCAGGAGTGGAAATCTTCCGCCGCTCGGAGTAGACAAGAGACCATCGAGCAGTTGTCCGTACTGTTCGAGGCTAATTCTATGCAGTCGCGCTAGTGGTACATCCCTTGCGGTTCGAAGACGAATAAATCTGAACAGGAGATACCGCAATATCCCCTTCAGGTCCTCGTCAGTATTCGTACTCGCGACCATGTTTATTAGGGCCAACAAGGAATCGTAGCCCCGCCGATCCCGCAATCCATCCCGGGTGAGTTCGTCGAACATAACGGAACGCCGGAATGTAGACAGAAAAGGGCCGCGCGAGCACGGAATGCGCTTATCTTGCAGGAAAGGATTCACAACCCTTTCGTCGAGGGTTCGTCCATTATAGGCATCCTCCCCATGACCCATATAAGGCTTATGAATATCGATGTCACGGGAACTAAGCCGCGCCAGAATGCAACCGAGCAATACCTCTCGATAGGCCTGGGTATTTGAGGCAAATATAGCATTGAAGTGCTTTCTAGGTTCTTCGCTTATCGAGGGCTCGCCTCCTTGCAGCGATTCGGCTTCGACTGTGGCGAATTCGGCTTCAAGGACTCTTCGAGCGGCCGCGTAGTCAATTGACGGCATTCCGCCCTCTAGTAATTCACCCAGAGGGCTTCTTGTCTACGCTTCTTGACGGAGTGGCACAGCTTGGCCGGTGCATCGAAACGCCTAAAATCTTTGTAGAGCGTGTCCGTCAGGTCACAACGATAGCCTGAGACAGCTGCTTTCCCTCTAATCCTGTGTAGGGCGCGTGCTAATTCGGTATGATCACAATCAGTCATTTCGTTCCCGTAGGCCTTGCTATCGGTACGCGAGGCGTGGGGATAAGGTGGATCGCAATAGAATAGAGTCTGCTTATCATCGTACAGCTTGATAAGTTCAACCGCTGGGCGGTTTTCGATTTGGACCCTTAGCAACCGCTCCGCGATTTCGGGGAGCAAGTCTACGCTTCCTAACCAGCGCGATACTACACCGGACATTCCAGCCCGAGTTGTGTTCTTGCAATTCGCCCAACGCCCAATGCTCGCCGTTTGTGCCAAGCCTGTACGGACCTGACGTGCCCTAATGAAAAAGCGACGCGCCCGCTCAAAATCAGAAATTTTGTCCACATTAGCGGAGCAAGCTATGAAAAATTCTTCGCGCGAAAAAGGTGTCAAGCCGATCGCCTTTACAAGCAGATCGCCGTTGTCGCGTAGCACGCGAAAAAATGTAGTCACTTCACCGTCAAGGTCGTTGTAGGTCTCCACCGGGGATGGATGTCGGTTGATGAGAACGGCGGCAGACCCGCCAAACGGTTCACAGTAATGGTGACAGCCTGGAAGTAGCGGTAACAACCATTGAAGGTGGCTGTACTTCCCGCCATACCATCCAAAGGCGATGAGTTTCTTTCGATTTCGGCGCCGCGTTGAGAGGCTGGTCGGCAGTAGTTCCAGTTGCGTCGTATCGAGGTAAATTGGCGACGGCGCGCCAGGCATTCGCCCCCCTTTAGTAAGCGTTCGTGCGGGGCGAATATAACACGAAGATCCTTTGGGGTACAATCGCAAAATCTGTGGAAAATCTTTACCCCATTCCTTCGTGAGAAGTCCGGGTTACAACATCTGGCGCAGCACGTACGGCAGAATCCCGCCATTGCGGTAGTAGGCGACCTCTTCCGGCGTATCGACGCGCGCGACCGCTTCGAACGATTTGGTCTTGCCGTGTTCGTCGCGGGCCTGTACGCGCAGCGTGGCCCGCGGCGTAAGCTTGGTCACGCCTTCGATGGTGAAGCTTTCTTGGCCGGTAAGGCCAAGCGATTCGGCCGTCTCACCTGCCTTGTATTCCAGCGGGAGCACGCCCATGCCCACGAGATTGCTGCGGTGAATGCGCTCATAGCTTTCCGCGATAACCGCGCGCACGCCGAGCAGCAGCGTCCCTTTTGCGGCCCAATCGCGTGACGAGCCCGCGCCGTACTCCTTGCCGGCGAGCACGACGAGCGGCACTCCCTCTTGCTTGTAGCGTTCAGCCGCATCGTAAATCGTCATTTTTTCCCCGCTCGGCTGATGCAGGGTCCATCCGCCTTCGGTTCCCGGAGCGAGTTGGTTCCGCAGCCGGATATTGGCAAACGTGCCGCGCATCATCACTTCGTGATTGCCGCGGCGCGCGCCGTAAGAGTTAAATTCCGAAGCTTTTACGCCGTTCGCGATCAGATACTTTCCCGCGGGGCCGTCGGGCTGAATCGAACCCGCCGGCGAAATGTGGTCGGTGGTGACGCTGTGCCCGAGCTTGGCCAGAACCCGCGCATTTCGAATGTCGGAAAGCTCGGCCGGCATCCGCGGCATCTCGTCGAAAAATGGCGGGCATTTGATGTAAGTGGATTTCTCCTGCCAGGCGTAGAGATCACCCTCCGGCACGTGCAGCCCGCGCCACCGGTCATCTCCGTCGAATATCGCTCCGTATTCCTTGCGGAACATGTCCGTGTTCACGGCTTTGCGTACCGTCTCTTCCACTTCTTTTGGCGTGGGCCAGATGTCGCGCAGGTACACGGGTTTGCCGGTGCGATCATTGCCGAGCGGCTCGGTGGCCATATCGAAGTCCATCCGCCCGGCCAGCGCGTACGCCACCACCAGCGGCGGGGAAGCCAGATAGTTCGCGCGCACCAGCGGATGAATGCGGCCCTCGAAATTACGATTGCCGCTGAGAACGGAAACTGCGACCAGGCTGTTTTCCTTGATTGCCGAGCCGATCGCTTCTGGCAGCGGACCGCTATTCCCGATGCATGTCGTGCAGCCGAAGCCCACCAGGTTGAACTTCAGTTTTTCGAGATACGGAGTAAGCCCGGCGGCCTGCAGATAGTCGGTTACGACCTTGGATCCCGGCGCCAGGCTCGTTTTCACCCAGGGCTTGGATTCCAGCCCGCGCTCCACGGCTTTCTTCGCCACCAGACCAGCGCCCAGCATCAACGAAGGATTCGAGGTGTTCGTGCAGCTGGTAATCGCGGCGATTACCACGGAGCCGTTCGAAAGCTCGAAATGATCGCCATTGTTCTTTACCTCGACGCGCTTCGCCGCGGCTCCTTCCATAGCTTTAGCGAACGAATTCTTCGCCTGACGCAAAGGAACGCGGTCTTGCGGGCGCTTCGGCCCGGCGAGTGTCGGTTCCACTTTGCTGAGATCGAGTTCGAGCGTGTCGGTAAAGATCGGGTCCGGTGTCTGGTCCGTCCGGAAAATTCCCTGCAGCTTTGTGTACGCCTCCACCAGCGCCAGCCGTTCCGCGGTGCGGCCGGTGAAGCGCAAATAAGCCAGGGTTTCCGCGTCCACCGGGAAAAATCCCATTGTTGCGCCGTATTCGGGCGCCATATTGGCGATCGTGGCTCGGTCGGGCAGCGTAAGGCTGGAAAGACCGGTTCCGTAGAACTCCACGAATTGCCCCACAACGCCTTTCTTCCGCAGCATCTCGGTTACCAGCAGCACGAGATCTGTGGCGGTAGCTCCTTCGGGCAAGCGCCCATGCAGCTTGAAGCCGACGACGTCGGGAACAAGCATCGAGAGCGGCTGGCCAAGCATGGCGGCTTCCGCTTCGATCCCGCCGACCCCCCAGCCGAAGACGCCCAGCCCATTCACCATTGTGGTATGCGAATCCGTGCCGACCAGGGAATCGGGATACGCGGCGGGCCGCCCGTCCGGCGCGCGATCGCACACCACGCGCGCGAGATATTCGAGGTTTACCTGGTGGCAGATGCCGGTATCGGGCGGCACCACTTTGAAATTTCGAAAGGCGTTCTGGCCCCAGCGCAGGAATTGATAGCGCTCCACGTTGCGTTGAAATTCGAGCTCCGCGTTGAAAGCAAAAGCCATGTCGCTGCCGAATTTGTCCACCTGTACGGAATGGTCGATCACCAGTTCGGCGGGAAGCAGGGGATTGATCTTCTTGGGGTCGCCACCCATTTTGGCGATGGCGTTGCGCATGCCCGCCAGGTCCGCCACGGCTGGGACACCGGTGAAGTCCTGCAGGAGCACGCGCGCCGGCATAAACGCGATCTCCTCGCGCCTGTCCGTCACGGGTTGCCATTCCGCAAGAGCCTCGATGTCTTTGCCTTTAACGAAGCGCCCGTCCTCTTGCCGCAGCAGATTTTCGAGCAAAATGCGAATCGAAAACGGAAGCTGGCTTACATGGCCGATGCCTCTGCGCTCCAGCGCTTCGAGCCGATAGATTTCGTATTTTTCCTTCCCTGCAGCCAGCGTATCGCGCGCTCCAAACGAGTTTTTCGAGGCGTCGGGCATATTCTGCTTCCTCTCTGACACCCGGTTTATATGGACTGGATCAACTCTGCATCATAACGCAAACCGCCGAAGATATGTGCAGCGCGAGGGTAAGCTGATAACGGTATTGCGCCTTACGAAGTCACTTTCGCCGGCGAGGAGATAACATGTGCTCGTAATCTGCATGCGAGCCGATTCCAGAACCACACGATCCCGTCACCCGTTTGTGCGCGGTCACCCGCCTCGATAAATAGCTTAGAATGGAACAAGGCGCTATGGTCTGGCCGTCGCAGCCTATGAAAGTCGTTCTCATCTCGACCTACGAATTAGGCCACCAGCCGTTTGGACTCGCCTCGCCCGCGGCTTGGCTGCGCCGCATCGGCGCGGAAGTCACGTGTCTCGATTTGTCTCGACAGCCGCTAAATGAACCCGCCGTGCGCGCGGCTGACGTCGTCGCCCTCTACGTTCCCATGCACACCGCCACCCGCCTGGCGATCCGTTTGATCGAACCGATTCGGCGGTTGAATCCGCACGCGCACCTGTGCTTTTACGGCCTTTATGCGCCGGTGAACGAAGCCTATTTGCGCGAGCTCGGCGTGCAAACGATTGTGGGCGGCGAGTTCGAGGCCGCGCTGGCGGATATTGTCACGGGAGTCGCTCGTGAAAAAACAAACGGCAACGCTTCGGGCCCGAGAAAACAGCCGGATCTTCACAGCGCCGCGATTTCCCTCGATCGCCTTACTTTCATTCCGCCCGACCGTCATGGTCTTCCTCGATTGCGGGAATATGCGCATCTGCTGATGCCTGACGGCAGCTTTAAAATTGCCGGCTACACGGAAGCCAGCCGCGGCTGCAAGCATCTCTGCCGTCATTGCCCCATCGTTCCTGTATATGACGGCGTTTTCCGCATCGTGCAGCGCGACGTCGTTCTTGATGACATCCGTCAGCAGGTAAAAGCAGGCGCCGAGCACATAACGTTCGGCGACCCGGATTTCTTCAATGGACCCACGCACGCCCTGGCGATCATAGACTCCATGCACCGCGAATTCCCGCAGCTCACCTACGATGTCACCATCAAAATCGAACATTTGCTGCGGCAGGCCGATTCCTTGCCGAAATTACGTGATACCGGCTGCCTGTTTGTGACCAGCGCGGTGGAGTCCATCGACGACCGAATCCTTGCGCGGCTGGCCAAAGGGCACACCCGCGCCGATTTCCTGAAAGTCGTCGCTCGAGCCCGTGATCTTGGCTTGGTTCTGCATCCGACCTTCGTTCCTTTCACGCCGTGGACTTCACTCGACGGCTATCGTGAGCTTCTCTCATTGCTGGCGGAGGAGGATCTGATCGAAAACGTCGCGCCCATTCAGCTTGGGATTCGTCTTCTCATCCCGGCCGGCTCGCGTCTGCTCGATCTCGATGATATCCGCGACGCTATTGGTCCGTTCGATCCCGCCGCGCTGGTTTATCCCTGGAAGCATTCCGATCCGCGCCTGGACGCCTTAGCGCCACGCGTTCAAACACTGGCGAATGACGGCGACCGCCTCCGGCGTTCGCGGAGCGAAACGTTTATGCTCATCTGGCGCACCGCCAATGAGCTGGCGGGCGCTGATGGCGGCGCCCGCCTTCGCATGGCAAATGGATCGGGCCGCAAGGTGCCTCACTTCACCGAACCCTGGTATTGTTGCGCCGAGCCGACTGAGGATCAGTTCGTTTCCATTGCCTCGCACGCCGCACCGAAACTCCAGTCGGACACATTCTTCTAGCGCGCGTCCCGCCATGAGTGCGACACCTGCATCCTCGCTGCTTCTGCTCGCCAGTAAGCTCGGCTATCAGACGCGCAGCTTTGCCGAAGCCGCGCGCCGCCTGGGCGTTGAAGTCATTATCGGCAGCGATCGTTGTCATCAATTGGAAGATCCCTGGGCCGATGGCGCCATTTCGCTTCACTTTGACGATCCCCGCCAAGCCGCCGCTTCGCTGGTAAGCGCGCTGAAATCCCGGTCACCCGAAGCGAAAATCACCGCCATCCTGGCCTTGGGCGACCGTCAGACCGTCACCGCCGCCTATGCCGCTCGTCTTTTCCAGTTGAAGTACAACTCGCCCGACTCGGTCGAGAATTGCCGCAGCAAGCTCCGCCAGCGCGAAGTGCTGCAAAAAGCCGGCCTGCGCGTGCCCGAATTCTTTTCCTTCAAGTTCCCGGAGCGGCTCGATTCGGTTCTGCACCGCGTGATTTTTCCGTGTGTGATAAAGCCGATAAGGCTTGCGGCGAGTCAGGGTGTGATTCGTGCCAACAACGCCGCCGAATTTGTGGCGGCGGTTCAGCGGCTCGGCCGGCTGCTTGCTTCGCCCGATTTGCAGGTGACCCGCGAGGCGGATCTCGATCGTCTCATGGTGGAGCGCTATATTCCAGGAGCGGAGTTTGCACTCGAGGGGCTGCTGGAGAGGGGCCGTCTGCGCGTGTTGGCACTATTCGACAAGCCCGACCCCCTCGTGGGCCCCTACTTCGAAGAATCCATCTACGTCACACCGTCGCGGCTGCCCGCCGGGGATCAGGAGGAAATTTTTCAAGCCGCCTCCCAATCAGTCTGCGCTCTTGGCTTGACTGAAGGGCCGGTTCATGCCGAATTTCGGCTGAATGAACACGGCGCCTGGATTCTCGAAGTCGCACCGCGCCCCATCGGAGGGCTTTGTTCGCGCGTGCTTCGTTTCGGACCGCGGAGGATTTTTTTGGAGGAATTGCTGATCCGCCACGCCATCGGTTTGGGTGGGGAAGAGCTTCAGCGAGAAACCGATGCAGCAGGCGTGATGATGATTCCGGTTCCTCGGAGCGGCATTCTGGAGAATGTTGCGGGAACCGAAGCCGCCCTCGCTGTCCCGGGCGTGTGCGAAGTTCACATCACCGCGCGGCTGCACGACTTTATCGCCGCCTGGCCGGAAGGATCGAGCTACCTGGGGTTTATCTTCGCCCGGGGCGGCGCGCCCGATCAGGTCGAAGCGGCGCTTCGGAAAGCGCACGCCGCGCTGCGCTTCGAAATTGTCCCCAGGCTCCCGGTGGCGCACCCGGTTTCCGGTCATACTGCTTTTTGAGGCAGGGCGAGTTTCGCTGGGCAGCGGAATTAGCGAGTTAGCCCTTGGCGCGCGGCGGGATGTAACCTTCGGGCAGCTTAGCTCCTTCGCCGAAAAAGAATTGCTCCATTTGCTCTTCCATGATCTTTTGCGACTGCGGATCCAGCGGATTGAGCCTGTACTCGTTCATGATCATTTTCGAATGTTCGATCCAGAGCTTCCATGCTTCCTTGGAAACATTCTCGTAAATGCGCTGTCCGAGTTCGCCTTTCCACGGAACTCGGTCGAGGGCTTCCATTTTTCTGCCGAACTTGACGCACATCACCGTGCGCGAGCCGGGCTGGCTGGGAATCGTAGCTGCCGGCTTCGGCGGACCGCAACTTTCATCAGCCATATGGGCCTCCATCGACAACAAGCATAATCGGCGTTGCATTCTAACCATACTGCATTGCTGCTCAAATTCCTAGCCGCCATGAAAGCGCATGCAGCGATTCGCGGCGCCCGATTCGTCATGTTTATGGAAAAGATGTAAGCTCGTGACTGCCATTAGGAATCTCAATCCCAAGGTCCCCCATGCCCCTGACCATTCAACGGATCTCACCCGGTTATTTAACAGATGCGTATCAAGAAGAGAGAGAGCGGCTTGGCGCCGGCGAAGCGGTCCGAAAACTTTACGCCCGCCAGCCGAGCCTGTGGAAAGGCGATGCCGAACATGTGCGCATCATCGCCAATCGGCTTGGCTGGATTGGCGTGCTCGATTCGATGCGTGCCGAAGTGCCCGCGCTCCAGGACCTTGCACGCGGCATTGACGATTCCGGCGTGCGGGATATCGTGCTGCTGGGGATGGGTGGCTCCAGTCTGGCGCCTGAGATGTTTTCGCTGACGTTTCCGCCGCGGTCCGTTCGGCGGTTTTTCGTCCTGGACACCACCGATCCCGCCGCTGTCCGGAAGGTCGAAGGTTCGATCGACCTGCCTCATTGTCTGTTTATCGTCTCCAGCAAATCCGGCAGAACGATCGAGACTCTCTCTCAGTTCTTCTATTTTCAACATCGCTTGAACCATGCGGGTATCCGCCCCGCTGGCCAGCGCTTCCTGGCGATAACCGATCGGGGGTCCTATCTCGACCGCTTGGCGGACGAATACAAGTTCCGCATGACCTTCCGCAATCCGCCGGATATCGGCGGACGCTATTCGGCGCTTTCCTACTTCGGCCTCGTGCCCGCTGCGCTGTGGGGCGTCGATATCGAGGCTGTCCTCGATAGCGCCATCGAAATGCACGCCGCCTGTGCTCAAATCGAAGCCGACGCCAATCCGGCTTTGCAGCTGGCGTCTTTGCTTGGCGCGGCGGCACGGCGAGGTGACGACAAGCTCTTTGTGCTCTCCACGCCGAAGCTCGTCCCTCTCGGGAACTGGATCGAACAACTCATCGCCGAAAGCACGGGCAAGGAGGAGCGGGGCATTGTTCCGCTAGCGGGAGGCGTTGCGCCGCCGATCGACGTGCTTGCCCGCGGAGGCATGACTGCTGCCTTATTCCTCGACGGCGACAACAAAACTGAACTGCAAGCGATCCTGGACCTTCTGGAGCAGCGTGGCGGGGCCTTTGCTGAAATTCAGCTGAGGGCGCCCGAGCAAGTGGGCGCCGAATTCTTCAAGTGGGAAACCGCCACGGCGCTGGCCGCGGCTTCCCTCGCCATTGATCCCTTCGATGAGCCCAATGTGCAGGAAAGCAAGGAGAATACCGCCCGCATTCTCGAGGAATTCGAAAGCACCGGAAAGATCCCGGTCGGGTCGGCGCGCCTGACCGATTCCGGGATCGAGGTTTATGCCGAGGGATCGGTCCGCGGCGTTATCTCGACGCTGCAACTTCCCGCCGCGCTTCGTACTTTTTTTTCCGAGCGCCGTGCGGACGATTACGTAGCCATTCTCGCATATGTGCACCGTGATGCCGCCATCGCTGTGGAACTCGATGCCTTGCGCGCGGCCCTGGGAGAGCGCCTGAATTTGCCCGTCCTGCTCGGATATGGGCCGCGCTACCTGCATTCCATTGGTCAGCTTTATAAAGGAGGTCCTCCGTCGGGTATGTTCCTGATGCTGACCTCGGAGAAAAGCGAGGATCTCTCCATTCCGGGCGCGCGATACACTTTCGGCCAGCTCCAAATGGCGCAGGCATTGGGAGATATGCAGTCGCTGGGACGATTGGGCAAGCCTGTTTTGCGATTGCATTTGACCGAGGGCGCCCTGGCTGGTTTGCGTAATTTGCGGCGAGCTGTCGATCACGCCCTCTCCGCGTCGCATTCGGCCGATTGATGTCCATGCCGGAGAATCTACCCTGGGTCCGGCCGCACGCATCGTAAGCAGGTAGGTTTTGCTCAAGCCTGAAGACATGACGGACATGCCCGCATTATTCTGGGACGTCGGGGGCGTCGTGCTATCCAACGGCTGGGATCACGCTGCGCGGGCCGAGGCCGCCCGAGCGTTTGGCTTCGATTTCCAGGAGTTCGAGAAAAGACATGGCGGCGCCGAAAGTGAACTCGAGACCGGCGCGCTGACGCTCGAAGCTTATCTGAATCGAACTGTTTTCTTCCGCGATCGCCCGTTCACGAGAGAGCAGTTCAAGGAGTTCATCTTTTCGCAATCGCGGGAAAATAAACAGACACGCGTTCTTCTGGATGATCTCGCGGCCAGCCGCTGCTGTTTCCTCGCTACGCTCAACAACGAGTCTAAAGAGCTGAACGAGTTTCGCATCCGCAAATTCGATCTGGCCCGCAACTTCGCCGCGTTTTTCACGTCGTGCTATTTGCGTGCCCGCAAGCCCGATCCGCTCATCTATCAGCTTGTGCTTGGAATCACCCAGCGCCCTCCCGGGCAGTGCATTTTCATAGATGACCGGCCGGAAAACCTCGAACCCGCAAGGTCGCTGGGAATGCGAACGATTCAGTTCCGCTCCGCAGCCGAGCTGCGTGCCTCCTTATCCGAGCTTGGCCTGAGCCGGGCGTTTGCAGGAGGATGACCTATGGCTTCCATCACCAACGACATTGCCGAAACATCGCTTGTCGATCAGCGAAGCTCGGTGTCGGTGGCCGAGCCCTGCGCCATCGTCATCTTTGGCGCCTCGGGCGATCTCACGCGCCGCAAGTTGATACCGGCATTATTCGAATTGGCCGCGTGCCAATCGCTGGCTCGCCGGTTTGCCATTATCGGCTTTGCCCGCAGTGAGATGAGCGATGCGAATTTTCAGCAATCCGCCGCCGACGCGGTGCGGCAGAATAATGGCGGATGCAGAGTCGAAGAGGAGGTCCTTCGCGCCTTCGTACAATCGTTCGTATATGTCGCGGGGGACTACGACCGCCCAGCCGCCTTTGAAAAGCTCGCGCACCGCCTCGATGAAATCGACCGCGAGCGCAACCTCGAAGGCAATCGCCTCTATTACCTCGCCACCCCGCCCGCCGTTTACCCGAAAGTAATTGCGCAGATCAAGAATGCGGGGATGGCGCGCCCGGTGAACACCAATTCCTGGGCGCGAATCGTGATCGAAAAGCCGTTCGGCCACGATCTCGCGTCGGCCAGAAAGCTCAATCGCGTCGTACTCGACGCGTTCGATGAATCGCAGGTCTATCGCATCGATCATTTTCTGGGCAAGGACACGGTGCAGAATCTTTTGGCGCTGCGCTTTGGGAACGGCATCTTCGAGCCGCTGTGGAATCGCAATTATGTGGACCACGTCCAGATCACCGCAGCAGAGAGTCTGGGCGTCGAGCAGCGTGCCGCGTTCTACGAGACCACGGGCGCGCTTCGCGACATGGTGCAGAGCCATGTGTTGCAGCTCACCTGTCTTGCCGCCATGGAGCCGCCCTCGAATTTCGACGCCACCGCCGCGCGGAACGAGAAACTAAAGGTTCTGCAGGCCCTTCGCCCTTACAGCCCCGATACCGTCGCCGCCAACGTCGTCGCCGGACAATACGCCCAGGGCGAGATCGATGGGCAGGAGGTCGCCGGCTATCGTGAAGAGCCAGGGGTGACACCGTCTTCGACCACGGACACGTATGTCGCCGCGAAAGTGCTGATCGACAATTGGCGCTGGGCTGATGTGCCGTTCTACATTCGCACTGGCAAGCGCATGCGCCGCCGCGTCACCGAAGTGGCCATCAATTTCCGCCGCGCGCCACATTTGCTCTTCCGCGGCCAGAGCGTCGATACCAACACCATGGTTCTGAATATCCAACCGGAGGAAGGCATCTCTATAGGCTTCCACGTCAAGCTTCCCGGCCAGCAGATGCGCCTGGCTCCTGCCGCCATGGACTTCAGCTACCTTGCCTCTTTCGGCGCCAGCGAACGGAGCGCTTATGCTACCCTTCTCAATGATTGCATGCGTGGGGACGCCACCCTCTTCGATCGCGCGGATGGAGTTGAGGCCGCCTGGGCTTTCCTTGAGCCCGTACTCGACGTGTGGGAGCATCGCGGGCGCTCGGTATCGTTCTACCCGGCGGGAAGCTGGGGTCCGCGCGAAGCCGACGATCTCTTGAGCCGCGATGGGCGTCGCTGGCGCACACCCTGATATGCTCCCGCGCGAAATTCTGCCCGGCGTCTACGTTTGTGCGGATGCCGCCGACTTGGCTCGCGTTGCTGCTCGCAGATTTGTCGATTGGGCGTGGCAAAGCATCGCGAAAGACGGCGTTTTCAATGTAGCCCTGTCCGGCGGTTCCACCCCCCGCGAACTTTACAGGCTCCTGGCCACCCCCGAGTTCCGGGCGCAAGTGGATTGGCCTCGCGTTCAACTTTTCTGGGGCGATGAACGAGCCGTGCCGCCCGATGATCCCGAGAGCAACTACGGAATGGCGCGCCGCGAATTGCTGCTCCGCGTCCCCGTCCCGCAGGCCAACGTGCATCGCATGGAAGCCGAAGACGCGAATATCGGCCGCGCCGCCCACAATTACGAGGCCGCCTTGCGCAAGTTTCTGCCTTTGGATGATCGCGGCTTTCCGCGTTTTCACGTGATTCTGCTGGGCCTGGGCGCCGACGGCCACACCGCTTCTCTGTTCCCCGGTTCCAAGCTTCTGCGCGAGACATCCCGCTGGGTCAGCACTCCGATCCAGCCCAAGACGGGCGCGCGGCGAATGACGCTCACGCTTCCGGTGCTGGAGGGCGCCCGGCGAATCGTCTTTCTCGTTTCCGGAGCCGAGAAAGCCTCCATTTTGCGCGTACTCCTTTGCGAGCGCCGCGACCCACCTCTTCCCGCGCAAATGGTTCAGCCGCGGGAAGGGGAACGGATTTTCCTGGTGGATGAACCCGCCGCGGCCCAGTTGAGTTCACAGCCACAGCCACTGCCGAAAGGAAACTCGTGATCCTGGCGGGCGACATTGGCGGTACGAAATCAAACCTGGCGCTGCTGGAAAAAACCGGCGATCGGCTTCGCGTTGCCTTCCTCCACCGCTATGCAAGCGACGCCTACACCCGCTTTGAAGAGATGATCGAGGATTTTCTCGGTCGGGGCAAAGATTTCCTTCAGGCTGCTCCCGGGCAGCGCAAAATTCAGGCCGCGGGTTTCGGCGTTGCCGGTCCGATCATCGGGCGTGGAGTGCGCATTACAAATCTCAGCTGGGGAATTCAGGCGGATGCCGTCGAACGTCAACTTGGCACGCCGCATGTCGTTCTGCTGAACGACCTCGAGGCCACAGGTTATTCTCTCGCCTCCATGACGCCGGAGGATATGCTCACACTGAACGCCGGCTCCCCCACACCCACGGGCACCCAGGCGCTGATCGCCGCCGGCACGGGTTTGGGCGAGGCCCTGCTCATGTGGAATGGCACGCGCTACATCGTCGCTCCCAGTGAAGGCGGCCATACGGACTTTGCTCCGCGAACCGAGCAGGAGATCGAACTCCTTCGCTTCATGAAAACGATGCATGAGTACGTGAGCTGGGAGCTGATCCTTTCCGGCCGCGGGTTCCTGACCCTGCACGAATTCCTGAATAAAGATGTGCGCCATGCCAGCTTCGACGAGCCCGGTGCGGATCCCGCGCCGGAGATCACGCGCCTCGGTTTGGAAGGCGCTTGCCCGGTTTGCGCGCAAACGCTGGACCTTTTTGTCACGCTGTATGGCGCCGAGGCCGGCAATCTCGCGCTAAAAGGGCTGTCGCGCGGCGGCGTTTTCGTAGCGGGCGGGATCGCGCCCAAAATTCTGCCGAAAATCCAAAATGGCAAATTCTTTGCGGCCTTCTGCGAAAAAGAAAAATTCCGCGATTTACTGGCGCAATTCCCGATTCACATCGTCCTGAATGAAGAGGCTCCGCTGCTCGGCGCCGCTGCCGAGGCCGCCGCACGCGAATTGCTCGCCGCGAATGCCCAAGCGAATTGAAGCCTGCCCGATACGTAATCGATTCGAGCACGGTAACTTCCGCGTCAATTCTGCTTGCCGCGAATTTGCTGTAGGATGAGAGCGCCTCTCGGGGGTTGTATATCTTCGCCGCAGGCTAATAGGCGTGTCGCTGAAGTGTGTTGCCGAAAACTGTACTGAGGCGGCTGTTGCGTCTCTGGACGCACGGCCGCTCTGCCGAGCGCATTTCCTCGTCCACGCATACCAGCAGCTCGAGTCCATGGCGGACGAGATGCAACAACCTCGTTTCCATGATAGTTCGGCGGATCTGGCGGGCGGCTTCCTCGAGCAATGCATGCGCGAGGCTACGAATATCGCCTGCGCGGCCGAGCTCCCCAGCAACCTCGAACGCGCCCAGCTCCTGGATATTCTGTTGTGGGCCTCTGAACTTTATGGCCGTTTGCGCCGCGGCCCGCGTGTTCGCGCCAACATTCCCATTCTGCTTCGCTCCGAAACTGAGCAAAATCCCTGGGAAGAAAAAACCCAAACCCGACAGTTAAGCGTGCATGGCTTCTCGTTCGCTTGCCATCACGAACTCTGCGGCGGCGATACCCTCACATGTATCCGCCTGGATACCGGCAAGCGCGTGAGCGCGCGCGTCGTTTGGGCTCGTGCCAATGGATCCGGCGAGATCGAAGCTGGGGTGGAGTTTATAACCGAGATCGACTTCTGGGGAATGGAAGTCACTGTCGCCAAACCCTCGTTTTCGGAAAAAAATAGTTGACCGTCCGCATCCCAGCCGACTGAATATAAGAATTCATCGACACCAAGGAGTTTTTCCGTGGATTTCTGCCGCGAACTGATGGCTCCGCTCGACAAAAAGATTAAGCTCTCCAAATACGACCCTGCCGATACGCTTGGTTATGATCAGGACGAAAAATTCGAGGCCAAACTGGCCAAAACCCTCAAACGGCTGGATGAACTGCAAGAGTTGCTTTATGCCGAAAAAAAACACGCACTGCTGATCGTTCTACAGGGTATGGACACAGCGGGCAAGGATGGAACGATCCGCCACGTCATGTCCGGCGTCAGCCCGGCCGGCTGTTCGGTCACATCTTTCAAGGTCCCCAATTCCGAAGAACTGGCGCACGATTTTCTCTGGCGTGTTCACAAGGCGGTCCCTCCAAGAGGGATAATTGGCATCTTCAATCGTTCGCATTATGAGGATGTTCTCGTGGTTCGCGTGCACAAACTGGTCCCCAAGGACGTGTGGAAACCGCGCTACAACGAAATTAATCACTTCGAGAGAATTCTCGCCGAAAACGACGTGAAAATTCTGAAATTCTTTCTGCACATCAGCAAGGAAGAGCAGAAGAAGCGCCTTGATGAGAGGATGCACGACCCTCGCAAAAAGTGGAAATTATCGAAGGCGGACGAGAAGGAAAGAAAACTCTGGGATGATTACATCGCCGCCTATGAAGCGGTGCTTTCCCGCTGCACGACCGAGTACGCGCCCTGGTTCATCATTCCTTCCGATCACAAATGGTTTCGAAACCTGGCCGTTTCGCAAATCATTGTTCAGACTCTCGAGGACTTTGATATGCAGTACCCCAAATCTCCGGCGGAGCCCTGAATCGCGCCGAGCACCGCTTGCATCAGCCTGCAGCCTTCAGCGAACTTGACCGTGGCTTGCGGTAGCGGTTAAATTCGGTCGTAAGCAATATGGCAATCGCCCTGAGTTATCGCCGCGCGCCCGCCGGCACACAACCCGAATACCTTTATCCGCCATACGCGTCAACGGTGCGGCGTTCCCCCATCCAGCCACTGATTTTGCTGCCGCACACATTGTCTGAGCTGAGCGGCCCCGTCTTTGGCCACGGCGATATCGGCAAAGACGACAATGACCTCACTCACCAGCACAGTGGCGAAGCGCTCGGCGAACGCATCATCGTCAGCGGGCGCGTGCTTGATGAAGAGGGCCGCGGCATTCCCGGCGCGCTCGTGGAAATTTGGCAGACCAATGCCGCCGGACGCTACCGCCATCGCGTGGATCAACACGACGCCCCGCTCGACCCGAATTTCACCGGCTGCGGGCGCATGCTTACCGATGGCCAAGGACGCTATCGCTTCGTCACCATAAAGCCCGGCGCCTATCCCTGGCAGAACCATCCCAACGCCTGGCGCCCGGCGCACATTCATTTTTCGCTTTTTGGCGCCGGCCTGCTCTCTCGGCTCGTTACCCAGATGTATTTTCCCGGTGATCCTTTGATACCGTTTGATCCGGTTTTGAATAGCGTCCCTGACGAGGACGCGCGCAAGCGCCTGATCTCGCTTTTTGACTGGGACACGACGATGCCGGGGCACGCGCTTGGCTATCACTTCGATCTCATTCTCCGCGGCCGTCAAGCCACACCGGTGGAGGCCACGCGATGAGCGCCGCCCGCGATCAGGTAACACCGCCGCCCAGCGCATCGCAAACCGTCGGCCCGTTCTTTCATTTGGGAATGGTTTATCTCGAACGCGAAAATTTCGTGCCGGAGGGCGTCTCCGGGGAGCGCATCACCATTCGCGGCAAAGTCCTCGATGGCAACCGAAACGTCGTACCGGACGCGGTGCTCGAAATCTGGCAGGCCGATTCGGCCGGTCAATACGCGAGCGAGCTTCCCGCGCGGAGTTCCGACCGTCCGCGTTTTCTGGGATTTGGCAGGGTGGAAACCAATGACGAGGGCGAGTTCCGCTTCGCCACGATAAAGCCCGGCCGGGTCCGGTCGCCAGAGGGACCCATGCAGGCGCCGCATATTGTGATCACGCTCTTCTCACGCGGTTTGCTGAAGCCGCTGCATACCCGCATCTATTTTCCTGATGAAGCGAGCAATGCGGATGATCCGGTCTTGAACCTTGTTCCGGCTGAGCGCCGTTCGACTCTCATTGCCACGCCCTCCGGCGAACGGGGCGCGCCGAACCTGCTGTATTGGAATATCGTGATGCAAGGCGACGGCGAGACGGTCTTCTTCGACTATGATTGAGCTTTGCATACGATTGTGACGTCTGCTTTTCGTTATCATTCCGAAGACGAGCAGCGCGATTTCCGCCCTTAGGGCCTCAGTTGCGCGGAAATTGCGCGGTTTTGCGAGGATGAGGAATCTCGTGCGGGGTCCCCGGCGCATGCCCATTTTGCGTGCGTTGGGGTGCAATCTCGGCGCCGGAATGGCGGGAAGCTCTCAATCGCGCCCCAACGTCACTATATTGTGCAAGGCTCGGTAGGCTCGATCCGCAGCCGCATCTCAGAGGCGAACCACGTTGGCCACGCCCGAAACCATCCGCCTGTTTGATCCTCTCTTCACCACAGACGCCATGCGGCAGGTCTTCTCGGACCGCCGGCAGCTCCAGTACATGCTGGATGTCGAAGCCGCGCTCGCGCGTGCGCTCGCGGCGGCCGGCATCGCGCCGCGGAGCGCCATCGCCGCGATTGAATCGAAATGCAGCGCCGAACTATTCAGCCTCGAGTCGCTCGCCCGTTCGGCGGCGCAATCGGGAAATTTGGCCGTTTCCCTGGTGAAAGCGCTTACGGAGTTGGTGGCGGCGGGCGACTCGAGTGCCGCTTCGTTTGTTCACTACGGCGCCACCAGCCAGGATGTCATCGATACCGCTCTGGTGTTGCAGTTGCGCGACGCGCTCGAACTCTTGCGTCGCGATCTGCTGCATATCGATGCATCTCTTGCGCGCATTGCGGCGGCACATAAGTCCACTCTCGTCGCCGGCCGCACCTGGCTGCAGCAGGGGCCTCCTGTCACCTTTGGCCTGAAAGCTGCCGGCTGGCTCGCCGCGCTCGAGCGCCACCGCGATCGGCTTGAACACGCACGCAAGCAAGTCTTGGTCCTTCAGTTCGGCGGCGCTGTCGGTACCATGGCCGCTCTTGGCGCCCGTGGCCCCGAAGTCGCGGCCGCGCTCGCCCGCGAATTGAAACTCGAGATTCCCGAGCTTCCCTGGCATTCCCATCGCGATCGCCTCGCGGAAGTTGCCGCATCTCTCGGCCTGCTGGTTGGCTCGCTCGGCAAGATCGCCCGCGACCTCTCGCTCATGTCGCAGACGGAAATCGATGAAGTCGTCGAACCTTCAGCTCCCGGGCGCGGCGGGTCTTCCACCATGCCGCACAAGCGAAATCCCGTGAGTTCCGCGGTGATTCTCGCCGCCGCACTTCGTCTTCCTGCGCTGGTGGCGACAATGCTGGTGTCGCTCGTGCAGGAGCACGAGCGCGGCCTCGGCGGCTGGCACGCCGAATGGGAAACGCTGCCGGAGATTTTTCGGCTCACTGCGGGAGCGCTGGCGCATATGAAGCAGGTTGTGGAGGGCCTCGAGATCCACCCGGAGCGAATGCTGGAAAACCTGAACCGCACGCACGGCCTCGTGCTTGCCGAAGCTGTGGCGTTTGCGTTGCGCGAGCGCATGGGCAAGGAAAAATCGCACAAAATCGTCGAAGAGGCCGCGCGCCGCGCCGTGCTGGATGGCAGCGACTTCGCCGATGTGCTGCTCTCCTATGCCGAAGTAACGGATCATCTCTCCCGCGCCGAACTTTTACGGCTGCTCGATCCCGCGAATTATCTCGGCTCCGCTGTGGAGATGACGGAGAGATTTCTGTCGGCCCGCAATGGCATCAAAAAATGATCTCACGTTCGAAGCGCAGCTCTAAGCGAGGATAGCGTCCCATGCCTTTCATCGAAACTAACGGCGCGCGCCTGCGTTATCGCCTGGAAGGAAAACCGGGCGCGCCGATGATCGTTTTCTCTAATTCTCTCGGTACGAATCTCTCCATGTGGGATCCGCAGGTCGCCGCGTTGCGCCAGGATCTTCGCATCCTCCGCTACGACACGCGAGGCCACGGCCTCTCTTCCGTTCCCGCCGGCGCCTATACCCAGGAGCAACTCGGCCGCGACGTTCTCGCTCTCATGGACGCCCTCGAAATCCGCTGCGCGAATTTCTGCGGATTGTCGATGGGCGGTCAGGCCGGCATCTGGCTCGGCGCCAACGCGCCGGACCGCTTTGCGCGCCTGGTGCTCTGCGATACCGCAGCCCACATCGGCAACCCCGAGGTTTGGAATACGCGCGCCGCTACCATTCGCGCCGGCGGGATGCCTTCGATTGTGGACGCAACGATCGGGCGCTGGTTCACGCAGAGATTCATTGCGCGCGCGCCGCAAGAGATCGACTGGATACGCGGCATGATCCTCGATACACCGCCGCAGGGCTATATCGCTTGTTGTGAAGCCATCCGCGATACCGATCTAACCGCGGACGCCGCTCGCGTGAGCGCGCCCACTCTGGTCATTTCCGGAACACACGATCCCGCCACGCCGCCGGCGCAAGGACGCGAGCTCACATCGATGATTCGCGGCGCGCGCTACCTCGAATTGGACGCTTCGCATTTGTCGAATATCGAGGCCGAAGCTCAGTTCACGGCCGCAGTGCGCGAATTCTTGTCCGCAGCCGCGGTCCCCGCCGGATAGCCGCCGCCGTCCGATTCCCATGAAGCAGATGCGCACTCAAGTCGGCATCGTAGGCGCCGGTCCCGCCGGTCTCGTCCTCGGCCACCTGCTGCATCTCGAGGGCATCGAGTCCGTGGTGCTGGAATCGCGCAGCCGCGAATATTGCCAGGAGCGTGTGCGCGCCGGTCTGCTCGAGCAGACCACGACGGATTTGCTCACTGAAATTGGCGTCGGCGAGCGAATGAAGCGCGAGGGGCTGGTGCATCACGGGATCAACATTCGCTTTCGCGGGCGCACCCATCGCATAGATTTTGCCGGCCTGACCGGCCGCTACATCATGATTTATGCGCAGGGCGAAGTGCTGAAGGATCTAACCGACGCGCGTCTCGCGTTTGGCGGCCCACTCTTCTTTGAAGTCGAAAATGTCGGCACCCGCGACGTTGAAACTGCTCGCCCGCGAATCCGTTTTGAATACAAAGGCGAGCCAAACGAACTCTCCTGCGATTTCATCGCCGGCTGCGACGGCTTCCATGGCGTCTGCCGCCCTTCGATACCGGCCGGCGCCCTCACTGTTTATCAGCGTGATTACCCCTTCGGATGGCTCGGCATTCTGGCCCAGGCGCCGCCGTCTTCCGACGAGTTGATCTACGCATATCACCAGCGGGGTTTTGCGTTGCTGAGCATGCGCACGCCGGAGATCAGCCGCCTGTATATCCAATGCACGCCGGAAGAGGATCTGCGGCTGTGGCCCGACGAAAAGATCTGGCGCGAGCTCCAGATCCGGCTCTGTTCTGAAGAGGGCTGGAAGTTAGTCGAGGGCCCGGTGCTGCAAAAGAACGTGGCCAAGATGCACAGCTTCGTCGTTGAACCCATGCAATATGGCCGCCTGTTTCTGGCCGGCGATGCCGCGCATATCGTCCCGCCCACGGGAGCCAAGGGACTGAATCTGGCGGTTGCGGACGTCCGCGTTCTCGCCCGCGCCATCGCGCAGTTTTATCGCTCCGGAAGCAAGGATCTGCTCGACCAGTATTCCGCCAACTGCCTTGATCGGGTGTGGAAAGTGCAGCGCTTCTCCTGGTGGATGACTTCCATGCTGCATCGGTTCCACGACGACAATGCATTCGACCAGCGCCGCCAGCTCGCGGAACTGGATTATCTGACCAGTTCCCGCGCCGCCTCGCTGTCACTTGCCGAAAATTATGTTGGCCTGCCGATGCATTGACATCCGTGAGCACGCCTGATAGCTTCCACCGCGCCCGCACCACTCACAAAAACTGTGGTTCTAGGCTCTATGAAACGCTGAGGCCTGAATGAAAATCGATATCTTCTGCCATATTTTCCCCAGGAAATTTTACGAACGCATGGTCGCGCTGCCCGAGCGCGGCGTCACCATAAAAAAACGCGTCACCGAGATTCCTTCCATCGTCGATCTCGACGTTCGTTTCCGCATCATGGATGAGTTTCAGGACTACATTCAGGTGCCTTGCCTGCCGTTGCCACCCATCGAAGCCATCGGCGATCCGAAACAATCCGCCGAACTGGCGGAAATTGCCAATGATGGCCTGGCCGAACTCGTGGGCAAGCACCCCAGCCGCTTTGCCGGATTTATCGCCTCGCTCCCCATGAACAATCCCGATGCGGCAGTCAGAGAGATCGAGCGTGCGGTGAAAAAGCTCGGCGCGGCCGGCGCTCAGATTTTCAGCAACGTGAACGGGCGCCCCCTCGATGAGCCCGACTTTTTGCCGGTCTTCCAGAAAGTAGCTGAACTTGATGTTCCTTTGTGGGTTCATCCGGCGCGAGGGGCGGGCTTTCCCGATTATCAGACCGAGAAAAAATCGAAATTTGAGCTTTGGTGGGTTTTCGGCTGGCCTTACGAGACCAGCGTTTTCATGGCCCGCATGGTTTTCGCCGGAATCTTCGACCGCTTCCCCAAAATCAAGATCATCACCCATCATCTGGGCGGCATGGTCCCCTATTTTTCCGGCCGGACCGGTCCCGGGCTCGATCAACTTGGCGCGCGCACTGAAGACGAGGATCTGACGGTTTATTTGCGGCGGCTGAAAAAGCGCCCGCAGGAATATTTCAAGATGTTTTACGCGGATACGGCGACCTTTGGTTCCGGCGCGGCGATTCGCTGCGGGCTCGATTTTTTTGGCGCCGATCAGGTTCTGTTTGCTTCCGATTCGCCGTTCGATCCGGAAAAGGGCGCGGGCTATATTCGCGAAACGATCCGCTGCCTCGACGCGATGGAGATTCCCGAAGCCGATCGCCGCAAAATCTACGAAGGCAACGCCCGCCGCCTGATGCGGCTCAAGCTGCCGTCATAGCTCCGCATTTCTCATAAGCGATACGGCGCACGCGTTGCAAATGGCCACCAGCCCCGGGTCGTCTGAATGAAAGAATAAAAGCAGATTCCTCGCTGCCTCGCGCGTAAGCGGGATATCGCGCGACTCCGCTCGGAATGACACGTTGTGATTGGTAGGTGGTGAGTTGAGGGGGAAGTGCGCGTTCACTTTCGGTGTTCTCTGCTGCACTCCGCGCCTCCGTGCCCTCTGTGTTAGGTTTTTTGTTTTTTTTCGGCAGCTTCTCACCGGCGAGAGCTGCTAATCAGGCGTGGCTTCGAGCGAAGGCTCCGGCAGCCAGAAGCTGCCGACAAATCCCACCACGTACGACAGCAGCCCCACGATCCCTGCCGCATAAGCAAGTTGCCGGCTGCCGGTTCCGCCGGGCATGAACTGCACAATCGATGTGACCAGCAAGGCGGCTGAGGTGCCGAGCATCCTGCCGCCGATGTTTGCGGCAAAAGCCTCGCCCGTTCCCCGCAAATACGTCGGATAGACGAGCGGCAGATAGTTACCCCAATAGCTGAATTGCGCGACGGTCAGAAACCCGAGCGCAAAAATTCCGGCCGTCGACATATCCCGATCGCCAACCGCCGGAAGAAACATCACCAGCGGAACCAGCACCAGCGCGGGAATCTGAAACAGGCGCAGCAAGCGCCTGCGGCTCAAAATTCGCACGGCGAGAAAAGCCATGATGAAGCGCCCCGCCAGCCCGCCCATCTCCTGCATCCCTTGCAGAAAGCCAACCCGCTGTTCCTGTGCCGCCGCCGGCAGAATTCTCACCCCCGGCGTGCCCGGAATGATTCGCGCGAAATGCTGCAGCATGCCGAAAGATCCGGCGTAGGAGCAGGCCATCATCAGGCAGGTGATCAGCGCCGTCTTGCGAAATGCCGGACGAAAAAGTTCGGTGAAACTGGGGCGCTTCAGCGTTCCCTCTGCTTTTTTCCGTCGCCATATGGGCGACTCCGGCAGGAAGGGCCGCAGCACGATGAGTGGAATCGCGGGAATCAGTCCCGACAGAGCCGTGTAGCGCCAGGCCTGGTGTTCGCCGTGAATTAACGGCAGGCGCGGGCTGAAGGTAACCGCCAAATAATACGCGGCGCTGATCAGCAGGCCGCCGGTGGAAGCAAAAGCCTGGGTGTAGCCGATAATGGCTTCGCGCTGCTCGCGCTGCGTAAAAAGCTCAGCCAGCCAGGCTGTGGCCGCGACGAATTCCACCGACACGCCGATGAATGTTCCGCAGCGCAGCAAGAGGAATTGCATGGGCGTGGTGACGTAGGCGCTGCCAAACGTGCACACGCCATACAGCAGAATGCTCCACATCAGGATGCGCCTGCGGCCCAGCAGATCGATGAGGTAGCCGCCAAGCAACCCGAAAACGCCGCCGGCGATGGCAGGAACGTAAAACAGAATCCCCACCCATTGATTGAACACGACGGGACCGGAATTCGGCGGCAGCATTTCGTTCAAGGCCGGCCGCACAATGAGCGTCAGCACCAGCAGCGTATACGTATCGAATGCAAACCCGATGCAGGCGATGATGCAGATCAGCCATTCGGTCGCGGTCATCTGCCACAGGCGATTCCTGACCGCAGGCGGCTGCGCCGGCGCGGCTTCGGTTGCATGAGAACTGCCCGATGCGGGTGTCATGGCGCCTGTTTCTCGCGATGCAGCAGCGAACTCAAGGGGCTTAGTATATGCGCGAAAAGAAGCCGGCAAAACAGCGCGCACCCCGGCCGGCGCCCTTCTGGCGGTGTAGCCCGCGAATGAACTAGACTCTGTGTTTCAGGGGAACATCCATGCGGAGCGTCCCAATGCCCGCCGCCGGCATAAGCGAGATCATCGACGAACGCCCGCTGAGCCGCTTTCAAATCTCCACCATCACCCTGTGTGGCCTGATCCTGTTGCTGGATGGCTTTGATACGCAATGCATCGGTTTTCTCGCTCCGGGGATCTCCGAAAGCCTCTCCATTCCGCTCAAAGCTTTCGGTCCGGTTTTTTCCGCCGCGCTCATTGGCCTGATGATCGCCGCCATGGTTATGGGGCCGGTCGCCGATCGTTGGGGACGCAAATGGCCCGTGGTTCTCTCCGCCGCGACTTTTGCGATTTTCGCCCTGCTCACGGCTCGCGCGGCATCTCTCGAGCAGTTGATCGTTTTGCGATTCCTCACGGGCCTGGGACTGGGCGGCGCGATGCCCAATGTCGTCGCGCTTACTTCCGAATACTCGCCCAAACGGTTGCAAGCCGTTTTCGTCGGCATGCTTTTCGTCGGCATGCCGCTCGGCGCGCTGGTCGGCGGATTGGTCAGTTCCGTGATGATTCCGCTATGGGGCTGGAGGTCGGTCTTTTACCTTGGCGGCGTGGCGCCGCTCGCGATTGCGGTCATTCTCATCAAGGCTTTGCCGGAATCTGTGCGCTTTCTCACGGCTCGCGGAAAAAATACGGCCGCAATTTCAGCAATCATGCGAAAAATTGCGCCTGATATCAGTGTCGCAGGACTCAACTCGTCTTTCGCTGCCGCGGGTGTGGCAGAAACGGCGGACACTCCGGTGCGGCGTCTTTTCACCGACGGCAGGGCCACCGGAACGGTTCTCCTGTGGATTCCGTTCTTTATGAACCTGCTGATGCTCTACTTCATCGTGAATTGGCTGCCCGGGCTGCTGCGGCAATCTGGCCTGGCGGTGTCTGCCGGAGTCATTGCGGTTTCGATTTTCAGCCTTGGAGGAATCGTGGGCTGCATTGCTGAAGGGCGAATAATGAATTCCTGCGGCCCTTACCCGACTCTTCTTGTCGAATTCGTCTTTTCCGCTCTCCTCGTCGGGGCCATGGCCTTCCTGACACGCTCGTTTGCTACCATGATGGCGGTCACGTTTGTTCTTGGCGTCGCCATCCAGGGAGCGCAGGCGGGTTTGAACGCGCTGGCCGCGAATTTTTATCCGACTACGGTGAGGTCCACCGGCGTCGGGTGGGCGCTGGGAGTCGGCCGAGTGGGTTCGATCGTGGGACCGGCGATCGGAGGCATTCTGCTCTCGATTGGCTGGACGCCGCAGCGCATTTTCCTCGCGGGAATGGCCCCGGCGCTCCTTGCGTCGTTGGCTATATTGTGGAGCGGCCGAATTCGCGGGCAGGCTGGCGCGTTTCAAACGGAACTGGAAAGAGGCCGCGCGTGAGTATGGCATCGACAGGCGTTAGAATAGGAACTCCCCAAATGGCTGCTGAAGCGGCAGAGAAACAGATCATCGCCGATATGCTCCGGAATTGGGTCGCCTGGCGCGACGCAGGAGATTGGGTGCGCTTCGGCAATCTCTGGCACGACGATGGTTATATCGTGACCATGTGGTTTCAGGGGCCGGCCAGCGAATTCATCCGCCTGAGCCGCGAGGGTTGGCATCGTCCCGTGGGCATTCAGACTGCACCCGCCGGTACCAGCGTCGAGGTTGCAGGCCATCGCGCCATTGCACAGACGTGGATCAAGTTCTGCCAGCGCGCCCGTTTGCATGATGTGCTATGCGACGTGGCCGGCACCGGACATTTTTATGATTTTCTCGAAAAACGCGCTGGACGCTGGGGCATCGTGTTGCATCTGCCGATCTACGAAAAAGACTGGATAACGCCGGTCGCCGTCAACGAAACAGTCGAACTTCGTCCTGAGATCCTGAGTCGCTACCCGGAAGCGTATCGGCATCTGGCGTATTGGCATGAAGTCTCCGGTTATATCGTCAAGCCGGATATGCCTGTGCTGCCCGGGCCGGAAGCGGACGCGATATATCGGCGCGGCAAGCGGTGGCTCGCCGGAGATCCTCTATAGTTCTGCCACAGGGCGCTTGCCTATACGCGCAGTAAAGCGGATGAATTCCCAAACCTACGCTTTGTAATCGGTATCTAGACCGATATCGCGCCAGGCGTCCATTTCCCGCCGAAAGTCATCCAGCTTCTGGCTGAAGCGATCGTACGCAAATTTCCCCAGGACCAGGTGCAGCGGCGGCTTGGGCGCGGTGACAGCGCGGAGGATGGCGTCCGCGGCTGCGGCGGGATCGCCCTGCTGCTTTCCGTTGCGTTCCGCGGCGCTGGTTCGCGTCTTGCCTGCTGTTTCCGCGTAATCGGGCATGGTTTTGGCCGTCTTGACTAACGAGCCGCCCAGGAACTCTGTCCGAAAAGGTCCAGGCTCAACAATCGTGACGCCAATACCAAGCGGGCCAAGCTCGGCCGCAAGGGCTTCCGAGAGGCCTTCGACCGCGAATTTCGTGGAGTTGTAGATGCCCCATCCGGGCATTCCGGTGAGTCCGCCGATGGAAGACAGATTTACAATGTGGCCGCTGCGCTGTTTGCGCATCTGCGGCAGGACGGCCCGCGTCACGCGCAGCAGCCCGAATACGTTTGTGTCGTAGACACTCGCGATTTCGTCATCACTGGCCTCTTCCACCGCGCCGGTTACCCCGTAACCGGCGTTATTCACCAGAATATCGATGCGTCCAAATCGCGCAATCGCCTGGTTGACTGCGGAGGAGATCTGCTCCGGGTCGCGCAGATCCATCGCTGCGGCGAGCAAGCGATCTCCCGCCTTCGGAAAAGCCGCGGGCAGCGATTGCGGCTTGCGCGAGGTGGCCATGACGGAATCGCCGCGCTCCAAGGCCGCGCGCACGAGTTCGCGGCCAAATCCCTGCGAACTCCCGGTGATGAACCAAACCAGATGTGTATTGGGGGAAAGCGCCATGTTTCATGCTCCGTTTCGCGGGTTTCGGAACTATTTGAATCGCATCTTATTGTGAAGGACCCTTCGATGTCATTCCGAAGACGAGTAGCGCGATTGCCGCGCTTCACGGCTCGCATCGCGCGGAAATCGCGCGGTTTTGCGAGGATGAGGAATCTCGGCCCCGGAACGTCTGGACGCTCCCATCTGCCATCGCAGCGTCGCTTGTATTTTCCAAGGCTCAGTAGTAACCGGGCGAATTATTTAACCCCGAGGAGCTCGACATCAAAGATCAGCGTCGCATTAGGAGGAATCACGCCGGCTGCGCCGCGAGCGCCGTAGCCGAGTTCAGGCGGGATTCGCAGTTGGCGTTTGCCGCCAATTTTCATTCCCGACACGCCTTCATCCCAGCCTTTGATGACCTGACCGGCGCCGAGTTGAAACATAAACGGCTGACCGCGATCGACGGAGCTGTCGAATTTTTTCCCGTCTTTGGCCAGCCAGCCCGTGTAATGCACGGTGACGGTTTTTCCCGCCGTCGCGGTCGCCCCGGTGCCTTGCTTCAGGTCCCAATATTCGGCGCCTGAGGGGGTCTTCTTTGATTTTCCCTCTACTTTCGTGGGGCTGGAATTATCGTTTTGAGCGCGAGCGGAAAGTGCAGCAATGAGCGCGAATAGCACAAAAAAGACGATGTACTTTGGTTTCATGGTGCTCTCCTCAAGAGCGGCCATGATAACACTCGGACGTCAGCCCGCGGCAAGAATGTGCCGAGCCCGGCGCCGCGTTGAACTTGAGATTTGAAATTTCAAATCTGAAATCTGCGATCTGAGATTCTGCGCTGATTCGTGAATCCGCAGGGCATGCCGCTACATCGAAGCCCGGTATGAAGATCATTTCAGTCAACGTGGGGCAGCCGCAAGAGGTCCCGTGGAACAACGGCCTGGTTTCGACGAGCATTTTCAAAACATCTTTGGCCGGCAGCGTTCGCGTGCGGCGTTTGAACCTGGACGGCGACAAGCAGGCCGATCTGACAGCACATGGCGGAACCAACAAAGCCGTTTACGCCTATCCCTCCGAACACTACGCGTATTGGAGCAGGGAACTCGGACGCGACCAGCTTCCATGGGGCATGTTTGGCGAAAATCTGACTACCTTAGGATGGAACGAAGCCGACGTTTACGTCGGAGACCGCTATCGCGTGGGCACGGCGGAATTGATGGTTACGCAGCCGCGTACGCCCTGCTACAAGCTGGGGATCAGATTCGGCGATCCCGGGTTGATCAAGCAATTTCTGCGGAGCCGGCGCTCGGGATTTTACTTCGCGGTTTCCGAAGAAGGCGAAGTCAAGGCGGGGGATCCGGTGAAGCTGGTGCGCCGGGAGACAAATACCATCAGTATCGCCGATCTGAACCGGATCTATCCGGCTGATGCGGGCGAGCGCGAGTTGGTGCAACGCGCGCTGCGGGTCGAAGCTTTACCCGAAAGTTGGCGCAGGTATTTCCGGGAGCAACTCGCAAATATGGCGAGCTAAATCCCAGCTATTTGTGTGCGGTCATGCACTCAGAGAACCGCTCACCAAAGCGCACTGCAGATCCCTCGTCGTTCGTCCGCGCGGAGACGCGGGCGAACTTTCTCGGGATAGCACTTCTCCATGGGCGTGAAGCCGATCGAGCGTCGGTCATGAACCCATCTTCCAGCATGTTCGGCGCGAGAAAAATCAGTTTACGCGGGAAGAGGATGTGAGCGGCTCCAGCCCCGTTTTTTCGATGATGTTGTAATGCTCCGGGGAAGCGAGCCACTGAATGAGCGTTTTCGCTGCTTCCGGATTTTTCGACGTCACCGGAATGCCCGCGGCAAAAATCGTAACGCGCTGTGCCCCCGGCGGAAGCTCTCCCACGATATCGATCCCTTTCACCGGACGCAGTTCACTGATCTGCTGAAATCCGATCTCCACTTCGCCGGAAGCCACCACGCCGCCCACAGGGTCGGCTTCGATCTTGCGGCATTTGGCCTTGATCTGCCCGGCAATTCCGAGCTTTGGAAATAACTCCGTCGAAAGATAGACGCCGCTGGCGCTATCGGAATACGCAATCGATTTCGCCGCGAGCAGTGTGCGTTTGAGTGCCTCCAGGGTGCTTATGTCGGGGTGCGGCGCGCCCGCTTTCACGGCCATCCCGATTTTCGATTGCACGAGGTCGACCCGGCTGTCGCCGCGCACCTTGCCTTGCTTGATCAGAACTTCGAGCGCGGGAGCGGCCATGATCACCACGTCAATCGATTCGCCACGATCAAGCCGGACGGGAATGGCGTTGTGAGTTGTGCCCATCGAGGGGCCAAACTCGGTAATAACTTTATCGTGCGAGGTGCGCTCGTATTCGGGGACGAGCTGCAAATACGCGGCCGTGAATGCGCCCGAGCTTACAACTTTCAGGTCGCTGGCGCGCGCCCCAAGCGATACCAGCGACAAAGCGAGCGACAGCACTATGGCCTTCTTGCCAGTTTCTCTCATTAACGAGGGCATTTTGTTTCGACTCTGCTTTCCACTGTCATTCCGAAGCCGAGCAGCGCGATTTCCGTGCCTCACGCCTCGGATCGCACGGAAATCGCGCGGTGTGGCGAGGATGAGGAATCTCATGCGGGTCCCTGACGCATGTATCGTGCGCAAGAGTTCGCGCGTCAATTGCAAGGCTCGATAAGGGGCTCATTGGTTCAGCAGGGGAATGTCCTTCGCCTGCGGCGCGGGCGGCAGCGACTTCAGGAACGCGTAAATATCAGCAATATCCTGATCAGATACCACCTTGCTGGTATAAGGCGGCATGTTGCCCGTCGGCGCATGGATGTAACGCGCGAAGGCATCGATTGTCAGCGCGGGTGGGCCTATGCGCGGCGCTCCAGTTTGTACCGAGCCTTGTCCGATGCGGCCGTGGCATTCATAGCAGCCGTCGGCGGTGTAAACGCGCTCCCCATTCTGCGCATTGCCGGTCAGCTTCGACAGATCACTCGCGGGCGCGGGATTCGCCGATTGCAGGAATGCATAGATGTCCGCCAGGTCGGCGTCGCTGAGCGCTTGCGGCGTGAAGGGCGGCATCTTTCCCGCGGGCTGGCGCACATAACGCACGAAGTCGGGAAGCGGTCGCGGCGGCGGCGCCAGGGCGGGACCGACGGCGCCTTGTGCCTCGGGGCCGTGGCAGGTGGCGCACATATGCGCGGAGAATGCCTCTTTGCCTTTCTGCGCATTCCCGGCGGCCCTGGCTTGGGCGCGGTTGCCTTGATTCTGCGCCGCGCCGCGTGCCGCCGCCGGCGGCGCCGCACATGCCGCAAAGCAGACAACCGCCACGAAGATTGCTTTCATCAGCTCAGAGCTAAATTTCATTGCAAGCCTTTCATCACCGCGGCTGCGTGACCACGTCGACCACGGCGGGTTCGCCCCGCTCGACGACCGCCGCCGCGCGCTTTATCGCGGGGCCAAGCTCCTTCGGATCGCTGATCGGTCCTTCGCCGTACATGCCCATGCTTTGCGCCAGCTTGGCGTACTCGACATTCGGCTTGGTAATCGTGGTCCCGATGTTGGCGCGATCGATGCCGCGATTGTGCCGGTCGGCCATGATCTGCACCTGCATCACTTCCTGATGATAGCCGCGATTGTTGTGCATCACGCTGAGCAGCGGAATCTGGTGATGCGCCGCGGTCCAAAGAACGCCGGGCGCATACATCAGATCGCCATCCGACTGGATATTCACCGAGAAACGTCCGTATTTGCGGTTGGCGAGCGCCGCGCCCACCGAAGCCGGCGCGGCATAGCCGATTCCATATCCGCCGTGCATGCCGATGTAATGATACGGCTTCTCCATATTCCACAGCCGCTGAGGCCAATTGCTGACGAAAATAGCCGGCGAAACGAACGACCAGTCGCGATCCTTGATTTGGTTCCAAAGCTCGGCGCAGAGCCGCGCCGTGCTGATCGGGCTTGCATCCCAACCGACGGCCGCGGCTTCGCGGTCGCGTTCCAGCGTCTGCTGGTGCGCCTTGGCGAGTTGCGCTCCCCGCTCCTGGCAGGCGCGGCGCTTGTCATCGGTCATCAGGCGCTTGACGGCTTCGGTGAGCGCCGGCAGCGTTGATTCGCCATCCGCCGCGATGGCCAAATCAACTTCCGGGAAACGGTCGAAGTCCTGGTAATTGGACTTCGTATACAGATCGTCGGCATTGATGCTGATGAGCTTTGCGCCGGGTTTTGTGAGTGGCTCGGAAGTGCGCCGCATCTGATCACGGAACTCGTGCACGCTTCCCCAGAAGTCGCTCATTTCCAGGCCCAGGATCACATCCGCCTGGCGGATCAGCGCGTTCGCCCGGCCGGTTTGATTCAGCCGATGCCGCGTCGGAAAATTCAGCCGCCCCTGACGGCTGATTACGGGCGCCTGCAACGCTTCCGCAAGATCGACAAGATTTTTCATCCCCACCGATGTGCGCGCGAGCCGGTCGGCCAGCAGCACCGGATTTTGCGCATTCACCAACATGCGGGCGGCTTCCGCGATTGCGGCGGGGTCGCCTGCCGGCGGCGAGAACTGGCCGAGCTTGGGGATATGGATCGCAAGATTGTCCGGGATCGGATTTTCCTGAAGTTCGGCGTCGGCCACCAGAAGCACGGGCATCGTCGGCGGCGTCATGGCAATTTTGTAGGCGCGCACGGCGGATTCGGCGAAGTGGGGAAGCGAGGCCGGCAAATCATCCCACTTCACGTAATCGCGAACCATCGCCGCCGCGTCTTGCACGCTATGCGCCCATTCCACGGCGGAGATGCGCTTCGTGGCATCAACGATATTTCCCACAATGACGTAAACGGGAACCCGGTCGCACCAGGCGTTGTAGATCGCCATCGAGGCGTGCTGCAGCCCCACCGTGCCGTGCGCCATGATGGCCAGCGGTTTGCCCTCGATCTTGAAGTAGCCGTGCGCCATGGCGGCGGATGATTCTTCGTGGCAGCAGGTGATGAATTCGGGATTTTTATTCCCGCCGTAATTGATGATCGATTCGTGCAGCCCGCGGAAGCTCGACCCCGGATTCGAACAGACGTATTCGATCCCGAGCGACTTGATTACATCCACCATGAAATCGGAGCCGGAGCGGCTCTCGGTCAATACCTCCAGCTTTGCGGGCTCTCCGATTTCGGCTTCCGGCGGGATAGGAGTTGGCGGGACGTTGCGCGCCTCGAGTTCTTGCGCGCGAACGGCGGTTGGCGTCGCGGCGAGCGCAGCAGCGCCCACAGCCGCGCTCTTCAGGAATGCGCGACGGTCAATCGGGTCAGCCGAACTCTTCTTCCGCGAACCTTCCCTCAGTTTGCGCACCGTGGCACCTCCGCATCACCTTTCGGTTTTATATCACAGCCCGGCACGGCCGGCACGCGACGGCCGTAAGAGCATGTCCAGATGGGCGGGAAAACAGGGGTAATGCAGGAGGGAAGCATGCGCGGGGCGAGGCCGCAAATTCAGGCGCTCGCCCTCTTTAGCCCAGCGCGAATCGCCGATTACCGCGCGGCGTGAATCGCTGGCTTGCGACCCAGACCCGGTCGGGATCTCGCTGCGGCTGGCGCATACCAATTCAAAGCGAGACCGGCTATTTGTCCTCCATGTCCATATCGGTATTCTCTTCGCCACGATTCATCTGGGATTCCGATTGCTTCTGACGGCCCTGCTGAGACTTACTGCTGCTGCGGGTGCGGGTGCGGCCGCCCTGGCGGCTCGAACGAGAAGGGCTTCGCTTCGTGTCGGACTTTCTAGGCATAGTTGAACTCCTTTGCAGTTGTTCTCGCGCGGGAGACGACTCCAGTCACCACTGGACGCCTCCTCGGCCCGAAGGTACGCAAGTGTGCAGACCATCGTCATAGGGCAATTCCCGTATTTACGGTGTGAGGTTGTACTAGCCCGTGGAAAACTGTGGCGCGCGACCACCCGCGCTCATTCATGCTGGGTGTAGCGGCGATTGATCGCATCGATCACGGCTGCGCGCGTCCTTTGGACGGACTGGTTCCCGTTTTTCTCGAATCCGTTTATCTCGATGTCGTGTACCTCTCTTGCGAGGACGTCGTCTTTAATGGCCTCATGGATCCAGCGCGAATAGTCCCCCCTCCGCAGGTGGTGCATCCAGGTTTCGTCATCCACACCCTCGGCGATCTGGATGAACATATTCAGGTTTTGCGCCCGGAGGTTGAGCTTCCCGGCCGGACCCTTGAAGAAGAAACTTGCTTCGGGGCCCAGTGTGCCTTCGGCGTACTTGCGCTTGTGCCGCCGGATTTCGCTGCTCGGCGGCTGCGGGCGCAGCGCCACGGGGCCACGGCCATTTTCCGGGGACCACAGGAACACGTCCCCGGGGCGGGAGAGCAGGGGGCTGTACACAGGGGGCGGCGCTCCCAAGGCGGTGCTGAACTGCCGGATCGTCTCTTCGGGCGAACCGCCGACGGCAAGTATGCGGCTCATGGACTTAAGGGCCGCTTGAAAAACGCTGTCGACATGCACGGTGATCAAAATGACGCCGGTTAAATTCCGGGGTATGACTTCGCTCACCTGACTGCGTTCCTTTGGCAGAAGATGATGTGCCTCATCAACAATGATCCAGTGGGGGCGTCCCATTCTGGCCCGAAGCTCCTGAAGCTTGGGAAAAAGAGCGGCAAAGAAGAGCGGACGGTCGGAAAGAGGAAGTCCCAATAAATTGATAATCAGGGATGATTTCGGGTTGCTGAGAATCTGAACGACTTCCGACACATTGGGCGGGCGTTCCGCGCTTCCTAGCGTCACGATGCTTTCCAGTTGTGAGTAATCCCCCTCGGGGTCAATCAGGCAGACCTGGAATTCAGCCTCTCGCAGCCGCTCGAGCAAGCCGATCATGAGCGTGGATTTACCGCTTGAGGAAGGCCCGGCGATCAACAGGCTTGTCTCGAAGGTGTCGATACATACCTTTGTCCCGTCCGCCGCGGTGCCGATTAGGATTGGCTGGCGCCTCAATCGATTCCGCGCGCCGCGGAGATCGTCCTGCAACAAACGCTCGATTATCTCCCGTACGCCCGCGCCATTCGCCGCGCTCGTGACGATATCGGCGCGTTGCCTGAGCGTCTCAATGGCATTTGAAACGGCCACGCCGCATTCGCAGGCGTTCAGCAGAGCATGGTCATTTTCCGCATCCCCTATGCCCACGGTATTGTGGTGGGAGAGGCACATTTCGGCGAGTGCCGCTGAGAGTCCTGTGCCTTTATTGACGCCCGAGGGCAGGACCATCACGGATCCCTTGTTGTAGATCACCTGAAGCTCAAGTCCTAATTCCCGGATGACAGTGAGAATCTTGGCATCTTCGGGCTGCTCTGACGCAACGACCACCAGGCCGGTCGCCAGCGGCCACACATGTCGTTGCCGAAGAGCTTCGATAAAGACCTGCGGAGGCTGCTCGGCCAACAGCTTCGTCTCCCCATTCGAAGGATTAAAAAGGACGGCGCCATTTTCCGCCACCACTCTTTCAAACAGCGAGAGATGCGGGAAAATTCGCTGCAAATCGTCAAGCTGCCGGCCCGTTACAAGGACGAGCTTCCGGCCTGAACCGACCAGCCGCTGCAACGCATCCACAGTGCCCTTCGCTACGACGGCTCTGTCGGCCAGCGTTGCGTCGAAGTCGCATGCCAGAGCGAAATAGTTCATAACCGTTGGATGAGCTTAAAGTGCAAATTGAGAATATCTTGCGCCGCAGGCGATACCTGGCTCTTTCCGCACAATCGGCCAGCCCGCAGGAGCCGAAAGTATCCGCAATAGTCTCTAGCCAAGCCCGGGGACTTTTCAGCGGGGAACATAGCCGTTGGACCTACAGCGAAACGTCTTTCCCTTTCCCTGCCTGAGCCGTATTCCGTTAAATCCACCGCGCGCTATCGTGCACACGATTGGCATGCATTCAAATTCGTTGAAGCAGGGCTCTGTGCTTCTGCCCGGGTTTGTCTTCCGGTCCGGTGCATCTCGCTGGCATTTGGCCATCGGCCTGCTGCGGAGTTCCAGCTGATGAGCACTTTAGGCATTGGACATCACCTCCGCGGTGGTGGTCAAAACCCGATTCACAGTAATTCGCTGGTAAGCGAGACACTCACCCCCTCTACCTATCGAAATTTCGACATTCGTTTCCGGCCGCCGATTCCCTCGAAAAACCCCGAGGCGTGGCAGAAGCTGATCGGCGACAGACCCATTGGCGCACGCCTGGAGCCGCTGCCGGAACACCCTACCAACTGGCGCGCGCTGGCCACCAGCACGTTCACGCAAGTCGCCGTCGTGGTTCTCTTTCTGCTCCTCCAGATCATTTTCCCCCAGAATCTCATGACGCGCATCGCCTACGACGTCGTTCCTTTGGCCGGTCCGATGATCGAAATCCCAACCGCCAAGCGGCAACCCGTAAGGCCAAAAGTCGAGCCTCACCCGATTCAGGTCACCCCGCCGCAGCACGTTGCCAAATTGTTTGCGCCGCGTCCGCTGCCCGCGCCGAAGCCCAAACCAGTGGAGCTGCGCACGGCGGACATTCCCAAAGTGGAACAGACGCCCGTAGTTCCCAAGCTGGATGTTCCCGAATCGGCGCCAGTCCGCCCGCGCGAAGTGAAAATGGGCGTGCTCGGCGATTCACCCGCCGGTGGCGGCTTCGGCGATCCGCACGGTTTGCCCGGCGCCGCCGACCCGAGCAAGCAAGTGAACATCGCGCACGTGGGAGCCTTTGATTCGAATGTCGGTTCGGGCGTAGGCAGCGGAAATGGAAACGGCACAGGCGTGGGCGGCAATGGTGGTCGCGGCAATGGAGCCGGTATTGCCGCTGCTGGATTTGCCGATGGTACGGCTTTTGCTTCGGCCAGAACCGCGGAAGCGCCGCGAAAGGTGCAATCAACGGGCTTTCAAAGCGCCGAAGTGACGCCTGCGGCGCCGGCAAAAGGCGCAGCCAAACAGGCCGATGTTCCGCCCCCGACTCAAGCCGTGGCGATCCTTTCGAAACCGACTCCCGTCTACACCGACGAAGCCCGCAGGCTGGGGATCGAAGGAGAAGTTCTGGTGGATGTCGTCTTCCTCGCTTCCGGGCAGGTGAAGGTGGAGGGCGTATCGAAAGGCCTGGGCCACGGATTGGATGAAGCGGCGATCCGCGCGGCGCAGCAGATTCGCTTCAAGCCGGCGTTGCAGGAAGGGCGTCCCGTGGATTTCCCGGCGACCGTTCACATTGTTTTCCAAATTGCGTTCTGAAGTTTCGGAGGGCCATATGCGTTCGCGCACAGCGAATTTTCTGGCGGTAGTCGTATTCGCGGCAATTCCGGGCGTGCTGGCCGCGCAATCCTCCGGGCAACCTTCGACGGTGGATCAAGTGATTGACCGCATCGTGGCGCAGGAGAAGGCGGAGATGCAGTTACTGCATCAGTATTCTCCGCTGGTCGAAACTTACATTCAGCTCCTGCGGCCAGATCCAACCCTGGGCACCGTGCCGGCGGGAGACAAGTATTACCTTGGCAAAGCCAATCTGGCTAAAGGGCTCGACCTGCAGCCGCTCACCAGCGACAAGGGCGCGCCAAACCTGAAGTACACCGCCGGAGGTCTCGGCACATTTATTTCCATGTCCATGCAGTTCCTGCCGCGCGGTTTCTTGCAAATGATCTACCTGGATACGAATTTCGATAAGCAGCATTACAAGTTCGACTACGTGCGGCGCGAGTTTCTGGGCGAGGTGCGCTGCCTGGTTTTTGACGTCACGCCGGCCAAAGAAAATGACCATGGACGATTCGAAGGACGCATCTGGGTCGAAGATCAGGGATTCCATATCGTCCGTTTCAACGGCGCTTACCAGAAGCCAAGCAAGGCCACCTACTTTTTCCACTTCGATAGCTGGCGCGTCTATGCCGGAGACAATCAGTGGCTGCCCACCTATATCTACTCCGAAGAGTCTGATCTTCGTTATGGCGTCGCCCGCAAACTCATGTTCAAGGCACAGGTGCGCCTGTGGGGCTATGACCTGAACGCCGTCAAGGTGCGCCGCGAGCAGGAACTGAACAAAGTCCTGGTGGAAGCCAAGACGCCAGTGAAAGACCAGGCCAACGCCGGCACTGACTACTCGCCCATCGAAGAGCAGCGCCTCTGGGAGCGCCAGGCGGAAGACAACATCGCCGATCGTATGGAGAAGCTTGGCGTGCTCGCTCCGCGCGGCGATGTGGACAAGGTTCTCGAAACCGTCGTGAACAATCTGGAAGTGACCAACAACCTCGATATCCAACCGGAGATGCGCTGCCGAGTCTTGATGACCTCCACCCTCGAGTCATTCGTTATCGGCCACACCATCGTTCTCAGCCGTGGTTTGATCGACGTGCTTCCCGATGAAGCAAGCCTCGCCACCATCCTCGCCATGGAACTGGCGCATGTGGTCCTTGGCCACCGCGTGGATACACGATACGCGTTCTTCGACCGCATGCTCTGGGACGATCAGGATACATTCCGCCATTTCGGTTTCGCGCGTACTCCGGAAGAAGAGCAGTCGGCGAACCAGAAAGCTGTGGAGTTGCTTGCAAAGTCGCCCTACAAAAATCAACTCGAGGCGGCGCGTCAGTTCGTGCAGGTATTGCAGACTCGTTCGAAGGAGATTCCGAACCTGATCAGCCCGCATCTTGGAGATCGTGTGCCGATTACTTGGACGGGAGCAAACAGCCTGGCCGCAACTCCTCAAAACGTTTCACAAGATACACAGAATGGCCAGGCTGCACAGACAGGGCAGGTCATCTTTGCCGCGCTGCCTTTGGGCGGCCGCCTCAAGTTTGATCCCTGGGACGATCAAGTCGAACTCTTGAAGACAAAGCCGGTAGGCACTGTGGCGGAGCGCGAAAAGATGCCATTCGAAATTACTCCGTTCATCCTTTACCTCACGCGGGACAAGATCACTCCCACGGAAACCGCGCAGACTCCAACCGATACGGCTGGCCCCGTCAGCGATAACCAGGCGCCGGCTCGTGAGCCCGTAGATACAGCACGAAAGAATCAATAGCAACGCGTCGCTAAGCCCTTTCAACAAAATGCGGAGCCCCCTGTCAGCGGCTCCGCATTTTGTTTTTCGCGCCGTCCGCTCTTTCGCTGCGCGCCACCTGGTTACACGATTTTCCCGATATCTCTCCGTTGGTTCACGCCGCTACTGTGAAGTCGCCACAGTCCGCAAATTCGAGGAGGAGCTTATGAAGGCTGTCGTTTTTCACGACATCGGCGACATACGATTAGAAAACGTGCGCGAACCGAAAATTCAGGATGACTTCGACGCGATTGTGCGCCTGACAGCGAGTGCTATTTGTGGCACAGATCTGCACATGATCCGAGGCACACTGCCCGGCATGGCCAGAGGCACGATTCTCGGCCATGAAGGCGTGGGGGTTGTGGAGCAGACCGGCAGAAAGGTGCGGAATCTGGAGGTAGGCGACCGCGTGGTCATTCCATCCACGATTGCTTGCGGGACGTGTTCTTATTGCCGCTCCGGCTATTTCTCGCAATGCGATCAGGCCAATCCCAACGGCAAAGATGCCGGTACCGCTTTCTTCGGCGGTCCGAAAGACAGCGGGCCGTTTCACGGATTGCAGGCTGAATACGCCCGAATTCCGTACGCGAATGTCGGCCTGGTCAAACTGCCGGAGGAAGTGAGCGACGACCAGGCCATCCTGATCTCGGACGTTTTTCCGACCGGATATTTCGGCGCGGATATAGCCAAGATTCACGACGGCAGCACCGTCGCGGTCTTCGGGTGCGGCCCTGTGGGACAGTTTGCCATCGCCAGCAGCTTTCTGATGGGCGCGGCGCGGGTCTTCGCCGTGGACGCCATCGAGTCGCGCCTGGAGATGGCGCGAAAACAGGGCGCCGAGGCCATCGATTTCGGCGCCGAAGACCCCGTCGAGGTCATCCGCGAGTTGACGGGCGGCATCGGCGTCGATCGAGCGATCGATGCCGTGGGAGTGGATGCGGTCCATCCCGAGCGAGGACCTGCGCACGACAAGTCCAGGGAAAAGCAATTCAAGAGAGAGGTGGAAGAGATCGCTCCTCACGCGAATCCGCGAGGCAAAAACTGGTGGCCAGGCCAGGGGCCCTCGCAGGCGCTGCAATGGGCCGTGGAGGCGCTGGCAAAAGCCGGTGGACTGAGCGTCATCGGAGTTTATCCGGACCAGATGCATACGTTCCCGCTCGGCGTGGCCATGAACAAAAATCTCACCTTGAAGATGGGAAACTGCAATCACCGAAAATATATTCCCAAATTGGTACAGCTGGTTCGTACCCACGCCATCGATCCGGCGGAAATTCTGACGCAGAAGGAACCGCTGCTTTCGGCCATCGAAGCATACAAATCGTTTGACCGGCGCGAGCCGGGCTGGGTGAAGGTGAAGCTTCAGCCTGCAGCGTAAGCGAAATTTAAGCAGGTATTTGCGTGACGAGAGAAATTACCAGGTTTGCCTGATTTTTCTTGCGTGAACACCGGAGTATCAAGCCATAGTCCCGATCGCAGAGCCAAAGCCTGCGGGCGGGACTATGACTCTGGTTTCCAAGGAGGAATCGATGGCCGAGAGAGCAATTTCGCATCAGGTTAGCAAGCCTGCCGGCGGCCGGGAAAATGTGACCGCGATGACGCCGAAATTTGTCGAAGCCCACGCGCTCACCAACCGCATGAATGAAATCTACGATGCAATCTCGAGACGCGCGTTCGAACTTTTCGAAGATGATGGCAGGATTTTCGGCCGTGACCTTGATCACTGGTTCCGCGCCGAAGCCGAAGTGCTGCATCCTGCTCACGTTCAGGTGCGTGAAGCCGATGACACTATCCTCGTGGCTGCAGAAGTCCCAGGGTTCAGTGCGGATGAACTCAAGTTGAGCCTCGAACCCCGGCGGCTCACCATCAGCGGCGAGAAGCAGAATGATAATGAGAGGAAAAAGGGGAACGTCCTCTACAGCGAGCGCTGTTCGAAAGCACTCCTGCGATCGATCGAACTGCCGGTCGAAGTCAATACTTCGCGCGCCACGGCGACCCTTAACAACGGCATTCTCGAGCTCACCGCGCCCAAAGCGGCGGCGACCAGGAATGTAGCCGTTCAAGCTAAAACCGCCGGAGTCTCGTAACCCGGAGCGTCGGAATTCAGCCCGGCTGCGCTTGAACCGAAGATAAAAGGCACTCACTGCGCAGGGAACTCTCGCAATCCGTTCGGCTTGTAGGATTCCCTTGGCATTCATGCTAAAAGATTCTCGTGCTTTTGCGCGGGTGTTTCCGTCTTTTGTTCCTTTATGATGTCGCCGAAGCCATCGATCTTAGAAGGCTGCGGGAACTGATCGGACCACGCGGCGGGCCGGTGAGGGGTGCCTTTCCGCGCCGCACGCCCGAGTACGTCCGTTTCGAAGAACCGCCCATCATTGAACGAACCGAACCACTCAGTTTGGGCGGAGGTCAGAAAGTTTCGGTTTCGCTGCGGTACTACTCATTTGCCGCCGTCGTTGTGCAATTCGAGCTTCCCTTCGAAGGCGATTGGTCCAGCGTACTGACCCAGGCCTCGCGATGGATGGACGCTCCCGAGATCGATACGCATGCCCGCGAAATCGCGCGCCGTCACCTGGAGCTGGTGGCCCCGGCTGTTATCCGTCCAACCCAGGAATGGGTGTTTGAGTCTTATTTCATCACCAATTTAGAGCAAGTCCTCACGGCCGGCGGCGAGCCCGCCAAAGCCACCGAACTGCTTGCCGACCGCGCCGCCGAAATTGTGCAGCTAGTCCGCGGTGAATTCACCCCGCTCGCGGCAAAAGCTTCCGCAGAAATTCTGGAGACGAGCATCTCCTATTATCCCACCGACTTGGTTGTTGTCGGCCCAAGTGCGGCCGTGATCTACGACCGCGCGGAAGACGCCACCGCAACCTTTCAGGTCATCGAATACGCCAAGATGCAGCTTTTGGAGTTTCGCTACTACGACGGCCTGATGACCCGGCTGCTTTCGGATGTATATGACACCTTGGAGGCCAAGCGGAATCTCCTCTTCCGCCGCTGGAGCCTCCCGCGGGACGCCGAGAGGTTCAATACCATCCGGTTGGATGTGATGGAGCTTACCGAACGCATCGACAACGCCATTAAGTTTGTCAGCGATGTTTACTATGCCCGCGTCTATCGAACCGCCGCCGCGCGTCTGGGCGTCTCCGAGTATCGGAATCTGGTCGACGAAAAGCTGCGTACTATGGGCGAACTCTACGACTTTATGATCGATCAGTTCAATCAATCGCGGTCGTTTGTTCTGGAACTGGCGGTAGCGGTAATGGCCCTGCTGGATGTAATCCTTTTTGCCATTCTGCTGGCGAAAGGCGGTTAGCCAGTATTTCTCACATCTCCGAGCAAATGCGGGCTCGTACTCATTTCATAATCCGTGTGCGGCTGCACCTGTGAGAAATGCAAGTTCGCGCACCGCCTGGAGCCACTTGGCTAAAACCGCCGATCGTTCCATCCTATTCACGTGACTACATTTACTTTTGTCCTGCTGGTCCTCGCTGGTTCTTTTATAGCCGGCTTGCTGGGCGCGCTGACTGGCCTCGGCGGCGGAGTAGTCATTGTGCCGCTGCTGGTCGTCGCCTTTCACGTAAACATCAAATACGCGATCGGAGCGTCGCTGGTTTCCGTGATCGCAACTTCCTCCGGCGCTGCTGCCGCGTACGTGCGCGAGGGATTTTCAAACATTCGAATCGGCATGTTTCTGGAGATTGCCACCACCATTGGCGCTATCTTCGGCGCCTTTCTGGCTGCACGATTGGCTACCGGCGTCATCGCTATTGTTTTTGGCTCGGTGCTGGTCATTTCCTCCGCCGTCTCCGCGCGACGCTGGCACGAGGAAAAATTCACAGGCAGGCCGGACCGCTGGGCAACCCTGCTGAAATTGAACTCCAGCTATCCGACCCCGCACGGTGCTGAGTCGTATCAGGTGTGCCAGGTTCCCGCGGGATTCGGCATGATGTTTGGAGCCGGCGCTCTTTCCGGATTGCTCGGCATCGGATCTGGCGCGTTCAAAGTCTTGGCAATGGACCAGGTCATGCGAATTCCGTTCAAGGTATCGACCACGACCAGCAACTTCATGATTGGTGTCACCGCGGCGGCCAGCGCGGGTATCTACTTACGCCGCGGTTTCGTCGCGCCGGGTTTAGTGATGCCGGTCGTCCTGGGAGTCCTCACCGGATCGGTGATTGGCACCCGGGTGCTGGTCCGCGCGCACACGACAGTATTACGAATCATTTTCGCCCTGGTAATTGCAGCGCTGGGCATAGAGATGATCTACGGCGGCGTAACGGGGAAATTCTGATGGCCGAATCAGATCCGCAATTCGAGCTGTCTGAGCTCCCAAAAACGCCGCAAGACACCCAGGCCAAAATGGCTTCTCCCAGGCGAAGCGCGCCCGGATCCAAATGGACTGACGAACGGGTCGAAGCTGTCCTGGGAACGCTCCTGCAAAGCGGTGTAATTATCTCGGGCCTCGTCGTGCTCGCCGGCGGCATCCTTTACTTGCTGCGCTACGCGCATTTGGCGCTGCAATATGAGAATTTCTCGGCGGAACGGGAAGCTTTTCGCGGTTTCGGGGTGGTGGGTCGCGGCGCATTGCACGGGGATGGCCGCGCGATCATCGAGCTTGGTCTTTTGCTTCTGATTGCTACACCGGTGGCGAGGGTTGTCTTTTCCATAATCGGGTTTGCACTCGAGCGGGACCGTCTCTATATCGTGATAACCGTCATCGTATTTCTCGTTCTGATGTATAGCTTGTTTGGCGGGGCGAGTTGAGTGGCGCGAAGGTCAAAATCGCGAAGCGCTGGCAAATCCGCCGGCGCAGCGTCGCCTCTCCTGACGATTGGCCATTCGACGCGGCCGATCGGTGAATTCATCGACTTGCTCCAGCGGCACGGAGTCGAGCGGCTCGCCGATGTGCGCACGATTCCGCGCTCGCGGCACAATCCGCAATTCAATCGCGAGGCGCTGGCGAACTCGCTTAAAGACTCCGGCATCGATTACGCGCACATCAAAGAACTTGGCGGATTGCGGCATCCCCGCCCGGATTCGGTGAATACGGGGTGGCGGAACGCGAGTTTTCGTGGATATGCGGATTACATGCAGACTCCGGACTTTGATCAGGCCCTCGACCGCTTGCTGAAGTTATGCGCCCATAAGCGATGCGCGGTCATGTGCGCCGAGGCTCTCCCGTGGCGCTGCCATCGCTCTCTGCTCGCCGATGCGCTGGCGGCGCGTGGCATTGCGGTCGAGCACATTATGAGCGGAAGCCGGCGCGATATTCACCATCTGACGCCATTCGCGCGCATTCAGAATGGCAAAGTGGTTTATCCAAAGCCGGAGGAAAATGCGCGCCGCGGCAGGGCCCGTTCACAGGCAAGCGGAGTTAAAATTCGGTGAGGCCGAGCCTTCCATGCCCAGCAAAAAGCGCAGAACGAAGTTCACGGCAGCCAACGAAGCACGCCGCCGCGCCCGGCTGGCCGCAGGCGCGCCGCCGCACGAGCGCGTTATTCCCGACAAGCGCCGCAAACCTCCAAAGCATAAAAAGCCGCCCGAAGATATCGTCGAGTTGTGAGCCTGGCAGGCCCGACCGGGCCTAGTTTTTCGAATGTCAACCCGGCTTTGAGTCGGGAATGATCTCGCCCGGTTTGAAAACAGGCGCGACCGGCCGGCCGAGGAAGCGCGCCAGTTCCTCCGAAATTTTTTCCAGCGCCTTCTTTCCGAAGCCGACGCTATCCACTTTGATCTTGCCGTCTGGCCCAATGAGGTAGAACGTCGGGACGTTCGTCAGCCCGTAATCGTTCGAAACAGGATACCCGTCTTCGTCGATCAGGGCGGGGAAGCTGACGCGGTATTCGGTGCAGAACTCACGAGTGTATTCCGGGTCATCCTGGGAGATCGCCCAAAAGGTCGTGCGATCCGAAGCGTAAGCCTGGTGAAGCCGTTCGAGAAATGGAAACGTGAATTGGCAAACTGGGCAGCTCGCCTTAAAAAACGCGGCGACTACAGGTCCCCGCTTCAAGGCTTCGTGAAGTGACGCGCGCTTGCCGTCAACGTCAGGCAGTTCAAAATCGGGGGCTTGGTTGCCGGTTCTTATCTTGGCCATCGCGAGAGCGAGCGCGCGCTAATGAATGTGACGGGTTTTCTTGGACATGTAATCCATCAACAGATATTGCCCCAGCGTATAGGGCGTGGTGAAGTAGGCTTTGCCGCGGCAAATTTCCGCGACCTTCTGCACAAAATGCACCAGGCTGTAGTCGCTCGCCAGCATGAACGTATTGATGATGATGCCTGATTTTCGGCACTTGGCGACTTCCTCGAGCGTCTGACTCACGACCAGCGGATCGAGGCCGAACGCGTTTTTGTAAATGCGGCCGTCTTCCAGCGTCAGCGCGGATGGCTTCCCATCCGTGATCATCACGATCTGGCGCATATCTTTTTTCTGTTGCGAAAGAATGCGCTGCGCGAGCCGCAGGCCTTCACGCGTGTTGGTGTAGTACGGGCCCACCTGCACACGGGCCAGTTCGCCCAGCGGAATCTCTTCCGCGCTGTCATGGAAGAGCACCAGATGCAGTGAGTCGCCCGGATATTGCGTGCGAATCAGGTGCGAAAGCGCCAAGGCCACGCGTTTCGCCGGCGTGAAGCGATCTTCGCCATACAGAATCATGCTGTGGCTGCAATCGAGCATCATCACCGTGGCGCAGGAGCTTTGATACTCGCACTGGTGGACCATCAAGTCCGGATAATCGAGGACAATGGGAACTTTGGCGCCTTCGCGGCGCACGGCGTTGAAAAGCGTCGCGCTGACATCGAGATTCAACGTGTCGCCGAACTCATATTTCCGCGAAATCCCTCCCGATTCGACGCCGGTGGCCAGTTCGCGCGTGTCGTGGCGACCAAAGCTGCTCTTGCCCAGCGATCCGAGCAGCTCTTTGAGCGTGCGGAAGCCCAGAAAATCGATGGTCTTATCCGTGATCTCAAACCGCGCCTGATTCTGCGCGTCCTGCCCCGAACCGATGTGACCGCGCTGTGTTTTGTCCGGAGGCGCGGTAACCTGTGGCGGGGGACCATTGATATAGCCCTCTTCCATCATTCTCTCGATCAGCCGATCGATCAGTTGCTTTAAATCCTGCTCCGATTGCGCCGAATTCGCCTGAGTCAATTGCTCCAGCAGGTCGTCGGGCAGCAGATCGCCCTCGGCAAGCGCCTTGAGAATGGCCTGCCGCAGCGCTTCCATTGTTTTCTCGGGATCGAATTCGGAAACGCCGTAATATTGCGAGTCGAATCCGCTCTGCAGGAAGAAATCGCCGAGCCGCTTGATCAACTCCTCGAGATCGACGGCGTCGGCCGGCTCACCCGTGTATCGCGAATAGCGGATGTATTTCACCGCTGCTCCTTCCGCCTAGTTGTATTGCCGCCGCGGCGGACGATTGAACTGCTCGCGCGGCTCGGGCGCCTTGGGCCGCTCCGCAAAAAAGCCTTTCTCTTCATTGCGGCTGATGCGCTTATGCGCCCACAGGCCCTCGAGAATGAATTCGGCTCCCGCCGCCACCAGCGCCGGGTCTGCTTTGCCGTTTGTGCCGAGCCGTTCCAGATGATCGAAAAGACCGTGCACGCGGCGCAAAGCCGCGACCTGCTCTGAAGCAGGCGCGTTCTCGGGAACCTTCAGCTCGCCGCCGCCCTCAAACCACTGCACCACCGGCTGCATGTTGGCGTCCGCTATGTACTTGGTATAGACCTTGCCGATTGCTGAACGAACCAGCTCCCGCGCGATGTTTTCCGCGCCTTTCAGTTCGCCTTCGTATTCCAATTCCATTTTACCGGTGATGGCCGGGATCGCTGCGTACACATCGGCTACTCGTGCCGAAACGTGCGGCTCGCGATTGCGCGCCGCGCGTTGCTCTGCGTTGCTGACCACCGCTTCCATGCAGGCGATCGGCAGGCGTTGACTGACGCCCGAACGCCTGTCGATGCGCTTATCTTCACGCGCCAGAAAAGCGATCTGCTCGACCACTTCGCGGATGTAGTCCGGAGTAATGAGTTTGTGGCCGGAGTTGCGGCTCATCCAGGCTTCCTGAGCGGTGATGGCCATGCCCTCTTCGACGGTAGACGGATAATGCGTGCGGATTTCGCTGCCCACGCGATCCTTAAGAGGCGTAATGATCTTGCCCCGCGCGGTGTAGTCTTCCGGGTTTGCGGTGAAAACAAGCAGCACGTCGAGCGGCAGGCGAATCGGATACCCCTTAATTTGCACGTCGCCTTCCTGCATGATGTTGAAAAGCCCGACTTGGATTTTGCCGGCGAGATCCGGCAGTTCGTTAATGGCAAAAATCCCGCGATTGGCACGGGGCAACAATCCGTAATGCACCGTCAATTCGTCGGAGAGGTCGCGCCCGCCCCGCGCCGCTTTAATGGGATCGACGTCGCCAATGATGTCCGCGATGGTCACGTCCGGTGTCGCCAGCTTTTCCACGAAGCGATCTTCCCGGCTCAGCCATGCGATAGCAGTGTTGTCGCCATGCGCGGCCACCAATTCTCTGCATGCGCGGCAGATCGGCCGCAGCGGATGATCGTGAATCTCGCAGCCGGCGATATACGGAATCTCGGGTTCGAGGAAACTCACCAGCCCGCGCAGGATACGGCTTTTGGCCTGGCCGCGGAGTCCCAATAAGATAAAGTTGTGGCGCGCCAGAATGGCATTCGCGATCTGAGGCAAAACCGTTTCCTCGTAGCCACGAATGCCGGGAAACAGGCTTTCGTGGGCTTCGAGCTTCCGCAGCAGGTTGCATCGCATTTCGTCCTTGACGCCGCGATCCGCGGCGCCGCCGGGACCGGCGATGCGCCGCCACTCACCAATCGTCGATGGCTTGCTTGCTGCGGGTTCGTTCGCCATAGGGTCCCCTTCTTACCTGGATGCTTTCGGCGCGCGCGCCGGCTTTACTTTCACATTATAGCCGAACGAAGAAATCGTGCCCCGGCGCTGCGCCCAATCCGCGCCTTGCCGGCTGCTGTGTTTGCTGCGCCTCAATTTGGTCCGTGTCCGCCGGCGGCGGACTTCGACCGCATCTGCTGGATCTGCACAAGCTGGGGCAAGAGCTGATTCAGGCGGTTGATCAGCTTGACGCGCCGCTCAGCTTCAACGCGAGTCTCCAGCAGTTCCTGCAACGTCTCGAGTTCCAGCGGAAGCTCGCTTGCCATCCGGTAAGACAAAAGTCCATCGATCTGGTCGTCCATATCGATATCGCCGGGCGGGCTGCCGTGCAGCAGCAGGTGGCAATCGGTGAAAAGCGTCAGCAACTCCGCCGCTTCAGCCGGAGGGCCCGGCTGCAAATCCTCCTTCATCAGCTCAACCGTGGCTTCCAGATACTCTTTGTCTTTGTGTACGGCGCGAATGCGATATGCGGATTCGCCGAGCGTGATGATGTCCATGCGCCCGTCGGGGTAGGTGCGGGCCACCCGCCGGACGACTGCCGTGCAGCCGACCGTCGCCATGCCGTCTTCTCGCGCGAGAACGACTCCAAAAGGAGATTCCTCGTCGATCACCGTCTTGATCATGCGCTTGTAACGCGGCTCAAAGATGTGCAGCGGCAAGGTCATTCCCGGCAAAAGCACAACGTTCAACGGGAAAAGTGGAATGTGCCGCGTGGTCATTGTGGGATACCTGAATTGTAACACCGGGCCGGGCGGGCCTGGCCTGCGATCGTTACGAAAGCAGAATTTAAGCAGAAATTATTCCGGCAACTGCGCCAGCGCTGCTTCCATTTCCGAACCGGCGTGATGATCGCCGGTTCGGCGAGCCACCTCGATGCCTTGCGTCAGCGTGCGTTTCGCGTCGGCAGTGCGCGAAAGCCGCGCCAGGAGTTGCCCGCACTGGAAATAGCCCGCGACGTAGTTGGGGTTATCCGCGAGCAGTTTTTCGAAGTTCTCCAGGGCTGCGGTGGAATCGCCCTGGTTGGCGCACTCCATGGCTAATCCATAACGCGCGAAAGCGTCATTGGGATGAGCTGCCAGGAACCCCTCAAGCATCTCGCGGCGTGATTGTTTTGCTGCTTGAGTCATCGGCATTTGCCCCAGCGCACAGGGTTGGGCGCGCCGTCGCAAGCGCGTATTATAGCCGCTCGCTTCCAGACGCACCAAATCGCGTGGCTGGATTCGCGACGGAGGAGCGCGATTGCCGAAAAAAGAGAGCGACTCGAATTCTCAACTGCGCGGTAAACCCGTCAGCGCTTCTCGCACCGAGATGACGGAAGTCGTCTTGCCCCAGGACGCCAACGTTTTTGGCAACATTCTGGGCGGCCGCGTCATGCACCTGGTGGATATGGCCGCGGCCATCACCGCGGTCCGGCACTGCCGTTCCATGGCCGTGACTGCCTCGGTCGATCACATCGATTTTCGCAATCCCATTCGCGTCGGCGAGGTGATCACGCTGAAAGCCAGCCTGAACCGCGCGTTTCACACCTCCATGGAAATTGGCGTGAAAGTGTTTTCCGAAGACGTCTTGACCGGCGAGAAAAAACACACCACCAGCGCCTACGTCACCTTTGTCGCGCTCGATCAGGACCACCGGCCCAAGCCCGTGCCTGCCCTGATCTGCGAAACCGAGGAAGATCGCAGGCGTTACCGCGAAGCGCTTGTCAGGCGCAAGCAGAGGCTCGCCCATCTCGCGAACAAGAGCACGGCATAGGCCCCGCGATCGTCAGTGCGCGGCTGCTACGAACTCTGCGGCCTGGCGCGCCACTGAATTCGCGTGTTCGACGCACGCCCCGATCGAAGGGCCCGAGAAATAATTGCCCGTCAGAAACAGGCCCGGGAGGCCGGTCGCAAGGGCCCGCACCGAAGACAAGATCGCTTCGTGGCCGATGTTGTACTGCGGCAAGGCGCGCTGCCAAATCGAGATATGCTGAGCGGCCGGTTTGCCTGTGATGCCGAGAATTGATCCCAGTTCCGAATGGGCCGTCGCGGCGATCTCTTCCGGAGCCCTCGAAAGCATTTCGGGATCAGTCGCGCCTCCCAGAAAACTCGTGAAACTCATCATTCCGTGCGGCGCGCGGTCGGGAAAAAGCGACGAGTTCCATACCGTACCCAGCAGGCGCATCCCCTCCGTCCGCGGCACGAGAAAGCCGAAACCTTCAAGACCTCGTTCAGAATTCCAGAAACTGATCTGCTCGACGCCGTAACCGGCTGACACCTGCGCGACCCCGGCGTACTCGATTTTCCCGAGCAGGCTTGCGAATGAGGGCTCGATCCCCTCTAGCAGCCGCCCGGTCGCGTCCGCAGGAGTGGCGACGATCAGGGCGGGCACGGTCACGGTTTGCTGCGAGTCGTTCACTCTATAGCTGACTTCGAATCCCGCTGTTTTTGCCGCGGAACTGCTGCGCACGCTCGTGACCTCCGCTGCGGCACGCGCAGAGTCGCCGAGTTTCGATGCGAGTGCGTGCGTCAGCGCCGAAATCCCTGCGCGAAAATTACACAACGAACCTCGTTCGCCTCCGCCCGCGCGGCGCTGCTTGATGACGCCGCGAATGATGCTGCCGTATTTCTGTTCCAGCCGATGCAGGCTCGCAAATGCGCTAATGAGGCTCAGCTTTTCCGGGTCGCCCGCCCATATTCCCGACACGAAGGGACCAGCGAGATTGGTGAGCAGATCGGCGCCGAATTTCCGCCGAATAAATTCCGCAACGGATTCGTCGCCATCAGGAGGAGTGGTGCGCCGAAACGGCTCGGAGAAGATGCGCAGTTTGGTTCGAATGCTCAGCAGCGAGGTCGACAACAGTTGCGGCGGACCCAGGGGAGCGGGAACCAAGCGGCGGTGCTTGAGAATGTATCGCGGTGCGCGAGGATCGGCGCGCACCAGTTCACCGGCCAGGCCGAGTTCGTCGATCAATGCCGAGAGCCCCGGCGTATTTGTGAAGCTCTGCGGCCCGACGTCAAAGCGAAAGCTGTCATGCTGGACCGTGTCGATCACACCGCCGTAGCGGGGGCTTCTCTCCAGCAAGAGAGACGCTATGCCCAGTTCGCGCAGACGCCAGGCGCACGCCAGCCCCGAAATTCCGCCGCCGATGATGAGAAACTTGGGGGCAGTCACAATAATGTCTGGGCTACAGCGTTTTCGAGAAGAGGGGCTGCTCGGCAAGCCGCTGCTTCTCAAGGTAGGGATCGAAAATCATGGCGAGGTTGCGAATGAAAATGCGGCCTAAAAATGTGACTTTGATCTCCTGTTGGTCCAACTCGATCAGCCGGTCCGCGACGAACTGATCGAGCCGGCCGAGTTCGGGCGCGAAATAGTCATCGAAATTGATGCCGAATTCTTTACTGATCTCCGCCTTATCGATCACCGCATGGCAGAGCAGGCGCGTGATGACGGCGCGGCGCAGGCGATCGTCTTCGCTGAGCCGATAACCGCGCATGGTGGCGATGCCGCGGCGCTCGACCGCTTCGGTATAGCGCGACAGTTCCCGGTAATTCTGGGCATACGTGGAGCCAATCGCGCTGATTGCGCTCACACCCATGCCATAGAGGTCCGCGCCGGCTTTGGTCGTGTACCCCTGGAAATTCCTGTGCAAGGAACGCTGCCGCTGAGCAACCGCCAGCTCATCGTCGCGTTTGGCGAAATGATCCATGCCGATATAGAGGTAACCGGCGCCGAGGAATTTCTCGATGGCCGTACTGAAGATGCGAAACTTCTCCATGCCTTCGGGCAATGAGCCGGCAAACGAACCCTGCTGTTTTCGCAGCCACGGCACATGCGCGTAGCTGAATAGCGCGATGCGATCCGGCGCCAGGGCCAGCACCTCATCGACTGTGCGCGCGAAGCGATCGGATGTTTGGTATGGCAAACCGTAAATCAGATCGACATTGATGCTCTCGAAACCCAGTGCTCGCGCGCGTGCAATCAGGCCGGCCGTCATCTCCAGAGGCTGCACGCGCCGCACGGCGTGCTGCACTTCCGGATCGAAGTCCTGTATCCCCATGCTGAGGCGATTGAATCCGAGACGCCGCAGAGCCTCGAGGTGTTCTCCCGTGGTGACCCGCGGATCGACCTCGATGCCGATTTCCGCGTCGGGAGCAAACGAAAAGCTCTTTGCGGCGAAGCCAAAAAGATCTTCCATTTGCGCGGGCATCAGGTAGGTGGGCGTACCGCCGCCCCAATGGAACTGCACGACCTTACGCGAGCGCGAAACTCGTTCGCTCACGTGCGCGATCTCGCGTTTGAGCGTCGCGAGATATGGCGGCGTTACGGTGTGATCTTTGGTGATCACCACATTGCAGGCGCAAAACAGACACAGGCTTTCGCAAAATGGCAGGTGCATGTAGAGCGAAACGGGAGTGCCCGCTGCGTCAGCCCGTTCGTAAGCGCGTTCCAGGTCGCCGGGACCGAAATCGTCGCGCCAGACGGGCGCAGTCGGATAGCTGGTATAGCGCGGTCCGGGGCGATTGTAGAGCGCCAGGAATTCGGGTGAGATGCGGAATTGCTCGCGCTCGAGCCCGAGCGTGAGGTCCGGATTGCGCGGATCGCTCATGGCAAACGCGCCGTTTCGGAAATCCCCGATCGGCCGCCGGCACGCGGCGTCGAGGAAGAATATTCGACTGGCGCAGACTGGCCGGCGCGAACGAAAGCCTGCGCATTCTCCACCGGTGTTTCCGGCAGAATTCCGTGCCCCAGATTCAGAATATGCCCTTGGCCGCCGGTGGCTCGAACGGCTTCTCCCGCAGCGTGCGCAATGATTTCGGGCGAGGTCAGAAGCACCGTGGGGTCGATATTGCCTTGAATCGCCACGCGATTGCCGAATTTCTCGCGCAGTTGCGCCAGATCCATTCGCCAATCCACGCTGAGCACGGTTGCTCCGGTATGCAGAAGCCACGTGAGCAGATGGTTTGACGCTTTCGAAAAAAGAATGACGGGGGTGTCGCCGGCCGCGAGTTCCTGAATCAGCAGCTGCGTTGCGGGCAACTCAAAATCGCGGTATGTGGCGGCATCGAGTTCACCGGCCCAGGTGTCAAAGAGTTGTACGGCTGTCGCGCCGGCGGCAATTTGCGCCTTGAGGTAGGCGGCCGTAGCGCGCGCAATTTTTTCGAGAAGCCTCCGAAAAACGCGCGGTTCGCTTCGCATCATAGTCTTCGCGGCCGGGAATCCGTCGCGGGAATTGCCCTGCACCAGATAGCAGGCGAGGGTCCAGGGAGCGGCGGCGAATCCGAGCACGGGAACTTCCGCTCCCAGCGTTCGGCAAAGCAGGTTGATGGCCTGACCCATAAACTGCGTCTTACTGTCGGGATCAAATTCCGCCAAGACTTCGACCTGTGCCGCAGTTCGAACCGGCGAGGTAATTACCGGCCCCGCATCTCCCAATTCGATCGGCGCGCCCATAGCTTCGGCGGGAATGAGAATGTCGGAAAAGACGATCACGGCATCGACGCCGAGGAGCCGATAGGGCTGCAGGGAGACTTCCGCGGCAAGCTCCGGCGTTTTCGCCACCTCGAGAAAGCTGTGTTTTTCGCGGAGCGCTCGATATTCGGGCAGGTAGCGGCCGGCCTGCCGCATCATCCAGACCGGCACGCGCGAAACCGGCTCCCGGCGGCACGCCGCAAGAAAGAGCGCAGTCCGGCACAGGTTCGCGGACGCGGGGAGAACCTCGGCTGACTTGGGCTGCATGCGGCGAAAGGCTTCTCGAATCTATCCTTAGGAGCTCAATTCGGATCGGCCAATTCCTTCGAATCATAACAAATTCGGCTATGGCCCGCATGCCGACCAGGCGTAGTCAAAAAATAGGCGGCGTGCGTCGTTTTTCATCTCGTGCTGTTATGCGAATCGGGTTCGACCGGTTCGTCGGGTTCGTACGGAGGATGCGGGATATCCCAAATAATCTTTGGGACAGGCTTGGCCGCAGGCTGGGCCTTGACCCGTTGCTGCTCGAGCTCGAACCTGACCTCTCGATAACCGGCGGCGTGAGTATTGAGAATCGTTTGACAGATATATGAAAGCGTAACGGCGTCGCGGCGAGGGATGTGCCCAAGGGTGACTTCCTTGAGCAGAGTTGAAAGGAAGCCATGAATCGATTCGGCGTCGCCAAAACGGTCGTTCAGGCAAGCGACAAGCCCGGCGGTGGCGGCTTGACGGCCGCGCCGAGCGTGGTAGGCGCAGAGGTCCGAATCGATGCTGAGGACGAGCATGCGGCAGCGGTGTCCCCGTCCGTCCACGTAACCACACTGCGCTGCCTCAGCTTTAGCGGGAGCGAGCTGCGGATCCGGCGATGTGGAACGATCATCCTGGCCAGAGTCATCGGACGGAACTGAATTCAAAGGAACGGTCGAGGGTAGCCCCACCTGCGTAGTTTTTGTGGAACGATGTGATTCCATTTGGGTTACGTTTCACTCCTATGCAAACGATGTGATTCCATTGCAGTTAGCGAGCATGCGCATGTGGACGCAAACATCAACGCGATCCGGTCAGATCTTCGCTTCATTCGAAAAGGATTTTTCTGTTTGGACTCGCCGATGTGTGAGGGTCGTTTTCGGCGAGATGATGCGTCCAAGAAGTTTTCTCGCGAACTTTGTATCTATTTTACCGCGAGGGTCAAGCCGATGTCGAACCAGGGCCCTAAGCGCGGGCGCTTGCAATGCGTGAATCGGCTGTATAATGATGCGGTTATCCTCCCCGCGATGGGCCTGCGATGAGAAATCATCTGGTTCTGCTTACGATTGTTTTGTATGCCGCCAGCCTGGGCGGCTATGTGGCCTTCATGGCAACGGCGCGCCGGGGGTTTGGCCGACTGGGCACGCTGTTGCTGATCGCCGGATTAGGCTGCCACTATCTGGCATTGCTGGAGCGTTCGCGTTTTGCGCATACCGTGCCGTACAACGATCTGTACGGTTCGCTTTCGTTGTTTGCCTGGCTGCTTGCGGTAACGTACCTGGGATTGGAGCTATTCCACCGGGATCGCTCGGTTGGCGCGTTTGTCCTGCCGTTCGTGCTTGCGGTGTTTGCGGTCGCGCAGGTCACGCGAACTGAGCTTCCGGCGCCGCTGCCGGCACAGGGGCCGCTCTTGGCGCTGCACATCACTCTGGACGTTTTGGGATACGCGGCGTTTGCGTTATCGTTCGTGCTGAGCGCGATCTATCTGGTGCAAAACAGGTTGCTTCGAAACCGGAGCCTGGCGAGGATTATCTGGCGGTTCCCCGCATTGGAATCGCTCGAGCGCATGAGCCGCAGCAGCGTGATCGTGGGCCTGGTATCGCTCATGGTCGGCATCCTATTCGGCCTCTTCTGGGTGAACCGGATTTTCGGTCATTACTGGAATGGCGATCCCAAAGAGATCATCACGGTCGCGATTCTCGCTGTCTACGCGGGATATTTATGGCTCGGGCGCACGGGATCGTGGCGCGGCGCGAGAGCCTCCGCGCTTTGCGTCTTCAACTTCATTCTTGTGCTGTTTAGCTACAGCATAGTGAACCTCGACCTGTCGAATTTTCATCGGTTCTTCTGATGCGGCATTTAGTGAGCTTTGCACAACATAGTGACCCACTGGGCGGATGGGAGGTTTCCGCCGTTCCGGCGCCGAGATTGCACGCCACCGCATGCAAAGCCGGCATGCGCCGGGGACCCCGCACGAGATTGCACATCCTCGCAAAGCCGCGCGATTTCTGCGCGATCCGAGCCGCGAGGCGGAGAAATCGCGCTGCTCGTCTTCGGAATGACGTCGAAAGGGGCATCACAATAATATGCAGAGTTCAAACAGGCAGCATCATTTCAGGGCGGGGAAGGACGTAAGTGGCGGAGATCGTCCTGATCGGATTGAACCACCGCACGGCTCCAGTGGAGTTGCGGGAGCGAGTTTCCTTCACACAAGAGGCCGCGCGGCTTGCCTCCGAACAGTTGCGTTCCCGCGGCGTGCTTTCCGAAACGCTCGTGCTTTCTACCTGCAATCGCAGCGAACTGTATGGCGTGCCGCCCGAATCGGCCTCATCCGCGAGCGATAACGCCGGCGCGATCGAACTTTTCCTCGCCACCTTTCACAAGATTGCACCCGAAATACTCAACGGCAGCCTGTATCGTCGCCACGATAGCGAGGCAGTGCGGCATCTGTTCCGCGTGGCGGCCGGCCTGGATTCGATGATGCTCGGCGAAGCCGAGATACTTGGCCAGATTCGCGACGCTTATCGGATAGCGGTGGATCATGGCGGAACCGGGCCTGTCCTGAACCGCATGTTCCAGGGCGCTCTGGAAGTCGGCAAGCGCGTGCGTACCGAAACACAAATCAGCTCGCGGCCGATGTCAGTCGCTTTTGCCGGAGTGAAGCTGGCCGAGCGGATTTTCGGCAGCTTGCGTTCGCACAGCGCGCTGATTTTAGGCGCCGGCTCGACGGGGGAGCAGGTGGTCGCGCATCTGCGAGATCGCGGAATCGCGCGGCTCGGCGTCGCCAATCGTTCGCGTCATCGCGGCATCGAACTGGCGCAGCGCTTCGGCGCGGAAGTGGTGGATTGGGAGGGGCTGGACTCGGCGCTGGTTTGGCCCGATCTGGTGGTCTGCTCGGTGAGCAGTTCGGAGCCGGTTGTCTCCGTTCAGGATGTGGAACGCGCCATGGCCGCGCGTTCGAATCGCTCGCTGCTCTTTATCGATCTGGGTGTGCCACGCAACGTGGCGCCGGCGGCATCGGAGCTGTACAACGTCTATCTTTATGGCGTCGATGACCTGAAGGAAATCGTGGAACAGAATAAACGGGCCCGCGAAGCGGAAATTCCCAAAGTAGAGGCGTTGGTTGAAGAGCATGTGGCGAAATTCGAGTCGTGGCAGGCGGGCGTCGAGGTTGGCGCTGTGCTGCGGGAATTGCGATCTCGTCTGGAATCCGAACGCGACGCGTTTCTGCGCGAACGACTGGGTGACATGTCGCATCTGTCAGCGCACGACAAGGAGCGCATCTCCGGCCTGATGGACGAACTGCTCCATCGCGTCTTGCTGCAACCTGCCGAGCAATTGAAGGCTGTTCCCGACCTGCGCCGCAAGCTCCAAAATCTCGAGGCGCTGCGCGATCTATTCCGGCTCGATCAGGGCAAGCCTTGAAATTGGTCCGCATCGGGACCCGGGGCAGCGCTCTGGCTCGATGGCAGGCGGAGTTCGTCCGCGCCGGTTTGGCAAGCCACGGCGTCGATGCCGAACTTGTAATTATCCGCACGTCGGGCGACCGCGACGCGCAAACTTCGCTCCGGGTCATCGGCGGCAAAGGCGTTTTTACGAAAGAACTCGAAGAGGCGCTGCTCGATGGGCGTATCGATCTTGCAGTGCACAGCATGAAAGACATGCCCACAACGGTTCCCGGGGGGCTTGAAATCGCGGCCATCTGCGAACGGGAAGATGTGCACGACGCCTTGATTTCGCGCGAGGGCGTGAAACTCGATCAATTGCGGTCCGGCGCGCGAATGGGCACCAGCAGCCTGCGGCGGCAGGCGCAATTGCGGCATTATCGCCGCGACCTGGAAATGCTCGACATGCGCGGCAACGTGGATACACGGCTGGCGAAGCTAGCGCGAGGCGATTACGATGCCATCGTCCTGGCAAAAGCGGGCCTCGACAGGCTGGCAAGAGCGGGGCAAATTACCGAAGTTATCGCCCCGGAAATATGCCTTCCCGCGGCAGGGCAGGGGGCGATCGGCATAGAAATGCGCAGCGGCGAGGCGGAGCTTGCAGGCGCGGTGCAAAAGCTGAACCATCCGCCGTCAAAAATAGCGGTTGATGCCGAACGCGCAGTGTTGCGTGGTCTCGAAAGTGGATGCCAGGTGCCGATCGGGGTGTGGGCACGTATCGAGGACGACAGGTTGCACATCGACGCTTGCGTGCTTTCCCCGGACGGCAGCGAAGTGATCCGCGAGACCCGTACAGGCTCGTCCGAAAGCGCGAGGAACATGGGAGAATCCACGGCTAGGGCGCTGCTCGAGCGGGGTGCGGGCCGGTTACTACGGCTGGCGGAGCGCGGTGTTGAGCACCGTTAAGTCGCGAACACTGCAAGGCTGGCGCATCGTGATTACGCGCGCCGCGGAGCAGACGCAGGAATTGCGCGCGCGGCTGGAAGAGTTGGGCGCGGAAGTGCTTTTGCTTCCCATGATCCGCTTCCTGGAACCGGAGGATAGCAGCGGCCTCGATCGCGCCATCCGGTCGCTGGCGGATTTCGAGTGGCTGATTTTTACAAGCGCCAACGCCGTGTCGTTTTTTATGGCCAGGTGCCGGGCGTTGGGAATATCGGCGAAAAACGGCAGGACAAAAATTGCGGCCGTTGGTTCGGCCACCGAGACGGCGTTGAATAGAGAAGGGCTGTTGGCCGTGCTCGTGCCCGTCGAATTCAGCGGCGCGGCGCTGGCAAAGGAATTCGGCGCGGCCATCGCGGGAAAGACCGTGCTTCTGCCTCGAAGCGACCGTGCCGGCGATGACTTGCCGGTGGCGCTGCGGCGTGCCGGGGCCGAGGTCACCGAGGTTATTGCCTATCGCACCGCGGGGCCGGATGCATTGGACCAGGAGAGAGTACAGGCGATTCGCAACGGTGAAGTAGATGCGGTCACGTTTTTTAGCCCTTCGGCTGTGCGCGAGTTTCACAAGCTGTTTGGAGCCGATCTGCCGCGCATTTGCGAGGCGCAGGTGGCGTTCGCGGCCGTCGGACCGGTCACTGCCGAAGCCATTCGCGGCGCCGGCCTGACGGTCGAGGTCGAAGCAGATGAGGCAAGAACGGCGTCGGTTGTAGCGGCGCTGGAATCGTACTTTGCCGCGCGCGGACGGAAGAACGGCAGATCCCGAATGGAAGCAAGCAGGAGCGAAGCATGACATTTCCCGTGCAAAGGCCGCGGCGGCTGCGGCGCACCGAAGCTCTGCGCGCCATGACGCGCGAGACGCGGCTTTCCACCAGCGGTTTCATCTATCCCATGTTCGTCGGCCCCGGCAAAGGCGCCCGCGTGGAGATCAGTTCCATGCCCGGCGTCTATCAACAGTCCGTCGACCAAATGCTCGAGGAATGCCGCGAAGTCGAAGGGCTGGGAATTCCCGGCGTGATGCTCTTTGGTATTCCCGAGCACAAAGACGCGCGCGGCACGGAGGCCTGGTCATCGACCGGGGTTGTGCAGCGGGCCATCGAGGCGATCCGCAAAGCCAAACTGAACCTCGTGGTCATCACGGATGTTTGCCTTTGCGAATACACGGATCACGGGCATTGCGGCGTCATCGAAAATGGCGAAGTCGCCAACGATCCGACATTGAAATTGCTGGCGGATGAAGCGCTCTCGCATGCGCGCGCCGGCGCTGATGTGGTGGCGCCTTCGGACATGATGGACGGCCGCGTCGCTGCCATTCGGCAGGCGCTCGATGCCAATGGCTTTTCGCAGTTGCCGATATTTTCTTACGCAGCGAAGTATTGCTCCGGATTTTACGGTCCTTTCCGCGAGGCTGCGCAATCGGCGCCGCAATTCGGAGACCGGCGCAGCTACCAGATGGATCCGGCAAACGCGCGCGAAGCGCTGCGCGAAGTGGCGCTCGATCTCGAAGAAGGCGCGGACATGATCATGGTAAAACCGGCGCTGGCCTATCTCGATATCATCCGCCAGGTTCGCGACCGCTTTGACGTGCCCGTGGGCGCTTACAACGTGAGCGGCGAATACGCCATGGTCAAAGCCGCGGTGCGAAACGGCTGGCTCGAGGAAAGGCGGATCGTCCTGGAAGTGCTGACGGCGATTCAGCGCGCGGGCGCGGAGATCGTATTGACGTATCATGCTAAAGATGTGGCGCGATGGACGAAGGCCTGTTGATCCGCCGCTAGCGATGGAACAAGATCCTTTGATCTTTGAGGAGTAAACGGCGTGGCAACCGTCCCGGGAAAAGAGCTCAGCCGTTCGCAAATCGTCTTCGAACGAGCCCGTCGCGTTCTTGTCGGTGGCGTCGATAGTCCGGTACGCGCTTTCGGCGCGGTGGGCGGCGTGCCGATCATCGTCGACAGGGCACAGGGCGCGCGGCTCTGGGATATCGACGGCAATGCCTATACCGATTTTATTTCGTCCTGGGGCGCGTTGATTCTCGGGCATGCGCACCCGGAAATCTCGGCTGCCGTAGCTGAACAGGCCGCCCGCGGCACGAGTTACGGCATGACAAGCGAGCTCGAAGTTGAATTAGCCGAGATGATTCAAAAGGCTGTGCCCCCGATGGAGCGCATTCGTTTTGTCTCGTCCGGCAGCGAAGCGACCATGAGCGCTATTCGTCTGGCGCGTGCGGCAACGGGACGGAACCTGATATTGAAGTTCGAGGGCGGCTATCACGGACACGCCGACAGCTTTTTGGCAAAGGCGGGTTCCGGTCTGGCGACGTTGGGGATTGCCGCGTCTCCCGGCGTGCCGCAGGCGCTGGCCGAGCTGACATTAGACGCGCCTTACAACGACCTGAGCGGTGTCGAGCGTCTTTTCGATACGCACGGAAAGGCCATCGCCGCCATTATTGTCGAGCCCATCGCGGCAAATATGGGAGTCGTCCCGCCTGTGGACGGTTTTCTTTCCGGGTTGCGCGAATTAACCCGGCGATATGGCGCTCTGCTGATTTTTGACGAAGTGATTACGGGCTTTCGGCTCTGTTTTGGAGGCGCACAGAACGTTTTCGGTATCCAGCCGGATCTGACCACGCTTGGCAAGATTATTGGCGGCGGGCTGCCCGTGGCTGCTTATGGCGGCCGCCGCGAGCTCATGGAACAAGTCGCACCGCTTGGTCCCGTCTACCAGGCGGGCACTTTGTCCGGCAATCCTCTGGCGATGCGTGCGGGCATCGAAACGCTGAAGCGGCTGAACGCGCCCGGTTTTTATGAGTCGCTTGAGCGAAAAGGGAAGCTCTTCGCCGGGGCCATCCAGCAGGCGCTTGCTGACTCCGGCATTGCTGGTTATGTTGCGCGAACGGGATCGTTGCTGACATTATTCTTTACGCCCAGCCCGGTCGAGAATTACGTTGTCGCCAAGACATCCGACACGCGGCGCTTTGCTGCCTTCTTCCACGAAATGCTGCGCCGGCGGATCTTGCTGCCGCCATCGCAGTTCGAGGCGCTCTTCGTTTCCGCGGCACACACCGATGAAGATCTGCTCGGCGCCGCCCGCGCCTGCCGGGAAAGTCTGGCGGCCCTTCCGTCCTGATCGCTCCCGGCGTCCAGGTAACTGTATTTATCTTTGTAAAGAAAATTTAATAGCGCACTCTTCCAGTGGTGTTATTCTGGAATGGTTGCGGCCGAACGCGTTGCCGCCCAGGAATCTGCTTCGACGATTCTTTGGGCTAGGGAGGCCTCGCTGAATCGGTTCAGGTCCGCTGCTGTGATTTACGCTGTCCGTCCCGCCCGCAGGAATACTTTTCTCTCTGGTGTCCGGTCATGCCGCTGACTCCGTCGCCATTGGTGATTGCGGCGCTCGATGCCGGATCGAACGCGATTCGAGCCGTCGTGGCGCGCGCCAGTTCAGCGACGGAAATTCGTGAACTTGCCAGCGCGCGCTGGTCGGTGCGGCTGGGTCACAATGTTTTCACGCGAAAGAGACTGGACCCGCGTACCATGTCGCGTGCTGTCGAAGCGTTCCAGCATTTCCGAGGCTTGCTTGACCGATATGAGGTTGACGAATACTCGGCCGTTGCCACGAGCGCCATGCGCGAAGCGGAGAATCGCGATGTCCTGATCTCGCGCATTTATCGTGAAGCCGGGGCCGAACTGGTGGCCATCAGCGCCGCGGAAGAGGCGCGGCTGGTGCGCGAAGCGGTCTTCGCCGTGTCGGTGGGCCGCTTCTCTCCGCGATTGATTCTTGACCTGGGAGGCGGCAGTCTCGAACTGAGCTTTTTACGCGGACGAAGAGTGGATCGCGGATTCGCGCTTCCTCTTGGCACCGTTCGTTTGATGGAGCGGTTTGATCTCGCCGGACCGTTTACTCCGGAAAGCTTTAGCGCTCTCCAATCGCACATTCGTACCGCGCTGCGTTCCCACCTCCCGCAATCCATGCGTATCGGCCGCAGCGCCGCGGTAGCCTGCGGCGGCAATGCCGAGGCCCTCGCCCGCATCGCGCCGGGACCTCGCGTCGCGGGCTTCAATACCCTGAACCTCACGCGCTTAAGGCAGATGCTGTGGGATATTCTCCGGCTCGATGTTGAGGGCCGCGTGGATAGTTTTGGCGTCCGGCGCGACCGCGCCGAGGTAATGGGTGTGGCTGCCGTTGTGTTTACCACGCTCGCGGAAGTTCTCGACGCGCGGCAACTCATTATTCCGGGGGTGGGCGTTCGCGAGGGCGTGCTGCACGAATTGGCCGCTGCGCATTTCGGCCCGGCGAGCGCTGACGACGAGCGTGCTGAAGCCTTGCGCCAGCAGGCGCGCCGCTTTGCCGCACGAATGCATTCAGATGCCGGGCATTGCGAACATGTGCGCCGCCTGGCGGCCCAGCTTTTCGATCAGTTGGCGCCAATTCACGAACTTCCCTCCGCGCAGCGCGTCACGCTGGAACTCGGCGCTCTTCTGCATGATGTCGGCGTGGCGGTGAATGCGCGCGGGCACCACAAGCACGGCGAATACCTGGTTCGCCATGCGGATATTCCCGGCCTGAGCCAGCATCAGCAGGCCGTCGTCGCTTGCCTGGTGAGATATCACGGCGACTCCACGCCCGAGCCGCACCATCGGCTTTACAAGTCGCTGATGCCGGCCGACCGAGCGCGCGTGCAGCAGTTGGCGGCGCTGCTGCGAATTGCCGTGGCTCTCGATTCAGGGCGAACGCAGGCCGTGCGCCGCGTGGAAGTGAAGATTCAGCGCCGCGTGATCCTCGTGCGCCTCATGACTGCCTCCGAAAATCAAATCAACCTTCGTGAATTGCGACGTAAGGCCAAGTTTTTCGAGCGCAGGTTTGGGTATCCGCTGCGGTTTGCTTGCGTGCGCCGGGTTCAAAATGGAAGCACGGCACGGCGCGCAGCCCTCATAGCCGGGCGTTCAGCGGCGTGAGCCCTCGCCGCCCAGCCGCCAGTTTACGTAGTCGAGACATCTAACGTTTACCGATGCCCCCGTTGCCGCGTGATAAAGCCGACGTAGCCGATGAACGCGAAGAGTTGCCGGACAAAACTATGCGCCTTTACCTGATGCGCCACGGCATTGCCATTGACCGCGAAGACCCCGATTGTCCTCCCGATGCGGAACGCTACCTGACGCCCAAAGGCATTCAGCGCACGCGCGCCGCGGCCCGCGGCTTGCGCGCCCTGCGGGTCAAGCCAGCCGCGTTGCTGACGAGTCCTTACGTGCGGGCGGTGCAGACAGGCGAAATCGTTTGCGAAGTTTTAGGGTTGGACGCGAAGCAACTTCGAACCACCGACGCGCTGAAACCTGAGGCCAAGCCGGCTCGGCTGGCGGAAGAGCTGGCTCGATTTGGGGGGGAAGTAATCTGTTTCGGGCATGCGCCGCACGTGGACGAATTCATCGCCCATGCCATGAAGGCTACCGCGCCTTTTACGGCGCTGAAGAAATCCGGCGTTGCCTGTATGGATATCGATTCGCTCGCGCCGCTGCGCGCAATCCTAATCTGGGTTCTGACTTCGCGGGTGCTTCGGCGCCTCGGCGATTGACCTCGGCCATCGCTTCAAGCTGTGCGCGCCAGCGATTCCACAGCATATCCCGATTTGTATTCGCTTCAGCAATAGCTGCTTCCTGGCCGCTCCGGTGCGGTCGTTCCGAAACATGCGCGATGTATTCCTCCCGACGCTTTCGCGCTTCACTATCGATCCGGCGCAGATACTGGCCAACCGAGCCCTTGGGCAGAGCCTTCTTGCGGGAAATCTTCACTACCAGCCCATGCAGCACGTCGAGGTCGTGGCCTTCGCCGAGCAGATCCTGGGCCCGCTCCAGTTCCGCACCCCAGGCGCCGCTCTTTTGGGGCAGGAAGCTCTCGACCATATAGCGGAAGCGTTTGACGGCTACGCGCAACTTGTGCCAGCTCTGGGCGTTCGGCTCTTTTGTCCAGCCGTTGTGAAGATCGATCACGTGCGTCAACTGTTCGAGCACGAGTTGCGCCACTCGCCGTTCGCTTGCGGGAATTAGCTCAGCTTTTTCGGGGAGCTGCCGGAGCCACCGCTTCCATCGTTTTCGAGGGAAGGACTTGATGATCTTTCGGGCCCCTCGCTTTGCAGTTCGTTTTTGCTTTTTCAAATATGAATGCAAAGCCTTTGCCACCGGGCCCGTGGTGAAGCGCAGAGGCTTGAGCCAGCTTTCCAGCACCTGGGTATCCCGCAGATCAGACATTCCACCCTGGAGGCGTTTTGCGGTCTTTCTAAGACGTCTCCAAACCGGGTCGGGATCGATGGCGGATAGACCCTCGGCCAGCGTGCGGGAGCGCCTCAAAGCGACGCGGAAATCGTGCACCGGACCTGTCTTAAGTCTTTTCCGGGCGCGTTTCTGGTTGCGCAGCGCCCGTTGCAAGGACCGCTGTAGCGCTTCTGAAGCCGGTGAAACGTGAACCTCTTCCTTCTGCTTGCCCATGTGCTACGCCCGCTTTCGTCGCTCCTCTGGAGTGGCTTCGGCCTCAACTTGGGCCGCCTGCGCCGCGCCGCCGGGCATGGTCACGGGCAGGCGACCGATGGGCGGAGCCAGGATGCGATCGATCCCGGTCTTGAGCTGTTCGAAGATCACGCGCGGCTCGGGTCGCGCATCGATTACATCGAAATTGAACTCGTCGGCCAATTGGTCGAACGTCTGCAACAGCGCTGTCTGGTATTTACGGAAGCTGTCGTACATATCCTCGGTGGAGTACAGGTCCATCCCCGATTCCCAGTAATCGAAACCGCGAGTGAAGACCGCGCGCGGGATGAGTTCATCGACGCCGATTCGCAAATAGAAGACGGCATCCGGTTTCAGCGCGAACCGATGGATGTTGCGAACCCAAACCGGATCGAGGCCCCTCACCATCGAGCGGGCCATTAGCGAATAGATGTAGCGATCGGTCAAAACCACAAATCCAGCGCGCAAAGCCGGAACAATCTCGTTTTCCAGGCGGTCGGCGAAATCGGTGGCATAGAAAAGAGTCAGGGTGATGCGGCCTAGGGTATGTCCTTCTTTGGCGCGTTTGATGCCTTTACCGACCAGTCCCGAGCGCGTAAGGCCGGTGTCGAGGACGGCGTGCCCTTGCTGCTCCAGCCATTCCTTCAGCAGCCGAATTTGAGTCGAGCGGCCCACGCCATCGGTCCCCTCCACAACAATCAGCTTGCCGACGAGATCGTCGAGGTTCAGGCCCGGCAGCTTGACGCCGTAGTTTTCCTTCATGGCGCCACCCGGAGTTGCTTCGCTTGTGTCAGCTTTGCCAGGACCAGCAGGCGCATCTCCTGCTGCTGCGTTTCGATGGGAAGTGTTGCATCAATTGCGGTGAGTCCGAACTCGGGAATCATCTTTTCATACTCTTCCAGGATCCGGCTCTGAAACAGCCGAAAGCTCTCGTCAGGATCGTCACTGAGACCCAGGTCCATTCCTGCTTCATAGAATTTGAAGCCCGCGCGCGCATCACTGATGCGCTTCATGGCCACTTCGAGCGGTACCCGGAAATAGAAGGCCACAGTCGGCTTCACCGCAAAGGCATAGAGTTCCCGAATCCACTCCGGGTCCATCCCCCGGCTGGCATCGCGGGCAAACGCCGTGTAGATATAACGATCGCAGAGTACTACCGCGCCTGCTTTGAGCAGCGGAATGATATTGCGTTCGGTGCGTTCGGCAAAATCGGTAGCGTGGATGAGGCTGAAGGTTGCCGGCGTCAATAACTGCTTCTTCTTGCCGCGCTTGGTCGTGTCTTTCACCAGCGGCGATGAATTCCACTCGCTAAACACAACCCCGTAGCCTTCGGCTTTCAACCATTGATGCAGAAGCATTAATTGGGTTGATTTGCCCGAGCCGTCTATGCCTTCGACAATAAAAAGCCGTCCGGGAATGCGATGATCGCCATATCGTTTCATGTGGAAAAACCCAAGAGGACGGGAAGGACGAACGTCAAACCCGTGCCGCCACTCGTACACTCCAATTCTAGCAGGATGATTGTTTCGCCGTGATCAAAAATACAGACTGCAATAAGTTGCGCATTTGCAATGGGATGCAACGCTGCTTCGGATTAGGCCTGGCGGTCACCGCAACCGGTTCAGATAGAGTGCCATTCCCACGGCGGCATTCATGCCCAGTTGCTCCAGCGCCCGCACCTCATGCGCGCTTCGAATGCCGCCCGCAGCCGTAATTGGCAGACGCGTAGCATCCCGAAGCTGCCGGAACCACCGCAGGTTTGTACCCCGCATCGTGCCCTCCGCGTCGACGTAGGTACACAGAAATTCCGAAGCATACGGTTCTAATTGGGCAAACACCCTATCAGGAGTGAGGCGCAGCTTTTCTTGCCAACCACGCACTAAAATCCGCCCGCCCTGAGTATCTACCGCGACGATAATCCGTTTCCTGCCGATGGCCCTCCTAAGGCTCGAGAGAAATCGCTCATCGATCCCGCCATCCCGAAATGCCGCGCTGCCCACAATCACTTTTTCGGCGCCCGCGGCGATCAGCCGCTTCGCCCGCGCAACAGTTCGAATGCCGCCCCCCACCCGCACTCGCATCGGAGCCTTGCGGCAGAGCCGGCCGACCAGGCGTGAGTTACTGCCGCGCCTCATTGCCGCATCGAGGTCGATGACGTGCAGGAGCGGATATTCGCGAAATCGTTCGAGCAGCCCAAAGACGTCTTCTACGGCAAGCCGCAGCTTGCGGCCGTGGACGAGCTGGACGGCGCGGCCATCCTGTAAGTCAATGCAGGGAACGATCACGAGGAGGTCACTAGCCGGTCTGCCGAACGCCATTCTGGCGGTGTTACCCGCTCAGCCTTACCGGTACCCCTTTCGAATGGAGAAAGCATTTCAATTCACGCAAGCCTTGTATCGCGTCGTGAAAAATAGAAGCCGCCAAGGCGGCATCGGCGTGGCCGTCTTCGAAGACGTCCAGGAAATCTTTTGGGCTGTCCGCACCGCCTGATGCGATCAGCGGCACTGTGACCTGTTTTGCAATTGTGGCCGTGAGCGGCAGATCGAAGCCGCTGCGGGTTCCGTCGCGATCCATGGACGTCAGCAGGATCTCGCCGGCGCCGCGTTCGGCGCCTTCCCGAGCCCACCCTACCGCATCTCGTCCCGATGACTCCCGCCCGCCGCGCACGAATGCTTCCCACTTATCGCCTAGCCTTTTGGCGTCGATGGCAAGGACGACCGCCTGCGACCCGAATTCAGCGGCCAGTTCGGTGAGAAGTTCGGGGCGACGGAGCGCGGCGGTATTCACGGTAAGTTTGTCCGCGCCGGAACGGAGAATTGCCCGGCCCTCGGCGATAGTCGCGACGCCACCTCCTGCAGTAAGGGGTATAGCCAGTTCGGCGGCCACACGGCGAATCGTCTCGAGGAAGGTGGGCCGGCGGTCACGCGAAGCGGCGATATCCAGGACCACCAGTTCGTCGGCCCCTTCGCTGTTGTAGCGCGCCGCCAATACGGCGGGGTCGCCGGCGTCGCGGAGATTGAAAAACTGCACGCCCTTCACCACGCGCTCGCCATCGGTGTCGAGGCAAGGAATGATCCGGCGCGCCAGGGTCATCGGCCGCTCCCCTCGCTGGCATAGGCGAGGAAATTCGCAAGCACCTGGGCGCCCGCATCGCCGGATTTTTCGGGGTGAAATTGAACCGCGAACACGTTGTCTCGCTCGAGCGCCGCGACAAAAGGCAGTCCGTGATCGCACATGGCAATGGCGGCGTCGCCCGCATCCAGGGCGGCATAGGAATGCGCGAAGTAGAAGTACGCGTCCGGGGAGACACCTTCGAGCAGAGCCGAAGGGCGCACCCGGCGCAATTGGTTCCAGCCCATGTGGGGCAGCTTTGCGGTGACCGGAAGGCAGGCGACTGTGCCCGGGAAGATGTCAAGACCGCGGTCTTCGGGCGCCTCCGCGCTGGAGGTAAACAGCGCCTGCAATCCCAGGCAAATGCCCAGCAGCGGAACTCCGGCGGTGATGGCCTCGCGGATCGGCGCCAGCAGTTCGCGTGAAGCGAGCGTCCTCATCAACTGCCCGAAGTGGCCCACACCGGGCAAAATCAGGACGCGAGCCGTAGCAATCGACTCCGGAGTGGCCGCGCGCTCGGTCTGGACGCCCTGTCGCGACAAAGCGCGCTCCACCGAAGGCAGATTCCCGGCATCGTATTCGATCAGCGAAATCGTTGTCCCGCTCAGGTCGCCGCTCATATGAGGCCTTTAGTGCTGGGCAGCACGCGTTTCAACTGCGGGTCGCGCGTGGCGGCAAATCGCATTGCCCTCGCGAATGCCTTAAAAATTGCCTCCACCTGATGGTGCGTGGAGCGGCCGTACATCAGCCGCAAGTGCAGGTTTGCGGCTGCGGCCTGCGTGAATCCGCGAAAGAAATCTTCCACGAGTTCGGTTTGCAGATCGCCCACGCGCTGGGCCGCAAATTTCCAGTTCGCCACAAAGTGCGCGCGGCCGCTGAAGTCGATGGCCGCGGCGGCGAGCGTCTCGTCCATAGGCATAAGGAAATAACCGGCCCGCAGGATCCCGCGTTTTGACCCCAGAGCTTTTGTGATCGCTTCGCCAAGGGTGATGCCGACATCCTCAACCGTGTGGTGCTGGTCGACGTCGAGATCGCCTTTGGCCGCAACCTCCAGGTCCATCGCTCCATGCCGGGCAACCAGGTCGAGCATGTGATCGAGAAAACGGATGCCCGTTGACACCTTCGCATTCCCTTGGCCATCCAGATTCAGGCGCACAAGGACGTCTGTCTCTTTTGTCACGCGGTGCACGGTGACGCGCCTCATTTCCAATGTTTCTCCAGTTCGCTCGTGCTGTGCAGAATGATGCGCGCGCCTCCTTCCCGCAGTTGCGCCGCGCGCACGCGGTGCGCTTCGCTGCCATGCGGCAACACGCCCAGGAAGGGAACTCCGGCGCTTTTGGCCGCCAACGCGTCATCCAGGTTATCCCCCAGGTACAAGGCGTCGTTCAGATTCGTCCCGTCGACCAAGCGCAAAAGACCTTCCGGATGCGGCTTCAGATTTTCGACGTCGTCCATCGTGACCACACGGCGGAACAGTTTCTTTACGCCGAAATGTTCCAGCGTATGGCGCAGCTCGCGCCGGGTTCGACCAGTGAAGAGCGCCAGTTCCGCCCGCCCGGCCCAGCGTTCCAGCAGGCGCGGCGAAACAAGCCATCGTTCCCGCCACACGTTTCCGCGCATTCCGTTCGCGCCCCAATAGATTTTCTGGAATACGCGCTTCACTTCCTCGTACTGTACATTGCCTCCGGCGGAATTGATCCAATCCGTTGAAAGCCGCCAATCGTCGTTGTAGCCCGACCGGCTCTTCCACTGCTGAATATGCGCGTAGGTGAACCGCCGCCCGGTAAAGTGCTTTACGGTATCCAAAATGGACCGGTGATAGGAGCCGTGCACATCCACGAGAACTCCGTCCACATCAAAAATCACCAACTTGGGCGACAGCTTCACCACTCCTCCTTGATCGCTTTCAGCAGCCGTTCTGTTTGTGCCACAGTTCCGGCGGTGATTCGAACAAAGCCGTCCCGCCCGAATTCGGAGGCGCGATCGCGCACCAGGATTCCGCGGCGCTCCAGTTGTTTCACCAGCCGCGTGGCGCCCTCGCCGAAATCCGCCAGCACAAAATTGGCTGCGCTCGGAAACACGCGCACGCCTAATTGCTTGAGGCCGCGGGTAAGCTGCGAGCGGCTTTCCCGCACTTCCTCGACGTAGCTTTTCAGAAACGGCTCATCGTTTACAGCCGCCTCGGCCGCAACAAGCGCCAGGGAATTCACCGGATATGGCGTAAACGCCCGTTGCATCGCTGCTATTAGTTCCGCGTGTGCGAAAAGCGTGCCGATACGCAATGCCGCCAATCCCGCGGCCTTGGAAAACGTCCGGGCGACGATCAGGTTTTTCCGCCGCCGAATCCAGGGAAGAATGGTCAGCCCGGAGAATTCGAAATAAGCCTCATCGACGAAAACCATGGTGCGCGGCGCCGCATCCAGAATCTGCGCGAGCGCGGCTTCCTCGACCAGTGTGGCCGTCGGATTATTCGGATTCGCAAGGAACAATATTTTGGGCGACCGCTTCAGCTCCCGCAGGGTGGCCGTCAGCGGGAATCGCATCTCCTCATCGTAGCGAACGGAATCAATTCGCGCCCCTGCCACTTGCGAGAAAAACCGGTACATCGAAAACGTCGGCTCGGCGATCAGCACGGCGTCGCCGGGATCGATGAAAACTTCCATCATGAGGCGCAGCGCGTCGTCGACTCCGTTTGTAAGAAGCATTTCCGCGCGCTGCACGCCGAAGTAGGCAGCCAGGCGCCGCGCCGAATTTTCATATTCCGGATACATGGCCATCTGTTCAGCCGTTACGTTGCGAAGCGCTTGCAGAACCGCCGGAGAGCAGCCGACCGTGTTTTCGTTGAAGTCCAGGCGCAACTTGCCTTCGCGGCCTTCCGCGGGCGCTTCGTAATCGCGAATGCGTCTGACCGACCGGCGAAGCCGCAACTGCGCGCGCGCCGCCCGCCTTGCGATGCGTCGCGGGCGCGGCGGCGAGCTCATTTCCGAACCTCCACCGCGCGCCGATGTGCGATGAGTCCCTCGGCATCGGCCAATGCAGCCACCACCGGGCGCAGGCTGCGAAATCCCGCGGCGGAAATATGCTGTACGCTCGCGCAACGCACAAAATCGGCGGTTGAAAGGCCGCCTCGCGTTCGCGCTCCCCCGCTCGTCGGGAGGACGTGGTTTGTGCCGCTGGCATAATCGCCGATGGATTGCGCGCTCCACGGGCCGATGAAGATGCTCCCCGCCGTGTCGAGTTTGTGCGCGAGCGCCGCCTGCGCGCCCGGAATGCTGAGATGTTCGGGGGCGAAGCGGTTTGCGAATCGCACGGCCGCATCTGCATCCTTCGCCAGCAGGATGGCCCCGCGCTCGTTGAGCGAACGCCGTGCCGGATTCGTCCCGGGCAACTTTGCGAGCTGTTCAGCGACTGCTTCGCGCACGGCAGCCGCAAGCTGGCGCGACGTGGTGACCAGGAGCGCGATGGCATCCGGATCATGCTCGGCTTGTGCCACAAGATCCGCCGCGATATAGGCGGAATGTCCGCTGGCCGCCACGATCAGCAATTCGGTCGGACCGGCGAGCAGATCGATAGCGCAATCCGAGCTCACCAGCTTTTTGGCCGCGGTGACGAAGCGATTTCCCGGACCGAAGATCTTCTCGACGCGCGGCACGGATCGCGTGCCGCAGGCCAACGCGGCGATCGCCTGCGCTCCGCCAATGTGCGCGATTTCCTCGATCCCGAGCATCTCCGCCGCGGCCAGCAAAGCCTCATTGGGGCGCGGACACGCCACCACGATTCGGCGCACGCCCGCCACCTGCGCCGGGATGGCGGTCATCAGCAAGGTTGAAACCAGCGAGAAACGCCCGCCGGGAATGTAGCAGCCAATCGTCTCTATGGGGGTCACGTGCTGAGCCACCCGTACCCCGGGCTCGACCGCGATGCTCCAGGGCCGCGGCAGTTGCGCTTCGGCCACGCGGCGAATATTCCTCGCGGCGTGCTGGAGCGCCGAAGCCAGCTCTCTTGGAACCGAGCGGGCGGCGGCGCGCCGCTCGTTCGCGTTGACCCAAAGATTCCTCGGGGTAAGCCGAACTCCGTCCAGCCGCCGGGTCCAGGCAAACAACGCCGCATCGCCGCGGCGCCGCACGTCGCCAACGATGCGCGAAGCGGCCGCCTCGCATCGTATGTCGCGGTGGCGCCGTGCCGCCAGAATCTTTTCTTCCATGCGCGGTGTCAGGAGCAGAATTCGCATCACAGCACGATTTTGTTGAGGGGATATTCGACAATCCCCTGGGCTTGCGCCGCCTTCAATTTCGGAATCAGGTGCCGCACCACATCTTCATCGACAATCGTGTTGATCGCCACCCAATCGGAATCGGAAAGCGTGGAAATCGTCGGATTCTTCAGGGCCGGCAGCGCGCGCAGCACGCCATCGAGATGCTCGCGCCGCACGTTGAGCATAATGCCGACTTTGTTGTAGGCGGCAATCGCGCCCTGAAGCAGCAGCACGATATTTGAAATTTTCTCGCATTTCCACGGCTCTTGCGCCGCGGCCGTATTGGCGATGAACACGGTTCGCGATTCCAGCACGGTGTCGATGATCCGCAGATGATTGGCGCGAAGCGAAGAACCCGTTTCTGTAATCTCCACGATGGCGTCGGCAAGCTGCGGAACTTTAACCTCTGTTGCGCCCCAGGAAAACTCCACGCGCGCCTGTACGCCATGACGGGCCAGGTATTTTTTCGTGAGATTCACGACTTCGGTGGCGATGACTTTGCCTTCCAGATCGCGCGCCGATTGGGCGGTAGCGCTTTCGGGTACTGCCAATACCCAGCGCACGGGTGCGAGGCTCTGTTTGGCGTAGAGGAGTTCGGCGACTTCGGTCACTTCCGCGCCTGTCTCGAGCACCCAATCCCGGCCGGTAATGCCCGCGTCGAGCGCTCCGGTTTCGACGTATCTGGCCATCTCCTGGGCCCGGACGAGCATGCAGGTGATTTCCGGATCGTCAATCGTGGGGAAATAGCTGCGCGAACCCACGGTTACGCGCCAGCCGGCGCGTGACAGCAATTGGAGCGTGGCGTCCTGCAGGCTGCCTTTCGGCAGCCCGAGTTTCAGCGGCCTCATCGGCGGGACTCCTTTGTATAGACCGCATTCGGATCGAAGGCGCGTTTTTCAACCACGTGCAGCGTTCCCTCCTCGCCGACCCGGCGGAAAAAGCAGCTGCGGTATCCCTCGTGGCAGACGCCGGGACCGATCGGATCGGCGCGCACAAGAATCGTATCCGCGTCGCAATCGACGCGCAGTTCGCGCACGCGCAGCACGTGCCCGCTCTGCTCGCCCTTGCGCCAGAGTTTGTTACGCGAGCGGCTGAAAAATGTCACGGCGCCGCTCGAGCGTGTTTCCGCATACGCCTGTTCGTTCATGAAGCCCAGCATCAGCACCTCGCCCGTGCTCGCGTCCTGCACGATCGCGGGAATCAGCCCATCGAGTTTTGCAAAATCCAGGTCCATCCAGCCTCCTTGCGTTAGGCAAAAAAAAACCCGCTGGTCGCTTGCCGCGCCAGCGGGTCGATGAGAGCTCTTTGGTTTCGGCTACTCAAACCTCCGCGGGCACGGCCTGTTGCCGTGATGATGATGGTGGTGATGATGCCCGCGCAGATTCATGACCGAAAGACTCTAACGAAAATGCGCAACGGCGTCAAGGCGTTGGCGCGCCAGATGCCGAGCCGTGCGTTACCGGCCTTCGCTTTCTTCGAGCCGCAGCGCAACCGAATTGATGCAAAAACGCAAGCCCGTGGGCTTGGGCCCATCCGGGAAGACGTGTCCGAGGTGCGCCTCGCAGCGGCGGCACATCACTTCGGTGCGGATCATTCCGTGCGATTCGTCGGTTTCAAGTTCCAGCCGGGTTTCATCGATGGGCGCATAGAAGCTGGGCCAGCCCGTTCCCGAATCAAACTTTGTATTCGAATCAAACAGCGGCTCGCCGCAGCAGACGCAATGAAAGACGCCCTGCTTGTGCGTATCCCAGTAGCGTCCGGTGAAGGGCGGCTCGGTGCCTTTCTTTCGCGTAACCACATATTCTTCGTCGCTGAGCTGTTTGCGCCATTCCGCGTCTGTTTTGTGGATTCTCTGGCTTTCGTTTGCGGTCTGTTTGTCCATCTGGCAGACTCCAATATCAGGGAGCGTCTTGATCTGTATGGATTGTATCCTGTTTTCGCGAAGTGCAGAAATTTCGGCGCGATTTATCTTTTGTGCGACGGCCGCACGCATCGGTGATGTTCGGAAGTATACTTTTTCGGGAATCCTCTATGCCTGACAGCGCAATCGCCTCCGCCGCGGAATTGAAGCGGCACCTCTTTTACGAAACATCGCATTCGCCCGCGCTCGCGGACCTGGTGGGTTACGAAAAGGCGAAGGAGATTATCGACTTTTGTTTTATCGCCAATCCCTACTATCCGACGGCCGAAATGCTTCGTGATATGCAGCAGAACCTGCCGAGTCTCATTAAGTCCTATCCCTCGAGCACTCCGGTTATGAGCCAGCAGAACCTCGCGGCCGTTCTTCACGTCAGCCCGGAAAAGCTGATCATCGGTAATGGCGCGACCGAATTGATCGTACTGATCGATACCATTCTGATCGACCGTTTTGCTGTGCCCATTCCCACTTTCGGAGAATACATCGAAAAACTCCGGGACCAGCGCGATGCGGAACTCTATCCGCTCGACCCCGATCGGCGGTACGAACTGCGTCTGCCCGAATATCTTCAGTGGCTGCATCGGCGCAATTTGCGCTCGGCGCTGATCATCAATCCCGGCAATCCCACGGGCCAATTCTTTTCGTTGGACGAAATGGCCGATTTCATGAATGCGGCTTCGGATCTCGAACTCGTAATTGTCGATGAATCGTTCATTGACTTTGCGGGCGATCCCATCCCCAGCCTGATGCCGCTTGCGGAGCGATTTTCGAATCTGCTGATCGTGCGCAGCATGAGCAAACATTGCGGCGTGCCCGGTCTGCGTCTCGGGTACTGCTATAGCGGCAATCTGTATCTTCTCAACCGGCTGCGGCGATTCATTCCCACCTGGAACCTGAATACGCTCGCCGAGTATTTTTTGTCACTTCTGCCTCCCACCGACGCCGCTTACCACGAAGCCCGCAAGCGCCTGATGGCCGATGTTCGCTGGCTTTATGGCGCGCTCAAATCCATTCGCGGTATCGACGTTTATCCCACGGGCGCGAATTTCATTTTGTTCAAGGTGACGAAAGCAATGACCGCCGGCGAGCTGCAATTGCGCCTGCTCGAGGAGCATCACATGTACGTGCGCGATTGTTCGAATAAGGTAGGCATGGACGATCGGCACATTCGCGTTGCCTCGCAGGGCCGCGAAAAGGATGCGCGTCTGGTGGAGGCGTTGCGAGTCCTGTTGCAATGAAACGCCCTGTCGTCCTGGTGGTCACGCGCCGCACCACCCGCAAGCACAAGTACATCGACTACGTCGGCGAGTTTCACCTTCAGTTGCTGATCCGCGTGCGCACCCTGCCGGTTATGGTTCCCGTCGTCGAAGGGACGGAAGCCTGTTTGCCGCAATACGCGGCGGAGATGCGCGGGCTGCTGCTCGTCGAAGGCGAAGACATTGAGCCGCACCGCTACGAACACGAGGAAGCGAACCTGCGTTATCTGGAAAAGACCCATCCCTTGAAGGACGAGATCGAAATCCGTTTGTTGCGCGAGGCGCTGCGGCGCGACCTTCCGATCCTGGGCATTTGCCGCGGTTCGCAACTGTTGAACGTGATGTATGGCGGCACGCTTTACGGCGATGTGCAAAAGGAGAAGAACTCCGAACTAAAACACATCTGTCCCGGCGAACATTATGACGACTACCGTCACCCGGTTCGCATCGTCTCCGGCAGCCCGCTGGAATCCTGGTATCACCGGCACCAACTCAAGGTAAACAGCTATCACCACCAGGGTATTCGCCGCCTGGGCGTTCATTTGCAGCCCATGGCTCATGCCGAAGATGGCCTGGTCGAGGCGTTCTACGACCCGCGCCATCGCTTCGTGGTCGGGTTGCAATTCCACCCCGAACGAATGCTCGAAGAATACGAAGGGAATTGGCGCGTCTGGCAGGCATTTGGCGCCGCCGTTCATCACAAAAACGTGATCCGCCGTTCGGCCAAGCGAATCGCAGCTTCCCTCAGAATAGCGGGTCGAAAGAACTAGTCCTCGATCATCGAAAGCGGCACCGCGAGCTCTTCCAGTGAAGTGCGCTCTGCTTTCAGCCCATAGAACGCTTCCACAACTGCAGCCGCGCACATCAAGCCCGCCGCGATCAGATAACCGTAGAAGATGCTCACCCGCGACCCGGTGCCAATCAGGTAGCCGAATAGCCACGGCGCGGCAACACCGCCGGTTGCGGTGCCGATCGAAAAGAAAAACGCGATTGCCAGCGCCCGGATCTCCAGAGGGAAGATTTCGCTCACGGTAAGATAAGCCGAACTCGCCGCAGCCGAAGCAAAAAAGAAAATCACGGTCCATAGCGCCGTCTGTGTGTGCGCCGAGAGGTAGCCGCGGCTGAACATCCAGCCTGTCGCCGCCAGCAGCAGCGCCGAAATCAGATACGTTGCTGAGATCATCTGGCGCCGTCCGATCACGTCAAAGAAATGCCCGAGGATCAGCGGCCCGGCAAAATTTCCAAGTGCGAAAGGAAGAAGGTAAATACCCGTGTGGCTGGCGGGCACGTCGTAAAAGCGCGTGAGAATCAGGGCATAGGTAAAGAATACGGCGTTATATAGAAATGCCTGCGAAATCATCAGCAGCAGGCCCAGAATCGACCGGCTGGGATAGGTGTGGATCATGGTCCGCGCAACGATCCCGAACCCAAACACCTTGCGCGGATGAATCTTTAGCGGTTTCGCTGTAACCGGGGCCAGCCTCTGTCCGGTCTGGCTGGAGATTTCCGATTCGATTGCCTCGATGCTTTCCTCGGCCGCGTGTTCGTAGCCGTGGGTCATCAGCCAGCGCGGGCTTTCCGGGACGTATCTCCTCAGAGCCAGGATAAACAGGCCCAGCAGCGCGCCGGTGCCAAATCCGATGCGCCAGCCCAGGTTTGGGGGCAGCAGATTTGGATCAAGGATAATGATTGTGGATACCGAACCAAGCGCCGCGCCGATCCAATAGCTGCCATTGACGATGATATCCACTCGCCCCCGATAGGCCGCCGGGATCAGTTCATCGATGGTCGAGTTGATGGCCGCATATTCGCCGCCGATGCCCGCGCCGGTCATCAGCCGAAAGAGCGCGAAGCTCCACTTGTCCCAGGCAAGCGCGGTCAGCAGAACTCCCGTGATATAGATTGCCAGCGTAATGAAAAACAGCTTTTTGCGGCCCCACCTGTCGGTCAGGTATCCAAAAATCAGTGAACCAGAGACGGCGCCGATCAGGTACATCGAGGCGATGAACCCGATCACCGCGGGCGTGAAATCCATCACATTCGGCTCTTGAAGGACACCGCTGATCGCGCCGATCAACGTCACTTCGAGGCCGTCGAGGATCCAAGTGATGCCCAGGGCCCCGACCACCAGCCAATGAAAACGGCTCCACGGCAGCCGGTCGAGCCGGGCCGGTATATGCGTCAGGTGCGCGGTCGAGGAAAGCGGCGGCTGGGCCGTTGCGTGGCTGCTCATGGTGCGACTAACAGCGTAATCCGCCGATGTGGATTAACTTTTCTTTCTCTTCTTCTTTATTTTCGAACGCCCATCGCCGCTCGTCGTCCAAGCCGGAGCGTCGCTGGCGGGAAAGGATTCGTCGGAAGCCTCGGCCACTGGGTCGAGTTCTTTCGCATTCTTCTGCGGTGCGTCCCGCGTCTGTGATTGTGATTTCCTTGGCATAGCAACGATTCTCCGCGATCGGGTTGGTTTGAACTTCCAGCTTAGCCGGGACTGGGTTAATGAACCGTTCTTAATGAGCTCTGCCCTTGCATCCGGGATGCGTGCAGCGGCAATCGATATCGGGAGTGCCCTTGACGGCCTCGCACTGCGGGCTGCAGTAGTCGCTGCCTTCCGCTGCCGCGCACGAGCACGACGGATGCTTGCATTTGTGCGCTGTTCCTTGTGCCATATTGCACCTCCTTCACACTCGCTCTGTTATTCGATGCCACTCGCGTGCTGGCCGAGCCCTGAGTACGATGGAAGAACATATTCGTCGGAATCCTCCTGTGCGCCTTGTCAGGAGTGAGTTTCGCCGGACATACGACACGCCGTAGCAGGGAAGCCGATCAGAATGTTAAAGTCTATTCGGATTCATACGGAGGAACGCTATGATTCGCCGAGAGTTCTTCAAGAGTTCGCTGGCCATGGCCGCGCTGGCAGCCGGAAGCGAGGCGCTGGCGTCCGGCAGCCAAACGCTGGCTGCTTCCGCTCGCCCCACCGAGAACGCGCCGTTTCCAAAAGCGCCGGGGCTCACGAAATATGTATCCGAGTACATCGTAAATACGAAGTACAGCGATATCCCGGCGGATGTGATCGAACTCGGGCGAAAATCGATTCTCGACGGATTTGGTCTGGCGCTGGCCGGCTCGGCTTCCGTTATGGCTCCTCTGGTCCATCAATACCTGCAAGAGCTCGGGGTGCAAGGGAAGAGCACGATCATCGGCTCGGGCATGAAGGCGCCGGCGAGATTCGCCGCGTTTGCGAATGGCGTTTCGATCCATGCCGATGATTTTGATGATACGCAGCTTGCGGTCGCGAAGGACCGTGTTTACGGTCTGCTCACCCATCCCAGCGTCACCACCGTGACCCCTTCTTTTGCGATTTCCGAACTGGCGCAGCGTTCCGGCAGGGATTTCATGCTCGCCTATCATTTGGGCGTGGAAGTCGAAACCAAAATCGCCGAAGCCATCAATCCACGGCACTACAACGACGGATTTCACTCCACGGGCACCTGCGGCTCGTTTGGCAGCGCCGCGGCCTGCGCAAAGTTGCGCGGGCTCGATGCCCAGAAAACCGCTTATGCGCTCGGCGTCGCCGCAGCCGAAGGCGGCGGATTGCGCGACAATTTCGGATCCATGACCAAGCCGTTCCACGCGGGCCACGCTGCCGAGAATGGCACGGTTGCCGCCGACCTGGCGGCACTGGGGTGGACCGCGGCTCCGGACATCCTCGAAGGGCCACTCGGCTTCTTTCAGGCTGCCGGCGGTGGATTCGATCCCGCCTCGATTGTGAACAAGCTGGGAAGCCCATGGACGTTCGCTTTTCCCGGAGTTTCCATCAAGCCGTTTCCTTCAGGTTCGCTCACGCATCCTGCCATGGGCGAGATGCTCTCCATCATCCGCAAAAACGATCTCAAGCCTGCCGACGTTGAGAAAATCGACATCGGCACGAGCCACAATCTCACGACGACGCTCTACCATCATCGGCCAACCACCGGTTTGCAGGCCAAGTTCAGTATGGAGTTCGGCTTGAGTATCCTCCTGCTCGATCGCAAGGCGGGACTCAACGAATACACAGATGCCGTGGTGCAGCGCCCCGACGTTCAGGAGATGATCAAGCGCGTCAATTTCTACGTGGATCCGGTTGCAGAGGCGGCGGGCTACGACAAAATGACCAGCCTGCTGAAAATTCACCTGAAAGATGGCCGGATTCTCGCCGGCCGCGCCGACTTTGCCAAGGGCAGCCCCGCCAATCCGATGAGCTTCGAAGAAGTCGCCGATAAATTCCGAGGGTGCGCGGAATTTGCGAAATGGCCGAAAGAAAAGGCCGAGGGCATAATCACCTTCGTAAAGACGCTCGAGAACGCGCCCGACATGAGCAAGCTGAGCGCTTTACTTTCCGCGTAGCGTCCACCGCATGAATGCCACTTCGCGGTCCTACAAAATCGCCACCATTCCCGGCGACGGCATCGGCAGGGAAGTCGTGCCCGAGGGAATTCGCGCCGCCGAAGCCGCGGCGCGCCGATTCGGTTTTTCGCTTTCCTGGAAAGAATTCGACTGGAGTTGCGAGCGCTTTCTCAAGACCGGCCGCATGATGCCGGAGGACGGTCTCGAGCAGTTGCGGAGTTTTGACGCCATTTTTCTCGGCGCGGTGGGTTACCCGGGCGTGGCCGATCACGTCTCGCTTTGGGGATTGCTGATCCCCATTCGCCGCGAATTTCAGGAGTACGTCAATCTTCGCCCGGTGCGTCTGCTCCCCGGCATTGAGCCGGCCGTCAAAAATTTTGGTCCCGGCCAGATCGACTTTGTGGTTGTCCGCGAAAATAACGAAGGCGAATACTCGAATATCGGCGGACGGCTCTATTCCGGCACGGAGGACGAATTCGCGGTCCAGCAGTCGGTGTTTACGCGCCGGGGCTGCGATCGCATTATTCGTTACGCGTTTGAGTTGGCGAAGACCCGCCGGAAACACGTTACTTCAGCGACCAAGTCAAATGGCATCATCTTCACCATGCCGTTTTGGGATGAACGGTTCGCGGCGATTGCCAAGGAGTATCCCGGCGTTCGCACCGATCAGTTCCACATCGATATCCTGAGCGCGCATTTCGTGCGGCATCCGGATTGGTTTGACGTCGTCGTGGGTTCCAATCTGTTTGGGGATATTCTCTCCGATCTTGGCCCCGCCGTGGTCGGCTCGATCGGAATCGCTGCATCCGGAAATCTCAATCCCGAGCGAAAATTTCCGTCCATGTTCGAACCGGTGCACGGCTCCGCGCCCGACATCGCCGGGAAGGGCATCGCCAATCCGATCGGCCAAATCTGGTCCGGCGCGATGATGCTGCGGCACCTCGGCGAACCCGAGGCTGCTGCCGCAATTGAGAGGGCCATCGAAAAAGTCTTGGGTGGCGACGGCCCGCGCACCGCCGACATCGGAGGCAAAGCGCGCACCACGGAAGTGGGCGAAGCGATGGCCTCAGAAGTGAGACGTTAGAAACGTGAGGCTGCGGATGATCCGCAGCCTCAGTTCGAAAATAACTTTTGCGGGATTACGGGTTGCTGCTTGGATTTTTGCTGAGCCGCCGGAAGTAATCCGCCACTGAATCCTGATATCCCGCCGGGATTGGCAACGAATCGCCGCTGCGCACTTGCCCCGCATCGTTATCGTCTTCCTGCCGGCGCAGCCGCAACTCGAGCTTATCCACGCTTGTGAGCACCTGATCGTGGAGTTCCTGGAGCATGGCCGGATTCCCCGGGAAGCGGCTGGGATCGAGCCGCTGCATGTAGCGAATCAATTCCTGCAGGTCAGCCAGAGGCGCGGGCTGGCCCTGGAAGTTCTGACGCAAGGCGTTGAGCTCGCGCATCGCCTCCTCGTAGGCGCGCTGAATTTCCGCCGGCGTTGATGGAACCGGCTGCGTCTCGCGCCCCTGCGGCCACGCGCCGCCGGTATCGCCGCCATACCACTGGCGATCAATCGGGCCGTAACCGCCGGCCCACGTGCCGCCCCGCGGACCGATTTGCCCTCCATTGGGTCCGCCATTCGGAGAACCGGGATTACTTGCGCCGCCCGCGGTCTGCCCGTTGCCTTGCTGCTGGCCTGGTTGTCCGGCCTGACCGGGTTGTTGTCCGCCGGGATTTCTCCCGAGTTGGCCCTGCTGATACTGCTGACCACCGGGCCCCTGCTGACCCTGCTGACCCTGCTGTCCTTGCTGGCCGTTGCGAGAGGCCGAATTGCTCATGCCGCGCGCCAGAGCTTCCATCTGGCTGCGAAGCTTCTCGATTCGGTCGAGCGCCTCCTGCGGATTTTCCTGTTGCCGGTTGAACGCCTGCTGCGCCTGATGCAACTGATCGTCGAGCCGCTGCATGCCCGCGCCAATGCTGTTGTCGTTCATCGATTTCAGTCGTTCGCCGGCATCGTTGGCAGTTGGGTCGATGCCGCGCCGAATCCAGTCTGCGCTCTTCTTGATACGATTCTGGAGATCGGCTGTTTCCATACCGCTGAGCGCATCCCGTAGTTTGCCTGCGGAATTCGGCTGGCTTCCGCCGAGGCTCCTCGCCGCATCCTGCATCTGCTTTTCGAGCTGGCCGAGCGCTTCCGCGGTTTGCTGGCGATCGTCGGCGAGCTTGGATTGTTCATCGCTCTGGCTCAGGCCGTTCGCGGTATTGCCATTCGCAAACATCCGCCGCGAGCGCGCTTCCTCGTCCTGCTCTTCTTTTTGCAGCCGGTCGGCTTCGCGAGCCATGGCATCCATCTGCTGCGAAGCTTCGCGTTGCTGCAATCCGCCCAGGAGTTTCGAGGCTTCCTGGAGCCGTTCGGCTGCACGGCGCGCCGCCGCGTCGTTGGGTTGTTGCGAAGCTGCGCGGGCCATATCTTCCTGCGCCTGCCGCAGGCGATCGAGGGCATCCTGCATGCGGTTGTCGGCCGATTGTTGTCCGTTCTGGCTGCCGTTCCCGCCTTGTCCGCCGGCGCTTTGCTGACCGCCCTGTTGACCACTGGACCGGCCGCCCTGCTGCTGCCCGCTCTGTCCGCCCTGCTGCCCGCTCTGTTGACCGCCTTGCTGGCTCGCCTGCTGATTGCCTTGTTGCCCCTGCTGGTTGCGCTGCATCTGCTCCATTTGCCGCTGCAACTGTTCCGCTTGGCGGCGCAGCATCTCTTCTTGCCAGCGCTGCTCAGCGCTCTGATTACCGTTGCGCTGTTGTTGCGCGAGCTCTTCCTGCCGCTTGGCCAATTGCTCGAGTTTTTGCAGCGCGTCGTCGATCTCCTGCTGCCGCTGATTCGAGCTGGCGGTCTGACCTGTTTCGTATTGGTTCTTTTCGGTATCGAGTTCCAGGTCGAAAAGGCTCGACAAATCGCGGCCGGCCATGCCGCCTCCGCCGCCTCCACCACGCGCACCGAAGGCCACCTGAATTTCACGGAACGTGGCTTCTGCGCGCAGCAGATGCTGCAAAGCCTTCTGCTCGTCAGGCAGGGCATCGGTCCATTTCTGCTGCTGTAACTTCTGCGCGGCTGGTCCCATCGCTTGTGCGGCCGCCGCCATATCTTTCTCGAAATCGTTGAATTCCTGGTTCTGGTCGGTGAGTTCGCGGCGTTCCAGGCGCCCCGCAAGCGAAAGGGCTTGGTCGCGCAGCTTCGACTGCACTCCGGAGAGAAACTTGGCGTTCTCCGCGGATTCGTCTTTTGACGGCTTCTGGCTGCCCTCGCCCTTTTGCTTGAAGGTCGCCGCGATGATCTCTTTTTCGCGCTGCGCGATGTCAGTCTGATCTCCTTGACCGAAACTTCCTCCGCCGCCCATCCCGCCGCCCGCGGCTTGAGACTGTGAGAACTGGCGCTCGAAAGGATCGGCCTGAATGAAATACATGTCCGTCCGCGATTCCGAACGCGCGTCCTTGGCTGTGGCATAGACGCTGACCACGTCGCCCGGCACCAGCTTGAAATCTTCAAGAGACAGGACGGCGGAATTGTCCACCTGCTTCACTCCTTTTTGCTTGAGCAGGTTGATGGTCTTTTCGTCGCCGCCATTGACCGAGTAATGCAGGGAAACGTCGTTCAGCCCGAACTCGCCGTCGGCATTGACGGCGACAGTAACTTCCTCGATGGGGTTGGCGCGATAGTCGCCGCCCGGCTTGATCAGCCGCACGTCCGGCGGGTTGGCTTTACGCGCCTCGATAAAGAAATCGTCGGAAATGCGCAGGGTCTCACCTTGTTCGAGTGCGGCCACGTGGTATTGGCCGTCTTTGTCGATGTGGACAGTGCCTTTGTAAACATTGCCCTCGCCACCGCCGAGCTTGATCTGCTTGTCATCGAGCACCAGACTGCCATTGGACATTGGCTTGTCAGTCAGTATTTCGAGGTCGGCATCCGTTCCTTCCACGGCGCGCAGATCGCCGCCATGTTCTTCGACTTGAGTTTTCAGCCCGGTCCACGACGGGAAACGATAGGTCACACGGATCTGCTTCACCGAAGCCAGGTCTACCACTTTCAGGTTGAAGTGCTTCGATTGCAGCGGGCCGGCCTCGACGTAATATTCGACGCCTTCGGGCAGGCCGGCGAAAAGGAACTGGAAGCCTGAGCCTCCCGGCTGCGGCTGCATCGTGACCTGCTCCCATTTCGATGCGCTCTGGAACCGGGCATAAAGCCGCGCATTGGGCGTCTGCAATCCGGCCAGCTGCGCGGTGATCAGTTGATCGGAATTCCGGCGAACAGCGGCATCACCAGGGGAGACGCGCAATTGATAGATCGGACCCGAGACATGCCCCGCACCCGTCCAGATCAGCGCCGCGCCGTGGCCCAGATAGCCAGGACCGGCGAGCACAAGCCACACCAGCACACCAAGCGCACCCACGCCAAGCGCGAGTGACCCGAGCAGTGTCGTATCCGGGACCAACTGCTTTACCGGGGCGCCCTGAGAAACCTGCAGCGTGTCCGCGGCCAGCAGATCGATGAAAGGCTCTTTCCGGGTGAGGTCGCGTTCAGCGTAGGTAACCAGCCGCTGCTCGAACTGCGGAAAAGCCGTTTCAGCCTTTCCGGCGGCACGCCGCGCGTTCAATCCGTACATGGGAACGGCCAGCCCGAAGCCGATCGCCAACGCCAGGGAAACGAGCAGCACCACGCGAGAGCCGGTCAGCGTCCAGGAAGCAAAAGCGTAGTGGTTGGCAATCAGGACCAGAATCACAGTCATCGCGAGCGCGACCGAGGTGAAGATCGCGGTTCCCCTCAACACAGCGCCGATACGCAAGCGCCTCTGCAACTGCTTGATATAGGAGTCCAGGTGGTCCCGAGTAGTCATGGCTCCTCCCGCGACATTGTCAAATATTGACTCGAAAGCAGGGATTCTGCAATGGCCGCGACAAGCAAGAACAACATGGCATACCACCAGAGGCTATAAGGCTTTTTCTGGTCTTGGGATACGGTTCCGCTGGAGGTCTCCTGTGTTTGCGTCCCGGCATTGCCCGTCCATAGGGCCTGCACATCTTTCGGTATGACATCGAGGTCCGATTCGCGCCGGTCGCTATTCACGCCCACGAGGTCCTGGCGGCCGTTGGCGAGCCGCAGTTGGTAAAAGCCGGCGCGGGTTAACTGAAACGACTGCGCCGACGCCGCTTCTTTGAGCGACAACGGCCGTTTGCCGTCCGGATCTACAACCTCCACGCCGACCGATTGCTCTTTCGCGGTACGGAGTTCCAGGTAGGAGTCCACCAGCCTCGAGCCGGAGCGTGTCTCCATCCCCGATAGATACCGTGCAGTCTGATCGATAAACGGGATAAAGACCGGATGCAGCGGGAAATCGTTGGTCAGATTATCAAGACCGGAAGTGAAGAGCATCACTCGACCTTCCCCGATCTTTTTCTCGAGCAGCAGGGGAGTCTGGTCGGTCAGCCGGGCCGCCACCCGAGCGTCGTTTCCCGCCACGCGCACCGCAAAATAGAACTTCACTCCCGCCCAGCGGTTCGCCTTTTCGACCGAGGGATACGATGGGTCGGTCTCGCCCACGTTCAGAAACCGGGCGCCTTCGCGCGAGTAATAGCGGGAATCGGTTATCGTATCGCCGAATATCGGAATCCGCGGATGATGCGCGGCCGAAGTCCCCGCCGCGATGAACACGCTGCCCCCGCCTTTGACGTACTTCGTGAGTGCATCCTCAAATGAGGCGGGCAGGGAAGCGACGTCCGAGAGCACAACGAAATCGTGGCCGACCGGCTGCACGTTCGCCACCCGATCGACTGTCACAGTTTCCAGATTGAACGCGGATTCGGCGGCAGAGGTAAGCGCGGCGCGGAAGTACAGCGGCGAGCGCGTGTCGTTCGCTTCGTAAACGAAGAGGACCTTTCGGGGATCGGAGCGCTTCACCGCAAAAAGGCTGGCGTCGTCTGCGGAGAGGGAATCGCTGCCATCGATGCGCACCTCGCAACGTGCGAGGCCATAGGGCACGTCGAGGGAAGAAAACTCCACCGTCGCGCGGCCACTAGGAGGAACATCAATGCTCTGGGTGGCAACCGTCTTTCCGTTGACGACGAGCGAAACAGTTTTTTTTGCGGCCGGCGTGTGGTAACCGGAAATGACCGCCTGCACGCGCGATTTCTTCGGGTCGAATACTTCGCCCGGCGCGTTTACGCTCTCCACGGTCCAGTTCGGTTCCGGGCCCCTCGCTTCCGGATGCAGCACGAGAGTCACATTTGCAGGCAGGGACATCTCCCCGAAGCTTCCGGGCATCGCGCTCCGCTGCATATCGCTGAACAGATGCAGTTCGATCGGCGTATGCACGGTTTCGGCCATGGAGCGCAAAGTGCCCGCTAGTTCGCCAAAGCTGGCCCGCGTGTCTGCGGGTTGAATGCTCGTTACAGCCGACCGTAGCACGCCGGCATCCTGCGTGGGTTCGGTGAGCACGTGAACCTGCGATGCGAGCGCCATCACCTGAGCGCGTTCCCCGGGCTTGCGCGATTCCAGCAAAGACAGAGCGTCGCGTTTCGCGTCAGCCAGGCGCGTCCCCGCGCGCATGCTGAATGAATCGTCGATCACCAGCAGGTCGAGCTTTTCGCCCGTAATGCTCGCGGCGGAACGTTCGATGAAAGGATTAGCAAACGCCAGTGCAAGCAAAAGGATCACCGCAAGACGAAATGCCAGCAGCAGCAGATAGCGCAACCGCCGGTGTTTGATGGAGCTTTGCGTGCGCCGCTCGAAAAACATGAGCGAACTGAAAGGCTGAGGCGTCGTGCGATGGCGCCGCAACAGGTGCAGGTAGATCGGTAATCCCACTGCCGCCGCACCAGCCAGAAACCAGGGCGCCAGGAAACCCATCAGTATCTCCCTTGCCGAAGTGTCAGATATTCCCGCAAAGCGCCGTCGAGCGGGCGATTGGTCACCAGCAGGTGATAATCCATGCCTGCGGCCCGCGTCCGGTCCTTCAGTTGGGTGATGTGTGATTGCACTTTTGTGCGGTATTCGTCCTGGCCGTATTCCGGCGTGACTTCCAGGCTTTCCTGCGTTTCCATGTCAACGAGCACCACCGGCTCTCCCAACTCCGGCTTGAGCTCCTGTGGATCGAGGACGTGGAAGAGGACCACTTCGTTTCCGTGATATCGAAGTGGCTCGATTGTGCGCACGATGAGCTCAGGCGATTCAAAAAAGTCGGAGATGACCACGACCATACCCCTTTTGTGCAGCCAATTCTGGAAATGAAGCAGGGGCTTGGCGTAATCGGTGCGGGCGCGCGGCTCGGCGTGCTCGAGTCCGCTCAGCAGCCGGTGAAGCTGGCCCTGCCGGGTGGAGGCGCGGATGAAATTGCGCACCTCGTCGTCAAAAACGATCAGCCCGGCGGCGTCCCGCTGGTTCTGAGTCGTGAGATAAAAAAGCGACGCCGCGATATAGCGCGCGTACTCCATTTTCGTAACTTTGTGCGAGGTATAGCTCATCGAGCTGCTGGCATCCAGCAGCACGGTCAGCAGGGTGTTGGTTTCGCCGCGGTAGCGTTTCAGGTAAGCGCGTTCGGTGCGGGCAAAGACGTTCCAGTCCACGTGGCGCAGGTCGTCGCCGGGAGTGTAAGCGCGGTATTCGGCAAACTCCTGGCTGAAGCCGAAATCCGGCGAGCGATGCAGGCCGGCAACAAATCCGTCGACCACCGTTTTCGCCACCAGGTCCAGGCCCGAAATTCCCGCCAAAACCGCCGGATCGAGGTATCTCTGCACGTCATGCTCCCGACGGCGGCGGCACGGTCTCGAGCAATCGACGCAGGATCTGGTCTGAGTCGACGCGGTCGGATTCCGCGTGGAAGTTGAGCAAGATGCGGTGACGCAGCACGGGGATCGCCAGCGAAGTAATGTCTTCGTAGGTGACGTGATATCGGCGCCGCGAGAGGGCGCGGGCTTTGGCCGCGAGCACGATGAACTGCGCGGCGCGCACGCTGGCGCCGTAATTCACGTATTTCGTGACGAACTCCGGCGCCTGCCCGCTCTGGTGCCGCGTAGCGCGGACCAGATCCACGACGTATCGCGCCAGGCTTTCGGCGATCGGCACCATCCGCACCAGTTGCTGAAAATCCAGAATTTCTTCCGCGTTCGTGACCGCTTCAACGTGGGCGACCCGCGTGGCCGTGGTCAGGTCCACGACCTGCACTTCGTGTTCCGCGCTCAGATAATCGAGCACGGTATTGAAAAGGAAGCGGTCGAGTTGCGCTTCGGGCAGCGGGTAGGTGCCTTCCAGTTCGATGGGATTTTGCGTCGCCAGAACAAAAAAAGGCGAAGGCAAGGTGTAGTGATTGCCGCGAACCGTGCAGGAAAGCTCCTGCATCGCTTCGAGCAGCGCGGCTTGCGTCTTCGGCGGCGTGCGGTTGATTTCGTCCGCCAGTACGATATTTCCGAAGATGGGCCCGGGAACGAAAGTCCAGCGCCGGTGTCCGGTCGTGGGGTCCTCTTCGATGATGTCGGTGCCGGTGATATCCGAAGGCATCAGGTCCGGAGTAAATTGAATGCGGCGGAAGACGAGGCCAAGCGTCTGCGCGATGGTGCGCACCATAAGCGTCTTGGCCGTGCCCGGAAGCCCGGTGATGAGACAGTGGCCGCCTACGAATAGCGCCGTGAGGATCTGATCGAGCACCTCCTCTTGGCCGACGATGACTTGCCGAACTTGACTGAGGATGCCGTCTCGTACGGTTTGGAAGCGTTCAACCCGCCTTTTCAGTTCTACCGAATCCACATTAAGTGCGGCAAGGGTGGCCACTGGTCATTTTCCTTTCTGGGAGTCCTCGAGCTCTAAAAGCAATTTTTGGGCCGGCCGATAATCCGGCGCGGCTTCGAGCGAAGCCAGCAGGTGGTCGCGAGCCTGGTCCTGTTGCCCGGCGGCAAAGTATGCACGCGCGACGTCAAATTGCGCCGAAGCCTGATCCAGGGGATGCATCGCCAGAACCGCACTGCACTCTCGGACGTCAGTCGCCGGGTTACCGAGGTCGTACAGAAGACCGCAGAGCTTGCGATGCAGGTCTTCGTCCATCGGGTAAACGTAGTTGATGCTCTCCAGCGTCGCGGCAGCATTCTTACTATCGCCCAATTCCTGCTGCATTGAGGCAAGCTGTTTCAGCGCGTCCGGGCTTCGGCCCCCAATCTTGGCATATTCTGCCAGGATGCTCGCAGCAGCTTTTTTGTCGCCCTTGGCAACGTAGGCTTCCGCCATAAATTCGTAAGCATTGGCGCCCTCGACGTAATCCGGGTATAGCTGGCGCACCGCGTCGCCTTTGGCCAGGACTTCGTCCCAGTTCTTTGCTTTGGCGGCTTCGGCGAGATCCTTCAGGCGGGTCCGCCATTCGTCAAATGAGGCGGCCTCTTTGCCCACATCCTTGTTCAGCCACGCTGTGAATTGGCTGTCGAACTCCTCGGGAGAGATCCCCAGATCCTGCTGAATCACTTCGGGCGTTTTCTTGAGTTGGGCGTATGAATGCACCATGTCGAGAATTTTGTCGTCGCCCCAGCGTTGGTCGATAAAGTCGAGCACCTTTCCGCCCTGAAAGTAAGAAACGATGACCTGAGCTGGATAGTCGGGCCGGATAAAACCCCGATCAAGTTCCGCGATCGGAAGCAATTTCTTTTCGCGAATCGCAACCAGGATTTCCGGCGAGACGCGATCTCCCCACCCCTGAGCCACCTGCGATTCTTCGTGTACCGCAAGCCCCTCGGTGAACCAGCGCGGCACGCGATTATTTGTCGCATTCAAAATGAAAACGTGGCTCATCTCATGCCACAGCGTCTCGCCCCAGTGATAGCTGCCGGGTGGGCGGCCTGAAGGGCTATCCAAGGCGATGACTTCGCCAAAGGTAACGCCCAGCGCGCCAAGCCCGGGCATGCCCAGCGTGCGCACCGCGAAATCTTCATGATTCGGATAGAGTTCGATCTGAACGGGACCGGGGAGCTTCATTTTGTATTTCTTTTCGTAAGTGGCGATGGCTCGTCTCGCCTCGGCACGCACATACGGCAGCAGCAGTTCCGCCTCTTTTTTGTTCAGCTTGATTATGGTCTCGTCGTCTTTGAAGGTTTCGAAGTTCTTGAAGCTGTCCAGCAGGCGCAGGGTATTTACGGTGGCGGCATCGCGATATCCGTTGTTGTAGCACTCCTCCAGCAACTGAAACGGCTCTTCGGTCTGCCCGAAACGCATCAACTGAATGCCCAATTCAGAACGCGCCGGCCACAGTCTGGGATCAACCTCGATGGCCTTGCGGTAATAGCCGATACTGTCCTGAAAGCGCATGTTCAGCGTCAGGTGGTGCGCGACTATCGCGTATGCTTCCCCATAGTGTGGATTGATTTGCGCGATTTTTGCGAACCATTCGTCGGGAGAGTGATCCGCGAGCACGTCGATGGTCGCGTGAATCGCCATCGCATCCAGCGCTTCGGGAGAAATCTTCAGCGCCTCGTCCGCTTCCGCCGCGGCGGCTTTCGAGTCGTAATCCTCCAGTGCCAGCCGCGCCATCAGTTCATGGGCTTCGACGAGTTTGGGATCGAGCTCGAGCGCCTTTTTCGCCTCCTCTACGGCTTTATTGTCAAAGCCATCCGCGCTCACCAGGGCCAGCCCCAGGTAAGCTTGCGCATTCTTCGGGTCGCGCTGCAGGGCTTCGTTAAACAGATCGGAGGCGTCCTTATTATTAAAGCGCTCGTGCAGCAGCCGTCCCCAGCGAACCCGGTAATTGGCGTTGTTCGGCGCCTGCTCGACGGCGGTGCGAAATTCGTTGTTCGCATCCTCGTACTGCTCGAGGCCCCAAAATCCCTCGGCGCGGATTCCGGCTTCCCGCGACTGCGTCAGAGACTCGAAACACGTCCTCGCCTGATCATTGTGTCCGTGCTTGCGCAGCGTCTGACACTCTTCGGGCGTAGCTGCGCAGGCGAAGTTCGCCGCCGCAAACGCCGTCGCCAGCGCCACGATCAACAGGCCGGTTCGAGCCTTGCAATTCACTTATCTAGCTCCTGCTGGACGTGCGCCAATTCCACCAAGGCGGAGGTGAGCTGGCTTTTGTATTCATCCTCCGGCATGGCCGCTTTCTCATACTTGAGCTTGTCGATTTTCTGCTCGAGCGCTTCTTTCTTTGCCAGCAGATCGCGTTTCGCCGGATCGGCCGCCGCCCGTTGCGCCTGACCGATGCGCAGTAAGGTAAACGTCGAAAGCAGCATCCCTTCATTGTGGTCGCCCGAGGGCGCGCGTACCGGATCATTCTTGCCGGTATCCTCGAATTGCGGATGTTCGGTCGCCAGCCGCTTTTGCGCCTCATAGAATTCCGCCGTCTTCCGTTCCGCATATTGGAAGGCTTCGAGCGCGGTGATGGATTCGTTTTTGTCCACGTCTGCATCCGGGTCGCGCATCGCCTCTACCCAGTAGCGCGCGAATACCGTGGCATTTTTTTCCGTGCCGCTCTTGGTCGCCGTTATGACGCCACGTCCGGGTTTTCGAAGCGCGGCAACCGACCCTCCGCTGGCGCTCGTCGTATTGACGATTAATTGGCGCTTGGCCGCAATTTTGTCGCAAAGATTCGCAAGTTCCACTCCGGTGATGTCAGGACCGGGGAGGTTGAATTTATATTCGGAACCGTCGAACGATCCGTGACCGATTAGAATCACCACGAGATCGTCCTCGGGTTTTGCCTCGCGCGCCACGGTCGCGAATTCCGCTTCGATTTTCGCCTTCGTGGCATCGTTTCCCGAAAGGGTGAAAACCCGCAGGTCACCGCCGGAGTCTTTCAGCAGTTTGTTTAAATCGTTCGCCAGGCCCTCAAAGCGCTGCTCGTAATCCGCTTCGCCCCCCAGGCCTGCCACGGTGATGTAGTAGGTCGCGGCGCGCGCAGTCACACCAAAAAACAAGATGCATGCAAACCCAAAGCCAGTGAGGCAGCGTTTTTTCACACCAGCCCCCACTTCCGCCGCAGCAGCCATTCCGCCGAGGGCAGCAGCAAAATCAGCAGGAATACAGCCGGCATGTTCCACAGGTCCTTGGGCTGGCGGATGGTAATGCCGGCTTCGGAATACGGAATTTCCGCCGGAAGTTTGGCCAGATCCTGCCGCTGCCAATAACGTCCGCCCGTCTGAGAAGAAAGCTTCTCGAGCAGGTCGCGATTCTGTTCCGTATGGAAATTCTCGGCCACGCCGTCGATGCGCTGGAACAAAAGCGTATCGCTGCCCACATCCTCATCGCCGTGCTTTGCCGAAATTTCCACCGTGTAGGTGCCGGGCTTATCCGCCGTCCACTCCGCATTGAAAATGCCGGGCGAGTTTGGATCGGGGGTCATTTCCACCAGTGCGCCGGTATTCTGTGGTCCGGTGAAATGAGCTTCCACGCGCGCATCGCCGAGCGGCATGTACTTTTTGTCGCGAACATCAGCCGATACCCGCACGTGGCCGTCGTCAAACAACATCGGGTTTGGAATCGAAGAATAGACGCGCCCCGGAGAATCGGAGACCACCCAGCGCAGCAGTTGCTGCCAGAATTCTTCCTGAGACTTGTCTTCGATCGGCAGCAGCATGCGCCAATGCCAGGTTGAAGAGGTTGCCATAATCGCCGTGCGGCCCCGCCCGTAATTTTCCGTCGCAAGCAGCGGCAGGTTTCGGCTGCCCACCTTCGCTTCCACCAGCACGGCGGCGCCGGGTTTCGGCGTGCCGATCTCCTCATAATCCATCAGTGGAGGCAGCTTCTTCCAGCGATCAATGTTTTTGGAGGGATCTTCCAGCAGGCGGCAGATGATGCTATCAGCGCCCGCCGGTGTAAGTTCGACGGTGGCTTCATCGCGATGGAACGTGCCTTTTCGATTCGGCAGCATGACCGGAAGCAAATCCGCCATGGATGATGCGCCCCAGCCGCCGTCCGCCAGCGAATAGCGCCCGCCCAGTAAAAGCAGCCCGCCTCCGCGTCGATCGACAAAGTCTTTGATTAGCTGCTGCTGCTCCGGTGTGAAGTAATTGGCTTCAACTGAGCCGATGATCAGTCCCTGGTAGGGAAACAGGTCCTCGACTTTATTGGGGAACCCCTCCGCTAACTCCTTGGGATCGGCGATGCCCTGGCGGTAGATTTTGTTTTCGCTGGTGCGCACCATCGAGGAGATTTGCACGATCCGGTCGTCGTCTTCCGCGCGCCGGATAAACTTGTACTCCCAGCGCGGCTCGCCTTCTATATAAAGGATGCGCCGTTTCTCGGACCTGACATCAACCAAACGCGTCAGCGCGTTATTTCCGCGGTTTTCTTCTCCGGGCAGCGGATCGATGGAAAAAGAAAGAGGTTTTGCTCCCGCCGCGCCCGCATTGAAGAGCAGGCTTTCGGTCTGGATATTGCCGTCTGGACCAAAGGTGATCTCGCGCGTTGTCAGGACCTTGGCGCCGTCGCGCACCGCGAGCATCCCTTTGCGGCCCGCATATCCGCGCTGGTGAAAGCTGACGCTGGCGGAAAGCCGCGAATCCGCGAGTGCGCGTGCCGGCACACTGACGTCGTTAATCTCGACATCCTGGTATTGTTCGCGTCCGAATCCAACTGTATGGACGGGGATGTGGCGGCTGCGCAACGCGGAAATGGTATCCAGGTCTATTCCACCGGTGTTGTCCGAGCCGTCGCTCAGCAGCACCACGGCTCCGATCGGCAGATCCGTAGTTTCGTTCGCCAGTTGCTTGAGGCTGTCTCCGATCCGCGTGACCGAAGCCGCGGCATGAAGTTGATCCAGGCTGTCAATGCGGTCGAGCTTGCTGTCCATCCGGTAGAGCCGCGTCTGAAATCTTTTCTGCAAACCGGAAAGGACGCCACCTTCCAGCGCCTTGATGGCTTCGGCTTGCCGCGTCGTGCCATTTTCGTTGATGCCCATGCTGCGGGAATCGTCAACCACGACAGCGATAATGTTTTGTTGTGGCTTGAGCTCCGCCACCATGAGCGCCGGCTGCCAGAGCAAAACCAATAGCAGAGCGGCAAGAGCGCTTTGCAGAACCCAGAGAACGCCCATCCGCCAACCGCGCAGCAGGGGAAGAGTGCGAGGCAATTTTGCCCGGAGCAGAAGGGCGAAACCTACGCTCGTCGCCAGGATCAGGGTACCCAGTATCCACTTCGGCCAGTTCGCGAGAAGAACTAACTCTCCGCGGTAAAAGGCGGAAACAGGATACTTGAATAAGAACTCGAACATATTCCCTGGCGCCCGATCAAATTGTCTGTCGGCAAACTTGAACTATTTGAGTGTCGCTGCCGTTCCGAGCTTTGTTGACCGTAACCTCTCGTCCCGCACAGAGAAGTTTACGCAGGCGGGGAGCTTGCGCTCACTTGCCTCCGTGCGTCGCCATCAACCAGAGCTCAAGGTCGCGTTTTGAATCGAAACATCCTTCCGGCGGCCGAGCTCAAATACAGCGCCCCAGCGGAGTCCAAACCGCAACATACGATCGGCGCAACGTTCGCCTTCCCGGCTGACTTTACACTTGGTGCCCGTACGCTGAACGCCCGTTTGCAAACTGACTGTAAGATGCCGCAGTCCCGCTTCCCGGATGCTATCTCACTCGTATGCAAACGCAAAGCACAGCCGGATCGACGGCTGACGTCTCCCACGCAGCGCCTTCGAGGGTATCAAAATGCCGCTGGCATCTCCAGCGCCACTCTTGCCGACTGCGGTGCCATCGCAGCGGTTGGATTGTTTTTCGATTACTTGTCGAGGCCGTAGGAAGGCTGATCGTACGTGCCGGTCATCTTCACAGGGAGGATTTCGCCATCGCCTCTTGATTTTGCAAACAACGCTTCGCTGGCGCGCGTAAAAAGACCTTTCGGCCCGCCCGCCGTTTTCGAAAATTTCGTATCCACTCGAAGCTGCCCGTGCAGGTCAACGCGCTCATCGACGAAGCTGTAAGTGCCGTGTACGTTTGCCACGGCACCCGGGAGCGCGAACGTCAGCGTGGAAAAATTGGCCACGCCATCGATTAACTCGACGTGTCCTGAAAGAGTTCCGAGAATTTTAGGCAGAGCGACCTTATCATTGGGGATTTTCTGTCCTCTTGCGCGAAGGCTCAATTCGTCCGCGCCTCGCTGCGATTTCTCTTTTGTAAATCCAACCCCGGTGAGTTCGAAGTCCCCAGCCAGCCAGACCCGCCGAAGGAAGGGCGCCGTGCCGCCGGGAACTTTCAGCCGCGCCTGAAACGAGATGGGCCCTGTCATGGGAGGCATCGCGTCCGGCGCCAGAAGCCGCAGCCAGTCTTCGACTCTTCCGCCCGCATCATTGACCTGCAGCATGGCCATTTTGGCACGCGGGTTTGCTTGGCCCGCGATCTCTCCTGCCACGGCAAAGCTGGTCTTTTCGAATTCCCCTCGGACGCTCTGCAAATCGACATCGCCGTTTGTGCAGTTCACTTTCGCCTGAAATTCTGTCCGCAGGTGAACCGGATGCCCGACCGACTTCACTTCGTAATTGGGAACGTTGGTGGTCCCTTGTACGTGAAGGTCCTTCGCCTCCCCCGCGAAGCCGCCTTGCGAGGATAGCGTACCCGCTATACCTCCAAGTGAGCCCAGGTTCGCATTTGTGAATCGGTACGATCCGGAAATTTGAGTGGCCGCGATGTCCGAAGAGTTCCATGGCCCAAATTGGCCGTCAACGGCGAGTTGCCCCGGAGGAAGCGGATTCTCAAGAGTTACATGAAAGGTGATCGGCTTGCGGCGATCGAAATTAGCAAACGTAAGCCGGTCGATCTTGAATACTAAGGGCTGTTGTCTGCGTGGAAACTCCACCACGCCGTGATCCACCACGACTTCCTCTATCGTGACGGAATCTGAAGAACTACTTGAACCGCTGCCGGAACGGGTCGATTCAGCGTTGGCACCGGATGCGCGCGACTCGGTTTGGCGCGACCTCTGCGCCATATCTACGCGCACGTCTTCGAGGCGCATCTGTTCGATCCTCTTGAACAACAGGCCGCGATAATTCGCCCGAATGTCGAGACGCCCCGCCGCCAGCAGAGGCGGCCCGTCGCTCTTTCTGGTCTGGCGCAGCTCCAGTCCCTCGATAACGCACCCGGGAGGAAAATACCTCACGCGGAAGCTGCGAATTTTCACGTTGCTCGAGGTGGCGCTGGCGAGTTCCGTCTGCACCCTATCCGCCGTGAAAGGCCACTTCGCCGCGATTAGACAAACTCCTGCAACGATCAGAGCGAGAATTGCCCCTGCCGTGATCTTGAGCGCTGGCCGGCGCGGCCGTTTCCTCTCCGAAGGTTCCGATATTCCCGTCGCGGAGTTCATGGCAAGCACAGAATAAGCGTCCTATTTCTGCTCGCAAATCGGCCCTCAAATTCAACAAAACCCGCGATTCCCTGTATGGTTCGGAAAATCTACGTACAGTAGCGTACAGTCAACGGAGGTTCGTTCTCGAAGTGCCTTCCCCTGTTCGCTTTGCGCCCCTACAAGATCGGATGGAGGTTTTATGCTTCGTTGGGCTGCCATCTTTCTCGTGATTGCTATCATCGCGGCTATCTTTGGCTTCGCCGGAATAGCAGTCGCGGCCGCGGGAATCGCCAAAATCCTGTTCTTCATCTTTATTGTGCTATTCCTTATCTCGCTGATCACCGGACTCGCATTTCGCCAGCGGCTATGACGCGCTGCCACGTTCGCGTCTGATCCACCGAAGGGAGGTAAACATTGCAAAGCTCCCTTCACCGGCGGTGATCGCCGCCGCGGTCGGCGGCAGGATGGGCACTGATGAGGTCGATTCAGGTTTTTCCTGTACGGCTTTTTGTGGTCAGCCGTGACAGAATTGGCCCTGCTGCAACGGCATCACAAGGCAGAAAAGCATCGAACCAAACATGGGTCGGGCGATGAGCGATTTCCAGTCTGTGGAGCCAGCCTCCACAAAAACTACAGGCGCGACAGACACGCTCGTCAGTTGGCAGGAATACGAGGAACAGGCGCACACTGTTCAATTCTACGAAACTGACGAGTTCCTCATCAGCGAAGTAAGCCGCTTTATAGGTACAGCCCTCGGCTGCGGTGACGCCGGAGTTGTGATTGCCACCAAACAACATCGTGATGCCATTGCGCAGCGGCTCGGGTCATTTGGTCTTGACCTCTGTGTTGCTGTCGCGCAAGGCCGATACGTCGCCTTGGATGCAGCCGAGACGCTTGCGTCGTTCATGATCGGCGACGATCCTGATCCTGAACGCTTCTCCGCTGCGATTGGCAATGTTATCGACCGGGCACGGAACGCGGTTGGGCGCGGTGATGCGCGCGTGGCGGCCTTCGGCGAGATGGTCTCATTATTGTGGGCCGAGGGGAAAAGGGATTCGGCTATTCGCCTCGAGCAGCTTTGGAACGTGCTCGCCGAAACGCACGCATTCTCGCTCCGCTGCGGCTATCCCATCAACGGCTTTTCCAACCGCGATTATAGCGAGGCTTTCGTGCAAATCTGCGCGCAGCATTCTCATGTTGTTCCGGCCGAAAGCTATACCGCCTTGATGGCTGATGAGGAGCGGCGGCGCGCCGTAGCTCAGCTTCAACAAAAAGCTCACGCCTATGAACGCGAGAGCGCGTTGCGGCAGACCGAAGAGCGCTTCCGTTTGCTTGTCGAAGGTGTTCAGGATTACGCCATTTACAGCATGGACGTGAACGGCACCATCACCAGTTGGAATGCCGGAGCCCGTAGAATCAAAGGTTATACAGCGGACGAAATCATCGGTCAGCATTTTTCGCGCTTCTACACCCGCGAGGATGCCGACCGTGGGCTGCCCGCGAGAGTGTTACAAACCGCTCGCAACGAGGGTCACTACGAGGGAGAGGGCTGGCGCGTCCGCAAAGACGGTTCTCGATTGTGGTGCAACGTAGTCGTCACGCCGCTTCGAGACGAAGCAGGAAATGTCATTGGCTTCTCGAAGATCACTCGCGACATGACTGAACGCAAGGCGCTGTTGGACCGCGTCCAGGAGCATGCGGAAGATCTCGAGAAAGCCCAGCAGTCGCTTCGCCATCTTTCCGGTCAGCTTTTGCAGGTACAAGATGACGAACGGCGTCGGCTCGCGCGCGAACTGCACGATGGCGCCGGCCAGATTCTTGCAGCTCTCAACATGAACCTGGAATCGTTGCAGGAGGCCCTCAAAGGCAAGATCGCGTCCCTGCTTGCGCACAGATTGGCGGAGAGCATTCGTCTTGTCGCCCAGGTGATCAAGGAAACGCGAACACTTTCCTACCTGCTCCATCCGCCATTGTTGGATGAGGCCGGTCTGCGCGATGCCTTGCACTGGTTTGTAGGCGGATTTATCGAGCGAAGCGGCATTCAAACCGATCTGGAAATTTCGCCTACCTTTTCCCGGTTGCCGCACGAGCTGGAAATCACCATCTTTCGGATTATTCAGGAAGCCCTTACCAATATTCACCGCCATTCAGGCAGTTCCAGGGCGCGCATCCAGCTGACACTGGGATCCGACCAGATCTTTCTCACGATTGCTGATGAGGGCATAGGCATCGGCACCGGCGCGGTGGCTGACGAACAGAACAAGACAAAGAAGCTCGGTGTCGGTATTGCTGGAATGCGTGAACGAGTCTTGCAGTTGGGCGGCCGCTTCGAAATTCTTTCCGGCAATCCCGGGACCATCATCAAAGCCGCTTTCCCGCAGCCTGGCCTTAATTGATTGGAGCCGTCACTGCCTCGAATTTCCGCTCGCCTGCGCTCCACGAACTTGCCTCATGAAATAGTGCTCTTTATCCAAATCGGCGCGCACCGCCACATCGAAAAAACCGACCATCATCTCCTCATACGTCTGGTCGCCCCAGCGCACCGCGCTGTCGGGATCGGGATTGTGCGGATTCTTGCGCGAGTTGTCGTACCAGCCGACCGCTTGTAGCTCCGTCCCCGCTTTCAATAAGCGCGGCATCGCCAGGCGATAACTCAATTGCCAGTAAAAATCGTAGTTCACGCGCAGCAAAGGTTCCATCCGCCCGGCGGAATCGATGATGTTGTATTCAAATCGTTTCCCGCGCAGATGCATGTGCGGGAAAAAGCTGAGCAGCAGGGCATCGTTGGGTAAAGTGCCGTGTACCTCCACCCGGTAGTCATCCACGGCCGGCGGAATCACGAAATCGCTGTTCGTCAACTGCAACGTCAAAATCCGCCGCGCGGGCGTCTGCTTCGCAAATACCAGTCCCATGGCCGTTTGATCCGCCACAGCCCGGCCTTGCGTTATGTAATGCATCTGAAAGACCAGGTCCGATCCTTTCGGGACAAATTTCGCCATTCCCTCCGGCCAGTCGTCGGGAGAACTTCCCGGTGCATAAACCAGCAAAATATCGCTGGTCGTGAATTCCGCGTCCCGCCGGTCCTGCGGATCGCTGAGTGTGGAAGGTGTGAACGGCACCCCTACCGGGGCGTGCCGCAGCCACGCCGACCCCGGCGCCCGCACGTACACGACGGCGTGGTGCACATTTTCACGATGCTGTGGACGGATTTCCGACATCTGCACCCATTTGTCTTCCGTAAAATTCGTCGGCACGATTTCGTAGGTATATTCGACGTCGCCATGCGTGGGCAGCAACGCCGGTTTTGGCATTCTTACAATCTGGTCCGGCTCGCGAATGTTCCAGCCGCTCGTCCACGCGCGCAACGGCGGCGCGCTCCGCGGATCACCGGCCGGTGCATTTGCCGCGGACCAACGCGCGAGCGTATCGATTTCCTCAGGTGAGAGCGACGGATCGTTGGCGAAATGTCCATATCGCGGATCCGCAAACCATGGCGGCATCTTCCTGCTTTCCACAGCTTGCTTGATCGCTTTCGCCCATCGTCGTGCTTCCCCGTACGTCATGAGCGGCATCGGAGCGATCTCGCCGGGCCGATGGCAGCTTTGACAATGCGTTTCAAGAATCGGAAGCACATCTTTATAAAACGTAGGCGTGGAGGCCATTGCTGTGCTTTGCCGTTCAAGCCTCCCCTGCTTGGAAGACCCATTGACTTGCGCGTGCTCTCTGCTCATCGCGTTTGGCCGCATCACGGCTATTAAATACGCGGCCGCCAGAACGATGAAGACCCGAAATCCGAGCTGGCGGGAAGGGAACTTAAGCATTTCGCGAATCTGCGCGCATTATAAACGGACTGAGGGCATCGCGAGCCAAGACTTGCTCATATGTCTGTTGGTCTTTGCGGTTCTTCGCGCCGTTTACGCGCAAATACCGCGGCAGAGCCGGCTTCGTTGTGACGCATGTCGCAGATCATTGACGCCTTTTGCTCTTTCGTTGTCATCCTGAGCGAGCCTTGCGAGCGAAGGATCTCCCATCTGTTTTTACTGTTTCTGCTTCTTTAAGACTCTTGGCGGAGGGTCGCCTAGGGGGCCGCTCCGGCACAGATTAGAAGACGCCAAGGGGTGACCGGCCATTTGCCTGCGGATTACTGCGCTGCGAGTTCGCCGCCCGCGATGGCGGCAAACTCGCAGGATTCGTGTGAGCTGGATCAGTTGTGCTTCTCTTTTTGTTTATCTTTGTTATTGCCCGATGAATTGTTGTCCGATCGCGCAGGGGCAGGACGCGACGCTGCCGCCGGAGTTCGGTTTTCCGGGACGGCGCGAACGCTACCGGGCGCCTGCGTGGCGGGCGGCCGGTTCTCCGGAGCCGGTGCGGCTGCGGGACGATTCGGCGGCTGATTCGCGGGCCGTTCGAACCCTCGATTGGGCGGCGTGCTCTGCGGAGGCGTATTGATTGCGGGCCGTTCGTTCGGAGCAGTTGCCGGCCGGTTCGGCGCCTCATTATTGATCGCCGGGTTGATCGACGGGCGCTCGTTCGAACTCGCGCCGGGATTCGGCCGATACGCCGGCGCCTGTGGCCGATTGCCTGGCTGATTGTTTGCTGGACGATTGTTGAAAGGTTCCTGGACAGGCGCGCTCTGTGGCTGGTTATTCATCGCGGGCCGTTCATTTGAAGGCGCTGCTCTCTCCGTCCGGCCGCCGGGCGCGAGCGGCCGGTACACGGGCTGCTCGTTCGACGGCCGATTGTTTGAGGGTATTGTGGCTGGCGCATTCGGCGGCTGATTATTCATTGCGGGCCGCTCATTCGATGGACCGCCTGCGTTGGGACGATACTCCGGCGAGGGCGGACGATAGCTCGGCTGGTTCATCACCGGCCGATTGGCTGCTGGTTGCGAGTTTGCTCCCGGAGCGCTCACGGGCTGCTCCGGCTGATTTTGCTGGCCGGGGCGATAAGTTGGCTGAGCTTCCACGGGTCGGTCATTCCGACGGTTCGGCTGCCCATTCGGCGCCTCTGTCACTGTGGGCCGATCACCCGGCCGTTCGAATTCGGGGCGGTCTGTCCGTCCCGGCGAATTCGCGCTGGGATTGTTGTTCGGTCCATAACCACGGCCGTTGCCGGGATTCTCGCGAGTGGGTGTTCCGGGCGCGCCGGCGAATTGACCTGCTCCGCGATTTGGCGTTTCCTGATTCGGCATCGCCGGCCTGACGAAGGGGTGCGCTGTTTCCGCCGGGCGGACCTTTTCAATTTCATTGCGCGCTAAGGGCTGTCCGGGATGCGCGGCAAGCGCCTCCTGCTGGCGTGCGAAAGGCACCGGCGGCGCCGGCGGGGGAGTTTTCGCCACAACCGGCCGTTCCACCACTGTGCGCGGCGGCACCGCGCGCGGCGGTCTTCGCTCCGCCGATCCCAGCACGCTGTTTTGCGTCGGAGCCACCGCCGCTCGCGTCACCACGGGCGCGGTTGCGATCTGGTTCGGATTCACCCGCACCGCCGCGGTGGAGATTGGCTGCGCGGTCGCGAACGCGGTCGTCGAAACTGCGGTGACAGCGCCCGGCGCCGTCCTATTCACGTAGGTCACGTTGTTGACCACCGTCGTATTGTTGACCACGGTGGTGTTGTAAACGTTCGTTACCGTAACGCGATTGACGGTCGTATTCGAAACATTGACGCGCGTAACGTAATCGGGGCTCGTGCGATACGCCGGTACGTAAACTTCACGGGGTCCCAGTGGGAACCAGGCAACAGCTGCACCTCCGCCGACGCCGATGGCCATACTGAAGTTTGGTCCTCCAACGAACGCCACAAGCGCGGGAGCATAGACGGGCCTCTCCGCAACCGGCCCGGGCACCCAGAACCACGCTCCCCGCCCATACGCCCATCTTCCATAGTGAAATGGAGCGTAACCCCACGGCGCATCGTCTACCCATGTCCAGCCCCAGGGGGCGATCCATGCCCAATGTCCGTTGTGGTAAGGTGCCCATCCCACCGGCACCGCCGTGGGCACCCAAACTTCGCCATATTCAGGGTCGTGGCGCCAGACGCCGCTTGAATCGAGATCTTCGTAGCCCACCATCTCGGGCGAAACATAATGCGCCGAACGCGACTCCTCCCACCGGCGGTCGCGTTCTTCACACCAGTCGTCGAATTCGTCGTAATCCCGGCGGCCAATGCGGTCGATGTCCGCCGACAGTACATCCGTACCCGTGAGATATGCCTTATCGCGCGAATCAAGTGTATAGCTGCGCCCGCCGCCGCTCGCTTCCCCTTCACCATTCCGAACGGTCACAATCGTGCTGTCTCCGTCTTCGGTAGCCTCGACGCGATATTGGCCCGGCCGCAGAATTGTGAAAGCCTGATTCGGAGTATCGATTTCGAATACTTCGTCTCGATTCAGGCGGCGTACGTGTATCGAGAGGGTGCCGGCGGAAAGCTGAATCTGCACGGTCTGGTCGTCGAGATTGAGGAACGAGAATCCGGTACCGCCGTCCAGCCGAATCGCCGCTGAACCAATCTGCAATTCCGCTCGCGAATCCATGTCCGCCCAGAGCTTGTCTCCGGTCGTCATGGGTCGATTGATCGCCGCGCCTTCCCAGTCGGACTCGCCTGCGGGCTGGAAAGAGACGTCTCCGCGCAAGAAGCTGATCCGAGCGACGCGACCAGGCGGGTCATCACCATCCGCCGACGCATTTTGTGGTAGCGCGCACAGGAGCAGCAGAGCGACAAAGTTCACGCAGGCGCAGATCAAAGCCTTGCTTTTGGTGGACATGAAAATATCCTTAGATTTCGAGTTAACTTGTCAGAGGCCTGAACTGATCTTTAACCTGAACCGATCCTCAATAGGATAGATTGGAGCGGGCTGCCAGCCTACCTCGGCTTGGGTCTGGTTTGTAGATTCAGGCAATAGCGTTCAGAAATACACGCGTTGTAAACGTATCCTGTTGGAAACATTGCGTTTCCCATCCCGGTAGAGCCGCCCGCAACTGCTCCGGCGTTAATCGCCTCGGCGCTCAAGATTCTCAACTGAACCACACAACGCGGTTCGAGCTCATGCCGGGCGATCAGTGTTGCCCGCCTGACAGCGCGTGCAGCCTTCGCCGAGCTCCTCGATGCTGTATGTCTCACCTGAGCGTATTCGTTTTTGTGCTGCCTCTTCGGCCTCTTGTCGCGTCGCGAACGGCTCCCACTCCATGGCTTCGGCGCCAGTCCAGCGAATGTGATAGTGGATCATGTGGCACTCCAAAAGGTAAGGTGAGATGGCTGAGAACTTACCACATTGATGGCCGTCGGTTGAAATGCTGAGCGCGAACATGCCGCGGTCTGCTGTACTGCTCAGTTCTAGTACAATGCCTCATCAACTATACTGAATTACCTGTATGCGGCCCGCATTCCTCCGTATGCAATAATTCGAACCTCTCCTTACAAAATGCTTATGTGTCGTGCGTATGTGCTGATGTAAGGACGAAATCACCGGGCTGCTCCGCGCGAGGATCAGAAATTCTCGATGACGTTAGGTGTGCTCATCGTCGACGATCACAAAACCGTGAGAGACGGAATTCGCTCGCTTCTCACCGGCCGCGCTGACTGTTTTGTCTGCGGTGAGGCGGCCGACGGTGTTCAGGCTGTGGAGATCGCGCGCGACCTGCGGCCCGACGTCATCCTCATGGATCTCTTGATGCCGCGCATGGATGGCGCCGAAGCTACTCGCATCATCCGGCGGGAACTTCCTGATTCCCGGATCATCCTCGTCAGCCAGAACGATCCGGCGCTTTTGAGCCGCCGAGCCGCCGAAATCGGCGCCTGCGGATATGTTTCGAAATCCGACCTCGCACGCGATCTCATGCCCGCGATTTTCAGCGCTCGCAACGGACAAGATGGCAACGCTTCTGCCGAAGCCGCCTCCAGGATTACGCCCGGTGTTTCGAAGCCAAAATCCCGCTTTGCCGCGACCGCCGGCGAGGTGAACACCAGCAGCCAGCTCCCGAACGCTCACGTGCATGACCGGGAGCAAGTGCACGAAACGCATGAGCAAGAACTGTTTCGTCTCGCCCAGACCGCAGCCCATATAGGCACCTGGGAATGGGATGCCGCCGATGGTACGAGCAATCTTTCCGCTGAGCTTTACCGGATTTTTGGTACCGATCCCTCCGACGCGCACCACGTTGACACCTGGGCCTCGAACCTGCATCCCCAGGACCGCGAGAAAGTATTCCAGCTCATGCGCGAAGGGTACGATGCTGGCGAGATGGAGTTCGAATATCGCTATCGCCATCCGGAGCTTGGCGTCAGGTGGCTGTATTGCAAAGGACGCCGCGTTCGTAACGAACCCCGCATGTTCGGCGTTGTCCTGGACATCACCGAACGAAAGGATATGGAGGAATCGGTCCGCCGCAACGAGCAGCGCCTCCGCGCCATCATCGAAACGACGCCCGAATGTGTGAAGCTGATTGGGGCAGATGGCACCGTGCTGCACATGAATGCCGTCGGCTTGGCGATGGTCGGCGCGGAGAGCCCGTCACAAGTGGTCGGCAGGAGCGCTTACAACCTCGTCGCGCCCGAAGACCGCGACCGCTTCCGCGCGTTTAACGAAACCATCTGCCGGGGCGAGAAAGCTTCCCTGGAGTACGATATCGTCGGCCTGCGCGGCACCCGCCGCCATATGGAAACCCATTCCGCCCCTCTGCTTCAATCCGAAGGCAGCTTCGTACACCTTGGCGTCACGCGCGACATTACCGAGCGTACCCAGGCCGCCAGCACCAATGCCTTGCTTGCCGCCATCGTGGATTCCTCCGACGATGCCATCGTCAGCAAGAATCTCGATGGCTTTATCACCAGTTGGAACAAAGGCGCCGAACGCATTTTCGGTTATAGCGCGCGCGAAGCGATCGGCCAGCACATCACATTCATCATTCCTCGTGATCGCCTCAGCGAAGAGGACGAAATTCTCAGGCGCCTCCGCCGCGGCGAGCGGCTGGACCATTTCGAGACGGTGCGCAGGCGAAAAGACGGCACCCTGCTCGAAGTTTCAGCCACGATTTCACCGCTGCGCACCCCCGATGGAATGATCATCGGCGCTTCCAAGGTCGCGCGCGACATCACCGAACGCAAACGCGCCGAAAAGGCCCTGCGCGAAAGCGAAGAGCGTTTCCGCGTCGTCACCGAAGCTTCCCCGGTCATGGTCTGGATGTCAGGTCCCGACAAGCTTTGCTATTACTTCAATAAACGCTGGCTGGAATTTGTCGGGCGCACCCTGGAGCAAGAATGCGGTAATGGCTGGGCCGAAAATGTGCACCCGGACGATTTCGAGCGTTGCCTGCAAATCTATCTCACCAACTTCGATGCGCGCCGGCCCTTTCAGATGGAATATCGCCTGCGCCATCACACCGGAGAGTACCGGTGGATACTCGATCACGGGGTGCCGCGGTTCGCCCCGGATGGAGCGTTTGAAGGTTACATGGGGGGGTGTTTAGACATTCATGATCAGAAATGCACGACAGAAGCTTTGCGCCAGAGCGAAGAGCGTTTCCGCGCGCTTTCCGAAACCCTCGAATCCGAGGTCCTCGCGCGCACCCGCGAACTCGAACAACGCAATGCCGAGATATTGAAACAGTCCGAACAGTTGCGCGAGCTTTCCTGGCAACTTCTGCGCACTCAGGATGAGGAGCGCCGCCACATCGCGCGCGAGCTGCACGACAGCGCCGGGCAGATTCTCGCGGTACTCTCGATGAGTCTTACCCACCTGATGGAGAGCGCAAAGCAAAAAGCTCCCGACCTGGCGCAAGGCGTCGAGCAAGCCGACCGTCTGCTCCAGCAGTTGAGTGGCGAGATCCGCACCACTTCGTATCTGTTGCATCCGCCGCTGCTGGACGAAGTGGGCCTCGAGGGCGCGCTTTCCTGGTATATCGACGGATTAAGGAAGCGCAGCGATCTACAGATCGATTTAAGCGTGTCGGAAGATTTCGGCCGTCTGCCGCGGGATATGGAGCTGGTCGTCTTCCGCATGGTTCAGGAATGCCTGACCAACATTCATCGTCACTCCGGCAGCCAGATGGCATGGATTCAGGTAGGTCACGAACCCGATAAACTCGTGGTCGAGGTTCGCGATCAGGGCAAAGGCATTCCTGCCGATAAATTGGCCGAAATCCAGAGCAAAGGCTCGGGAGTTGGCATCCGCGGAATGCGCGAACGGCTCCGCCAATTCCATGGTGAGATGACCGTCGAATCCAGCGGCGCGGGAACGACCGTTCGTGCTGTTATCCCTGTTCCTTCAGAAGCGCCTGCGGTTCCTGAGGTCCCCGGAGCCGCCGCTCTTCGCAGCATCATCCCGCAGTCGCCGGTATCAACGGCTCCCCCGCGTTCCGCATCCACCGACGCGGCTTAACTTGTAAAATGCGTTTTGTTTGTTTTCTGTGCCCGTGCGGCTGGCACTATGCCGCCCTGATGTTCGGCTGCGTGGCGTAGACACGCTGCCATCGTCGCCACACGATTCTTAGCGCGGCGGCAATCGGAATCGAAAGGTATACGCCGATCACTCCGCCGATCTCGCCGCCCACCAGCACGGCGAAAATCACCGCCAGCGGATGCAGTTCCAGCTTTCCTCCCATCAGCCGCGGCGAAGTGAAGTAATCCTGCAGCAGCCGCCATCCACCCAGAAAAAGCGCCACGATGAGTATGTGATGGTAGTTTGCAAGAAAAGCGACGCCGAGGATCGCCGCCGCGCCCACCAGCGGGCCTACGATGGGAATAAACTCCAGCACCCCGGCAATCGCGCCGAGCGCCAGCGCGTAGGGAACGCGCAGCAGCGAGAGCACACTCATGTATGCCGCCACCGAAAGCCCCGCCAGCACCAACTGCATTCGAATGTAGTGCGCGAGCATCTCGTTCAGGTCCACCGTGATCCCGGCGAGAAAACGCTTTTGCTGTCTGCGGTCGACGGCCTCTACCAGACGTTCCGCGAAATTTCGTCCATCCTTCAGGAAAAAAACCGCCAGGATCGGAACCAGAACGAACCAGATTATGTTTTGCGCAAACCCTGCCACACGCGTACCCAGCGAACCCGCCCACATCAGAATCAGCGTTCTATGCCCTGCCAGAAACTGCTGTAGCCGGACCTGAGTCGCGTAGCTCCAGCCGCGCTTGGAGCCAATCTCCCGTGCAATCTGCCCAGAGCTGATCTTCTGAAAGAAACCGGGCAGTGCCTCGGCGAGCTTGCGCCCCTCGTCCGCGATCTTCGGCCCGACCAGCAGAAAGAGAATCGCCAGGCCCACGCAAACAATGACATACACCTCGAGAATGGCGATCCCCCGCGAGCCTCGCGACACCTCTGTCCATCGTTCGAACCGAGATACGAGCGGTTCCAGCAGATAAGCAAACAGAATGGCCAGCAGAAAAACGATCAGAATGCGCCGCGCCCCATAAATGAAAGCCGCGACCGCAATGAAAATCAGAACGGTGATAATGACCGAGGCCGTCCGCTTGTCAAACCAATTCATGACTTATTCGATGCTGCCGCGCATTGCGGCGACTACGCGCAAGGACTAGGCGAACCATCTATCGGTGGGGCCCGATCTTTGGTCCATCCGAGGCTTTCCGACGATGCGACAGAGTGGCACAGCAGCCGAGAATCTGCTTTTTACTGCGCCCCACCCCACCCTCGTCATGACGCCAAGACATGGGGCGGTTACATGAGAAGAGGACAAATTGTCACGATGTGTAGCCGCCGTCCTTTAGGCCGGCGGTGAGATCAAAAGCCCAAAAGGCAAAACGCGGCCAAGAGCGGCTGTGCGACCGCAGGCGCGCTGAAGCCAGGCGGCTACATGTATTCAGGATTTTGCGCGCTGCGTCTGGCCCGCGTGCCGCCGGCTTAGTCGCTATTGCAGGGATTCACGCATTTGCACGCGTCCGGCCGGCAGTAGGTCTTGCATTTCTGGCCGGCGGTTTGATTGTGCGGATCGCAATCGCGCTGCGCGCGCTCGCATTCGCATTTATGAGGATTGTCCGAGACGTTGTCGCAGCTCTTGGGCTGTCCGGAATGGTCTTGTGGGAGGGCGAGCGGCAGCGACAGCAGGGCAGCGAGCAGCAACATTCTCATCGTGGCGTCCTCCTCATCGAATCCCTGAGCGAGGGAAAGCTGGAAACCGCGGCTCAAGCATTTCCCGCGGTTGTATTTCGCCGAGCGCGCCGGAACGCATTTGCATTGCCTAGCTGACATCAGCCGCCATATCGCTTCTATTGGGCGTTTCCCTCAGTCATTCGCCTCTATTGCTGTAGAAACCGAATACACGTGTACCCCCGAGTGATCACGATGTACTTCCGTATAAGCGGCGCTTGTGTGCATTCCGTCGCCGCGTTTGTCTGGATGGCAGCCGCGATTTACCTGCCGACCGCTGATCTGCTTGTTCAGTGTGCGCGATGCCTTTCTCGCTTGTGAGGAATGTGTGTGGCCGAACGGCGCAAGCGATGCAGAAAGCTGCACGATAAATGGATCATGGCGGGCGGGTGCAGATCTACAGAAAGGGGATGCTTCTACTCTTCTTTTGCCGTGAGCCTTGCGTCCGCTGCCGAAACCGGCAGCACCGCTTCTACTCCCGTGCCCGGCGAAGCGTCATAAATGCGGAAATTGCCGCCGAGTCCGTGCACGCGCTCCCGTATTCCGCTGATGCCCGCGTTCGGCTGATCGGGATTTGCCGCGGAAGCAGGCTTGCCGCTGCCGTAATCCCGCACCTTGATGTGCACGTTCTTACTGTTGCGCGTGAGTTCGACGTCCACGGTCTTGCTGTCGGAATGCCGATATACGTTTGTCAGTGCTTCCTGCACGAAGCGAAAGATGGCCGCCTCCACCTCGAAGGGCAGCGCCGCCATCTCCTTCGGCAGTCCCGTATTTATTTGAATTCCGGTGCGCTGGCTCACGCCTTCAACGTAATACCGCAATGCCGTGAGCAGGCCCATATCTTCCGCAAACGGAGGATGCAGCAGATACGACAGGCTGCGCACCCGTTGCAGCGCACGATCTACCGCGTCGGCCGCTTCTTTCACGTGCGAAGCCCAATGCCCATCCGCAAACGAATCTGCCGGAATGCGCCGCAGAAAAAGCTTGGCGGCCGTGAGTTCCTGTCCCAGGGAATCGTGCAGTTCGCGCCCGATACGCCTGCGCTCTTCATCCTGAAGCCGCGCCATCTCGATCTCCGCCCCGGCCATGGTGCACACGGTGGAGATCATGCTGATCTCACGCTTGGTGTACGTATGCGCCTTGCGGTTCTGCAGATTGATCACACCGACCAACCTCCCGCGGCTCATCAGCGGCACCGAAAGAAATGCCTGGAACCGGTCCTCCGGCAGATCATTAAAGAACTTGAACCGTGGGTCTTTCATGGCGTTCTGCGGCACCGCGACCGGCTCACGGTGTTCGGCGACCCATCCCGTGATACCTTCGCCCATTTTCAATTTCAGCCGGTCGATGATTTCGGGGTGAGGATTTTTCGAAGCGCGCAGCACCAACTCGTCTTTTTCCAGAACATAGACGAAGCATGAGTCGCATTCCACTACCGCCGCCACAAAGCGCACCACCTCGCGCAGAATTTCGTGCAGTGGGGGCGCGTGCGAAAGCCGCATGGCAATCTCGTGCAAGAACCCAAATTCGAGATCGCCCTGGGTCTGTGGATTCGCTGCCGGTGGTTTTGCCAAAGTGCTGGTGCCTCTCAACGGCCCGGCGTTAGCCTGCGATTTTGCGGATTCCCCGTCCTTGGCATTTTCTGCGAAAGATGGGTAGTTCCGTTCCCGTCGGTCCACCCGAGTTTGCTCCAAGCCACGGTCAAACGTAAAGCCGTGCAGCGCCCCTGTCCAATTCTTATTTTGAATAGGCGCCATCAATTTGCCCTTGCCGTGCCCGGGTATAACTCGCGGTGCGGCTACGGCCGGCTCGTGATATAGGAATGCTGCATGGCCCTGCTTCGAACCCTGCTCGACCGCAGCGAACCGCGGTCCGCGCTGACCCTCACCCCGGCCCTGCGTGAACTCTACGACGGCGGTCTGGATTTTCCCGCAGCGCGATCGGCGCGACCTTACGTGATTGCGAATTTTGTCTCTACCCTTGATGGCGCGGCCAGCTTCAAACTCGCCGGCCAATCGAGCGGCGCGACTATCAGCGCATCTGATCCCGGCGACCGCTTCGTCATGGGTCTGCTGCGCGCATCAGTGGACGCCATCATCGTCGGCGCCCGCACAATTCACGACACCGGCGCCACGGGTCTTTGGATACCCTCCGAGACTTATCCCGGCGCGGCCGACCTTTATCGTGATTACCGCTCCGGCGTGCTGCACAAAACCGGCCGACCGCTGGTAGTCGTCGCCAGCGGCAGCGGCAAACTCGACCTGCAGCGGGCGCTCTTTCGGTCCGAGGACGTGCGCACGTTGATCGTCACCACCGCCGCCGGCGAGCAGGAATTACGTGCCCGCGGCGTGCAACGCTTGCCCACGCTCGAAGTCCAGGCGCTCAGCGATGTCGGCTTCGTCACGCCGGCGGCCATTCTCGATTTGCTCACGTCCCGTTATGCGGTGCGCCACCTCTTGCACGAAGGTGGGCCAACACTGTTCGGCGAATTTCTCGAACTCGACGCGGTGGACGAATTCTTTCTGACTCTCGCGCCCCAAATCTCCGGCCATACAACAAAGTCGATTCGGCCGAGTCTCGTTGAGGGCGTGGAATTTCTCCCCTCGGCCGCGCCGTGGTTCGATCTCCTCAGCGTGAAGCAAAGCGGCGCCTATCTCTATCTTCGTTACCGCCGCACCCCGTCGCGCCCGAGTTCCGCCAACGGTTCGGTGTAGCGGCCTCTGCGACTTCTGGGCGGCTTAGCTGTTATTGGGAAACGTATTGCCCCGTGATATCGTCTAGGGCTTTATGCGCGGCGATTTTGTCCGCGTTTTGCGGCATGTGGCCGCAGTTGGCGCGAGCTTCAACAGAAAGTTCAGCAGAAGAAAGTCAGGAGGAAACGGAATGCGCAGAGTCGGATTTACGCTGTTGGCCGTGGCGCTTGGAGGCGTGCTCGGCTTTTACATCGCCAGCCGCACGCTCACCGTGCGCGGCGCCGCCAAGCCCGGCACGGGCTTTGCGGCCATACCCGGACAGGTCGGCGGGCAGGACATCTTCGGCGCCTACGAAGTCGTAAAGGGCTGGCCAAAAGACATCAGCACGCTGCCCGGCAACGAGAAGTGGACCTACGGCGCGGGCCAGGGAATTTTCGCCGAGAGCCCGAACCGTGTTTATATGCTCTTTCGCGGTGAGCTCCCCAATATCAAGGCGCCTAAGCCCGTCATGCTCCCGGAGTTGGGACCGAGCCTTTCATTCCCCATCGGCCGTTTGCCCTGGCGGGACGCCACGGTCGCGGCTATGCCCGGGGCCGGCGGCACCGGACAGGATCCCGACGATGGCCCACGGCTTTGGCGCGGCGCCAATCCGCCGTATCGTGAGATCGGCGTAGACGCCAAATGGGCCAATTGCTTCAACGTTGTCGATGAAAACGGCAACATCGTTGAGACCTGGAGTCAGTGGGATTCGAAATTCAAGCGGCCCCACGCCGTTTACGTCAACCCCTACGATCCCGACAAGAACGTCTGGGTCGTAGACGATCACATGCACGCTGTTTACAAGTTCAGCCATGATGGCAAGCAGCTCCTGCAAACCATCGGCACGCCCACGGTAAAGGGCGCCGACGGCACGCACTTCAACCGTCCAACTTACATTGTCTGGTTGCCCGACAGCACATTCTTCGTTGCCGACGGATACAACGGCACGCGCGTGGCCAAGTTCGATAAGAACGGCAAATTCCTCCTGGACTGGGGCATGAAGGGCACGCCGCCAAACGACAAGCGTCCCGGCTACTTCAACAACGTGCACGGCATCGCCATCGATGCGCAGACGCGGCACATTTTCGTCAACGACCGCGGCAACCACCGCATTCAGGTCTTCGACGAAAACGGCAAATATCTCTACGAGTGGCATGTCGGCGACGAGCCTTCCGACGTCCACCTGATCTACATCGGCGCCGACCGCACGCTGTGGGCCTTCGATCGCGGCACCTCCAAGATGCTGCACTACGACCTGCAGGGACACCTGCTCTACACCTGGGGCACCTGGGGTGATTTCCCGGGCGGCTTCTGGGGAGTGCACGGGTTCAGCGTGGATCAGCAGGGCAATTTCTACGTCGCGGAAGTCGATAACGGCCGCGCGCAGAAGTTCACCCCGCGTCCCGGCGCCAACCCGGAATTCCTCGTCAGCAAGCCCGTCTATTCGGCTTGGAAGTGACGATCCGGCCAGGATCGTCATCCCGAGCGAACAGCGTGAGCGAGGGATCTCTCCGAAGTCAGGCAGCGCTGTGGTAACCGAGCTTGCGCGCTTGGATGGCTGTGACGATCCGGCCAGGATCGTCATCCGAGCCAACAACTCGAGCGAGGACTATACCTGAAATGGGCAGTTTGTAGGCCAGGGTGCTCGGTGCCGTTTGCGGGTGCCCCCCATCCTTCGCGCTGTTCGCGGAGGGTGGGACGGTCTTTGTAGCTCAGGTCGTCCGGCGCCGTTTGCCGGAGACCTGAGGTTGTTCCCCCGTAGCCAAGCGCGAGGCGCGCCTGATCCCGCGGCTCGTTATTCTATTCGGCGGACTCGTCGTCGTTGGCTTCGACGAAACGGGCATCGCCTGCTTGTAGCGACTCGTTGTAGCGAAATGATGCAATGATCTGACGGCCTCAGGTATGCCCCTCCGTCAGTTTCTTTCATCGCATCAGGTGGTGTGCGGCTGGCTCAACCGTGCCTGTGAGCGTGCTAAAATAGCGCGCCCCCTTCCGCATTCATAATCTCTCGTTCGGAGGAACCAGAATGAAGATCACCCCGGGCAAACAGAAAGGCCTGGAAGCAGTTTCGAACCGAAATGGCGTGATCGCTGCCGCGGCGATGGACCAGCGCGGCTCGCTCAAGAGTGCCATTGCCAAAGAAAAAGGTGTGGACAAGAAAGCCGTCAGCGACCAGATGATGGCCGAATTCAAGGAAGCCGTGACGCGCATCCTGACGCCGCACGCCAGCGCCATTCTGCTCGATCCCGAGTACGGCCTTTCCGCCACGAAGGTTCGTTCGAAAAACGCAGGTCTCCTGCTCGCCTACGAGAAGTCCGGCTACGACAATACGCAGCCTGGCCGCCTGCCCGACCTGCTCGACCATTATTCCGTCCGCCGTCTGGTCGCCGCGGGAGCCGACTGCATCAAGATCCTCCTCTACTACACGCCTTTCGATCCGGCGAGCGTCAACGAGACCAAGCACGCCTGGGTCGAGCGCATCGGCTCCGAATGCCAGGCGCTGGACGTGCCCTTCTTCCTCGAATTCGTCGGCTACGAAGAAAATGTGGACGAGAAGGGAATTGAGTTCGCGCGCAAGAAGCCCGAAATCGTCGCCCGCAGCATGCAAGAATTCTCGAAGCCTCAGTACGGCGTGGACGTCCTCAAAGTGGAAGTGCCGGTCAACATGGCTTTTGTGAAGGGCGCGCGCTCCTGCAAAGGCGAATCCGTCTATTCGAAGGAAGAAGCCAAGGAGCATTTCCGCCGCGCGGCGGGCATGGCCAAGAAGCCCTTCATCTATCTTTCCGCCGGCGTCAGCAACGACACCTTCAACGAATCGCTCGAGCTCGCCGCCGAAGCAGGCACGAACTTCTCCGGCGTGCTTTGCGGGCGCGCCACCTGGAAAGACGGTATCCCTGTTTACGCCAAGCAGGGGCTGAAGGCATTCGAAGAGTGGCTGGGCAAAACGGGCGTCGTCAACATCAACAACGTCAACCAGCGCCTCGAAGCCGCCAAACCCTGGTTCAGCTTTTACGGCGTCTCCTCCGTCGCTGCGCTGACGTAGCTTAAATTTCGAATACGTGGTCATCCCGAGGAAGTGCGCCCGTTTCACATGCGGGCGCACAACGAGGGATCTGCATTCGTTTTTTCTTGAGTGCCCCACCCCTCAAGGGTGGGTCTTGCTTTGTAGACGCAGACTTCCGGGTGCCAGTGATCCAAGCCGGCGCTCGCTCGGGCATAATATTTTCATGTCCACCTCTCCCAAATCCCGCCACGCCCCCGCCGGCGAACTCGCCATCCGCACCCAGCGCCGCACGCAACTGCTCGACGTCACCGCCGGGGTTGCCAAAATGGTTCAGGATTCCGGCGTGCTCTCCGGCGTCTGCTACATCCACGTGCCGCACACCACTGCGGGTGTGATCATCAACGAAAATGCCGACCCCGATGTTGCCGCTGATCTCGAATCCGCGCTGGCGCGGCTGGTCCCGAAAAACGGCAATTATCAGCACGCCGAAGGGAACTCCGATTCTCACATCAAGACCGCGCTCGTCGGCACGTCCGCCACGGTTTTCATCAACGAGGGCGAACTCGAGCTCGGCCGCTGGCAGGGCATCTTCTTCTGCGAATTCGACGGCCCGCGCACCCGCCGCCTCCGCGTCAAAATCGTTCCCGACTGACAACCCATCCCGAATTCGACTCCGGAACTCTGTGCCTCTCAATCAAGTCTGTCAGTTGGGAACTCAGGCCAGCCGTCGAGGCCACGCGGCATTATCTCGCGGGCCCCTCGTGACTGATCGCCCACACGTATGCGGCGACGGCCTTCACTTGATCCGCACTGAGCTGCGCTCCGCCCTTCGGCGGCATCGGGTCGCGGTACTCTTTCGGCTGCGATACGCCGTCATTAACCGTTCTCTCGATTCCGGTGAAGCTGCCGTCGCTCCACAGCCATTTCTTGCCGCGCAGGCCGGGACCTAACGGCGACCCCTCGCCGTTTTCGCCGTGGCAACCCGTGCAGGCCGCGCCGCCCACCTGTCCGCGGTAGATGCGTTCGCCGAGCGCGACCATCTCGCGTGTCGCGCCTTGCGCAACCGGAAGCCTGCTCGTTGCGGATTCGCCCGCGTCCGGATGCGTGCCCTCCGGCGGCTGCTCGGTCACTCCAGCCGGATTGCCGGCTGGCGCCGTGGCGCTGGGGCAGGGCGTGATGTTGGCGGAGCCGCCATCCGAGCCGCCGCGATACGTGATTCGGTAGATTCTGCCGTGAATATCGTCGGAAACGTAAAGCGCGCCGTCGGGCCCCACCGCCAGGCCCGAAGGGCGATGCGCCGCTCCGGCCGGCGTTTCTACCGCGCCGGCGAATCCGTCGGCGAACACCTCGCATTGCCCGGAGGCCCGTTCCCCTGCCAGCGGTTGAAAGACCACGTTGTAGCCGCCCTGCGGATAGGGCGCCCGGTTCCAGGATCCGTGGAACGCGATGAAAACGCCATCGCGATAACGCGCCGGAAATTGTTTTTGGTCGTAACGCACCATCGCATTCGGCGCCCAATGCGCGGGAAACACGGCCGCGGGCGCGATTTTATTGGCGCAGACGCCAATCTTTTTCCCCCCATCGCCGCCGTATTCCGGCGCCAGCACCAGCTTTTGCGCAAATGGATCGTAGTAGCACTCCGGCCAGCCATAATCGCCGTTGTCGCGCAACAGCAATAATTCTTCAGCGGGGAGTGTCGCTTCCTGATCGGGTTTATAGAATTCCGGCCAGTTCGTATAGAGCTGGTCGCGCCCGTGCTGCGTCGCAAAGATTCGCCCGTTCGAATCCATGGCAAGACCTTCCGCGTTGCGGATTCCCGTGGCGTACCGCTGCGCGGGCGAAAAGACCTGATTGGTCTTGTTCGCGTCGTAACGCCACACTCCGCCGCGCGTCTCCAGTTCCGTGCAGGGCTCGAGCCCGGGCGACTTTGGCGTGCGATTCTTCTGCTGGCAGGAATTGGTTGCGGTGGCCACATCCACGTACATGGTTCCGTCCGCGCTGATGAGAAAGGGATGCATGGGATGATCGCCGCCCAACGGCAACCCTGAGACGACGGTCTGCGTGGCCCCATTCGGAACGATGGCCCCTGACGGCAACGCATACCGCACGATGCGGTCATTGATCTCGGCATAGAGTGAACCTTTATACAAGCCGATCCCGGTGCCGCCCGCGCCTCCGGTCCGCACGCTTTCGCCAAAGCGCTCGACCACGTCGGCCTTGCCCGTCCCTCTTTTATCCTGCAGCGCAACCAGGAAGCCTCCCGGCGGCGGCGTATCGTTGCCGTAATAGCGTCCTGACCAGGTGTTGACGTAAACCACTCCGTTCGGCGCAACCACCATGTGCCGCGCGTGCCCGATCTTGTCCGCGAAGACCGTCGCGCAAAATCCACTTGGCAGCTTCAGATCGGTGTCATCGTTCGGGCAGGTCTGGCTTTTCACTTGTGCGGCCAGCTCAAAATGCCTCTGATTCACCGCAAGTGAACCGCCAATGTAAATTGCCGCGAGGGCCACGCCCGCAGCCAGCAGAATTTTCGATCCTCTCGATAATTGCATCGCGCACCCCTCACCAGAGAATATGACGATTAGCGCGGAGGAATTCCCTCACAACTGTCTGGATGCTCTCGCCTCGCGCGCGGTTACGCCGCAAGAGGTGGCAGAACCCGGACCTTCGCAGTTCTGAATGTCTCTGCACCTGTGCCCCTGCGTTCTCGGCGGCATGTGTTCCTCCGCGTTTTCTGTGGATGCCCTCCGGGTTGCCGGTGTTCTCTGTGCCTCGCCGTGCTCTGTGTTGAAATGCGTTTCTACCGCAGGAAGCCACAACAGGTTGGAAACCTCTGCGCCTCTGTGCTCTCTGTGCAGGGTGTTTTCTTATTGAGTCGCCTTGCTGAGCGCGGCGGGGATCAGAACATCCATATAACGTTGCGCTTCCTTGGCGCGCACGCTGCCGGATTGTGCCATTGCACGAAAAAGCGGCAGGACATTTTCGCGCAGCGCCGATGTATTTTGCGCGGCTACTGCGTGGTTGAACTCTTTGACTGCATCCATATAAGCGCTATTCGCCGCCGAATTGGACTCTGCGGTGGCAACCCGGTTTTTCATGTGTATCAGTGCCTGAGGGATGATGTTATTTACATAGTCGCGCGCATCAAAGGCCAGCGGCCCTTGCGCGTCGGCAACCGTTTTGAACTCAGACTGCAACTGCTGAAGCGCGTCGAGCGCGCCCGCATCAGTTTTCTGTATCTGAAGGTCGAAGCGATTTTTTAGCTGCGTCATCTGCCACAGGTCGTTGTTGGAAATCGTCGGCGCGGTGCCATTTCTGTCTGCGTCGCTGCGAACGATCGCCGTGATCAGTGCGTCGCGCTTTTGACGCGCGCCTTGTTCATGGCCACCGCCGGCCGCGAGCACCTGATCAAGAGCGCTGATCTCTGTCAAGGCATGCGCGGGGTCCTTGGAATTGGCATCGCGCTGGGCGGCGGCCCAGAGCTGTTCTTCCTGGCGGCGCTCGGGAATGAGGATGTCGATGTAACGCTCCGCCTCCGCCGCGCGATGCCCACCCTCGGGCAGGGTGAGTATCTCGCGAAACGATTCGTCGGCGTCATCGAAGTCTGCCGAATTCAGGTACTCCATGGCCTTGTCCCACAGAGTCTGCTCGTCCTGCGCGACGCGCTGCAATTCGAGATTGTGAGCTTGCGCGGCGAATTGCTGCCGCAATTCGTCGATCTGGCCGTTCATAGGGCCATTCAGCTTAGCCGCTTCGTCGAGCTGTGTCTGGGCGGTCTTGTAGTCCTGCCAGCCCGCAGCTTGCTGCGCGAGGTTTATGAGATACCGTTGCTGATCTTCCAGCGAAGATCCTGCGGGTGGCGCGGAGTCGCCGGCGCCGCTTGTGGCCGCGGGAGTCGAGGCATCTGCCGCTGACGTGCTCGGTGTGCTTGCCCCAGCCGTTCTCGCGGGAACTGCCGAATTCGTGCTACTAACCGGTAATCCATGCGCCGCGGCCCCCCGTGTAGCCAGGCTGAAAATCTGCACCCAGGTTCGGTGCGCAGCCGCGGCTGCCAGCTCATTGCGGCGAACAACCGCGGCTCCGGAAATTCCGATGATCGCAATAAGAGCAAATGCCACTGCCGCCGTGCGCCGGCCAGACGATTTCGGCCGCGCCGCTGCTTGCGCGGCAACCCGCGCGCTGTGATGTGTATCCGGTTTCGCGGACGGGGCGTCCGCTGAATCCGCGGCGGCGCTGACGGCAGCCGAGGAGAGGAGCACCGTCGGGGCGGGCTGTGCCTGGCTCTGTGCCCCGGCCGCCGACGTCCCCTCGCTGCCCGCGTGGAATCCGCCTGGATTCAGCAGGTAATTCACTCTTTCGATCTCTTTGAGCAGCGCTTCCATCGAGGAATAGCGCCGCTTCTGGTCTTTGTGCAGAGCTTTCAAAATCACTCGTTCAAGCGAGGCGGGACATTGCGGAAGAAACTGTCGTATCGAAGGGGGATCTTTCTGCAGAATGCTCATCAACAATGCGGCATGGTTTTCGCCGTCGAACGGCCGCTGGTACGCGAGCAGTTCATAGAGCACCACGCCCACCGCCCAGATATCGCCATGCGCATCGGCGTGCTCGCCGCGCACGCGTTCAGGAGAGAGATAGGCCAGCGTGCCCACAAGCGTTCCAGTCTGAGTTTTGGAACTGTCGCCCAGGCGCGCGATCCCGAAATCCACGACTTTCACCACGCCGTCGCGGGTCAAAACGACATTGGCTGGCTTCACGTCACGGTGAATCACGCCGTGGCGATGCGCGTAATCGAGCGCGCGGCAGATTTGCGTCACGTATCCCACTTTGCTTCCAACTGCCAGCGCCGGCTTGCGGGCGATCAGCTTGTCCAGGCTCTCGCCCTCCAGATACTCCATGGCGATGAAAGGAGCGCCGCCGGATTCGGCCAGTTCGTAGATCGTGACGATGTTAGGGTGTTGCAAGCCGCCTGCGGCGCGCGCCTCGCGATAAAAACGCTCCAGCAGCTCGCCGCTTTCCGCAATTCCCGCCGTAATCGTTTTGACGGCGACCGCCCGGCCGATGAGCGGATCGCGGCCTTTGAACACCACACCCATAGCGCCGCGGCCGATCTCCTCGAGGATCTCGTATCGGCCAATCCGCTGGATTACGGTTTCCGGCATAATCACCAGGCGAAGACGCGGCTTCCTCCGCGCACGGGCGATGCTCGCCCGTCTGCGGCGCTTTGGGTCCGCGCGAAGGTTCGCTTCAGGCTAGTGTACCGGCACGGGCCGCCCCTCTCGTTGACGCACGAGTGCCCAAGTAGCGCAGACGTTAACCGTAATTACTTCGCATCGAACCAGCCGCTCTGCAAGCGAATGGCGATACAAGCGCCTGCCAGGCTGTACCCCAGGACAGGTATTCGATGGATAATGCCTGTCCCCTCAGCCTATTCCCGCAACTCCGCCCTGCTGGCTAAGTTGCCCTGAGCAATCCGTTTCGTCACCGGATCAGTTTCTAGGAACGTAAGTTTTATCCACGCATATTGGAGCGACGATGAAAATTCGACTGTGCTTATTGGCCGGGGTGGCGCTGCTCTGCAGTTCCTTGGTTTCGCCTGCCTCCGCGCAATCGTTCAAACCGGGCACTCCGATCCAGATTCAGCTTCTGACTCCTTTAAATACCGGCTCGGCGCAGCCGGGACAGGAGTTTTCCGCCACGCTCGCGCAGCCGGTCTCGGACGGCCAGAAACTTTGGCCCAGGGGGACGCAGGTGAAGGGCAAGGTCCTCGAAGTCGTCAGCTCGGGACGCCTGAGCCGCCCCGCCTCCATCACTTTGCAGATTACCGAAATCGGCACATCACGGGTGACGACTGAGCCCGAACAGATCGACGGCAGATCACACGCTGGCCGCAACGCCGGGCTGATCCTCGGCGGTGCCGCTGCCGGTGCAATCCTCGGCAGCATAGCCGGCGGAGGTAAAGGCGCCATCATCGGCACGGCCGCGGGCGCGGGAGCGGGCACCATCACCGCCGCCGCTACCGGCAAGAAGGAGATCAATCTCCGCTCCGAAACTACTTTGAATTTCGCCGTTGCCGGAGCCGCGGCTGCAGTCGCTCCGCCGCCGCCCCCTCCCGCACCCTCCGTCGCGCCTCCACCGCAGCCCGAATACCGCGAATCCGCCGAGCGCGTCGACGCGCCGCCCGCTCCTGCGGAGGTCCGCGAACGCGAAGGCGACTATCCCGAACCTGGATATGAAGAGCGCGACCGCGGATTTGACGAGCGCCGCGACTCCGACCGCCCGCACCGCTTCCGCGTTTTTTTCAACGATCGTGATGAGCGGATCATTCGCGAATACTTCCGCACCGAAGATTACGGCCGCGGCTTGCCGCCGGAACTGCGGCATGAACGCGATCGCGACCTGCCGCCCGGCCTCGAAAGGCGTTTGCATCGCGATGGAAACCTGCCTGAGGGGCTCGAACATCGCGTGCATCCCTTCCCTGAGGACCTCGAGCGCCGCATGGAGTCCCTTCCTCGCGGATATTGGCGCGGAATTTTGGCAGGCCGAGCCATGATCTTGCGCGACGACGGCGACATCGTCGACATGATGTACGTCTACTAGCCGCCGGCGAAGTCGAGGCGGGCGGCCTTTGTAGCTCAGGTCGTCCCGGCGGGGTTTGCCGGGAGACCTGAGGCTTTAGCGGCTTTTGGTTGGGGCAACATCGCAAATTCGAAAATACTGAGGGTGCTGAAATGAAGAACCTGTTCTTGCTTGCCGCCGTTCTCATTGCTGCTCCTATCCTCGTGCACTCGGGCGATAGGCCACAAACGGGAACCATCGTTTCCGAAAACTCTGTCTCCTGCGGCTCCAAACAGCAGGGAAGTAAACAAACCGAACTCCTTTGCCAGGAATATGTCGTACGCACCGGAGCGACGGACTACCACGTCCGGCAGATGAAGCCCTCCGAAAAAGAACTGATCCCCATAAATACGCCCATCGAATTCACCCTTAATAAAGACAAAATGAAGTTCAAAGCCAACGGCAAATCCTACGAATACTTGGTCGTCGCAGAAACGGCCTCCGACGCGACGCTGGTCCGCTAGCACCAACCCTGAGTTGCAGCGTAAAGCTTTTTATTTCTGATACAGAGCGGGGCTTCAGAACTCGTGTCGCAACTCGGCGCGTGGTGGGCTGCGTTTCACAACGCACGACTTTTCGACGAACCTCCAGACGTGGCATACTCAGGCTCAACTGGCGTGCTGATGCAACCCCTTCCGTCTGCTTGCGTCTGAATTGGGGTCGCGGCCGTCGAGCAGCGAATAGCCCATATCATGACTACCGCGACATTCCAACGCGCGCTTCCACGTTCCTCGTTTAATCTGAAGCCGACCGGGATCGCGCTTACGCTGATCGCTTTGGGCGCAACTTACCTCGCCGCTACCGTCACGTGGCGGCAGGGCGCGCTTTTCCTGGTAGGCGCTGCCGCCGGGGTGACGCTCTACCATGCCGCGTTTGGTTTTACATCCTCGTGGCGCGCTGTGATCCGCGAAGGAAGAGGCGATGGCCTCCGTGCCCAAATGCTCATGTTGGCGGTGACCTGTACGATCTTTCTCCCGATGTTGGCTCGCGGTGAGATTTTCGGTGTGCCGGTTCGCGGCGCCGTGGCGCCAGTCGGCATCTCAGTGATCTTCGGTGCCTTTCTTTTCGGCGTGGGCATGCAGCTCGGCGGAGGATGCGCGTCCGGCACTCTTTACACGGTAGGTGGCGGCAGCGTGCGCATGCTGGCAACGCTTGGCGGATTCATTGTTGGATCGGTTATGGGTGCGCGGCACCTGCCGTTTTGGGAGTCTACGCCGGCCCTGAAGCCCATCTCGTTGTTATCTCGCCTCGGGCTGGTCGCAGGCCTTGTCGTCAGTCTGCTGTTGTTTGGAGCGGTTGCGCTGGTCTCATTCGTGGTCGAACGCCGCCGCCGTCCGCCGGATAATCGCCGGCAGCCAATAGACGCGCGCAGCTTATGGCTGCGCGGTCCGTGGCCACTTGCCGCGGGCGCGCTTGGGCTGACTGCCGTGAATGTAGCGACCCTCACGTTGTCAGGTCGTCCCTGGGGAATCACCTCGGCTTTCGCTCTGTGGGGATCAAAGGGGCTTGCCGCTGCCGGCGTGAACGTCGCCTCATGGGGCTACTGGCAAGCGCCCGCTAATGCAGCCGCTCTCAAAGCCAGCATTCTTACTGACGTTACGTCCGTGATGGATATCGGCATCATCCTCGGTGCGCTGATGGCCGCCGGATTGGCCGGGCGGTTCGCGCCGCTTTGGAACGTACCGCAGCGCGCCGTTCTCGCTGCGGTTATCGGCGGACTGATGCTGGGCTACGGCGCCCGCATCGCCTATGGGTGTAACATCGGGGCCTATTTCAGCGGAATTGCCTCGTCCAGCCTTCATGGCTGGGTATGGTTTGCGGCGGCCTTCGCGGGAAACGCAGTGGGTACGCGGATACGCCCGTATTTCGGGCTGCGGGTATAGCTTCCGAAACAGAGAGGTTGAGATTGGCGGCGCGAAAGAGAAAGACCGGGCGCGGGCTGTTATTTCTAAGCTCGACACTCCTGGCCCTGGGAATTCTTGCGGGAATCGGTCTGACAGTTCCGCCGGCGGATGGAAGCTCGCCGGGTGCAAGCGGCAAACCAAACCCGGGCGCCACGAAGCCATCAAACTCCGATTCGTTGCGAGGCCGGCGCCTTTTTATGCGTGATTGCGCCCACTGTCACGGACGCAGCGGCGACGGAAACTCTCCGGTTCGCGGGACTTTGCACCCCGCGCCGCTCGACCTGACTCGCTTCGATCTCGCGGATTCATTCATCTTGAATGTCCTTCATGAAGGCGTGCCTGGATCGGACATGCCTGCCTGGCACGTCTCTCCGGAAGAAGATCTCCGTGCTGTCAGCGCGTATACTGCTGGACTGGGTCGTCCTGATCAGCGCTCCGAGAGCGAATGGTTCGCCCCTCCCGAAGCACTCCAGGAGGCCGGTCGGCGCATTTACATCATGCACTGTGCCCGATGTCATGGCGAAGCCGGAGTTGGCGACGGAAAAGACGCCGGCCGCTATCTGCCCAAGCCCCCGAATTTTCAGGGAATGCGGCCTTCTTTTTCCGCGGCAAAGCGCATCATTGAGCGGGGAATTCCAGGTACTGCCATGGCCTCCTGGCCATTGCTCACGCAACCGGAAGTTCAGGCTGTTACGTACTACATTCGTTCCTTGTATGCGGCAGATCCGCAAACGTCATTCGCAAAAGCCAGGCCACAGCCATGAACCGAAATATTCTGTCTCTCCTGTTATTAGTTCTAACGCCTGTTGCCGTTCTACGTGGCCAGGGCGTTCGGCAGACTATGCGCGCCAGCGGCGAGGCGGCGCACAAGCAGGCTTTGGCTCAGCCTCCTTCGAGTCTGCCCATTATGCGTACGTGGACTCCGCCGGATGCCAGCAAGATTCCTTCCGGCCAAGATGGCGAAGCTATTTTGTTGGGCATGCGCATTTTTATGCAAACTCCCAAATACGCTTCGGCTTACGTCGGCAATCAGCTTAGCTGCGGTGATTGCCACGTTCAGGGTGGAACTATGAGTCACGCCATCGCCCTGGTAGGCGTTCCCAACTGGTTCCCGATGTTCAGTGATCGGGCAAAGCGCGATATCTCGCTTGAAGATCGCATCCAGGAATGCGTGACCCGCAGTGAAAGCGGCTCGCCGCTTCCGCACGGCGGTCCCGAAATCAACGCCTTGGTTGCCTATTTCCAATGGATCTCAAAACCAGGGCCGGGCAAAGAATCCCCCGCTCGCGGCCTCGCCAGCATCCCTGCATTAACCGGCGATCCCGCCCGTGGTGAGACCATCTACAAAGAAACTTGCTCTACATGCCATGGTCAGGATGGAGCGGGCGTCCCCGGGATTCTACCGGCACTATGGGGTCCAAATGCGTTCAACCAGGGGGCCGGGATGAATCAACCGAAAAAGATGGCCGCGTTTGTTCTGCATAACATGCCGCAAAACAATCCTGGCACGCTTACGCCGCAGCAAGCCTATGACGTTGCAACTTATATCGCCAGCAAGCCACACTCTCCCTATAACCATGCATACGATATCTATTAAAGAAAAAGAATAGGATGATCGTAAATCCCGGATGACAAGACCGGCATGGGTTGCGCTTTATGTTCTATTGTTGATAGCCGTTGTTGTAACTGTAGATTTCCTGTTCTTCAGGAATCGATTCTGGGAACGGCTGATCGTGAACATCGGTATTGTCCTGGTGTTTGTCGCCTTCTATTTCAGGTTTTTGAAGAACGGCTAACGAGGCCGAATGCGCTGGCGGTCTTAGGTTATTTCCCAAGTGGATCCTAATGGTTTTGTCATTTATCCCTGATTACGAGCCTATGGTATAAATCCTGGTCGCCCGTACCCGGCGCGGCAGCAAAAGAATCCAACGTTATCGTGTTCGAAGCTCGAATCCCCACTTGCTCGTCACCTTCGTGAAAAGAAAAATTAGGACACCATGGCCGACACTGCTGTAGCGCTTCCCCGTGCTGTCCGGGCCACGGACTCGGAAGTAAACCCGTGGATTATCGCCCTCGTGGTCACCATGGCGACCTTCATGGAAGTCCTGGACACCAGCATCGCCAACGTTTCCTTGCCTCACATCGCAGGAGGACTCTCGGCCGGAGTGGACGAGAGCACCTGGATCCTTACCTCGTATCTGGTCTCCAACGCCATCATCCTGCCGATGAGCGGCTGGTTCTCCGGATTGATGGGCCGAAAGCGTTTTTACATGGTTTGCGTCGCCGTGTTTACGGTGAGCTCGTTTCTCTGCGGGCTGGCGCCGAATCTGGGCGCGCTGATTTTCTTTCGTGTGCTCCAGGGCTTGGGAGGCGGCGGCTTGCAGCCGAGCGAGCAGGCTATCCTCGCGGACACTTTTCCTCCGGCAAAGCGAGGAATGGCCTTCGCCATCTATGGCATGGCCGTCGTGGTGGCGCCCGCGATTGGACCGACCTTGGGTGGATTCATTACCGATAACTATAGCTGGCGATGGATCTTCTACATCAACGTGCCGATCGGGATCATTTCTCTTTTGCTGACCTCCCGGCTCATCAGCGATCCGGCGCATCTGCGCAATGAGCGAAAGGGGCTCATCAGGATCGATTACATTGGCCTCGGCCTGCTTGCCATTGGGCTTGGCGCGCTTCAGGTGGTTTTGGACAAAGGGCAAAGGGACGACTGGTTCCAGTCGCATTTTATCGTCATTCTGACGACGATCGCGATTGCTGCGCTTGTGTCCGTCATCTTTTGGGAGTGGCGCCACGAGCACCCGATCATTGAGTTGAAGCTTTTCCGCGACCGCTCCTTTGCGACGGCCAACCTGCTGATGTTCATGCTGGGGTTCGTGCTCTGGGGCACCACGCTTTTGATTCCTCTGTTCGTGCAAACTCTGATGGGCTATCCCGCCGAACAGGCAGGCTTGGTGCTTATGCCGGGAGGTTTGCTCATCATCGCCTTGCTGCCCCTGGTGGGCAGGATGCTCGCGCGAACCGATCCGCGATGGCTGATGGTCTTCGGTTTTTGCATCCTGGCTGCGGCGATGTTTTACATGACCACCTTCAACCTGCAGCTCGCTTTTGGAAACGTCACGTTGGCGCGATTGATTCAGGGCGGCGGCATGGCTTTCCTCTGGGTGCCCATCAACACCGTGGCCTATTCCTATCTGCCGCGAGAGAAAAACAACGCCGCCTCCGGCTTGATCAATCTGGCGCGAAACGTCGGCGCGAGCATGGGAATTTCCTACGTGACCACAATGCTCGACCGCAGGGCGCAATTCCACCAGAGTCGGCTGGCCGCTCACCTCGACCCGGCAAACCCGCGCCTGCAACAGATGCTGCATGGCGCGGCCGGCGCCTTGCAGGCGCGCGGCAACCCCCGCGCGGTGCAGCAAGCCTATGCTTTGTTGCAGTTCAACGTTCAGCGCCAGGCGACGATGCTCTCGTATATCGACAATTTCTATATTCTCGCGATCGTGAGCCTGTGCCTTATCCCGCTGGTCTTATTGGTGAAAAAGCCCCGCAGGGGAGGCGCAATACCCGTCCACTAATTCGTACCAACGTGGGCGCTTTCAGTTTACGATGAACGATCTGCTGCACACTGCGCCGCCATTCGCTAGGCCACAAACGAATAGTTCGAAAACTTAACTGGCTCGGCCCGGCCTTTTGTCGGTCGTGACGTGACTACTGCGTGCGAAAGAGGCCTAGCGAACGGCCTTCGGTGGCGGTTAGTTCGCTGACTCGGCCGCGGTGATTACCGATTCCGCGCCAAGTTGCGGCTCTGTAAATGGCAATGTGGGCACAGCTGAATCAAGAGGATGTTCTTTAAAGTACGTGCGGGCCGCCTCCGCATAAGCCAGCACGGCCTTCATGTAGTATTTGTCGCGGTCGGTGTTGTAGTGCCCGCCATAATACGCATAGATGGCGCGCTTCTGGTGCTCAATGCTGCTATCCCACCCGCGGGTGACTAGATAATGCGCGACGCTGAGGATGGCGTCTTCGGGATCGAAAAGATCGATCTTTCCGTCACCGTCGCCATCGACGGCCACGTCGAAAACCGAGGGCTCGAACTGCACCAGGCCGATTGCTCCCGTGGATGAGCCCGGAATTTCAAACAGGTCCCACTCATTTTTCTTCGCTGCGGTAAGCAGGTTGTCCAGTTGTGTCACAGCAAAACGCTGCCGCTGAACGAACCGCGAGTATGACCGCAGCGCGGGAGGCTTACGAACGTACAACGAAACAAGCCGGTCCAGGGCAGGGAAGTTGCCCAACGGACGAGGGCTCAGAGGCGTCGCTATGCCAAAATCCGTTTCGATTCGCAGGTGCCCGCAGATCACCTCTCGCGGGACTCCGTAGATCTGTTCTGCGGCATCGAAAGCCAGAGCATGTGCCTGAATAAATGCACGGCAGCGCTCGAGCGATTCGGTGGTTAGCAGCCCGAAGCGGTCGGTCAGATAAGGGTTTGTGCGGCGCGACCGCGATCTGGCTTCTACCGTACCCGGTGGGGGCGTGGGCGCAGGAGGTTCATAGATGCTCAGCCGCGGATCGGTCAAGACCGAGACCACATAGTCGCACGGCACTTGTTTCGAAGCGCAAAGCTGTTTTTGAAGCTGCGCAAGTCGTTGAATTTCCTGACGACTGAGTTCACTTGGAGAGTTTGCGGCGGTCCCTGGCGCAGGGAGCGAAACCGCGCATAAAGCTACCAGTAAGAATCGCCTCTTGGCTGGGTGCAAGAGTCAACCTCCCGAGATGTGTTCCACCTGCACCATGCGCGGGAAGTATACTCCCTGCGCCAATATGCATTGGAACGCAAACGCTCGGTGCATTTGATTCTTTAGTCACATTTTCGGGTCAAGCGCAACGCTGCTGCGATTGGCATTGCTCGCCATAACCGCAGGTGCCGCGCTGAATCCAAATGGGGAAGATCGTGCTCTAATAGAGATTCCCAAAACAAGGGGTTGACCTATGGCTTCCGTTCCGATACCCAGTGCGCTCGACGCGCACACCCAGGCCTTTCCGGTCTTGACTCAGGCGCAAATCAAGCGCGTTCAAACTCTCAGCAAATTGCGTCCTGTCGCGGCGGGCGAAATGCTTTTTTCACCGGGCGACACTGATGTTCCGTTTTTCCTTCTGCTTTCCGGATCCATGGAGATCGTGCAGCCCGATCTTAAGGGCGAGCGGCTCATCGCCAGGCATGGCCCGGGTGAGTTCACCGGGGAAATGACCATGATTACAGGCCATCGTTGTCTGGTCACTGGCCGGGTCAGCCAATCGGGCGAATTTCTGGAACTGAGCGGCGCCGGCCTGCGCTCCCTGATTGCCAGGGACGCTGAGCTGAGCGAAATCTTCATGCGTGCGTTCATTCTCCGCCGGCTCGAACTGATCCGGAGCGGCCGCGGCACGTTCATTCTGCTGGGCTCGCACTATTCTGCGAAAACGTTGGAGCTTCGCGAATTTCTTACTCGGAATGGTTATCCCTATTCTTATGTTGATTTGGATAGAGATCGGACCTCACAGGAACTTCTCGATCGCTTCGAGGTCAAACCCGACGAGGTTCCTGTCGTCATCTGTCCGCAGCAGGGTGTATTGCGCAACCCGACGATTCAAAAGTTGGCCGATGGCCTCGGATTCAACAGCCAGATCGACGAATCGCAGATTCGCGACGTGATCATCGTTGGCGCCGGGCCCTCCGGGCTGGCAGCGGCCGTGTACGCGGCCTCCGAAGGGTTGGATGTATTGGTCATCGAGACCGCATCTCCCGGTGGACAGGCCGGCTCGAGTTCGAAAATCGAGAATTACCTGGGATTTCCGACCGGCGTCTCGGGCCAGGAGTTGGCAACGCGCGCCATTACACAGGCTGAGAAATTCGGCGCCAAAATGATGGTCGCGCGAAATGTGGTGCGCCTGGATTGTGCCAAACGTCCGTATCGAGTCGTGCTTGATGATGGCAAGATGCTGGCGGCTCGGTCCATTATCATTGCCACCGGTGCGCAGTATACGAGACCTCGTATTCCCAACCTGCAAAAGTTCGAGGGCCAGGGAGTTTATTACGGCGCGACCGTCATGGAATCGCAGCTCTGCGGAGATGAAAATGTGGCCGTCATAGGAGGAGGAAATTCCGCCGGTCAGGCGGCAGTCTTTCTTTCGCAGACCGCCGGCAAGGTCTGCATGCTGGTTCGTTCGGGCCAGCTTTCCGATACAATGTCGCGCTATCTCATACAGCGCATCGAACAAAATTCAGCCATCGAGCTGCACTACAAAACAGAAATCGTAAATCTCGAGGGCGATAACCATCTGGAACGCATTACTTGGGTGGATAAATCAGCGGGGCACACTTCAGTTCACGATATCCGTCACTTGTTCATTATGGCCGGAGCGTCTCCCCGGACGGACTGGCTGCAGGGCTGCCTGGCCCTTGACGGCAAAGGGTTCATTCTGACCGGCCGCGACCTGATCGAGGCCACTGAGATGGCTCGGCGCCCGCAAACTCCGCCGCAGATGCTCGAAACCAGCCTTCCCGGTGTTTTTGCCGTCGGCGATGTTCGCTCGGGCAATGTGAAGCGAGTTGCCTCCGCGGTTGGAGAAGGAGCGATCGCCGTGCACATGGTTCATCGCGCGCTGGCGGAGCTCTGACGCAGCCGATGACTGAAATCGTCCACTTTCTCTTGCACCACGGATATTCCGTGCTGTTCGCCTGGGTTTTTGCGGAAGCAGCCGGATTGCCGCTCCCGGCCGCACCGATTCTGCTGGCCGCCGGAGCGCTCGCGGGCATGGGGAGCATGTATCTGCCCGTCGCGGTCGCGCTGCCCATGCTGGCCGCCATAGCCTGCGACATGGCCTGGTATGCGCTCGGGCAGCGCTACGGCAGCCGTATTTTGCATCTGCTCTGCCGCATCTCGCTTGAGCCGGATTCCTGCGTGCGCCGCACACAAATGTCGTTTGAGCGGCGTGGCTCCTGGGCCTTGGTCGTCGCCAAATTTATACCCGGGTTGAACGCCATGACTTCGCCATTAGCCGGCATGAGCCGTATGCCGCTGGCGCGATTTGTTTTATATGACGCCTTGGGTGCATTTCTCTGGGCATCGGGCTACATCGCAACGGGATTCGTTTTTAGCGCCAATCTCGAACGCGTGGTCGTGTCGTTACGTTTCCTCGGAGGCGGGCTGCTGCTCGTATTGTTCACCGCGTTGGCCGCCTACATTTTATGGAAGTGGCAAAATCGGCAGCGATTTCTCGGCAAGCTGCGAGTCGCGCGCATTACCCCCGAGGAACTCAAAAAACGCATGGATGCCGGTGAGGACGTCGTTGTCGTCGATCTTCGGCACCCGATCGAATTTGACGCGGAACCGCAAACAATCTGGGGCGCAGTGCGCATGGATCCGGCGGACCTGGAAGAGGCAATCGAAGTCATCCCGCGCGACCGCGAAATCATTCTCTTTTGCAGTTGCCCGAACGAAGCGACTGCTGCGCAAATGGCATTACGTTTGCAAAGCCAGGGGATCACGCGAATTCGACCGCTTGCGGAAGGTCTCGAGGGCTGGCGTAAACGGGGTTTTCCCATGCAGGGCGATGCCGAAGCGGTTCAACCTGCTTAGCCGGTCGCGCACGCGACGCTTGCGCATGCGCGGCTACGGATTATTTTGCGGGCGTGGGCGCGCCGGGCAGTTTCCCGACTTCCGCTTCCAACTGCCTCTCGGCGTTGCGCGCCTTCTTTGTTGCCTTGGTTTTTCTTCGCACCGCTTTCTTTGTTGCTCGTCGTTTCTTAGGCATGCGCATGCCTCCCCATCATGCAAGCTGGCAATAGCTGCGCGATCTTGGCAAAGCGCGCCAAAGACGTCAACCCGATTCGAATGGGCGGCCGACGTCAACGTCGTGGGATAAGCCCGAAAACACTCCCGTTATAAACAGAGAAATGTCGCGTCGGCAGGCTCAGATATTGATCGAAAGCACGACGTCCGGTTTCGCTGGGGCATGATGTGAGGTCCCGGCTATCTGCGCCCGGTAAGCCAGATCCACCGCGTTGCTGTCACAATACGGGCAGCGCCCATGCCTGTTCAAGACCTCGATCATCCGAAGGCAATTTGCACAAAACCATTCACAATTGGTCATATTTTGCATTTTTGTCGGCCCCACGTGATACGCCTCCGCCTTTGTAAGCGAAAACGGCAGTTGAATTGGCTCTCAGTCTAAGTACGAACCTGAGTACCACTGCAGCATTCGATTGACATGGCCGTGTCGGGGTTTCTCCATAGAAAGCTGTAATTCCGGCAGGCGTCTTTGGGGCCTGGCACCATGGCCCTCAACCTGGCGCACGCATCGCGTTTGCGCGATAAACCTCGCCGCTGCAATCTCCTCGGGTTGTGACGCAAATCGTCGCTGTCCGGCAACGCTGCGTGCTCACTTCTATACGCCGTGTCCGTCTAAATGGTTGCAGCCACTTCAGGATTAGCACGAGAGTGGCAGTCGAATCATTGAATCAGGAGAGCACATGCGGCCTCAAAATTTCTGGAAAGGTCCTAAAGCGGTGTTGTGTTCGCTCGCGCTCGCTTCGTTGTTGGGCGGCGTGGGCTTCGCCGCCGCCACGCACCTAGAGCCTTTTCGCGGACCTCTGGCTTTAAAATTAGCGAATCCCAATGAGGGCTACAGCCAAACTGGATTCGCACCGGTGGTGAAAAAAGTCCTGCCGGCTGTTGTGACGATCTCATCCACGAAGATATCAAAAGTTCCCACCCAATTTTTTCAGCAACTTCCCGACGAACCGATGTTCCGGCAGTTTTTCGGCAATGATTTCAGCAGGCGTTTCAGCATCCCTCGGCAGGCGCCTGAACAGCGAGAACGTGGACTCGGTTCCGGCGTGGTGATGACACCTGACGGCTACATCCTTACGAATAATCACGTTGTGGATGGCGCCAGCACTGTCACGGTCACCTTGGCCGACAAACGCGAATTCAAAGCTACCGTTATCGGCGCTGATCCAAAGAGTGACATTGCGGTGCTGAAAATCGATGCTGCCGCTCTTCCATGCATTACCGTCGGCGATTCCTCCAAAGTGCAGGTCGGAGATTATGCCCTGGCCGTTGGCAATCCGTTCGGCGTTGGTAAGACGGTCACCATGGGCATCGTGAGCGCGACCGGACGTTCTCACCTCGGCATCGAAGATTACGAAGATTTCATCCAGACCGATGCTCCCATCAATCCCGGCAACTCCGGCGGAGCGCTGGTGAATGACCGAGGCGGACTGATCGGCATCAACACGGCCATCATTGCGCATGGGTCGGAAGGGAATCAGGGCATCGGCTTCGCCATTCCCGTGAACATGGCGCGCAACGTCATGCAGCAGATCGTCGAGCACGGCAAAGTGACCCGCGCCTACCTGGGTATAATCCCGCAAGACGTTACGCCCGACATCGCCGCGCAGTTTGGAGAGAAAGAGGCGCGCGGCGCGCTTGTTGCCGATGTGAGCCCTGACAGCCCCGCGCGGAAGAGCGGCGTGGAAAGAGGCGACATCATCGTTGAAGTCAACGGCAAGCCCGTGACCGACAGCAACGAACTCCGCATGACCATATCCATGATGGAGCCGGGCAGCGAAGCAAACCTGAAGGTGCTGCGCAATGGCTCCGAGCGCGACATCGCGGTGAAGCTCGGCACACTCGGTACCGAACAGGCCGCGAACTCCGAAGATCATGGCGACAGTTCCGCCGGCAGCGCCCTTGCCGGCGTCTCCGTCGAGAACCTTGACGCCGATACCGCCAGCCAGCTTGGCGTGGCGCCAAATACGAAAGGTGTTGTGGTGACGAACGTCGATCCTTCCAGCGAAGCAGCCGAAGCCGGGCTTCGCCGCGGAGACGTGATTCAGGAAGTCAACCGCCGGCCAGTTAGCAATACGGCCGAATTTGAGCGGGCCATCCGCAGCTCGAAAACCGGCAAACCGCTTCTCCTCGTCAACCGCAACGGCAGCACCATGTATCTGGCTGCCTGACGGCCATCGCGCACAAACCGGTCCCGGCGTGCTTCACGCCGGGACCGGCTTTTTTTATTTATGCCAGCCGCTTGCGCGTTCGCCCCGCCACGGAGCATTGCAAATTATTGCGAGACGCGGCGATCCTCATTCCGAAGACGAGCGGGGCGATTTCCCGGGTGCCCACACGCGGCGAAGAGCCATGAGAAAAAGAAAGCCGTGTGTTGGGCTGAAATTTTCCTCCCTCAAGCCTCAAGACCGCCAAGCCTCAAGACCGCTCGGGACTGGCGTGTTTCTGTGAGAGGGGCCCCGATGCGCGCTATTTATGCGCGTCCTAGCGAGCAACGTTCATCGCTGCTCGCCTTCTCCGGGCATAGAATAAATAAATCGTCATCCCGAGGCAGTTTGCCCGCATATCTCCATGCGGGCAAACAACGAGGGATCTGCTTGGATCTGCTTTTACCTTTGACGTGCAACCGTCCCCGGGCGCGCCTCTTGAACGGTTACGGATGTTAGGCGCCAGAACGTGCCAACCTTCAGCAGCTTCTGGATTCCTCTGAATCCTCTGTGCCTCTGTGTAGGTCTTGTCCTGCAATCCTCAGTCAAACAGCCAGGCCCACTTCTTTCGCGCGGCTTGCAGTAAAGCGGGTGTCGCTTCGGCGACCGGCGGGAAGTCATTGGCCTGAATTCGGTCCCATGGTCTGCATGCATTGATGATGGCGCGGCTATTCCACAGCTGCTTCTTCTCTTTTTGCGCGGAAGAGATCATCGGATCGAGCGGATTGCTCCAGCAGTGTCGCAGGATATCGATATCGCTGGCCGGGTCGGACCGGCTGCTGATCGCCCAAATAACGTCTTCGACATTCGAAGGGTCGATATCATCGTCCACCACAATCGAATATCGGTTCATCAACCCATTGGCCTGACATTGCGCCGCGATGGTCGCCGCCTGTAGGGCGTGGCCGGCATACTGCTGATGAATGCTCGTCACCACCCACATCCGGCTGGCGCCTGCCTCTGAGACCCACACGCCTTTTACTCCTGGAATCCCTGCTTTCTGCAGCGCGCCTTTGACAATGGCCGAGCGCAAAACGCTGGAGAAATAGGAATAGTCGTGAAGCGGGCGGCACGGAGGAGCGCCCAGAATGATGGGATCATTGCGATAGTAGAGCGCTTTCAAGCGAACGAGCGTGTCGGGCTTCCTGCCGCCTGCGTAATAGCCGGTGAATTCGCCGAAAGGACCCTCGTCCTGCACATCGCCTTTCGCCACGAAACCTTCCACGGCAATCTCTGCGTCTGCAGGTATCGGCAGCCCCGTCACGGGTCCTTTAATGACCGGCACACGCTGCCCGGCGATGGCGCCAATCCAGGTCAGTTCGTCCACGCCCGCCGGCACTTCCAGTCCGCCCATCAGCAAAAATAACGGATGCGAGCCGAAGACGATCACCACAGGGCAAGGCTCATTTTTGTCCCAGTATTTTTGCCGGATGATATTGCCGTGGTGACCCGGGGAGATGAACGTCCCCACGGTATTCTTGCTCTGCCTTTGCACTCGGTAGGCGCCGACGTTCACCCAGCCCGTTTCCGGATGCCGGTAGATATGAACACAGCCCGTGCCAATGTATTCTCCGCCGTCCAGTTCATGCCACAGCGGCGCGGGGAAAATCGAGAGGTCGATGTCCTCGCCGGTCGCCTTATTTTCCATGATGGCGCCGTCGGAGACGTATTCGACCGGATAATCCGAGGCCTTCGGTTCGATTACTCGCAATTTGTCGGCAATTTTGTCTGTAAGGGCCATCGTGTCCAGATCCTCTGCGACGCCCATCGTGAGGCCTAATGTCCGCGCATTCAGCATGGCGCCCGTGAGTACGCGAAATCCGGGCTTGTAGCCTGCAAATTTGTCAAAGAGAAGCGCAGGCCCGCGCCTCTTGGCGTTCAGTTCGGTGATGGCGCCGAGTTCGAGCCGATGGCTGGCATTATCTACGTCCCGCAGTTGTCCGATGTTACGAACCTGCTCAATCCACGCGCGAAAGTCAAAGGCGCTCGTTGACGCTCGTGAATTAGCCGCCGTTCGGCTGGTCTGGACAGTCATATCCAATTCTCCCTCGTACTCAGAAATTCGTAAGACTTCTTGCGTTCACCGCGTCGCACCAGTTTTTCTTTACTCCGGCAGTGGCTTGCCAATTGTTTCAGGAAAGAAAGGCAGCGCGCAGATTCCGACGGCGTACATCGTGCTCACGATCAGCGCAGCTTTGCCGTAACCGCCGAAATATGCGATCAGCGTTCCAGCGGCCAGCGGTCCGAAGCAAGCCAGAAATCTCGGCGCGTTAAAAACAAAGGCAACGGCGGTGGCGCGCATTCGCGTCGGGTAAGCCTCGGGCAGCCAGGTCGAGCACCAGGTGTATTGTCCGAGAGTAAAGACGGCATTGAGCCCGCACACAACCAGAATCAAATAAAGCTGATGCGTCCACAAAAAGAGCACGGGAGTGAGCAGCCATGAAATAACGAACCACGCCAGCGTCACCGGTTTGCGCCCCCAGGCATCCGCGCAGAAGCCAAATCCTATATATCCCGCGATGGCCCCGATGTTGTACGCCATGCCCGCGAAGCTGGCCCACTGCCCCTCCGACAATCCCTGTTTGAGCGCCAGAGAACCTACAAACGACGGTACCCATCCCGAAATTCCCCACCATGTAATCGTCGTGGTGCACGACATGAGCAGTGCTGCGATGGTGATTCGTCGTGTCCGCGTATCCGAAAAGAGATCTACCAGAGTGAACCGCGCATAATGCTCACTTTTTGCGTCAAGCTGCTGACCGCGCCGCGTCGCGGCCATCGCTTTTTGCCGCAGTGCATTCGAATCCGACCATCGCTCCGGTTCCACGATCCCACGCCGAATCCACAACGTCGCGATCGCGGGCAGCACGCCGATGACAAACATCCATCTCCAGGCCGAAGGGCCCAGCCGATTGACGAAGTACCAGACTGCGGACGCCACAAAGAACCCGACTCCCAACCCGCATTGCATCAGGCCGGCCCCTTTGCCGCGGTGCTTGCCCGGCCAGAGTTCCGCCATCATTGCCGTTCCCGTTCCCCATTCGGAGCCGAGCGCCAGCCCAACAACAAAGCGCAGCAGCACGTACGAGAGCCAGGACCACGCCAGCGCTGTAAACCCGGTCAGCACCGAATACGCCAGAATGGCGTAAATCATCGTGCGTTTTCTGCCAACGTAGTCCGCTACGATTCCGCCAACAATGCCGCCCAACCCCCACCCCAGCAGCGTCACCGCGAGCGTCAATCCGGCGTAGAAGGGAATTGCGGGGTAGCTTGATGCCGGCAGGATTTGCCGGAACGCCACTCCCATCGTCAGCAGCAGCGCATACGACTCGTATCCGTCAAACAGCCAGCCGAGATTTGCTGCTGCCAGCGTAAACCATTGCCGGCGATCGAGCGCCCGGTACCACGGCGCAGGCCGCTCAGCGCTGACTCCCTCAATGTGCGTGGTGGCGGATGGCATAAGGTTTGTAACCTATTGTGCCCCGTCCTATCGCTGTCATTCCGAAGACGAGCAGCGCGATTTCCGCGCCTCACGACTCGCCGCGCGCGGAAATCTCGAGGTTCAGCGAGCAGGTGCCGATGCGCGCGCTGCTTTTACGCATTTAGCGAGCAACATTCATCCCTGCTCGGCTTCTCCAGGCTGCAAAATCGATCGTCATCCCGAGGCAGTTTGCCGGCATGTCTTCATGCGGGCAAACAACGAGGCATCTGCTCTTGCCATCGAGGTGCAATCTCCGCCGGCGCAGTGGCGAATGAGCGACGTAAACTGCTCAACGGTCTTCCGCGGCCGCTCCTTCTTTCACCGCCCGCAGAATATCCGGATAGGCAGCACAGCGACAAAGATTTCCCGACAGGTAGTGGCGGATCTGCTCCTCGGTTGGGTCTGGATTCTCCTCCAGCAGTTCTTTGGTCATCAGGATCATTCCCGGCGTGCAGAAACCGCACTGAAAAGCGCCGTTGGCAATGAACGCTTTCTGAATTGGGTGCAAATCCTTGCCCCGTGCGAGGCCCTCGATCGTAAGCACTTCGGCGCCGTCGACCAGCGCGGCAAGATACAGACAGCCCGACACACCCAGGCCATTCACCAGCACCGTGCAGCAACCGCAAAGGCCTTGACTGCAACTCTCCCGCGCACCGTAGAGGTTGAACTCGCGCTGCAATATTTCGACGAGATTCTCGTGCACGGCAATATTGGCGCTTACCTCGCGGCCATTTAGAGTGAAGCGGATCGTGCGTCGATGATCAGCCATATTATTCGTCCCCGAGCGGCTTTTGCTCCTTTGCACGGATCGCGCGCAACACTTTTTCCGGCGTGAGCGGCATCTCCAGAATCCGCACGCCCACCGCGTCGTACAGCGCATTCGCAATCGCCGGCGATACCGCAAAGGTTCCCGTTTCGCCCATGCCCTTGGCGCCAAAGGGACCGCGCTCGTGCGGCACCTCGATGAATTCCGCTGTGACCTCGTCGGGCATGTCCAGGAAGCCGGGAATCTTGCAATCCGCCAGGCTGGCGTTGACCACTTGGCCATTTTCGAGCAGCATCTGCTCGAAAAGCGTGAATCCGAACTGCATCAGCCCGGCGCCATTCAATTGCCGTTTGATCGTTTCCGGATTAATGGCACAGCCGACGTCCCCCGCGTTGACCAGCTTCGTCACGCGGATATGCCCCGTTTCCATATCCACTTCGATCTCCACGCCAGTCCCGCCCACCATCCAAAATGGCGTCACGTTGACGGACTGACCCGTCTGTGGATCGGGCTTGGTGTAGTTCGGCGTATACGAACCGATACCGATGATGTTTCCGGCCTGCATGCCAAAGCGCGCGATCATAATTTCGCGCAGAGTCATCTCTTTTGCGTTACGCGCTGTGACCTTTCCATTCTCCAGCTGCAGCTCTTCAGGCTCTGCTCCGAGGCTGGCCGCCGCCACCGAAATTATTTGCTCTCGCACGTGCTCGGCCGCAAAGCGCACTGCGTTGCCCATGTGAAAGGTAGAACGAGAGCCCAAGGTCGCCATATCGGAAGGCGTGGTATCTGTATCGGGGTGAATAACGCGAAGCGACTCCGGCTCAATTCCCAGAACTTCCGCCGCGATCTGAGCCATTGCCGTATCCGATGCCTGGCCCATATCCACCGTGCTGCAATACAGTGTGCAACTGCCATCGCCGCAGATATTCACCATCGCAACCGACGTGGTGGGCGAGATCGATGCTTTCAGGCCGACGGCCATGCCTCGGCCGCGGCGAATCGTTCCCGAGCCGTGCGCGAATGGGCGCTTCCAGTCGAGGCGTTCCGCGAGCCGGTCCAAAACCGCATCGAGTTGGGCGTTGTACATGATTGTGCCCGTGGCATGCGGCCTGCCGTCGCGCAGCAGATTGCGCCGCCGAAATTCCAGGGGATCAAGCGCAAGCTCGTGCGCAATGATGTCGCTCTGGCTTTCATACGCCCAGACAAGTTGCGGAATACCGAACCCGCGCAGCGCTCCCGCGGGCGGCTCGTTCGTATAGACGGCGTAATTATCGAGCTTCACATTCTCTATGTCGTACGGGCCGGCCGCCGTGAAGCCCGACTTCTGTGACACTCGCGGCCCGATGTCGGCGTAAGCGCCGCCATTCCACCAGACTTCCGCTTCGCGCGCGACCATGCGCCCGTCATTTTTCACGCCGGTTTTCATTCGCACCGTCGCCGAGTGTCTGGTGATCGTATAAAACTGCTCCTCCGTCGTCAGGGAGATTCTCACGGGCCTGCGCAGCAGCAGCGCGCAAACCGCGGCAAGTCCCTCCAGCTTGATATATAACTTGGCGCCGAAGCCTCCACCCACAAACGCCGTGCGCACGCGCACCCGGTTCTCCGGCCAGCCTAAGAGCCGGCTCAATTCGGCGCGCACAAAAGACGGACTTTGCGTGGATGTATGGATCGTGATCGTATCGATCCCTGTAGGTTCTGCAACCGCGACCATCGGCTCAAACGGCAAGTGCGTGACTTTACCCGTGTGGAACGTATGCTCGAAAATACGATCGGCGCTCGCGAATCCCTTTTCCACGTCGCCATGGCGAATGTGCGACTTGAGCGCCACATTCGTTCCCCTGCGGTCTTTCAGATATTTGAGATCGGCGAAAAATCCTGCAGGCCGCAGGACTTCGTGTATTACCGGAGCGCCCGGCCGTGCCGCTTCCACTTCGTTGAAAACCGCATCGAGAGGATCGTAATCCGCAACGATAAGTTCGGCGGCTTCCTCCGCAATGTGCGGATCTTTCGCCACCGCCACCGCGACGGGTTCTCCGATGTGCCGAACTTTTTCAAGCGCCAGAATCGGTTGATCGTGAAATGCCGGCCCGTGATACGGATCAGGAATTATTGTGCAAACATCCTTGCCCGTGAACACGGCTTCCACGCCTTCGACCGCCAGGGCCGCGCTGGCATCGATATTGACAATTCGTCCATGCGCCACCGAACTGCGGAAGATCTTGCCGTACAGCATTCCCGGAAGCCGCAGGTTGTAGATGTATTCGGCCGTGCCGTCCACTTTCGCGCGGCTATCGAGGCGGCGCACCGAGCGTCGTATTTGCCGTCTCGGCGGAGCTTCCTGTTCGCGTTCCGCCGGCGGATAGACGGTCGTTCGCACGGAAATATCTGCTGCTGTCGGCGTGTCTTTAACTTTCGTCATGAATGCAATCGCGATCCAACATCGGGACGCAAAGCATGTTCCAGCGCGCGCCGCGCATACACGCGCACCATCTCGCGTTTGTACGAGGCGCTCCCTCGAATATCGGCCATGGTCTGTACCTCTTCCGCGGCCGCATCAGCCGCACGCGCAAAAGTTTTGGATTCCGGCGGTGCGCCGATCAAAGCCGATTCGGCAGCGGTCGCGCGGATCGGCCGTTCCGTCGCGGCGCTGATCGCGATACGAGCTTCCGCGATGGCTCCTTGTTCCAGCCGATACCATACCGCCGCGCCCACGGCGGGCCAGTCATCCGCGCTGAGCGCCGTGCATTTGGCGTAGGCGCTGCGAATCGCGGCGGGCTGCGCCGGAATCTCAACCTCGGCGATCAGTTCGTCTTTTGCAACGGTAGTCTGGTAATAGCCAACGAAAAAATTCGAAATGTCGATCCATCGCTCTCCCCGCGCGCCGACGGCGCGGACGCGAGCCCCGAGCGTGACCAGGATGGGTGGCAAATCCATATGCGGATCGCCATGGGCCAGGTGACCGCCGATCGTGGCTACGTTGCGCACGCGGACGTTCGCCAAGGTTCGAAGCGCATCGACAATTACGGGAGCTGCGCTCGCCATTAACGGCGAGCGCTCGAGCTCGCGTAATGAGGTGAGCGCGCCAATGCTCAGGCCGCCCTGGCTGTTGAGACGAACGCCGCGCAGCGTGCCGTTCAGCCGATGCAGGCTGATCAGCCGGCTCGGCTGAAACAGGCGCGCTTTCATCATCAGCATCAGCGCCGTTCCCCCGGCCAAAGCTCGAACGCTCGTGTCTTCGGGGTCGAGTAAAGCGACAGCTTCCGCCAAAGTGCGAGGCTCGAGCAGTTCGAACGATTTCATGCGCGGCTCTGCCCCGCGGCTTGCGTTCCGGCAGCGCTCGCTTCGAGCGCCGCCTTCAAATTCGCCGCAAACTTTGCCGACATTTCAGCGCTCTTGGCCCGAAAAACCGGCTGGCCCAAACTGCCGAGTTTTCCTGTTAGCCCCACATTGGAGGAGTGGCGGATCAGAGTCCGCCGCGGCCCCGCATCCATCAGGCGCAGGGCTGCCGTAGCCGTCAGGTTGCCCGAGATCCCCGTCGGCCGGCCGGTAATCCGGGCTTCGATTTCATTCGGAGGTTCGATTCTTGCGACTTCAACCACGACCTGAAATTTTAGAGCCATGAACGAGACTTCGCTCGTCAGCGTCGCCGTAAATCGCCCGGGGCCAACTTCGCGCAGGTCGCTGCAGCCCGGGATGCACCGCGCCAGTTGTTCGGGAACTTGAACGAACCTGAATGCGGTCTCTCGATCCACGTCGACAATGATTTCGCCCACAGTCTCCAGGGGCACCCGTTTTTTCTCCCAGCGCAGCGTGATGCACGGCGCGCAGATCGCTCATTCTCAGAAGAGCGGCAGAGCCGGCGACTGAGCATACTTCAGGTTTTAGCTAATTTCTATTTTGAAACTACGGAAGCGGCGGAAAATGGGCACGGCGCACGCTGAATTAGGTGATCCAAGCCGCGGGCTGCCGACGTTGGTCGCAAACACCGGCTACTTCTGCGTGATCGGTTTGCCTTCTTCTGCCGCTTTCTTTTCGGACGCGCGGGCGCCGGCGAGAATGTTCACGGCATCGTTGTTGTTTTCACTGCAGTCATACTCGAAGAGCGGGCCTTTGCTGGCATTCAGGGGAATGATCGCCGACCACGGCCTCGTCCAGGTCGAGGGGTCGTCTATCGTGAATTTGTATTCGATCGTATCCGCGTCCACGCGCTTGAAGTATTCGATAATTCGCTGCGTTTTTGGATCGCCGTTGCGATAGGTGTGGTCGGGCCTCAGATTTGTGGTCTCCACCACCAGGGTGTCGCCCTCCCAATGGCCGCGCGAATCCCCATGCCATTGGTGAATATTCGAAGAGGGATGAGGACGCCCGTCCAGCGAAATGATGCGAAATTCGCTGCCCTGCTCGGTTTCGATCAGCATATACGCGGGGTTCTGCGCGATAAAAAGTCCGCTGTTGTATTCCGAGGGGATCAGAGGAGGCCCGCCGGATTGCGTTACGCAGCTCGTGCCTTGTCCCAGGTCACGCGCGTTATCCGCGTGCACCACCGCGCTCCCGTGATGGTCGTCGATGACGTAAGGGAACCCGCCGGTTGGCCGCACTCCACGAGCCAGGCGCGCTTTTGCGTCGGCAGTAAGAGGAGGAATCTTCCCGTCCGGCGGATCGACCACCAGCGATGTTCGCGGATTCGGTTTGATCCCGTTTTGCCACGGACTCAAACCGTAGGTCGTCGCGTCGTAGTCGACCGAATCCGGGTTGAACAGTTCGCCGCCATAACGATCTTCGCTCCCCTGAGCGCCAGGCTCATAGGAGCCTCGCAGGCCCGACCTGAAGATTTCTTTCATTTCGTCGGCCGTCAGGAATTCGCGGTTGCCGTATTTTGCCGGCCGTTCCATAGGCGTGAAGGTCAGGTTATTCCAATATCCGCTGAAATCGGGATGGCCGTCCGCCATTCGAGGCATCACCCAACCCTTGCTCGTGCCCTTTGTGTTTGTATCCGCTTTCGTCTCGGATCCGGTTGCCGCGTTTCTATGAAGCTTGCCTGCGGAAGGTGATTGCGCGCCCGCCCACATGGCCATACAAACGACGGCCGCCGCTGTGGCGCTTGCGAGTGTTGTCGATTTTTTCATTTGTCCGGCCTCCTCGCGACGTCGAGCTATTTCTCGGTTTTCTTGCTGTATGGGCCGTAAAGCAGATCGAGCACGAATTGCGTGCAGTTGAAATCCACCAATTGGATGTTCTTTTCCATGCGCCGATATAGAGGAAAACTTATCTTCCAGGGGCGCGTAAACACATTGGGGTCCTCAATCGTCGCCTCGTACATCATGTGATAAGGACTCACGGGCGTGTAGCGCTCCACCACATGAAGCGCGTCGCTGTGGTAGTCGCCCGCTCGATCGAACCAGCTATACGGCACAAACCCTTTCGAATCGACGACCAGGGTATTGCCCTCGAAATGCCCGTGTGACCATCCCATCCAGCTATCTGCGGGAGGATCCTGCGGAATCGTTTTATCGCTATCCAAATAGATCGTCCGCAGGGCGCGCGCATATTCGTACGCCATCATGATTACATGCGGGGTCTGAATAATCTGGAAAGGATACGGCATGTAGTTCGCGCGCGGCACTCCGGGCATGTAACACTTCAACTCCGGATCGCCGGTGTCATGACGATGCGGATCGCTGGTGATGTTTACCACCATGCGTTTTTCCGCATTCGCTTTCTTTTTTGCCAGCGCTTCGGGTTTATAGGGGATCTCGCCGCCTTCAACAATGCCTTGGCCGCCGGGCCATGCGCCGTACGCACCCATAATGTCGGCGTGCGGCCCGGCTTGGGCATCGTGATCCTGCACGTCTATGTCGGCGGTTACCAACGCCTGCCAGATGCCGTTCACATCGGGTTTGCCGTCGGGCGTATGTGGAGGTTGATAGGCGGGAAATTCGCCGGGCGTCGGAATCCTGGATCGGGCGGGCGCACTCTGTTGCCCGCTCGCCGTCATGACGGCGAGCAGGATCAGCAAAACCGCTGTTCCGCTGCAACTGGGAACTGAGAGTCGCGTAAATTCCGTCCCGCACCCGGCCCATACGGCGCAAGTACGCTCTTAAAGGCTTCCGGTCTATGTGCTGCGCAAAACGCTACATTCCCTGAACATTTGCTGTCAAGCTCTTCGCCAAGCGTTTGGCGCGTCACTTGCCGCCCCATTGTCCTCCCCATGCCGCCGCATACCTTGAATGCCGCCGCCTGCGCACACATCTCACGCTCATGCCGTCGTACTCGCAGGGGCGTCAAGCAAAATCCCTGCTCCGAGCCGCTGCACTTGCGTATCAACTAATCGTGCTGATTGTATGCGGCGATGTGCATGCCTTGGCGCTTGCGGGTTAATTCAATGCGCAGTACCGTCGACGCCGAAGCATTCCAACTGCGGCCTGGCAGTCCGTCAACAGGAGATTATGCGCCTACAGTCCTGTCTCAGAATCGCTTATGGCGTTACGCTACCCGCCGCTCGCAGGAAGCCTGCGCCCACACGAACGAGTCAACACAGTTGTCTGCCCATCGCCGCGGCGAATGGAACTTCTAAAGCGTGGCTAGCGGCGTATTTGCAAAACCACTTTCACCCGTGCCGGCCGACTCGGGCGACAGAGACATTCGCAATACCTTCACTCGCTGTCCCTCTCTGAGGCGCTGCAACAGGAGCTCGGCGCCATTCCCGAATCGAACGGCGTCCCGATACGTGTTCACCTCGGCGGTGAGTTGCGTGAAAACCACCTCTTCTGAGCCGCCAATTTTGATCGAACGCTGCAACTCCTCGGGAATATCCCTCAACAGCAACCGCGCCCCCGGCGCGATACACACGGCGGTCGCCTGTGTCGGCCCGGAACTATGAAACAATCCCTTTAACGTTGCCCACACGCCGGCCGCTTTGACCTCGGCCAGGTCATGATCGGAAATCAACCCGATCGACCCGGTTCGAAAACGATGCACCACAAGATCCTCACCCTCATTTGCCAGCCGATTCGGTACTCCCATTAATGAATAGTCACACATTCGGCTTCTCCTTTGACTCGCACGCTTACGAGAAATATCGCTCCGTGAGTAATTAGGGTCTATACAGATGTTTTCGTACTGGTGCTGAGTGCGACCCATTCGCGAGAGGAATGAGCGTCTCTAAAGGTTGCCAAGGCGAACGTGAGACAATTCCGTCTGCACCCGCGCCATTTAGGGGGCGCGCCTGTATGCGGATTTCCTGGTATTTCCAGCCGGAGAATTAATGCGGGTGGCGGTTAGTTCGAACGCAGCAGTGTGGCCAGAGCGGCGGTGAGCTCGGGACTCGTCCAATCCTGCGGCCCGACGATTTTTCGCGCGATGCGGCCGTCCCGGCTGATAAGGTAGGCTTCGGGAATCATCACCGTGCCGTAATTCGTGCCGATCTTCCGGTTGTCATCGCGGTAGGTGGGAAAGTTGACCTGGTGCTCCTGCAAAAATTTCTGGTAAGCGGCGGGGTCGTCGTCCCAGCTGATTCCAAGCACGGTTCCGCCTTCGCTTGAGATTCGCTGCTGCAACGCGTTCAACGACGCGGCCTCCTCGACGCAGGGAGGACACCACGAGGCCCAGAAATCCAGGACCACCACCTTGCCCCGCAGATCGGAGAGATGAAATTGCTTACCCTCATTCGAAATGGTGAAATCGGGCGCGCGGCGTCCCGCGACGCTCGGTTCGCCCTGGCGATAACTGGGCATGGCGAAGACGTAGAGGACAGCCAGAGCTCCGATCAGGGCCAGGCCGCCGAGGATTTTTCGTTTCATAATTAAGTTCCGCTTAACAACTGGCCGCGAACTTCACACAACTCGCGACCGACACCTCTGAGAGATCTCTCGCTCCGGTTCGCCACACCAAGACGCGTAAAGGCGGCGCGTGCCGGGGACCCGGCGCGCCGCTCGGATGACGATGCGGGTCGCATCGTCATTTTCTGTTTCATCGCTCGCGTATCCAGCACTTATAATAACTCGCCCGTTGAGCCTGCGCGACTCTCATCCCTCTACTTCACGCATGAACCCCAACGAATGCGTCTCGGCGATCGTGCCCGCGAGAAACGAAGAGCGTACCATTGCCCGCGTGGTGAGTTCTCTGGCCGAACAGCCCGAAGTCCGCGAAATCATCGTCATCAACGATCAATCGAGCGACGCCACGAGTGCAATTTTGAGTCGTCTCGCTCGGCAAGAGCCCAAACTGCGCGCGTTTGAAACTCCCGCCCTGCCTGCGGGTTGGGTAGGGAAAAACCACGCCGCCTGGTTAGGCGCGGAAAAGGCCAATTGCGAATGGCTGCTTTTTACCGATGCAGATGCGGTACACCTGCCCGCATCGACGGCTCGGGCCCTCGCGGAGGCGCATTCGACCGGTGCGGACCTGATTTCCTATTCGCCCAGCCAGGAGATGCACACCTGGTGGGAACGGTCCCTTATTCCTTGTATCTTTTGCCGCCTCTCGCAACTCTATTCCTATGGTGCCGTGAATGATCCCGCTTCGCCGGCGGCGGCAGCCAACGGGCAATATCTGCTGATTCGGCGGACGGTTTACGACCAGATCGGCGGCCACGCTGCCGTTAAAGACGAAGTCCTGGAGGACGTGGCCCTAGCGCGATTGGCGAAATCGGCCGGATATCGGTTGCATTTCGCTCCAGGCGAAGAGGTCTGCCGGGTCCGTATGTATGCCAATTTCCGGGACATGTGGGAAGGATGGTCAAAGAATCTGCTTCCTCTTATCACCTGGTCTGGCCAGCGAGTTACCCGCGAGTTGCTTTCGGTCATGCCTTGGATTCCGCTGGTTTGCCTCGCCGTCGTGCCGTTTCTCCACGCCCCCTGGGACGCCGCATTCGTCGTCTTGGGGCTTGCGCTGCTCGCCGGACGTCACGCCAGTTACGCCGGCTTGCTTCGGAAGAATCGATTCCCGCTTTCCAGCGTCTTATACTATTTACCGGGGGTGGGCCTTTACTGCGCCGTCCTGCTGGCCTCGGATTGGGGTTATGCGCGAGGGAAAGTAGTGTGGAAGGGGCGAGAGTACACGGTAGCGGCGCCCGCACGCCGGTCATAAGCCATGGTCTACGTCACACGCAAAGTTGAGTTTTCCGCCGCCCATCGGTATCACAATCCCGCGTTTTCCGCTGAGGAGAACCGGCGGATCTTCGGCAAATGTAATAACCCCAATGGACACGGCCATAACTACGTCCTCGAGGTAACTGTCGGTGGCGAAACAGATCCTGCAACGGGCATGGTGCTCGATTTGAAGGAACTGAAGGAGATTCTCGAGCGCGAGATCATGGAGCGCATGGATCATCGGTTCCTCAATTATGAAGTTCCGGAATTGGCCAATCAGATTCCCACTTGCGAAAACATCGCCGCCCTGATCTGGAGACTGCTCGAGCCAAAAATTGCCAAGGGACGCCTCACCCGGGTGCGGCTCTGGGAGTCGTCCGATCTTTACGTGGATTGCTACGGGAACGGCGCCCGATGAAAACAGAGATGAAAGTAGAATTGACGCGGCGGTACGCGCTGGCGGCTTCACACCGTTTGCACAGTCCGCAATTGAGCGATGCCGAGAATGACAGAGTTTACGGCAAGTGTAACAACCCGTACGGACATGGCCACAACTATGTTGTGGAGGTCACGGTCACCGGTCCGGTCAACCCGGCTACCGGAATGATCGCCAACCTGAGCGATCTTGATGCGTACGTATCGGGGCAGGTTATCGAGCCGTTTGACCACACCTACTTGAATAAAGACGTGGACGCTTTTCGCCACCGGGTGCCGACCACCGAGAATTTCTGCATCGAGATTTTCGAGCGCCTGAAGCATTTCCCCGGCGCGCAACTCGTTCGTATTCGCCTCGAGGAGACTGGCCGAAACAGCTTCGAATACGCTGGCCGGCGGAATGGGGATAAAGATGAGTGATTCAACGAAAAAGACAGAGGAACTCAAACTTGCCGAAGAACTCGAGCATGGCAATGAAACCATCGCCGATCTGGTGCGTGTGATGCTTTCGCAAATCGGCGAAGACCCCAGCCGCGAAGGGTTGCGACGAACGCCCGAGCGTTTCGAACGCGCCTTGCGTTACCTCACCAGCGGCTACCATCAGGACCCCGAAAAAATTCTGAACGGCGCCATGTTCTCGGTTTGCTACGACCAGATGGTGGTCGTCAAAGACATCGACCTTTTCAGCCTGTGTGAACATCACATCCTGCCGTTCTTCGGAAAATGTCACGTCGCCTACCTGCCGGACAAGCGCGTCGTCGGGCTTTCAAAAATCCCTCGGCTGGTGAATATGTTCTCGCGGCGGCTGCAGATCCAGGAGCGGCTCACCAATCAGATCGCGCAAGCGATTCAGAAGGGCATTCAGCCGCTTGGCGTCGGCGTGGTGATCGAGGCAAAACATTTGTGCATGGTCATGCGCGGTGTGGAAAAACACCGTACCGAGACCATCACCAGTGCCATGCTTGGCGCCTTCCGCGATAACCAGCAGACGCGCGAGGAATTCCTGTCGCTGATCGGCCGCCGTTCGCTTTAGCACTGCCAGCACGTGTCCATCGTGGTTGTGGAAAACTTCCTGCGGAAAACCAGCCGCCGGTTCGGCATTCGTCGTGAGCCTACGGGTTTTCCGTCATTCCTCACCTCCAAATATCCTAAATTCCCCTTAGGCTTGCAGCCGCGCGTGTGATACCCTAACTGGGTCGAAGAGAAGAAAAAGAGAGTGTAGGGAACGACGGAGAAAGACTTGAGAGAAGCAAAGTCAGTGTTGATCGAGCAATATCGCAGCCATCCCAAAGACACGGGGTCTCCAGAAGTACAAATCGCCTTGCTCAGCGAGCGAATCAACTACCTGACATCGCACCTCAAGTCGCACGCGAAAGATCATGCCTCACGCCGCGGATTGATCATGATGGTGAATCGGCGCAGGCGCCTGTTGGATTATCTGAATCGTCGTGATCCCGACCGGTACCGCGAGATCGTCGAACGATTGAGTCTGCGAAAGTAGTTCCGACTGCTTCCTCAGACATTTTGGCATCCCGCGAAGGCCTTCGAGGCTCGGCAGTTTCGATCGTTGGTGACGTTCAGATTTCGCCGCGTTTTGTGCTCCTCGCAAGCTCTTCCATTTCTCTCCGGCAAGTTGAATCTAGTTACCCATTGCATGGGCGGCCGCATTTCAATGCGGCGAAAGGAATTGAAGTTATGTCGCAATCTGCTCCACATCAAGTACAAGTCGAAGTTGGCGGGCGTCCGCTGACCCTCGAAACCGGAAAACTCGCCAAGCAGGCCAATGGCGCCGTGCTCGTTAAATATGGAGATACGCAACTGTTGGTCACGGCGTGCATGGATCCGCATCCCAGCGACCGCGATTTTCTGCCCCTTACCGTCGATTACCGCGAATATACCTACTCCGCGGGCAAAATCCCGGGAGGATTTTTCAAGCGCGAAGGACGTCCCTCCGAACGCGAGATTCTGATTTCGCGCTTGATCGACCGTCCGATGCGGCCCCTGTTTCCCGAGGCCTGGCGCAATGAGACGCAAATCGTCGGACTGGTTTTGTCCGCCGATAGCGAAAATGATCCCGACGTCATCGCCGTCACCGGCGCCTCGGCTGCGGCTTTCATTTCCGACCTGCCGTTTACCAAACCGATCGCGGCGGTCCGCGTCGGCTTGCTCGAGGGCCAACTAGTTGCCAATCCCACCGTCGCCGAGCAGAAGAAAAGCCTGCTCAACATTGTCGTCGCCGGTTCCGAAGACGCTATCGTCATGATCGAAGCGGGGGCGCTCGAGGTTTCCGAAGATACGATCGCCGACGCGCTCAGTTTCGGTCACGATCAGATACGCCGGATTATTGCGGCTATCCGCGAACTGCACGACCAGGTTCGCCCCAATAAAGTCGTCGTCCCGCCCCTGGCCTTCAATGAAGACCTGACGAAAAACATCGAGAAGCGTTTCGGCGAGCGCCTGCACGACGCGCTCAACACCGAGAAGTATCACAAGAAAGAAAGCTACAAAATGGTGGATGAGTTGAAGGAAGAGGTCCTCGCCACCATTCCGGAAGAGGATGAAGAGCTACAGGTCGAGGCCGAGCGCGCGTTTGAACGCCTTCGCGAAAAATATTTCCGCGACGACGTGCTGCTGCGCCATCGCCGCCCCGACGGACGCGCCTTCGATCAGATCCGCCCGATCTCCTGTGAAGTCGGGTTGCTGCCGCGCGTCCACGGCTCAGCGCTTTTCACCCGCGGCGAAACCCAGGCGCTCGCAACCCTGACGCTGGGCACCAAGGAAGACATGCAGCGACTCGATCTGCTCTTCGAAGATGAGGCCTTCAAGCGCTTCATGCTGCATTACAACTTCCCGCCGTTTTCGGTCGGCGAAGTGAAAATACTGCGCGGGCCGGGGCGTCGCGAAATCGGTCACGGAGCGCTCGCCGAGCGCGCGCTGATGAATCTGCTTCCTGCGGAAGCCGATTTTCCGTACGCCATGCGGCTCGTCTCTGACATTCTCGAATCGAATGGCTCCTCTTCCATGGCTACCGTCTGCGGCGGTTCCCTCGCCTTGATGGATGCCGGCGTTCCGTTGCGCGCGGCTTGCGCGGGCATCGCCATGGGTCTGGTCATCGAAGGAGAAAAAACGGCGGTCTTGACCGATATTGCCGGAGCTGAAGACCACTACGGCGATATGGACTTCAAGGTCGCCGGAACTCGGACCGGCATTACCGCCCTGCAAATGGATATCAAAGTCGGCGGCGTAAGCGTCGGCGTTATGCGTCAGGCGCTCGAGCAGGCCCGCAAGGCCCGGCTCGAGATTCTGGATATCATGGACCGCACCCTCACCGAGCACCGCTCGACGATGTCGCAATATGCTCCTCGCTTATTCCAGTTGACTATACCCACCGACAAAATCCGCGACCTCATCGGCCCTGGAGGCAAGAAGATTCGCTCCATCATCGAGGCCACCGGCGTGAAGATTGACGTCATGGACGATGGCAAGGTGCACGTCTTCGCTTCCGATGGCGGCTCCGCGGAAAATGCGCTGCGCATGATCCGCGAAGTCACCGCCACCGCCGAAGTCGGCAAGACTTATCTCGGCAAGGTCGTGCGGCTCGCCGATTTCGGCGCATTCGTGGAACTTTTCCCCGGCACCGACGGCCTGCTGCACATCAGTGAAATCGCCGAACAGCGCATCCGCGACGTTCGCGATGAGTTGAAGCTTGGCGACCAGGTGTTGGTGAAGGTGCTTGCCATTGAAGGCAACAAAATCCGCCTCTCGCGCAAGGCCATCTTGCGCGAGCAGCGCGAAAAGCAGCGCCGCGAAGCCGGCGCTTAAGGTTTGGACGCAGCGCCGCGGCCTTTAGCGCGGCATTCCGCGTGCGTTCCTTCAACAAAAAGGGAGGCAGTTTCCGCCTCCCTTTTTCCTCTCTGTGTGCTCCGCGCCTCTGTGTGCTGACTCCGCTTGCGGTCTGTCCCCGATTCAGCCTCGGGCGGGGGCCCATCCGCTGTGGCGCGTTTAGCCAGGCGAGCCGACGCGTTCGATGCGCGCGCCCAGCCGAACTAATTTCTCCTCGATGCGTTCATAGCCGCGGTCAATGTGGTAGACGCGGTCGATGTAGCTCTCTCCCTCTGCAACCAGCGCCGCCAGCACTAGTGACGCGCTGGCGCGTAAATCCGAAGCAATCACCGTGCTGCCCTGGAGCTTGGTCGGTCCGCGAACAATGGCTTTGCGCCCATCAATCGAGATGTTCGCCCCCATCCGCATCATTTCGCTGGCATGCATGAAGCGATTTTCGAAGATCGTTTCCGTGATCACCGAAGCGCCGTCGGCTTGCGTCGCCAGCGCCATGAACTGCGCCTGCATGTCAGTCGGGAAACCCGGATATTCCTCGGTGCGCACGTCGGCAGCCATTAGTTTGCCAGCGCCGCAAACACGCAGCGTGTGCTCGTTTGGCTGCTGAATCTCGATCCCGGTATCGCGCAGTTTGGCGATCACTGATGTCAGGTGGTGCGGCGCGCATTCACGAAGTTCGACCGCGCCTCGCGTAATCGCCCCCGCCACCAGAAATGTGCCGGCCTCAATACGGTCCGCGATGATGCGGTGATTGGCGCCGCCCAATTGTGGGACGCCTTGCACCCGTAATGACGATGTGCCCGCGCCTTCGATTCGCGCCCCCATCTTGCACAGCAACTCGGCCAGATCGGTGACTTCCGGTTCCATCGCCGCGTTTTCGATCAGCGTTTCGCCTTCCGCGAGCGCTGCCGCCATGAGGATATTTTCCGTGCCGGTAACGGTGATTTTCTCGAAGACCACTTCGCCGCCGCGCAACCGCCCCCCGTTTGCAGCCCGCGCGGATACATAGCCGTGCTCGGTGGAGATCTCCGCGCCCATCTGCTCGAGCGCCTTCAAATGCAAATCGACGGGACGCGCCCCGATGGCGCAGCCCCCCGGCAGCGAGACGCGGCCGTGACCCAGGCGCCCCACCAGCGGCCCCAGCGTAAGAATGGACGCGCGCATCGTGCGTACAAGTTCGTAAGGCGCTTCGGCGTCGGAAATCTCTTTTGCCTGAATGGTGAGATCGGTCGGTGGCAGATCGGGAGTTTCTACCAGCACATTCATATGCGCCAGCAGGCGGCCCATGGTGATGATGTCGCGCACGCGCGGAATATTTTGCAGGTGCACCCGTTCGGTGCTCAGCAGCGCCGCCGCCATGCAAGGAAGCGCCGCATTTTTCGCGCCGCTGATGCGAACCGTGCCTTGCAGGCGATTCCCGCCTTCTATGCGAAAGCGATCCATTACCTCTTCTTCCGCGAATCCGCGTCGTCTGAACTGATGTCTTTGTTCTCGCCCGAGGCTCGGTCTGAATCAGCCGCGCCCAGCGCTTTCGAGAAATGGCCGCGGCTTTGATTGATCCATCGGCGCGCTTCGCCGGCCGATTTGCCCGTTTTCAGCATCACCAGCGCGACCCGCAGATTGCCGGCCTGGGCAAGCGCGCGTTTTGCCTCAGTCGCACTCGCACCCGTCGCCTCTTCGAGGATGCGCAGCCCCCGGCCGCGCAGCTTCTCGTTGCTCATCGCCAGATCAACCATCCAGTTATTGTAAACGCGCCCCAGCCGGATCATTGCCGCTGTGCTGAGCATATTCAGTATCAGCTTTTGCGCTGTACCCGCCTTCATCCGTGTTGAACCGGCGATTACCTCCGCTCCCGTTTGCGGCGCAATCACAATATCGGCGAAACGTCGCGCCGCCGCATTGCGATTCGAAGTCAGGAGTATGCTTTTTGCACCGCGTTTGCGCGCCAGTCGCATCGCGCCCGCCACGTATGGCGTGCCGCCGCTGGCGCTGACGCCAACGACTACGTCGCCCGCGCCGATCTCTTTGGCCGCAACATCGTTTGCGCCCTTTGATTCCGAATCCTCCACCCCTTCGGCGGCGCGCGTCAGCGCACGCATCCCTCCTGCGATCACCGCCTGGAACATCTCGGGGCTGACGCCAAACGTCGGCGGGCATTCCGCTGCGTCGAGTGCAGCCAGCCGCCCGCTCGTTCCCGCGCCGACGTAGATTACCCGGCCCCCGTTTCCTATCGATCTCACGATCAGGTCCACGGCGCGCCCTATCGATCCGAGTTCTCGTTGCACGGCGTCCGGCACGAGTTGGTCTTCGCGATTGATGACCTGTAGAAGTTCGCGCGTACTCATTTGATCGAGCCGGCGCGATCGGGGATTGCGGCGTTCAGTGGCGGAGAGTCGCCGGTGCAGCTTCATGATAGAAACCGCCGAATTCGAGCGACTTCGCTCAGGCGCAAAGCATGAGCATAGAGATACAGCCGCGCGCGCCCTGAGTTCGCTTCACATGCGCTCATGACTTGTTGTCGGCATTCACCAGGTCCAGGCATTCCACAATGCAATTGTGCACCGCCGGCTGAACCCGCCGAATCGGATCGTCCTCGGGATTGGCATGCGTGCGGCTCGCATTGGTCAACAGTACGACGAAAAGCTCCTTTTCCGGGTCGACCCATATTGATGTTCCCGTGAAGCCCGTATGGCCGAAGCTTTGCTTCGAAAAGTAGCGCCCGCTCGACGAGGGCGTCGTTGGCACGTTCCAGCCGAGCGTGCGCGTGTGGGCGGCCAGCGCATGCGCCGCTGTGAATTCCGAAATTGTCCCGCGGCGAAGAATGCGGCGATGCGCGTAGATGCCGCCGCTAAGCAGCATCTGGCAGAAGATCGCCAGATCGGGCGCGGTTGAGAACATCCCCGCGTGGCCGGCAACGCCCCCCATTGCCGCGGCGTTCGCATCGTGAACTTCGCCGCGCAGAATTTGTGTGCGCGAACCCGAGACTCTTTCCGTGGGCGCAATGCGTCGGCGCAACGGCTTCGGCGGAAGGAAGGTTGTGTCGGTCATCCCCAGCGGACCAAAAATACGCTCCTGCGCCAGTTCATTGAGGGCTCGGCCCGTGAGTCGCTCGATGATCGCCGCCAGTACAATGAATCCAATATCCGAATAGACCGATTTGGCGCCCGGCTCGCAGGTGAGCGGCTCGGCCAGAGCTTGCGCAAGAATTTTGTCGCGTCTTTTTGCTTTCGCAAAATAATCTTTGTGCGCCGGCAATCCGGAAGTGTGCGTCAGCAGATGCGCGATGGTGACGCGTTCGCGTCGACTGTGATCATCACCGCAGGACCAATCCGGCAGGTAACGACTAACCGGCGCACTCAATTCGAGTGCGCCGTTTTCGGCGAGCATGGCCGCGAGAGTCGTGGTTACGGCCGGCTTCGTCAGCGAAGCCGTATCGTAAATCGTGGCCTCCGCGACCTTAGCGGAATTGGCAGCGTAGGTGTGCCGACCGAAAGCGTGAACAAACAGCTCGCCTCTGTACCCCACGGCGAGGACGCCGCCGGGGTAGCCGCGATTCGAGATTCCTTTCTCTAGGACGGCAGCGGCGGGCGCGAGCTTGGCGCGCATTTGCTGGCCGGCGCGAGATAGAACCATCGGATTTGCTGGAACATCCAGCCCTGAGCCGACACATACGGTGCCAGGCACGCTGACGGGGATGCGGCCCGAAATTGAGACTTGGCCGAAGATCGCGCGAGCAGTTGCGCGCTGCGCGATTTCGGCATTGCTGAAAACTCCCACCCAGGTCTTCGCTTCGGGAAAATGCCTGATCACGTAAGGGCTGCCGAAACAAACCACGATCACGGATTTATGGCTTACCAGCGCGTGGTGTACCGCCGCGGCTTGTTCTTCAGGCAAAGCCACGCTCCCCTTGCGATCGGCTACGCGCACGAATAACGCGATGACGACCATGTCACTGGAGTTCAGTGTGGCCGCATCGAATCCGCCTATAAGCGAAAAACGCGTGTCGAAGCGCATGGATTCAAACCCGTCGATATGCTGCTGGAGTTCGTTCTCGAGGACTCGGCCCGGATAGGGATCGGGATCACCCGCGATGCTCACGAGCAGCAATTTCATCGGCCGCGTCGAGTCGAGAGGCAAGGCGCGGTTTTTGTCTCGCAGCAGCGTGACGCCGCGACTGGCGATCTCATCCGCTGCGCTGGCGAACTCAGTGCGCGCAATGGCGGCGGGCAGGGAGTCAAGCTCTACAAGCCGCTTGCGGTGCAACCCGAGTCGCGCTTTTGCGCGAAGAACGTGAGTAACAGCCGCGTCAATCCTCTGCTGTGGCAAGCGGCCTGATTGTGCTGCATCCCTAAGTGCCGCGAACGCCGCATCCGGCACAGGCGGAAGCAAAATGACATCCGCCCCGGCAAGGATCGCCTGCACGGCGGCATCGCCTGGCGAAAATCGCCGCGCCACGCCTCCCATATCCATCGCGTCCGTGACCACAAGTCCGTCAAAGCCGAGTTCATCGCGTAAGACACCCGAAATAATATGGTGCGAGAGCGTCGCTGGTTTGCTGCGATCAGGTTCGAGCGCCGGCACGGCCAAATGCCCCATCATTACCGTGCTTGCACCCGCGGCAATCGCGGCGCGAAACGGAGCCAGCTCAATCGCATCGAGGTGAGCGCGATCGCCAGTGACGGTCGGCAGATCGAGATGGGAATCGATCTGAGTGTCGCCGTGACCGGGAAAATGCTTCGCCGTGGCCAGCGCGCCATTCTCTTCCACGCCGCGCACATAAGCCTCGACAAAAGCCGTCACGCGCTTTGGGTCTTCGCCAAAGGAGCGTACGTTAATGATGGGATTTTCCGGATTGCTGTTAACGTCCGCGACCGGAGCAAATATCCAGTGCACACCTACAGCGCGGGCTTCCTCGGCTGTAATGCGCCCCACGGTATAGGCGTCCTCCGGCCTGCCGGTGGCGGCCACGGCCATCGCGTGCGGAAACGACGTGCCGCCGTCGAGCCGCATCGCCGTGCCTCGTTCGAAATCAGCGGCAAAGAGCAGCGGAATCCGCGAGGCCCTTTGCAGAGTGTTGGTGATCGCCGCGGTCGCGTACGGCTTTCCGCGCTCGATTCCGGACGGACCCATTCGCGTCGCCAGCATGAAGCCACCAACATGATTTCGCTCGATGGCCTGCTGCAAGGCGTGAAATTCGGGGCTGTCCGACGACGCGAATTCACCGTGGAAAGGCAGCATGAGTAACTGCCCCAGCTTTTCCTCCAGACTCATCTTCGCCAGAGTGCGCTTTACCCACGCCTCCACCTCAGGCGAAAGGTGGCGACTCTTCCCGGCTCTCAGACGTGGTCGGCTTTTTTGGCGAGAACTCGGCATCAGGACCGGAGCGAGAAAAAAGCGCGTGTTTCGCTCAAAAAGTATACGGTCGTGGCAGAATTCGGTCCAACAAATGCCGCGCGCAGTCGGCTTAAGTAATAATCCCAGGCTTAGTGCACCAACGGCATCCGTATCACAGCCCCTCTCGACAAGCGGTCTTGCTGGAAAAACCGCGCTGCGGTTCTTTCGCTGATTGCACCACACATGAACCCCGGGCTAAACTCGCGTCATGCGCATCGTCTCTCTTCTGCCGGCCGCGACAGAAATCCTCTACGCGGTCGGCGCCGGCGATTCTGTTGTCGGCGTCACCCATGAATGTGATTTCCCGGCCGAAGCAGCCAAAAAACCCCACCTGATTCGCTCGCGCGTGGATGCGTCCGCGATTGCGGCAGAGATCGAGCGGCAGGTGAGAGAACTGATCGGCCTGCAGGAGAGCATTTATTCCCTCGATACGCAAATGCTCCTGCAACTCGATCCGGATCTGATCGTCACTCAGGATCTTTGCGACGTGTGCGCGATTTCCGCGCATGATCTCAACGTGGCGCTTACCCATTTCCCGCCGAATCGCCGGCCGCGCGTCGTCAGTTTTACACCCCGAAACCTTGGCGAAGTGTGGAATGGCATCCGCGAGATTGGCGAAGCCGCCGGACGCGCAACCGAAGCTCACGCCTTGGCCGACTGGCTCGCTCTGGAGGTCGATTCAGTGCGCCAGGCCGTCGCTGATGTGTCGCCGCGCCCGCGAGTGCTGTGCCTCGAGTGGTTCGATCCTCCTTATATGGGTGGGCACTGGATTCCGGAGATGGTGCGTCTGGCGGGCGGTATCGATGTTTTCGGGCGCGAGCAAGAGCCGTCAACTCCGATTCGCTGGGAAGATATCATCGCGTCACAGCCCGAGGTGGTCGTCCTTATGTCCTGCGGCTACAACCTCGATCGCAATTTCGCTGTCTGGCGCTCGACCCAACTCCCCGCTGGATGGGATGAGATTCCCGCCGTCAAACATGACCGCGTTTATGCCGTCGATTCGAACTCGTACTTCTCCCGTCCCGGGCCGCGCCTGAGCGAAGGCGTGGCCATACTCGCCGGGATCCTTCATCCCACCCGTGTGCGCCCGGATTTAGTTCGCCACGCGGAATCGGTGCGGCGAGTCTCCGCCGACAGCCGTCCTTTACAGGCTAAGCCCGCCAGCTAGCCCCACCTCCCGGCGTACAGGCTGCCATCAAGAGGCCGCTGCGAGCGAAAGCCCGCCGTTTTCGCGGCTGAAAAAGGCGGCGGCCGAGGGATCTGCTTTTTGACCATCCCATCAGGATGGTCGTCGAGTGAAATTTTTAGCTCGGGTCGGGCCGATCTGCAGGCCGGACCCGAGGCTTTTTATTTTTCGGTGCAGCCCGTGTCGGCTCCAGTTGTTGTAGCTCAGGTCGCGCGCCGCCTGCCGCGTCAGCGCCCGTATTGGAAAAGGGGCGCGAGACCTGAGGAAGTTGCCTCTCCATCGCGGGTGCTTACGAGGCATACCTGGCACCGCCGTGTTTGGCTGTGCTCCTAGACACAACACGCACTCATCACTCTGGTCGCAACGACGCAATTGACCGAACTGCCGATCTGCCTAAGAATACTCGCCCTATGACCAATCCTCTTTCGCACAAACGTTTAGCTGTCTTAGGCGCGGGGAAAATGGGTGGAATTCTGCTGCGCGCTTTTCTCGATCAGAAGCTGGTCACGCCGGCACACGTGTCGGCAACGGTCCGCCACGCCGATCGCGCCGAAAAGCTTGGCAAGGAACTGGGCGTGCGCATCGGCACAGACAACCGCGCCGCCGTTCAGGGCGCTGACGTAGTGCTCATGGCCGTGAAGCCGGCGCAAGTCGTCGAAGTGTTGGAAGAAATCCGCGACGCGCTGAAACAGGGAAGTGTGCTCGTTTCCGTCGCCGCCTCAGTCCCCACAAAATTTATCGAGCAGCACCTCGGTCGCGAAGTCGCCGTCGTCCGCGCCATGCCGAATACGCCCTGCGCCATCCGGTTCGGGATGACCGGCATCGCCAAAGGCAGCCACGCGACCGCCGCTCACGTCGAGATGGCACGGGCGATGTTCGAAGCTGTGGGCCGCGTCGTGGTCCTGGACGAAAAGCACATGGATGCCGTCACGGGTCTTTCCGCCAGCGGCGCCGCCTTTGTCTACATTTTGCTGGAATCGTTAGCCGAGGGCGGAGTAAAAGTCGGTCTGCCCCGCGATGTGGCCACCTTGCTCGCCGCGCAAACCATGCAGGGCGCCGCCCGCACCGTGCTCGAGACCGGCGATCATCCCGCTCTGCTGAAAGATGGCGTGACCACTCCCGCCGGATGCACCATCGACGGCATCATGGAACTCGAAGACGGCAAGGTCCGCGTCACCCTGATCAAAGCCGTCGTCAAAGCCACAGAACGCGCTAAAGAACTGATGTTCGACGCCGTCTAGGCAATCTCCCACGAAGTTAGGGGTGGGCCGCTGTCATCCCGAAACCAGCCCCGATTTTGGGGGATGTCGGTGAGGGATCTGCTTTTGATCCGATTTGTAGCTCGGGTCGCGCGTGTTCTGGAGCGCGAGACCCGAGGTTTCTCTTCGTCGGCTCGCGCCTCAAAATTCGCCTGCGGGTCTTCACGCAGGTGAATGACGAGGGATCTGCAGTTGTTTTGCCTGCTTCGCGTACCCCAACCCTTATTGTTGGGGCTGGATGCCTGCGCTTTTCGATTTCTTATTACGCCAGCGCCGTCTTATATAGCGCCACCAGCTTGCCCCACGCCTTTTCGGCGTCCGCCATGTTGTAGATCGGCCCCTGCTGATCGTGCGGCATATCCGCCACGCACCAACCGTGCTTCGACGAATACACTTCGATCTCCGCCGGCACGTGCGCGGCTGCGAACGATTCCCGCAGCTTGTCTTTCGCGTCCGGCTGGCGCATGTCGTCATTCGAAGCGATCCCGAAATACATCCGTCCTTTGATCTTCGAGGCGAGCAGGTGCGGACTGTCGGGCTTATCCGTCACCAGGCCGCCCCCGTGGAAGGACCCGCCCGCCCCCACGCGGTTCGGAGCCGTCGCGCATGTCTTCACCACCAGCGGCCCTCCCATGCAGTAGCCCTGCGTCCCCATCTTTTTCGATTTGTTGACTTCCTTCTGCTTGTCGAGCCACGCCACGAATGCCGTGGCATCTTTTTCGACGTTGCCCGGCGCGTTGATTGATCCCATCAGCGGCTGAATCTTTCCCATGCCCGTCTGGAAATTAAAGGATTCAACCTCTTCCGCGCTAAAGAAAGGCGCCTTGCCCTTGCGGTAGAAAGGATTCGGCACCAGCACCGTGTAGCCCTCGGCGGCAATGCGCTTGCCGATGTCCCGCATCGATTGTCGCAAGCCGAATGCATCGGTCCAGATAATCACGCCCGGATGCGAGCCAGTGCTCGGGTGAATGAACGCCGCGTCGCACATTCCGTCGGGCGTCGTGATGGTGACGTCGGATTCAGTCACGGGCATGGCCGCGGCCGATGCCGTTCCGCTGGCGGCGGCGACTCCCGCCGCTACAGACATGGCGATGAAATTGCGCCGCGAAAGATCGCTGCTGGATTCGTTCGCTTTTTCCGAATCGTGCTTTTCATCTATCATCGCTCGCTCCTTCAGGTGAGGTGGTTGGGAATTATTTCACCGGGCTGTGGTCTGCACGCTATGCCAGCCCCTCGCCGCCTGTCAAGCCCATTGCAAACTCGAAGTTCAAACGCGCAATTTTCAGCGCCTCAAATTTGGTAGTGTCCTAATTGGGGTTCTCAACGTTTCTCAACGCTGAATTGCGCAATACAAGAGCGCACCAAAGCCCTACATGCCGCGCAGAAAACACAGCAACAGGCAAGAATATACTTATCATGCAATTGCTTTGACGATGTCTCTGCACTTCGTGATGTTTTTGAATACATTGCCGACGTAGGACGGCGGAGAATATTTCGATATTTCCTCGGTAATCTTGTCGAGGAATGTAGATGTAAGTTCAGGAATCTTCTTCATCTCGGCCTCAACATTCTTCGTCTCGTCGAAGAGTGCAGGCGATAATGTTTGAAACACCAGATGCAGAAGCACGCGATTGCCGTGTACCGCACACAATTTTTCCTTGCCCTCACGTTTTCTCTGTTCGTCTTTGAGAACAGCATCTACGCTTCTGAGAACCTCAACAGCTCGCCATAGCTTGACCGCTGTCACGGAAGAATTGAACAGGATGGTATATGGTGCCTTGCTAATGTCTTCATAAAATCTACCGACCGCTTGCTTGGCATTAACAGCGTGGGTGGCATCGGCTTGGGCGCACGCCAGAGCGATTGTTGCCTCATCAAGCGTGCATCCCTTGTCTTGCGCTGGCGGTTGATCGCCTGTGCGAAAGACATATTCTTTACCCAATGACAACAACATCTCACTTCTGAGCCTTGTCTGCTCTGGGTCTAATGCAGCAAAATCCCGCTTTTCAATACGGTTTTGTGTGTTCGCTGCCTTGGTTACATCGAATGCAAAATTCGGGGGACAATTTTCTAGGGAGATCAATCTCACCATCACACGTGCAGTAGGCGCGGATGAGGTTCCAAGTACACTAAGAATGCTCCCGACAGTCTGCGCTCCGTTGATGACGCTTGCGCCCTTGCAATCGAATACGCCGCTTGTTTTCGACTTGCCGCCCAGCGGTTTTTTGTCTATCGATGCGCAGAGCAGCGTGATGCCATTGTTGAAGTAAAGGAATTTCTCGGGGGCATCCTTGATAGTCGCGACGATTGAGTCGTTGACTTCGGTACTGCCCTTGAAGCTGCGGATGTTCTTGTGATACAGCCGATCTCCATACTTTGCCCATGATGCAAAATCAGATATGTCCACTTGGCCGTAGTACGCCAAATATGGTTCAGTCACCTTACCGAATTCGTTGAGCATGACAGCCAAATCGACGGACTCGCCCATCGCGCCTTCTTCGACAATATCGTGTAATTTTTTTTGATTCAGTACTTGAAGAGAAACCACGTCGGTAACGTCGTTCAGATCAGCCAAGAGTTGGTTCAGTGGGGTCGATACTTCAGTTGAAAGCGGCGGAATGCCTGTGTAGGCAACAATCAAGATAAATCTTGCTTGGGAATCTGCGAGAGCATCTTGAATGTCGCCGCTCTTGCTCTGTAACTTTGGCCCGAGCATTGTGACCTTGTTTTCGAGAAAATGATTAATCCCCTGAATAAATTTTAGAATGGAGCCAAGATCAGGGGAGCCGTTCCCGTCTTTGATCCACTTCGATTGCACTAGATATGCAACGTGCTCGCTGTGGTCAAAATAGAAAGCATCAATACCGTCATCTTGGTATTCATCAACCACAGCTTTCGCGGCTGTCAGGTCATCAGTCTTGCTCGTGGCGGAGACGGCAAAGGCTGCTAATGCGCGACTCAAGAACTGGTTGTCCTTCTGCTCGGCGTCCTTCGTGGTGACATCTGACATATCTATGAGGGATGCAAATCGTGTGCGGCAATTCGCCTCAATGTGTTGAACGTGAATGATGCTCATCGATTTCTCGCTTGGGGAGATACGGCGCTGGTCATCCTACACCACCGCTTGTGCTGCGAGAAACACAACGAAATTCACACAGAATCTAAATTAGGAAACCACCTCAAATTTGCCACAAATTTGCCCAACTTGGATGCCCGCGCCCGTTTGTGTTAGCATGTGCCGCTTAGGACGATGCCCAGACAATACGTCCCCATCCTTGTGTTCGCCGTGCTGGCGATGGCTTTTCCCGGCGTTACGCTGATCCTCTTCAAATTTATCCGCCCGGATTCGCGCGCGACCGGCGCAAAGCTGAAGCCCTACGAATGCGGAATCCCCGCCGAAGGCGATGCCCGCGGCCGTTACTCTGTGCGTTTTTTCATCGTCGCCATTCTCTTTGTGATTTTCGATGTGGAGACGGTTTTCCTTTTCCCCTGGGCGGTTCTTTTTTCAACGCATGAGGAAGGCTTCCGCCTGACGCCCATCTACGGTCTGGCGAGCATGTTTGTCTTCCTGGGCATCCTGATCGTCGGCTACGTGTGGCTGTATCGAAAGGGTGCTTTGGAGTGGGTGTAAACCACAGGCGAACCTCTGATCTCCCGGCAGGTTGTGGCGGCCGGGAATTTTGCGTAGTGACTCATTTTGCCTCCTCGCCTTCCCGCACGTGTCATTCCGAAGACGAGCCGCGTGATTTCCGCTCTTGAGGTCTCGGGCTATCGCGCTTCGGCGAGGATGAGGAATCTCGTGCGGGGCCCCGGCACACGTTTTACGTGCTGGGGTGCAATCTTGGCTGATCTCAGGCGGACGCCAAGGCAAAATGAATCACTACCAATTTTTTTTGTGCGGTTGCCTTGTGTGTTTGCGTGTGTTAGAACCTACGGTTCGCTTTGAAAGAATTTTGTGCGTGTACGCCAGAAGTTCTAATCGCGAGAATTTAGTTCAGGGTGTTGATTCGTTCGTCTCATGACCAACGATTCTGACGAAAAGCAGCCGCCTCGTCCCGGCGAGCCGGAAAAGCCATCGGGTACTCCTGCTGCGCCTTCGGGAACCGCTTCCGCTTCGGGCGGAACGCCGCCGGGCGAAGCGCCCGCTAAGCCAGCAGCCCCTGCCGCGCCATCGGCGCCAGCAAAGCCGCCCGCGGCTGCAGCTCCGCCGAAGCCCGCCGCACCGGCAGCGCCGGCCAAGCCTGCGACGCCGCCTCCTCCTAAGGAACCGCCGCTAAAGCCCGCGCCTCTCGACAACGATCTGGTGAAGCGCTACAAGGCGCGATTTGGCGACGCTATCCTGGAAGCGTGGCTTGACCGCAAGCAGGCCATTCTCGTAGCCGGCGCCGATCGCCTTCTGGATATTGCGCGGTACACCCGCGATGAAGAGCGCTTTGACTATCTGGTCGATTTGACCGCTGTCGATTGGCCCAAGCGCGACAAGCGCTTCGATCTCGTGCTGATCCTCTATTCGTTTCCCAGGAATGAACGCCTGCGCATCAAGGCCCCGATTGCCGAAAACGAGCCGGTTCCCAGCGTCGAAAGCATCTGGCCTACGGCCAATTGGCTGGAGCGCGAAGTCTACGACATGTTTGGCATCGTCTTCGAAGGACATTCGAATCTGAAACGCTTGCTGCTCCCCGAAGAGTGGCAGGGTTATCCGCTGCGCAAGGATTACGACATTTTGCAGCAGGATGAAGCCTGGGTACGCGAAAACCTGGGCATCGAGAGCGGCCAATAGCCATGGCGGACCGAAACGGCGGCTATAACTCCGGCGGAGTGAACGTCGAAACTACGGTTCTCGGCGCCGACGAAATCATCCTCAACATGGGGCCGCAGCACCCCTCGACGCACGGCGTGTTGCGCGTGAAGCTGCGCCTCGACGGCGAAAAGGTCGTCGGCTCGGAATGCGTGATCGGCTATCTGCATCGCGGCGTCGAAAAAATCGCCGAACATCGCAGCTACCAGCAGTTTGCGCCCTACGTGGACCGCATGGATTATGTGGCGGCGGTTTCCAATGGCCTGGGATACTGCGAAGCCGTTGAAAAATTGATGAACGTGGAAGCGCCGCCGCGCGCCCGCGTCATCCGCACAATCCTCACGGAACTCCAGCGAATCGCCAGCCATCTCTTCTGGCTCGGCACCCACGCTCTCGATATCGGCGCGCTCACCCCGCTTTTCTATTGCCTGCGCGAGCGCGAAGAGATCCTCAAGATTTTCGAAAAATATTGCGGCGCGCGCCTCACCACCCACGCTTTCCGCATCGGCGGCCTGCAATATGAGGCCTATGACGAACTGGAAAAAGACGTCGAGCGTTTCTGTCGTGATTTCGATAAGCGTGTGGACGAATACGAAGCGCTGCTCACCGAAAACCGCATCTGGGTCGGCCGCACCAAGGGCATCGGTATATTAAAAGCTGAAGATGCCATCGCCATGGGCGTCACCGGTCCGGTCCTGCGCGCCAGCGGCGTGCAGTGGGATATTCGCAAGGCCATGCCCTACGCTGCTTACGACCAGTACGAATTCACGATCCCCACAGGGAAAAACGGCGACACGTATGACCGTTACCTCGTCCGCCTGGAAGAGATGCGCCAATCGCGCAAGATCTGCCTGCAGGCCATCGAGAATATTCCCGCGGGGCCGATCCTCGGCAAAGTCGGCAAAGTCCTAAAGCCGCCGCCGGGCGAGGTCTATCACTCCATCGAGGCGCCCAAAGGTGAGCTCGGCTACTACATCGTGAGCGACGGCACGACGCAGCCCTACCGCGTTCGAATCCGCCCGCCTTCATTGATTAACCTCGAAGCCCTTGATCAGATGATTCGCGGCCACCTCGTGGCCGACGTGGTTGCGGTGATTGGTACGCTCGACATCGTTTTGGGAGAAGTGGACCGGTAGACGATGAACGCGATCATTCCGTACATCTGGCCCGTCGTCTTTGCGCTGGTCATTGTAGCCGTGCTGCCGCTGATAGCCGGTTACATCGTGCTGGTCGAGCGCAAAGTCATGGCCGATATGCAGGTGCGCCTCGGCCCCATGCGCGTCGGCCCTCATGGCCTTCTGCAGCCGATCGCCGATGCCGTCAAGCTTCTGCTGAAAGAAGACATCATTCCCGAAAGCGCGGACCGGCTGGTCTTTTGGGGCGCGCCGCTGATTTCCGTGACGGCAGCTATGCTGGCGCTCGCCGCTCTGCCGATCGGCCCGTTTTTCCAGATTGCGGACCTGAATATCGGCCTGCTCTACATCCTCGGCGTCAGCTCATTGGGAATTTTCGGCATCGTGCTGGGGGGCTGGGCTTCAAATAGCCACTATTCGCTCTTGGGTGCGCTGCGCAGCGCCGCCCAATTGGTGAGCTACGAAACTTCGGCCGGCATGGCCATCGTCGGCGCGTTGCTCCTCGCCGGAACTCTCTCCACGCGCGGCATCGTGCAGGCGCAGTCCGATATCGGAGTCTGGTTCATCTTCGCCGCGCCCATCGGATTTTTCATCTATCTGGTCGCGTCGATTGCCGAAACCAACCGCGCTCCCTTCGACATGCCCGAAGCCGAATCGGAACTCGTCGCCGGCTACATGACCGAATACAGCGGCTTCCGCTGGGCTCTCTATTTCCTGGCCGAATACACCAATATGGTCGTCGTCGCGTCCATCGCCGCCACGCTTTTCCTTGGCGGCTGGATGCGGCCCTTTGCAAACACCCGCCTCTTCAATTTCCTCGATTACTTTCCGCTGTTGCTCATGTTGTGGATCGCTGGCTACTGTTTCCGGCGAACGCCCAAGCAGCCGGTCCCGGTTCAGAAAATGTTCATGGCCGCTGTCGGTCTGCTGTGCCTGGTCTTGGCCGCCGTATTCACGATTCCAGTGATTGCGCCCGCCGGTTCGCTGCTTGCCGCTGCGAAACCGGGAATTCACGGCGCATTCTGGTTTCTCTTTAAAGTAGCCGCCTACATTTACGTTTTTATGTGGCTGCGGTTCACCTTTCCGCGGTACCGGTTCGATCAACTCATGCGGCTTGGCTGGCAGTTTCTTGTGCCGCTCTCCATCGTGAACGTTATGAGCATCGGCATTTCGCTGACGCTGCATCGTCAACTGAACTGGCCGAATCTGGTCGCGTTTCCGGTCGGGATCGCCATTACCCTCGCTGCCGGCGCCTATTTGCTCGCGACCGGCGAAAAGCACGAGCAAACCCGCGTAGGTGAAGACGAGAACGCCGAAGTGGACAGCAGGGAAGAGGAGACCCCCGTCAATGCTGTTTAACGAGGTCATGTTCTACGTCTTTGGGGTCATGGCGGTGGTTTCCGCCATCTTGGTCGTTACCCGCCGCAACGCTGTGCAGAGCGCGATCTTCCTCGTCACCGCCCTGCTGGCGACCGCGGGAATCTTCCTGAACCTCAACGCCGAGTTTCTTTTTATCGTCCAGGTCATCCTCTACGCGGGCGGGATCATGGTGCTCTTCGTTTTCGTGATCATGCTCGTAAACCTCGACGTGGCCCTGCATCAGGTGCAGTTCAATAGGCAATGGTTTGTGGCGCTGATCATCTCCGCGGTGCTTGCGGCGCAAGTTGTGGCTGCCATCGCGGTAAGCCGGCATACGCTTTACACCCTGGCGCCGGCCGCTCCCGAGACGCTCGAGCCCAACACCGAGCGTGTCGCCTTCTATTTGTTCCATACCTATATGCTGCCGTTTGAACTTGCCTCAATTCTTTTGCTGGTAGCCATGGTCGGCGCGGTGGTCATGGCCAAAAAGAGGGTCTGAACTATGGTTCCGATCGGACATTATGTTTTTCTCAGTGTGGCGCTGCTGGCCATAGGAATCGTAGGCGTCGTCACACGCCGCAACGTAATCATCATCCTGATGTCCATCGAACTGATCCTCAACGCCGTAAATATCAATCTCGTCGCGTTCTCGCGTCTGGTGGGTTCGGTCGAAGGGCAGATCTTTGCCATCTTCATCATCACTGATGCCGCCGCCGAAGCGGCCGTGGGCCTGGGAATCATCATCGCGTTTTTCCGCAATCGCGAAACGGTATTGGCGGACGAAATGGACATCCTCAAATGGTAAGCGCCAGGGCAACATTCCCTGGAGGATTTGCCTATGCCGGCTGAATTCTTCCTGCGATACATCTGGCTGATTCCGCTGTTTCCGCTGGCGGGCGCGGCTACCATGCTCTTCATCGGCCGCAAGCTTTCGAATTCCGCCGTCAGCGCCGTTGGTGTCGGCAGCGTGGGCCTGTCCGTCATTTTTGCCTTCGGCGCCATTTTGCAATTGATCGCCCGCGCTCCCGCCCAGCGTGTCGTGGAGATCGTGCTCTTCGACTGGGTTCCCGCAGGAGCCATGCACCTGACTTCCGGCCGCCTGATCAACTTCAGTGCGCAGTGGGGCATGCTGCTTGACCCGCTCTCCGCCATCATGATCGGCGTCGTCACCGGCGTCGGCTTTCTCATTCACGTTTATTCCACGGGCTACATGGCGCACGAGGGGGGCTACTATCGCTTCTTCGGTTACCTGAACCTCTTCATGTTCTCCATGCTGGTTCTGGTGCTGGGAAACAACCTCTTGCTGCTTTTCGTCGGTTGGGAAGGCGTGGGGCTTTGCAGCTATCTCCTGATCGGCTTCTACTTTCTTCGCAAATCAGCCTCCGACGCCGGAAAAAAGGCCTTCGTCGTTAATCGCATCGGCGACACGGGTTTCGTCCTCGGCTTATTCCTTTTGCTCAATACCATCGGCACTTTGCGATTCACCGAAGTGGGTCCCGCCATCGAAGCGGGCGGCTTCGCCGTCGGCAGCGGCGTGATGACCGCGATCGCGCTGCTCCTGTTTGTCGGCGCCACCGGCAAATCGGCCCAGATTCCGCTGTACGTCTGGCTCCCCGACGCCATGGAAGGCCCCACGCCGGTGAGCGCCCTGATCCACGCCGCCACCATGGTTACCGCCGGCGTGTACATGATCACGCGCATGAACGTTGTCTTCCAACTCGCACCCATTGCCCTCGGGGCCGTCGCCACCATCGGCGCGGTCACCGCCATCTATGCCGCCAGCATGGGCTTGGTGCAGAACGACATCAAGCGCGTCCTCGCTTACTCCACCGTCAGCCAGCTCGGCTACATGTTCCTCGCTCTCGGAGTGGGCGCATTCACGGCCGGGATCTTCCATCTGATGACCCACGCCTTTTTCAAAGCCCTGCTCTTCCTCGGTTCCGGCAGCGTCATCCACGCCATGGGCGGCGAGCAGGATATGCGCAAGATGGGCGCGCTGTGGGGAAAAATCCCCAAGACGGCTTGGACCTTCATGATCGCGACCATTGCGATCTCGGGCATTCCGCCGCTCGCCGGCTTCGTCAGCAAAGACGCGATTCTCGCCGCTTCCTTCAACGCCCGCCCGCTGCTTTGGGGAATCGGTTTCGTCACCGCCGGCATGACCGCGTTCTACATGTTCCGGTTGGTGTTCATGACCTTTTTCGGCAAGTCGCGCGTGGAGCATGATGTCGAACACCACATTCACGAATCGCCCGGTTCGATGACCGTGCCGCTGATGATTCTGGCGTTTTTCTCGATCGTTGGCGGTTGGATTGGCTGGCCCGAATCGCTCGGCGGCAGCGATCATTTCGCGCATTTCCTTGATCCTGTGATCGCCCGCCACGCGGAAGTGGTCGCGGCAGTGCCGGAGGCGGCCAGCCACGCCGGCGAATATGCACTGATGGGGATTTCGGTCCTCGTCGCCCTTATCGGTATTACGCTCGCGTGGTTCTTCTACCTGCGGCGCCCGTCCATACCCGGGACGCTGGCGGAGAAGTGGGGCGGGCTGTACCGCCTGATCTACAACAAGTATTACATCGACCAGATTTATGACGCCATGTTCGTCAACCGCGCCAAGGATCTGGGGACGACGCTTGGCGCGTTTGACCGCGGGGTCATCGATGGGCTCGGCGTAAACGGTGCGGGCTGGGTTACCCGCACGACCTCGAGCATTTCCATGGTGTGGGACAAGTGGGTCATCGACGGGCTGGTGAATCTCGCGGCCCGTATCGTCTGGATCTTCAGCTATCCCGTGCGCTGGGTTCAGAGCGGCCGCGTTTCGAATTACGCGCTCCTGATCGTTTTGGGCGTGCTGATTTTTCTCGGGTATTACCTGCGCCTCAATGGCGTGACGCTGCGCACCGTGTTGCACTAGTTGCGTTGCAGCACTAGGGAGAATGCAAGTGAATGAAACTCATATCCTGAGCTGGATTCTTTTCACGCCGCTGATCGGCTCAATCGTGCTGCTCGTTGTGCCGCGGCGATTCGATAATGCCCAGCGCGTGATCGGAAACGTGTTTGCCTTTCTGGGCTTGATCGTCTCTCTGCCGCTGCTCTGGAGGTTCCAGATCGGAGCGCCCGGCTATCAGTTCCGCGAAAATTATGATTGGATTCCTTCCATCGGCGCGCACTATTCCTTGGGAATCGACGGCATCAGCTTCCTGCTGATCATGCTGACCACGCTGCTGGGCGCGATCTCCATTCTTTCCTCATGGAGCGCGATCCAGACGCGCAAAAAGGAATATTACATTCTCTTCCTCCTGCTGCAGACCGGCATGCTGGGCGTCTTCATGTCTCTCGATTTCTTCCTGTTCTATCTCTTCTGGGAAGTCATGCTCGTTCCCATGTACTTCCTGATCGGCGTGTGGGGCAGCGATCGTAGACTTTACGCGGCAATCAAGTTCTTCCTCTACACACTGGCCGGTTCCGTGCTGATGCTGCTGGCCATTCTGGCGCTTTATTACCGCGCCCATGAAGTCGCCGGAGCGAACGCCGCTTATACCTTCGACATTCCCACGCTGCTCGGGGCTGTTCCTCAGTTTTCCACCAGCTTCCAGCGCATCCTTTTCTGGGGCTTCTTCTTTGCCTTTGCCATCAAGGTGCCGATGTTTCCTTTCCACACCTGGCTCCCTGACGCCCACACCGAAGCGCCCACGGCTGGCTCGGTCATCCTGGCCGGCGTTCTGCTGAAGATGGGCACCTACGGATTCATCCGCTTTTCGCTGCCGCTTCTCCCCGGCGATGCGGTCGCCCGCCAGCACATCATCGATATCCTGATGGTGCTCTCGATCATCGGCATCATCTACGGCGCGCTTGTCTGCATGATGCAAAAGGACATGAAAAAGCTCATCGCCTACAGTTCGGTGAGCCACCTGGGCTTTTGCACGCTGGGCATCTTTGCGCTGAATCCGCACGGGTTGTCGGGCAGCGTCATCCAGCAGATCAATCACGGAATCTCCACCGGCGCGCTCTTCTTGATCATCGGCGTGCTCTATGAACGCCGCCACACCCGGCAAATTTCTGAATTCGGCGGGCTTTCCACGCCCATGCCCAATTTTGCTGCAATCTACCTGATCGCCACGCTCAGTTCGCTGGGCCTGCCTTTACTCAATGGCTTCATCGGTGAATTCACCATCCTGAGCGGCGTCTTTCAGGTGAGCACGCGCTGGACGGCCTGGGCCGTCGTCGGCATCGTCCTCGGCGCGGCCTATCTGCTGTGGCTCTACCAGCGCGTCATGTTCGGACCTGTCACCAATCCTGTCAACGAACACCTGCCCGATTTGAATATGCGCGAGTTTGCCACCCTGGTGCCTCTGGTCCTGCTGGCCTTCTGGATCGGCATCTATCCCAAGCCGCTTTTCCAGGTTCTCGACATGCCCGTGCGCCAGATCGTGCAGCAGGTGAATCCCAACTACTACAACTCCGCCACAGCGCAGCGCTGGGGCGAAAAACCGCCTGCCGCGCCCCCGGTTCAAACGGTCGCCGTGAAGAGTAAAACCCGCGCTCTTTCAACGGCTCCAGTGATTGCCAAGCCTTTCGCTGCAGCCGCTGCAAACGCAAACGCCGCCGCCATCGTCCTCACCGCCGCGGAGAACCGATAACCGCATGGATACCGCCGCATTTCGCCACGACTTCTTCCTCATCCTGCCTGAGGTGGAGCTTGCCCTCTTCGGCCTGGCGATTCTGCTTTTCGACTTTATGCTCGGCGTGAAAGACAAAGCCGGCAATGCCGTGTTCGCCATGCTCGGTGTGATCTTCAGTGGCATCTCGCTTTACCGGCTGTACGCGCTGGGCCCCGATGCCGTTGGCGGCTTCAATAGCTCCATCGTCGTCGACCCGTTTTTCCTGTTTTTCGGAATGATCTTTCTGATCGCGACGGCGCTGGTCATTCTGCTTTCCGTTCGCTATCTCCAAATCGAAAACGAACATCACGGCGAATACTACGCGCTGCTCCTGTTTGCCACCGTCGGCATGATGTTCATGGCCTCCGGTTACGACCTGATCGTGCAGTTTCTCGGCCTCGAAACCATGGCCATCAGCTTTTACATCCTCACCGGCTTTTTGCGCCACCAGCGCCGCTCCAACGAGGCCGCCGTGAAATATCTGCTGCTCGGCGCCTTCAGTTCGGGCCTGCTGGCCTACGGCTTCTCGCTGCTGTATGGCATCAGCGCCATGGCCGAGATCAATGGCCCCCTGGGAGTGCCCTTGCAGGTCCCGCGCACAAATCTCGACGTCGTGCGCACCGCCCTCGAGTTGCGTGGTCCCGCCGACCTGCTCGTGTTGCTGGCTGTGGTCACCGTCGCTGCCGGCCTTTTCTTCAAGGTAGCCGCCGTGCCGTTCCATCAATGGGCGCCCGACGTATACGAAGGCGCGCCCACTACGGTGACCGCTTATGTCAGCGTCGCTTCCAAAACGGCGAGCTTTGCCTTGCTGCTGCGCCTTTTCCTCTATGCCTTCTGGCCGGTCCGCGTGAACTGGATCGGCATCATCGCCGCGGTGGCGCTCGCTTCGCTCACTCTGGGCAATCTCGCAGCCATTACCCAGACCAACGTCAAACGGCTTCTGGCCTATTCTTCTATCTCTCACGTCGGCTACATCCTGCTTGGTCTTGTCGCCGCCTTGAGCGGTCCGGAAGGGAATCAGACGGGCTTGAAGGGCATTGCCTTCTATCTGTTTGTATACGCCTTCATGACCATCGGCGCGTTTGCCATCGTCATCGTTCTGCGCCGGCAGGGTTTGATCGGCGATGAACTCGACGATTTGAATGGACTCTCGCAGCGCAGCCCCGCGGCAGCGGTTCTGCTGCTGATTTTCATGTTGTCGCTGGCGGGAATTCCGCCGCTCGCCGGATTTATCGGCAAGTATTACATCTTTCTCTCGCTGATTGAGACCCAGCACTACTATCTGGCGATTTTCGGCGCGCTCTATATCGTGCCCGCGCTTTACTACTACTTCCGCATTGTCGTGCACGCCTGGCTGCGCGAACCGGCTGGCGAGGCGCGCACACCAGTGACGCCCGGCCAATCGGTTGCCCTGGCCGTAATGTGTTTTGTGACGCTGGTCGCCGGCATCTATCCCGAGCCTTTTATCCGCCTCGCGACCTATTCGCTGACCTTGCCGTCCGTACTCTTTGCCCGATAACGATCGAAATTCGATGCCTTCCTCTGCGCCAGGGGGCGACCCGAATCGCTTTGTGCGTCAACTGGGCAACGTCATGGACCTGCCTTTTGTCCTGATCGGCAGCATTGTGATCGGCGGAGGCATTGGTTATCTGCTGGACAGTCACTTCCACACATTCCCCATCTTATCTCTGGTCTTTGGGCTGCTCGGGTTTGCGGGCGGAATGTACGAACTAATTCGGCGGCTGTCGTCGCGGCGTCCGGGCGGGAACCAAAATGGCCACTGAGTCATTTGGAACCGCGACGCTGCGCCGAATCGAATGGCTCACGCTGACGCTCGCCGCCCTCGGAACCGCCTGGGCGGCGCGGCGCTGGGGTTGGCGCGGCAGCGCGGGATTGGCAATGGGCGCCGCGCTTTCCTGGATCAATTTCCGCTGGCTGAAGGCTGGCGTCCAGGCCTTCGGCCGTGCGGCGACGGCTCAGGCCGGCGCGGAAACCGTGCGCGTCCCGGTGAGCGCCTACCTTAAGTTCTTTGGCCGCTTCGCTTTGCTGCTCGGAATCCTGTATGTTATTCTCACGCATTCCTGGGTTCCGGCGATGCCTGTGCTCGCCGGTATTTTTGCGGCGCCTGCCGCAACCGTTGTGGCCCTGCTATTCGAATTGGCCTCCGGCGGAGTACGGCAGACGTAATTGGCCATTATGGCCGGTCCGCCGGATGAGTCCCTAAGTGGAAAGGTAGATGGAAGAAAACATCCTCGGAATCACAAGGCTGGTCAATGCCGCGTTCGGCAAAATCGCACTGGCTCTTTTGAGCGCGCTGCATATTCAGCCCAGTAACCCGCAATACCCGATTCCCAACCACATCGCCATGGAATTTCTCGTCTTTGGCGTAGCCGTGGTGTTTTTTCTCTGGCTGAAGTCGCGCCTTTCGATCGAGAACCCGGGCGGCACGCAGCAGGTGATGGAAGCGCTGCTGCGCAACAACATGTCCCTCGGCGTCGCCGACCTGCTCGAAAATAACGTCGGCCACAACTCGCTGAAGTATCTGCCCATGATCGGCAGCATCGGGCTTTTTGTGCTGTTCGCAAACCTCATCAGCGTCGTGCCCGGCCTGGCTTCGCCGACGGCGCAGGTCTCGGTTCCGCTGGGCTGCGCTGTTGTCGTTTTCCTTTATTACCACTGGGCTGGACTCGTGAAACATGGACCCTTGCACTACGGCAAGCACTTCATGGGTCCGAATCTCGCGCTCTCGCCGCTCATGGTTGTCGTGGAATCGGTCAGCCATTTGGCCCGGTTGCTCTCGCTCACCGTTCGTCTCTGGGTCAACATGATGGTGAGCGAGATGCTCTACGTCATCTTCCTCGGATTGACGTTGGCGCTCCTGCTCTTCGCTGGCAAAGCCAGCGCAGCCGGTTATGTGCTCGCGCCCATTCCGTTTCTGGCGCCCGTGATTTTCATCATCCTTCATATCTTTGTCGCTTTCGTGCAGGCGTTTGTCTTTACGATTTTGCCGGTGATTTATCTTGCTGGCGCGGTTTCCGAAGCGCATTAATATTTGCATTCATAACGGCATCATCCGCCGTCTCGCGTGAGCCCGGCTGCACGAGGATGTCGGGAACCACCTCCGAGCGGCGATTTCATACGCAAGGAGCAAGAAGAAAAATGAGAAAACTGGCTACGGGCCTGTTCGTGGTGCTGGCGTTCTGTTTGATGGCGCCTGCGGCTTTCGCGCAGGCCACCGGTGAGGCGGCAGCGGCGGGCACCAACTGGGTCGCCATCACTTCAGGCTTTGCCATGGCCATTGCCTCGGCGTTTTGCGGTTACGCTCAGGCAAAGGCTTCGGCATCGGCCTCGGAAGGCATGGCGCGCAATCCCGGCGCCTCGGGCGTGATTCAGAACATGTTGATTCTCGCGCTCGTGCTGATCGAGTCGATGGCGTTGTACACCTTCGCCATCATTTTCATTAAAGTCAGATAGCATCCAATCAAGTTGCTTTCAGGCCCGCGGAATGCTTCCCCATTCCGCGGGCTTTTTCTAGCTCTCGCTGGATCTGCAGTTGCTTGATGCGTTTTTCTCCTGCTGCATTCGGCCGCCAGCGGTCTTTCCGCGCCCGCGCGGCGCGCACCCTACCAGATCGTGTGGATCATCCTCGATCGCCTGATTTCGCGGTCGGCGGTCAGCAGGGATAATCCCTCCGCCAGCGCGGTTGCTCCGATGATTCGATCGGCGGGATCATTGGGATAAGTCACGGGAAGATCCATCGCGCGAGCGCATGCCCGGCCACTGATGGGCAGAACCACGAATCGGGACTCAACTTCCCGCAGAAACGATTCCATACTGATCTCCAGGCGAATGCGCCCTCTTTTCACGAGCGTGGCCAATTCCAACAGAGTGATATCGGAGATGGCCAGGCCTTCCGCATTCTTGCGCGCCGTTTCGATGACCGCTTTCGCTTTTTTTGAAAGGCGAGCTTCGTCGAACGCCAGCCAGGCCACGATGTGCGTATCGACGAGGATCACTTCAGCTCGCCCCAGTCTTCAGTGGACATCGCGGGTGAAACAACGTCTCCTGCGATCGCCCCCTTGCCTGCGAGAAAATTGTAAATTTCGTCCTTGTCAGTGGGCGCCGGAACGAGCTTTGCTACCGGCTTGCCGTGTTTTGTTATCACCACTGTTTCGTGCTTGGCTTGGACCTCATCCATGACCGCCAGACAATTTGTCTTGAAAGCGCCTGCTGCCATCTTTTTCATCTCGTCCTCACGGGGGGGGAGTCCAACTATGGTCATTCTACCATAGTCATAATAGGGAACTCGGCTCAATGACCCTTTGCGTGTGGGCCCCGCTCAGCCCGTGCGGCCGGCGCCGGTCTGCCTATGCGGCTGTGCCACCATTTTCAACAGGTATGCACAGCTTTGCACAGATATTTTTCGTACTTCTCATTGACGCTGCAAACGCCTGCGCGTATCGTGCGCGCAGATCGAACGCAAGCGTGATGAGTTTTGACGGTTCGATCCAGACATCGCGATTCCTAACCGGCTTCGCGATCCTGGCGAATCGGGGACTTCCAAGATTCGTGGTTCGAAGTATGCGGCGCATGAGCCTCAGGCGATTGCCCCGTCACATCGAATCCGGCGAATCGCAGAAGTCGCGGCGCAGCCTCAAACGTGCAACCGCCTCGCGGCAGTTGCAGCGTTTGCTGCACCGGAAACTCAGAGGCTTTTCGGTTTAGCTTGGAATTCGCGAAGGCTTTGCCGCCTTCGCGGAACCTGAGCCGAATCGGGAAGCTCGCAGGTTATACGCATCAGTTTGGAGGACGCGATTAGCCGCGAGGCTGTTGGGTCGCCGGATTGACCCGTAAGCCTGTAGAACTTACGGCTCGATTTAGAGGGCGCAACCGCCGAAAGGCGCTTGCGCCCTCAGCTTTTCGCCACGTTTGTTTTCCCAACCTTTCGATTCCTGCGGCCACTCCGCTGTTGTCACGAGGCCGCAGCCGAAAGAATCGTTTTCGCCGCCACAAGAAGGCGGCCGGGGGATCTGCGGTTGCGAGATGCGTTGGGTGCGGCTCAGCGTCCCGGCAGCGACAGCGCGGCCTGCGTGGCCAGCGCCATCACGCGCCCGGGGAATAGGCCGAGGTAAAACGTGCCGATGGCGGCGATGGAGAGCACCACAGTAACCGCCCAGGGCATCGGAACCGCCGGCCAGCTCTGATTCGGCTCGCGCATGTACATCACTACGATCACGCGCAGATAATAAAATGCCGCGATCACGCTGTTGATCGCCAGCAGCACCGCCAGCCATATCAGGCGCGATGCCAGCGCTGCTGTGAAGATATAAAACTTGCCCAGAAATCCCGCCGTGATCGGCAGCCCCAGCAGCGACAGCAGAAAGAGACCAAAACAAGCCGCCGCCACCGGCTGTCGTAGGGCCAGGCCGCGCAAATCATCGATGTCCATGTGGCGCTCGGATTCGCCGCCGAGCTGCGAAACCAGAATAAACGCGCCCAGCTTCATCAGCGCGTACACCGCCAGGTAATAGAGCACAGCCGCCACGCCGAGCGCGACCTGGTCCGATGCCGCGGCAGCCGCCAGCGCCACCAGAATATATCCGGCATGCGCGATCGAACTGTACGCCAGCATGCGCTTCACACTCGACTGTGCCAGCGCCGCGAGATTGCCCACAAACATCGTCAGCACTGCGGAAATCCACAGCGCCCAGAACCACAAAGTCCCTGCCGGCGCCACGCTCGCCACAATGCGCAGCAGGAGAGCAAAAGCTGCCGCTTTTGGCCCCGAGGCCATCAGTGCGGTCACCGGCGCCGGCGCGCCTTCGTAAACGTCGGGAGTCCATAGCTGAAAGGGCGCCGCCGCAACCTTGAACGCCAGCCCCACGAAAACCATCGCCAGGCCGATATCCAACAGGCGCTCGCTGCCGCGCACCGTCGGAAATTTCATCAGCGCCAGTTGCGTGCTTCCCGTCGCCCCATAAACCAGCGCGATCCCATACAGAAAAAAGGCCGTGGCAAACGAGCCCAGCAGAAAATATTTCATCGCCGACTCATTCGACCGCGGCGCATCGCGCCGATAGCTGGCCAGAATGTAGGTCGAAATGGAGCTGGTCTCGAGCGCCACAAACGCCGTGAGGAGTTCCGCGGCGCTCGACATAACACACATGCCCACCGTGCCGAAAAGCACCAGCGCGTAGTATTCGCCGTGCTGTATGTGCTCGCGATCGAGATAATCGGCCGAGCCGATAACCACCAGCAACGCCACCGTCAAAACGACGACGTGCACGAAGGCGCTGAAGCCGTCGATGCGCAACAATCCGGAAAATGCCGTGCCCGGCAGCATGGCCGGATAGATCGTCGACACCAGTGCCAGTCCGCTTCCTGCCGCGGCAAGCGTAACGATTACCGATCGCCGCGCGCGTGTGAGAAACGGCTCAACCAGCATCAGCAGGATGCCCGACACCGACAGAATGATCTCCGGCAACAGTCGCAGCACGTCCTGGCGTGGAGGAAACATCAGCGCACACCGCCGTGAATCGGCCCGGCCGAATTGACATTGGCCCTCGCGTTATACGCCTGCGGCCGTTGCATCAACATAAGCACGTTTCGCGCCGAGGCTTCCGTACGGCGCGTAAAATCCACCGATCCGATGCCCATCCACAGAATTATTACCGCCATTGCCGCCAGCATGGCGCGTTCCCGGCGGTCGGCGTCCGAGAGCGAATGGTTCTTTTCCCGCGTGACCTCGCCGAAAAACACACGCTGATACGCCCACAGCAGATAAGCTGCCGAAAGTATGATTCCGATCGCCGCCGCCGAAGCCCAGCTCACGTGTCGTGTAAACGTGCCTGAAAGAATCAGGAATTCGCCGATAAATCCGTTCAGCATGGGAAGTCCCGCCGATGATAACGAGACAAAAAGGAAAAAAGCCGCGATCACCGGTAGCGGCGTCGCCAACCCACCGAACTCGCCGATCAGGTGCGTGTGCCGCCGGTCGTAGAGCATGCCGACGAGCACGAAAAGCGCCCCCGTGGAAATGCCGTGGTTCAGCATCTGGTATAACGCGCCCTGCACAGCCGTGGGATCAAATGCGAATAAGCCCAGCACGACAAATCCCAGATGGCTTACCGACGAATAAGCGACCAGCCGTTTCAGGTCCGTCTGCACCATCGCCACCAGCGCGCCGTAAATGATGCCGATGATCGCCAGTGTGGCGATGTAGGGCGCCAGCCGGTGTGACGCTTCCGGAAACAGCGGCAAACAAAACCGCAGCATCCCGTACGTCCCCATCTTCAGAAGCACGCCCGCAAGAATCACCGATCCTGCCGTCGGCGCTTCTGTATGCGCATCCGGCAGCCACGTGTGCAGCGGAAACAGGGGCACCTTGATGGCAAAAGCCAGAAAGAATGCGCCGAAAAGCAAAAGTTCGGTTCGCAGAGACAGAATCACCTGTCCGCTCACCAGCATGGACTGGATCTGCGGCAGATCGAATGTGCCGCTCAGTTCATAAAGCCAGATCATTGCCACCAGCATCAGGATCGATCCAAGCATCGTGTAAATAATGAATTTGACGGCGGCATAGATGCGGCGCTCGTGTCCCCAGATTCCGATGATGAAGTACATGGGGATCAGCATCGCTTCCCAGAAGAGGAAGAATGCGAATAGATCGAGCGAAACAAACACGCCGATCATCCCCGTCTCGAGCACCAGCAGGCTGACGAAAAATCCTCGCACGCGCTGCTCGATCCCTTTCCACGAGGCCAGGATCGCGATCGGCGTGAGAAATGTGGTCAGCAGCACCAAAAATAAGCTGATGCCATCCACCCCAAGGTGGTAGTGAATCGGCGGCTGCGGAATCCAGTTGCGATATTCCACGAACTGATAGTCCGCAGATTTCGCGGAGAAGCCCCAAACCAGCCGCAATGACAGCGCAAACTCGAATACGGATATGCCCAATGCCATCCGGCGGATCCACTCATGATCCTCCGCGTTGAGCATGAAAATCGCCAGCGTTCCCGCGGCGGGCAGAAACGTGAGCACGGTAAGCAGATAGGAGTTCGGCATCAGCGCACCGTCCAGACGAGCACAGTCGTCACGATCACTGCACCCAGCACGACCCAGGCCGCATAGGTGCGCGTATTGCCGGAATTCAGGTGCCGCAGTTCATCGCCAAATTCCGCCGCCTCGCGCGCCACGCCGTTCACCAGCGCATCGATGCTGTCTTCATCCACCGCTTGCCAAAGCACCCTCGATGAAAGCCACACCAGCGGGCGCACGATCGCCGTCCCATAAATTTCATCGATGAAATATTTCCCGACGAGGAGCCGGTATACACCGCGGAATTTTTCCGTGAGCCGCGCCGGTAATTCCGGAGCCCGTATGTACAGCCACCACGCAATCAGAAAGCCGATAATTGCCGCGATGACCGGCGGTCCGAAAACCGAGGCGACCAACGAACCTGCGCCGGTGTAAGGTTCCGTGGAGCTGGATGCTTCCCCGCCTGCGAAGACCGGCTTCACGAAATTGTCAAAATAATTTTGCCCGCCAACCAGATGCGGTGCCGCCCACCACCCGCCCACGACCGAAAGCACGCCGAGAATAATCAGCGGCGTGAGCATCACAGACGGCGATTCGTGAACATGCACGGTGTGCTCGTCGAAACGCGGCGTCCCGTGAAAAGTCAAAAATAAAAGCCGGAACATATACAGGGCGGTGAGGCCTGCCGTGAAAACGCCTGTCCAGTAAATCGCCGGGTTGGCGTACGGGCCGGTGCGCGCGGCGAGCAGAATCTCTTCCTTGCTGAAAAAGCCCGAAAAACCCGGCGTGCTGGAAATGGCCAGCGTGGCGGCCAGCATCGTGACATACGTCCAGAAGATTTTCTTGCGCAGGCCGCCCATGCGGCGCATGTCCTGTTCGCCGCCTGTCGCATGCATCACGCTGCCCGCGCCGAGAAAGAGCAGCGCCTTGAAAAACGCGTGCGTCATCAGGTGAAAAATTCCTGCGCCGAAAGCGCCCACGCCGCAGCCCAGAAACATGTACCCCAGTTGGCTGATCGTAGAGTAGGCCAGCGTGCGCTTGATGTCGGTCTGCACCAAAGCAATGCTCGCTGCAAAAACCGCGGTGACACAACCCGCCACCGCCACCGCCAGCATGGATACCGGTGCGTGCGTGAAAAGCACGTTCGAACGCGCCACCATGTACACGCCCGCCGCTACCATGGTGGCGGCATGGATGAGCGCGCTGACCGGCGTCGGGCCTTCCATGGCATCCGGCAGCCACACATAGAGCGGAATCTGCGCTGATTTTCCTGTTGCGCCCGCGAGCAGCAGAAGTGTGATCGCTGTGAGCACCCCGTGGCCCGATGTTTCCACCGGCATTGACGTGGCATCGTGAAAAACCGATGCGAAGTCGAGCGTTCCAAAATGGCGGAACATCAAAAACAACCCCAGCAGGAATCCGAAATCGCCGATGCGGTTCACCCAGAAGGCCTTGTTGCCCGCGTCGGTTGCTGTTTTCTTCAGGAACCAGAACCCGATGAGCAGATAGCTGCAGAGCCCGACGCCCTCCCATCCCACGAACAGAAGCACATAATTCGCCGCCAGTACCAGCGTCAGCATGAAAAACATAAACAGATTGAGATAGGAGAAAAAACGCCGGTATCCGCCATCCTCCGCCATGTATCCAACCGAATACAGATGAATCAGCCAGCCGACCCCCGTCACGACCAGCAGCATGATGAGCGTGAGTGGGTCGATTTGCAGCGCGAAATTCGCGTGAAAATTTCCCGCTTCAATCCAGGTGAAATAAGACTGGCTCCAGGGAATGCGGTCCGGGGAAAGTTTCGCGAACTCCCGCACGACTTCGAGGGTTCCCAGAAAGGCGACTCCGGTGCTGCCCAGAGCGACGCTATTGATGGCCTTGCGGGGCCAGCGCGCGCCAAAAATCCCGTTCGCGGCCGCACCCAATAAGGGCAGCAGCGGGATGATCCACAGGTGCTCGAGTATAGGCATCCGGCGCTAGAGCTTCAGCAGATTGATCCGTTCCACGTTCAGCGAATGACGGTTTCGCGCGATCACGATGACGATGGCCAGGCCCACGGCCGCTTCCGCCGCGGCCACCACGATTACGAAAAAGACGAAAACCTGCCCTTGCAACTGGCCCAACGCCCGCCCGAATGATACGAACGCAAGATTCACCGCGTTCAGCATCAATTCGATGGACATAAATATGGTGATGATGTTGCGTTTGAAAACGAACCCGATCACGCCGAGGCCAAACAAAACGGCGCTGAGAGCAAGGTAGTACGAAATGGGCACCACAGTTCTCTCCCTGCCTTCTGCCGGCTTTGAGCAAACTTCAGCTGATGTTTTCTTGCCCGCCCTTTGCCGGCGCGCCTTCGCGCCGCTGCGCCAGTACCAGCGCTCCGACAATGGCGATGAGGATCAAAATGGACGTCAATTCAAATGGAAAAACAAAATCCTGAAACAAAAGCATGGATAATCCGCGCGTCACTTCAGCGCTCGCCGGCTGCGGCTGCATGGAGATGGTCGCCGCCCCAATTTGATACGTAAGCTCCACAAGCAGGAAAATCGCCAGCGGCACGCCGGCATAACGCGCCATGCGGCTCATGTTCGTCCGTTCTTCCGTTCCCGCGTTGAGCAGCATGATTACAAATATGAAAAGCACCATGATCGCGCCGGCATAGACGATGATCTGGATGGCCGCGATGAATTCCGATTCCAGCATCAGGAAAAGGCCCGCCAGCGAGATCATCACCGTGATCAGCGAAAGCGCGCTGTGGATTGGATGCCGGCGCACAATCACGTTCACCGCTCCGGCAACCGCGATTGCCGCCAGAATGAGGAATGCGACCATCTGCCCCGTCATTTGCGAATCACCACGGCCAGGCTGGTGAACACCACGTTAGCGAGCGCCACCGGGAATAGCACCTTCCATCCAAAGCGCATCAGTTGATCGTAACGAAATCTCGGCAGCGTCCACCGCACCCAGACATAAACAAACAGTACGACCAGCACCTTGGCCAGAAACCAGAATGGCCCTTGGATATATTCGATTACACCCGCCTGCGAGCAGAGAAATGATATCCCAACCAGAACGAATCCCAGAACAGCCAATTCGATGCGTCCGATAATGGTGTTGTAGCGTACCCCGCTGATGATCAGAGCCATGCCGCCAATGGCCAGCGCGGCGGCCGGAATATAGTGCGTCCACTGAAACTCCGCTGTCTGCGGAAACGGCGAAAGCCAGCCGCCAAGAAAGAGAATCGAAGCAAGACAGGCGACCGTTATCATGCTGGCATACTCGCCCATGAAAAACATGGCGAATTTGAAGCTCGAATATTCCGTGTGGTATCCCGCGACGATTTCGGATTCAGCCTCGGCCAGATCGAACGGAGCGCGGTTTGTTTCGGCGATTGCGGCGATGAAGTAAGCGATCAATCCCAATACCTGCGGAAAGGTCGGATTAAAAAGGTTCCATTGTGGCAGCGCGCCCCACGTAAACCCCGACTGGTGCATGATCAGCTCGTTCAGGTTAAACGTTCCCGCCAGCAGCAGGATGCCCACAATCGAGAGCGTCAACGATAATTCATAGCTGACCATCTGCGCCGAACTGCGCAGTCCGCCCAGCAGGGAATACTTGCTGTTCGAAGACCACCCCGCCAGCGCCACTCCGTATACTCCGATGGACGTTATGGCAAAGATCGCCAGCAGCCCGACGTTGATATTGGCGACAACCAGCGGCGTAGTTACGCCTAGGATGCTGATCGAAGCGGGCCCGAAAGGAATCATGGCGATCGCCGTGATCGCTAACGTCAGGGTGATCATAGGGGCGACGAAATAAGCGAATCGATCGATGCTGGCGGGCGTGGCGTCTTCTTTCAGCAGGAACTTGACCCCGTCCGCGAGCGGTTGAAGCAGGCCGTGCGGCCCCACGCGATACGGTCCCCACCGGCCCTGCAGGTGCGCCGCCACTTTTCGTTCGAACCACACCAGGTAAGCCACTGCTGTGAGAAGCGCGAAAAGCAAAACCGCGACTTTGATCAGAGCGACCAGCAGGATCGGCCCTACCGAGGCGTTGTTCACGGCCTGGGGCCTGCTTCCCGCAATGAGCGGATTATCGTGCAGTAAGGCGTCAGACTGCCGCTGCTGAATTGCGAGTCACTATTTGAAAAAATGAGACCCGCGGCCTCCGGAGAACGATGTCCGTTTGCAGCGGCGGGATTCGGCTGAGTCGCTTCGGCACCGCCCGTGAGCAGCCCTGCCGCCGAGATGTCATAGCCCGGGACAACTCTTGCGATCTCCTCGATTGCGGCGTCGGCAGTCCGCAAACGGATAGGCTGACCCAGCCCTTGTCGTGCCAATTGGAACGAAAGAATCCGCAGAATATCAAAATCCGAACGCGCCCCCATGAAATCGCCGCCCTTACGGACAAGCTGAACTTCTCCGGCGGTATTCGTCATCGTGCCGTCTTTCTCGAATCCCGACAGCGCCGGCAAAATGATGTCCGCCAGCCGCGCTGTTTCCGTCAAGTACATCTCCTGAACCACCAGCAGGTCCAGCTTACCCAACCGCGCCGATCCGGCGAAGTTCGTTTTCTTGACCGGATTTGCCCCGGCGACGTACAGCGCTTTCAGCCTCCCCGAAGCGGCTGCATCCAGCATGCCGCGCGCATCCAGGCCCGGCGTTTCCGGCAGTATCGCTCCCCACAGCCCGCCGAAAAATTCGCGAGCTTCCGCGTTCTCAACCCGCGCGTACCCCGGCAGCAGGTGAGGCATGACTCCCATATCGGCGGCGCCTCGGGAATTTGCGTAGTCGCCGAGCGCCATGAATCGCGTGCGCTTGCCCTGTGAGGCGCGTCCCCCAGCCAATTCGGCCAGCGCCGCCAGCGCCGCGCCTTGAATCGGCGCGCCGAAAAGAACTACGACATCGTTTTCGCCGGCGAGCGCCTCCCGAAGCGCGTCGAGCTGTCGGCCAACTTCGGATTCCGCCGCGCCGCTGCCGGCGAGCTGCGCAATGGCCTCTGTCTCTTGTCCTGCGGAAATAAGTACCGAGGCCTCAGCCTTCCGATCCAGCTTTTGCGGCCGCGTATCCACAATGTATAGACGCGAGCGGCGCTGGCGTATTGCCGTTCGAATCTGCCAGGCGACCAGCGGATTTTGTTCCGTGGCATCATTGCAAATCAGCAGAAACGCCGGAGCGCCCGCGAGCTCGGCCATCGTCGCAAAAACTCCGCCGGAACCGCCGTCCGGCCCCAAATTGGCGGCCAGCGTCATCAGCCCCTCGTAGTCCACGGTGCGATGGTGATCCAAATTATTCGTGCCTATAGAAGCGCGCGCGATCCGGCCGAGCAGATAATTTTCTTCATTCGTGGTTCTGTTTGAGCCGTAGAAGCCGATCGCGTCCGGCCCGTTCTGCTTGTGTATGGCCGCCAGCCTCGAAGCGACGGTCTGCAGCGCCTCCTCCCAACTGGCCGCCTGCAGATTGCCACCCAGCCGGATCAGCGGCTGGTTCAGCCGTTCGGGATGGCGGGTGAAGTCGAAACCGAAACGGCCCTTGACGCAAAGGAAGTCGCCGTTGGATCCGGAAAGGTCGCGGTTGTTGGCTCGAAGAATCTCGTTATTTCGCACGCTGAGCGTCGTTTTGCAGCCGTTCGAACAGTGCGCGCAAACCGTCGGCACATATTGCATCTCCCACGGGCGCGTGTGATAGCGGTAAGTCCCGCTGGTAAGCGCGCCGACCGGGCAGATATCGATGCACATGCCGCACTCAACGCATTCGAGAAAACCTTCTCGATTGGGAATAATGACTGAATTTGCTCCTCGCTGGCCCACGCCGAGCGCCTTGACGTCCATGCCCTCGTCGCACACGCGCACGCAGCGGAAGCACAGGATGCAGCGGGGAGCGTCGTAGTAGACGATATTGGACCACTTCACTTCCGGCACATGCAGCTTCTCTTCCGCAAACCGGCTGCGATCGGCGCCGTAACGGAAGGTCATGTCCTGCAGTTCGCATTCACCGCCCTTGTCGCAGACCGGGCAGTCGAGCGGATGATTCGTCAGCAGAAATTCCAGCATGGCCTTGCGCGCCTCGTGCACCTGCGGTGTATTCGTGCGCACCACCATGCCGTTGACCGCCACGAGCGTGCAGGCGGTCTGCAGCTTGGGAGCCTTTTCCACTTCCACCAGGCACATGCGGCATGCGGCCTGCAACGCCAGCCCTTTGTAATAGCAGAATGAAGGAACTTCGATGCCTTGCTGCTTGGCCGCCTCAATGACCAGCGTACCCGGGGCCACCGTCAGCTCGCGGTCGTCGAGTTTGAATTTTATCGCTGCTACATCTGCCATGTTGTCAGTTCACCCGAGCGTCGCGGTCAACGCTTCTGAGGCGTGGAAGGGGCATTTGCCCGCGAGATGTTCTTCGAACTCATGCGGCCACTTCTTCACGATGCTGATTGTCGGAAGCGCCGCAGCGTCGCCGAGCGGGCAGAAGGTTTTCCCCAGCATATTTTTCGCGAGTTCGCCAATTAAAGGGATCTCTTCGCGCCGTCCTCCGCCCGCATGAAACCGGTCCAGCATCTTGCGCAGCCAATCGGTTCCTTCCCGGCAAGGGATGCACCAGCCGCACGATTCATGAGCGTAAAAATGCATGATGCGCCGCGCCAGATCGACCATGCAGGTGCTTTCGTCAATGACCACAAGCCCGCCCGAACCCAGCATCGATCCGGCTTTCGCCAGCGAATCGAAATCCATCGGCAAATCAATCTCGTCCGCTTTCAGCAATGGGCACGAACTTCCGCCCGGGATCACCGCCTTCAGCTTTCGCCCGTGAAGCATTCCCCCCGCGACTTCCTCGATCATCCGTTTCAGGTTAAAGCCCATCGGCAATTCGTAAACGCCGGGCCGGTTCACGTGTCCGGAAATGCAGAAAAGCCGTGTGCCGCCATTCTTTGGCGAGCCGAGACTCGAATACCACTCCCCGCCGCGATGCAGGATTGCCGGAACCGAACTGAGCGTCTCGACGTTGTTGATGACCGTCGGCGATCCGTACAGACCCACGACGGCAGGGAAGGGCGGCCGGATACGCGGATAACCACGCTTGCCTTCGAGCGATTCCATCAGCGCGGATTCCTCGCCGCATTCGTAAGCTCCCGCACCCGTGTGCGTGGCGAGATCGAAATCGAAACCGCTGCCCATGATGTTTTTGCCGAGATATCCGCGTGCATAGGCCTCTTCGATCGCGCCGTCGACGATTTCCAGCACGTATCGATATTCGCCTCGAATGTAAATATATCCACGATGTGCACCCACGGCGCGTCCCGCGATGACGATGCCTTCGATCAGTTGGTGCGGCGCCATCTCCATCAGCGGTCTGTCCTTGCAGGTGCCGGGTTCGCTCTCGTCCGCATTGCACAGGATGTACTTGGGCTTGGCCGATTCCTTCGGAACGAAACTCCACTTCATTCCGGTCGGGAATCCCGCGCCGCCCCGTCCTCGCAGATTCGATTTTTTGACCTCTTCGATCACCTGCTCGGGCGTGTACTCCTTCAGCGCGCGCTCCAGGCCCTTGTAGCCGTCGTGCTGCAGATATACGTCCAGCTTGCGCGAATCCGGAACGCCAAACAGGCGGCTGATGACTGGAACTTCGGCAGGATGGCGGTCGTGAACCGATCCCGAGGTCGGAATCGACTTGGTCGGGTGCCCGCCCTTGTCAAGTGCGTCCAGCAGGTCATCGGTGCGCTGTTCGCTCAGATTTTCGTAATAATCGTAATTGATCTGCATCGCCGGGGCGCCTGTGCAGGCCCCGATGCACTCCACCTCTTCCAGCGAAAACATCCCGTCGGCAGTGACCTGCTTGTTGCCGATTTCCAGCTTTTTCTGCACGAAATCGAAGACTTCGCTGCCCCCACGGAGCATGCAGGAAACATTCGTGCAAACTTGAACGTGATATTTGCCCGCCGGTTTGCGCCGGATCATCGAGTAATACGCGAGCGTTTCATCCACCTGCAGTGGTTTCAGGTCGAGCCGTCTGGCAATCTCCGCGATCAGGTCATTACTCACATACCCAAGCACGTCTTGTGCGTATAGCGCCATGGGCACTAGCGCCGAGCGTTTTACCGGATACCTTTGAATCAGCGACTGAAATTTCTGTTCGAGTATGGGAGGCAGTTCCATCAGCGGTCCACTTCTCCCAGCACGATGTCGGTTGTTCCGATGCAGGTAATCATGTCGGCCACCAGACCTCCCTCCGACATCTTGGGCAACGCTTGCAGGTTCACAAACGAAGGCGCGCGCACCTTAACTCGGTAGGGCTTCGGCGAGCCGTCGCTTACCACGAAGTAGCCCACCTCCCCGCGCGGCGACTCCACGCGTTGATAAACCTCGCCCGCCGGCGGTGAAAAGCCTTCCGTAAAAATCTTGAAATGGTAGATGAGCGCTTCCATTTCGGTTTTCATCTTCTCCCGTTGCGGGGGAATGACGCCCGGCGCCTCCGCTTTGATCGGACCTTGCGCCGGAATTTTGCCCATCGCCTGCCGGATGATCTTCAGGCTCTCACGCATTTCCGCCACGCGCACCAGATAACGCGCATAGGAATCGCATTCGGTTCGCGTCGGGATATCGAATTCGAACTCCTCGTAACTGGAATAGGGGAAGAACTTGCGCACGTCATAGGCAACGCCTGCGGCGCGCAGCATCGGTCCCGACACGCCCAGGGCAATTGCGTCTTTCGCTTCCAGAATGCCAATCCCCACCGTGCGCATCAGCCAGATGCGGTTCTTGGTGAGCAGCCGCTCATATTCGTCAATCCGCGACGGCAACATGTCGATGAAGCGCCGCACGCGGTCCAGCCACCCGGGTGGCGGCTCCAGGGCCAATCCGCCAATTCGGAAATAGCTGGTCATCATCCTCTGGCCAGAAACCAGCTCAAAAATTTTCAGGATCTCCTCGCGTTCTCGGAAGCAGTAGAGCATCACCGAGGTCGCGCCGAGGTCCATAGCATGCGTTCCCAGCCACACCAGGTGCGAGTTGAGCCGCGTCATTTCCGTGAGCAGCACGCGGATATACTGCGCGCGCTTCGGAACTTCCAGCCCCAGCAGCTTTTCCACCGCCAGGCAATAACCCAGGTTGTTCGAAAGCGGCGCGAGGTAGTCGATGCGATCGGTAAGCGTGATCGCTTGTGAATACGTCAGCGCTTCGCAGCTTTTCTCGATCCCGGTATGCAGGTAACCGATCTCCGGGCGCGCCTTGATGACAGTTTCGCCGTCCAGCTCCAGCACCACCCGCAAAACCCCATGCGTCGAGGGATGCTGCGGCCCCATGTTCAGCACCATCGTTTGCGCCGGGCCGGCGGCGGTCTCAATACGGGTCATGTGCGGAATCCTTCCACCGGATAGTCCTTCCGCAGCGGGTGGCCCTCCCAATCATCGGGCATCAGGATGCGGTGCAAGTCGGGATGTCCTTCGAAGCGAATGCCAAAGAGGTCAAAAATCTCTCGCTCGTGCCAGTTGGCCGTGGGCCAGACCGGAATAACGCTAGCAACTGCCGGGTCCGCACCACCGACCCAGACGCGGAGCCGCACTGTCTGCCGCAGCGTGATCGAAAGCAGGTGATAATTCACCTCAAATCGCGGTTCGATCGGGAAGCGATCCACTGCGGAAATATCGGAGAGGAAATCAAACTGTAACCCGGACTCGGCTTGTAGGTATTCCGCGGCCCGCCGCAGCTCTTCCCGAGGGACGACGATCGTCAGTTCGCCGCGAAATTGCGAGACTTCAGCGATCGCTTTCTCGTCCCAGGCCCGCAATTTTTGAAGAATCGGATTTTCTTCTACGGGTTTATCCGTCACGTTTGGCGGTTCCGCTGGGTTGGGGAGGGGTTCCAATCGAGCGCCCCTTTCTTCCACAGGTAAACATAGCCCGCCAGCAGGATCAATATGTAAACCAGCATCTCCACAAAGCCGTACCACCGCAGTTCGCGAAAAACGTAAGCCCATGGATATAAGAACACAGCTTCAACGTCGAACAGGATAAAAACCATGGCCACCAGATAAAACTTCACGTCAAAGGGCTCACGCGCGTCGCCGACCGGCGTCATGCCGCATTCGTACGGCTGCATCTTTTCTCGCGTCGGCCGATGTTCTCCGACCAGGCTCGATAGGATCACCAGGATTGAGGCAAGCCCCAGTGCCACAACAAGATGTACCAAAAGCGGAGCGTAAGCTTGGGCTAGGTTCCCGGACATAACAACTTGTTATAATAGCCACGCTCTGCGGAGCGGTCAATCGAGTAGGCCGCTCAGGACAAAGCTCCTTTCCAAAATGAAATTTGGTTTCAATTCCAAAGCGCACGTGGGCCCCGACGTTTATGACGTTCAAACCGAGGACCGCGGCGCATCCCATCCTTTCATCGATACCCTGGTCCTGACGCATGGCAGGGTCGTCTATCGGCACAGCACCAGTTACGAAGATTTAGCCGCGTCCGGTGCTCTCGATCAGGCCATCCTTCGTGCCCGGGTGGAAAAGCAACATAGGGAAATACTCGAAGCGCTCCGCTCCGGAATCCTTTCGCTCGAAAAGGGCGCCGCCGACAAACACCACATCGCCGGCCAGCGCGGCGAATCTGCTGCTGACCGTGAACGCCAAGGCATTGCCGTCAAGCTGTTAAACGCGGCTTCCTGGCTCGAGGCGGGGCACGTGTCGCTGAATATAGAAGTATCAGAGAAGCTGGGCGGCCAACCCGTCAGCGGTGCCCACGTGCAGGCCTTTATCGAAGACGGAACGACTGCACCGGAAAACTATTCGGGCCAAACGGATGCCGAGGGTCACACGTCGCTACGGTTTCCATTTCCAATGCTCGCGGAATCCTCTGCGCCTGCGTTGGTCATCCGCGCCCAGCTGGGTGAAAGCCTGGACGAATTGCGTTATCACCTGAAGCCACGCCGCTCCATCGAATGAGCAACAGCCTCGCTGAAATCTTCCCCATATGCAAAAGAGAACATCGCGTAAACCTCAATCTGTGGTAGGCGCCAGGCCTGCCCCGAAAATGTTGTTTCCTCGAAATCGGGACTGAGGCCCTAAATCGAGGCCCACCGATGATTCACTATCACATCCGTTGGTCAGGCCAGAATAGATTGGACTGGGAACGATTCGATTCCGATGCCGACGCTGTCGTTGCCGCACAACAGCTAAAGCGCCTGGGCGAAACCTTTACCATCGAAGAACGTGATGAAAGCTGCGAACACTGCCGGGCCAGCTACATCTTAAAAACAGGACGTGATCTGCAGGAGCCGAAGCCACAAGTCGAAGAGCCCGCGGTCGAGTATCCCTGGCATCTTTGAACTAGAATGGTAGAGGGGTTTTCGACTTGAGCGAAACGGTCACCATACAGGTCAATGGCGAGACGCGCGAAGTCCCGCACGGCCTGAATGTAACCCAATTACTTCAGCACCTGGGTCTCCTCGCCAACCGCCTTGCCGTCGAACGCAACCTGCAGATTCTTCCGAGCCGCGAATGGGAAACAACCCGCGTTTCAACCGGCGATAAATTCGAAATTGTCCACCTCGTCGGCGGCGGCTAATGCACTGATTTCCCTCGTGGATCTTCGTAGCTCGGGTCGGGCCCGATCCGTGGACCAACCCAAGGCCTTTCTTCGGTAGTCGGTCAGCAAACTGACCCGCCACCCAATCGCTGTATAACGCGCGTGCCCCACCTCTCGTTTTTATGGGTGGGCGTCGTTCTCGAAATCGAGGGTCGTTCCTCGGGTCTTGGCCTCCGTACACCCTGCTAAGAAAATGTCATTCCGAGGAGCGGGTCATCCGCTAACAGCGGATGGCGACGAGGAATCTGCTTTTTCGCTGAAAACTAACTCACAAACCCGTCAGCAAATGTCCCAACTTGGTTGACTTCGTCAGTAGATACTCGCGCGCGGCCTCGGTGCCGCGCGGCTGGCAGGGAATTCTGGCGACAACCTTTATGCCATGTGTTTCAAGTTGACGCACTTTATCGGGGTTATTCGAAAGCAGTCGCACCCGCCGCACGCCGAGTGCGCGCAGCGCCGCAGCGGAAAACCCATAATCCCGCGAATCCGCTGCGAACCCGAGATGCTGGTTTGCCTCCACCGTGTCCATCCCGCCATCCTGCAACTCATAGGCGCGCAGCTTATTCATCAACCCGATTCCGCGGCCTTCTTGCGGAAGGTAAAGGAGCAGCCCGGCGCGAGCCGCGGCAATCCTGCGCAGTGATAGTTCGAGTTGTGCCCGGCAGTCGCAGCGTTGCGATCCCAAGACGTCCCCGGTCAGACATTGCGAATGGATCCTGACCAGCGGAACCGAACCGCCGTTCAGCCGCCCATGCACCACCGCGACGGCATTTTCTTCCGGCTTTTCGCCTTCGATTCCCAAAATTCGGAAGCGCCCGAATTGCGTCGGCAGATTCGCCTGCGCGACCACGCGTGCTCTTTCAGCCCCCCGGCCGGTGCGGTGGCCGTTTCCGCCGGCGCCGTTTACGTGCTTCGTCTTCATGGAATGCACTGTAGTATAGCAGTAACGCAGCTTTACATGGCGCAGCCGCATTCGCTAACGTAAGCTGAATTCGCAAGCGGCATCCCCGGCAGGCGCCGCTGTTGCGCCTGTTCGGGTGGAAACAGCTGTCTCATGGACATACTGTCGAGCACCCAGGGTCTCCTGTTCACCTTGTTGTTAAAGGTGGGCGTGGCCGCCTCTATGGCCGCATTGCTGGCGCGCTGGGCCGTTTTCCGCCGCGTTCTCTACACCGAAGTACGCGACTCCGACCAGAAGATCAAACTGCTTCTCTTTCTCACGCCCGTGCTGGCGATCAGCGTGCTGCTGAGACTCGTCGGCCAGCCCTATCAGTTCGCCGACCTCATGGCCGAAGGCTCTTTTCTTCTCGGCCTGCTCGGCGGTTTGGTCGTTGGGCCGTTGGGCGGATCCATCGTGAGCCTGCCCGCTTTCTTTCACCACGAATGGTTGTCTACGCCGCTGGCCGCGCTGGCGGGCCTTATGGGCGGCCTGATCCGGCAGGCCATTCCCAATAAAGAAGACATCTGGAGCTTTGGCCCTTTCACCTTTCTCAACTTACCCCGCTGGCTCGCGCGCATGATGCAGGGGGCCGACGTCGGTTGGGAAGTGCTGCCGCTGGCCGGCTGCGTTGCTCTGGAAGTCGGAAGGCTGCTGCTCGGCCATGCCGCGCGTCAAGGATGGATATTCTTTATCGACGCGCATAACTGGTGGTCGGTTCTGCTGATGATGCTCGCCACGGTTATGGCCGTGGCCGTGCCCATCAAAATCTGGAACAACACCAGAATCGAAATGAATCTCGAGCAGCACCAGCAGCTTCTGCTCAAGGCTCGCATGGATGCGCTCACCAGCCAGATCAATCCCCATTTCCTGTTTAATACTCTTAATACCGTCGCCTCTCTGATTCGTTACGACCCCGATCAGGCCCGAGTTGTTGTTCTGAAGCTCAGCAACATCCTTCGCCGGCTCCTTCGAAAACACGAAACCTTCGTTGCGCTTCAGGAAGAGCTCACCTTCATTGACGACTACTTGGATATCGAGGTCGCTCGCTTCGGCCGGGATAATTTGCAGATCTTCAAGCACGTCGACCAGAAAACACTCGAAAGCTTCGTCCCCAGCATGCTCCTGCAGCCCATTGTCGAAAATTCCCTGAAACACGGTCTGGCCGCAAAACTCGAGGGCGGTCAGATCACCATTCGCACTTCACTCCACGATGGCCGGCTGGTGATCGAAGTCGAAGACAACGGCGCGGGCATTCCCGAAGAGCGCATGCCGCAGATTTACGCTAATGGCATCGGCATCAGCAACGTTCATGAGCGCCTGCGCGTGCTTTATGGCAATGACTTCCGGATGCAGATTTCCAGCCGGCAGGGCGCGGGCACATTGATCCGCATCGAGGTTCCGGAACTCGTTTCCGAAATGCCGCGTGCGAGCGCGAACTGAGTCGCCTTGTTGCGGCGCACGCGACGCAACTTGCGTGTGGGAATCCTGAAGCCTGGCCGTGTCAGCGCAATCTGAGGCTATCGCTCTGAGTTCACCGCGCTATTGGCCGTTGTTATTGCCGCCGAGCCCCGCCTCGTCGCCATCCTTGTAGACATACTTGATCACCTGTTTGTAGATGAGCAAGTTGGGGCTGCCGAAGCGCGTCAGCTTGATGCAGTCGCGGTCATACCATTCGACCGTGCCGCGCAGCACCTCGCCGTCGGTGAGCACCACGGTCATGGGCGTATGCGCCTGCATCTGTTTGACCCAGTAGAAATTCTCGGCGTGGGTTTGCTCGGGCGGCGCCGGTTTTTTGTGCGGCTGCGGTCCGGTGGAATGAGAGCGCGACGCCGGCGGTTCCTTCACTTCGGTTAAAGTCGGGCGGAATAATTTGCGATTAACCATCCCTGCTCCTCTATGATTTCTGCTCCAAAAATATTATGGAAGGTGCGACTCGCTGGTTATGATGCACCGAGCCGCGGGTTAGTTACGCGATGCCTGTTATTTTTGCAGGGCCTGCGACAGCGACATGGCAATCGCGTCCAGCCCCAGCTGCCTGTTCACGTTCCGCCGCGCACGCCACGACAGTTCATCGAGCGCATCAGCGGCGGATGCTATCCACGCGGTGTTGACCTGCCGGCTCAGCTTGGCGAGTTCTTTGCCTAGCGCGGGATTACGCGCGCCTCGACCTGCCAAGCCTGCGGAGTGCTCGAGCAGATCGTTAAGCAGACTATAAAACACTTCCAGCACGGATTCAAAGGGCACTTTTTGCGATTTGGTCAGGCGCGCCGTCTCGGCGAAAAGCGCGCTCGCCGGCCGCTTCTCGATGATCGTCGAGAGCACGTGAAGAATGGCCTTTCGTAGTTCCGTTTCTTCCTCCAGGTCCATGCTCAATGCGGCTCCGGGGCTGCCTTCCGCCATTTGTGCGGCAACTTTGCGCTGCGCCGCCGGCAAATCCTCGCGGCTGCGCAGAATTTGTTCCACTTGCTCCTGCGAGAGCGGGCTGAAAAAGAGCTGCACGCAACGCGACCGGATCGTCGGCAGCAGCAGGTACGGATTGGATGCCAGCAGAATCAGCGTCGCCGTTTCGGGAGGCTCCTCCAGAATCTTCAGGAATATGTTGGCGTGATCCGATCTCATGGTCTCCGCGCCGTCGATAATAAAGACGCGGCGCCGGGCCATCGGCCGGAAATAAGCCGCGCGCTGCACGGCGCGCAGTTGGCCTACGTGCAGAATCGGCCGGACCACGGGATTTTTCAGCCGCACCGGATCGGGAACGATGGCCCAAACGTCGGGATGCGTTTCGAGCAGGAGCGGGACGCGTTCGACGGTGGCCGCGTCCGCGCTTTCTCCGCGCGCGGCGAGGCCCTGTGCGACGAGCGCCGCCGTTTCCTGCAGCCGGGCGATGGCGCGGCAGGGAGCGCATTCGCCGCAGAAATCATCCGGCAGCCTCTCGCAATTGGCCGCCTGCGCGAACATGCGCGCCAGCGTGAACTTGCCGATTCCGCGCGATCCCGTAAATAACATCGCATGGGGCACCCGCCCGCTCGCGAGCATGCCTCGCAGCGCCGCCACAATTCGTGCATTGCCGAGAAATTCCGAAAATGGCATCTTCGCTATCGTGATTCCGGTGACATTTTGTTCTTCCGGCGCCCATGCGGCCAATTCCGCCGGGGCTTCAGCTTGGCAGCATCACCCGAGAAAATCTCAAGTAATACTTGGACCTGCTCCTACCCCCCACCCCATTTTCTGCAAGTGCGCATTATAAAGAAGTTGCTGGCGCCAGCTACGCGAGTGTTAGTGCCGACGGTGAGCTCCGCGCTACGGCCGACCGTCAACACACGCGGCTCAAGCCAGCAACGGATGAAGTTTTGGCTTCGATCTGTTCGAACGAAATGGTTCTGGTCGGTCCGCCGGTTTCCAGGTCCAAATTTTTTGAGAGGATGCAAACAGCAACCTCGCAGCGGCCCGAACGCCACCGGATGTACTTATCGTCTCGCCGGTCCGCGCCGCGTTGGTTTTTGTGAACGAAACCTCGCGCCGTTGCCGCGAGCGATACAACTATTTTACCGCGGAAGTAAAGAGGGCTTACCCATGAGAACGTGCAGAAACGTATAAAACAACGCCCGCGCACTCGACGAATGCTAGCCTCGCCACGATTTCTTAATCAGAGGAGGTCAATCAATGCGTCGGCCCTTCTTTCCGAATGATCAAGCGCACGGTCTAGACAGTTGCTGAATTCGCGATCTTGCTCCCGTTCAGGAAGCTGCTCGACTCGCTTTATAATCCTACGTATGGCTGTTGAAATAGAATCCCAATGTTCGCTTAGCTCTTCGTTATTCATGCGCGGTCTCTTCGGCGGGCCGCTTAGTTGTAAATATCGGCTCTTCGCCATCCGATAATCTGCCACAATGGAGCGATAAATGAAGCGGAAATCAGCAACGTCGGTGACGATTAGTCCGAAGCTGCGGTGCCAACGCATTTACCCTGTTCAGGGCACAAAGAAGACAGTAGGAGAGTTGAAGACCGTTGGATTCAAGCTGACGAGAGACCAGGCTATCAATCTAGCTCGGGTGCTCCTAGCAGTGTCACAGAATTGGAAGGCTATTGACGTTACAGCTTTCAGGTCCAAGGAATTCACCGACGGCACGTTTCCCATCACCGTGACTACGGTGGATTGAGTCTGCATCCGCTTATCCGCTCCCTATTCCGATTACTACCCAGTCGTATCCACACGACCTATGACAAGTGGGGGGCGGAATTGAGAATCCACTTTCCGGAGCGCAATCAGCAAGTGGAGTTTCCGCCCGGAGTTGACGTTCGGGACGGCAATGAGCCGGGGATGCTGAGAGTTAATAATAATCATTTGTGGTGGCAATTAGTTCGCGCCGGATTTCGCCTCGGCACCGAGCACGATGTTGCGCGGCTACGTCAAAGCATTCCTACAAAATACTTACGCGATTTCGAGAACGGATTCAGCAGCTAGAAGCGCTGGCGGCGCGCCGCCTCGTTTCCCAAACTACGTCACGTCGGGGAGATATTTTGCGGAGGATTTCCCTGGTTCTGGGTTTTAGAGTCTCGGCCATCGGCGGTAATCATACGCCTGTATCGCCGAAATCCGAGTGCCGGAATGCTTCTGGAGACGGTGTGACTGTAAGAAGGCGCGCGCGCGGGCGACGATGCCGTGCCGGGCTGAAGCCCGGCGGCTACAAAAGCGGGACAAAGGCAAAAGCAGATCCCTCGCGCTGCGGCGCTCGTGATGACGACGCGAGGGCGAGGACGGGTGGGGCAGAGACCTGCCGCGTAATGAAAAATTGGAGATCTCAGATTAAGGCAAAAGCAAAGCGACAAGGAGGGATTCCTCGCGGACGCTCGGAATGACAACATCAGACGTGCCGGGCTGAAGCCCGGCGGCTACAAAAGCGGGACAAAGGCAAAAGCAGATCCCTCGCGCTGCGGCGCTCGTGATGACGACGCGAGAGGGAGGGCACGTGCGCAACGTGCGGCTTCACAGAGGCGAGAGAACCTGTGCTAGCATCCTCTCGAAACTACGCATCATGCCGGCGCTTACAGTTTCGCGGACCGGCCATGATGCTGAAGGAGGACGCCGACTATGGGTTTAACCAGGCGCAGGATACTGGCAGCGAGCGCCGCGGCAGCGGCTACGGCCGCCTTGCCGCCCGCGTTTGCTCAGCAGGCGAGTGAACGGGGAACTGGCAAGTTCTACGAAAAGGGCCCCGTTCGTATCTACTATGAAGAGGCTGGCACCGGTTTCCCGTTGATGCTGCTTCCCGGCGGAGGATTGAACTCCACCATTGCGTTCTTCACGGGCAACCCGCCCTTCAACGCTATTGAGGAGTTCAAGGGACAGTATCGCTGCATCACGGCGGACCTGCGCAACGCCCCTAGCGGTCAGTCGACCGGCCCCGTCGAGGTCGACCGGCCGTGGGATTCCTACGCCGACGATCAGCTCGGCCTGATGGATCATCTGGGCATCGACAAGTTCATGGTGATGGGCTTCTGCATCGGCGGCCCTTTCATCTGGAATCTGTTGAAGCGCGCGCCGGATCGCATTCCCGCGGCAGTCATCGCGCAGCCTGTGGGCTGGCGTCCGGAGATGCGCGACCGCAAGTACTCCGGCTCATTTTGGGCGGGTTGGCCGGCGATGGTGACGGCCAAGCGGCCCGAGATTGCCTTGCAGACGGCCGACCAATTTGTGACCAGGATGTTTGAAACCGATGCCGATTTCGTCTTCACGGTGACACGCGATTTTGTGCGCAGTTGCCAAAACCCGGTCTTGATCCTGCCGGATGACGTCCCGCCGCACCCTTACGACGTTGCTATGGAGTCTGCGATGCTCGCGCCGAAATCCGAAGTGAGTATCTTCCCGTGGAAGCAGCCCAAGGAGCGGATTCCGCTGGCGGTGCGCCAAATGCATTCGTTCCTCAAAGCGCATCAGCCTGTTTAGGCGCGCTATTAGAGGACCGCGAAGGTCCGCCGCCCTGATGAGAGCGCGCGGGCGGAGGCGGACAAAGCCAAAAGCAGATCCCTCGGCCGCCTTCCTTCAGCGGAGAAAACGCACGTTTTCACCCGCGGCGGCCTCGTGATGACAGCGCGCGGGAGGAACGAGTGTAGGAGAAATTCCTCGCGGACGCTCGGCCCATCTTTACCCCCCATGGGCACGAGGAATGATTGCGAACGACAACTGCAGATCCCTCGGCCGCCTTCCTTCAGCGGAGAAAACGCACGTTTTCACCCGCGGCGGCCTCGTGATGACAGCGCGCGGGAGGAACGAGTGTAGGAGAAATTCCTCGCGGACGCTCGGAATGACAACGTCAGACGTGCCGGGCTGAAGCCCGGCGGCTACAAAAGCGGGACAAAGGCAAAAGCAGATCCCTCGCGCTTTGGCGCTCGTGATGACAACGTGGGGCCGAGGATGACGACAAGGAGGGATTCCTCGCGGACGCTCGGAATGACAACTTCAGGCGTGCCGGGCGTCAGCGCGCGGGGCGAGGGGCGGCGAGGCCGGCGAGGACGCGCGAATCAAGCGCGTCGAGGACAGCGCGATGAATTTCTTCGGGCGGCCGGTGCTTGCCGGATTTCGCCTCGAAGCATTCGATCGTCACCCAATTGGGCGCCTGCGCAAGTTGGTCGTAAACAAGCGACGCGGCGTTCAGGTGGACGAGGTCTGATTCCTGAAGATCGCGCGGCTTCTCCGTGTAGTTTCGCGCCGCTTTTAATCCCACCAAGCGATGTCCTTCCTGCGGCGGCACGCGCAGATAGATGACGAGATCCTCGGCGGGCAGTCCATAGGCGCCATATTCGAGCTGCCGCAACCACGCCATGAATTCAGGACGGGCCTCGGGCGAAACACGCGCCGTCTGATGGGCGAGATTCGAAGCGATATAGCGATCGGTAATCACAAGTTTGCCCGAATTCAGGGCTGCTTCCAGTTCGGGTTTCGCTTCGAAGCGGTCGCCCGCATAAAGCAGTGCGGACAAATGTGGATCGACGGCCACGAGCGGCCCGAATTCGCCATTCAAAAAGCGCGCGATCAGGCGGCCGAACGAGGACTCGTAACGCGGAAAGCCAAGTTTGACAAAGGGAATGCCGCGCGCTTCCAGAGCGCGCGCGAGCAGTTCCGACTGCGTGCCCTTGCCGGCGCCGTCGATGCCTTCGAGAACGATGAGTTTTCCGCGAGCCATCCGCGCAGTGTAACCCGCGCCTCCGCACCCCGCAACGATGCTGGCCGCCGGCGGTTTAGAAGAGGTATTTCAGGCCGAACTGGATCAGCCGGGGCGCGACGGAGGTTTGGGTGATGACGCCGAAATTTGCGGTGCCGAAGTTTGTGCCCGGGTTGGCGAACTGCGGATGATTGAGAGCGTTATAGAACTCGGCCCGAAAAGCGAGTTGGCCATTTTCGCGCAAGCCGCCCACGGTCGTGATTTTTCCGATGGAGACGTCGGTATTGAATTGCCCCGGGCCGGCGAGAATACCGACGCCTGTATTGCCGTATCCCGTGGAGCCGTCGGAACCCAGTACCGGGGCGGAGCAGAGCGCGGGCTTATTGAACCAATTGTGCAGGCGCGAACTGAGCGAGCCGGGCGTCAGCAGATCCGCGTAGGTTTGACCGGGGCAGATTGTGGCCGTGGCCGTTCCCGCAAAGCCGTACACGGCACCGCCAGTTTTGTCGGTGAGCGTCATCGGCAGTCCGCTTTGTACGATCACGATTCCAGAGATGGACCAGCCTTGTGAAGCCGCGCCGAGGTATCGGCGTCGCTGCAAGCCGGGGATGTCGTAGTTGAAATTCGTGATGACGCGGTGGCGGCGATCAAAACTCGTGGGACCCCAATCGAGATTGAGGTTGTTCTGGTCGTTGTAAGCGGTGGTATTCGCCTCGGCCTTGGAAAACGTGTAAGCAAATTGAAAGTTCAGGCCGTGAGAGAGCCGCTCGCGGAGGGTGGCCTGCGCGCTGTGATACCAGGAGCCTCCGACGTATTCGTGGGCCAGCAGACCCGAGGGCGTCTCGCCAACGATGGGCACGCGCAGGAAGGCATTCAGGGAAGTGCTCGTGGTGATGCAGCCCGAAGAATCAAGCCCGAGGTTGGCGAAGACGGCGGGCGTGACTCCCAGCGCGCCGGCGCTGGTGGGCAATCCACAGTTTACGGGCTGACCCGGAGCGGCGAGTAGCGGTTGGTTGGAGGCGTAAAGCATAAAGAGATTGTTGCCATGCGAGCCGACATAGCCGATATCCAAGCTCAAATTGCTGGAGAATGCGTACTGCACGTTCAGGTTCCATTCTTGCAGCCTGCCGGGGCGATAGTCGGGTCCGATGGCGCGGTCGTCGAGATGTGAAGACGGCGTGCGGGGTATGAATCCGAGTGTCGCTGGCGGAAAGGGGGCTTGCAGCGTGGACGCGCCGTTGCTGGCTCCCGCGGCGCCGATCAGTTCTGCCAGAGGCTGCATGTTTTCGGATGGTGTACCGTTGGCATTGCCCCTGCTGCTAAGCGGTTCGTAAAACCATCCGTACCCGCCGCGCACGGCCAGACGGGTTTGCTTGCTCCCGGGCTGCCAGGCAAAACCGAAGCGAGGCGCGAACGTCCGCCACGGCCGGGCACTGTTGTACCAACCGCTATTTGGACGCACAACGACACCGGGAGGGGGCGGGCCGAAGGGCTGGCCAGTATAAGGGTTGATCAGATTCGGGTCGTAGTTCGAGGGTACGGTTAACCCCACGTAGGTGCCCGAAACCGGCGGGATCGGCACAGTCTGCAAGAGCGAAGGATAGATGTTGCCGAGGTTCCCGGGCCGGCCGTAGGACCCGGGCAGGTATTCCCAACGCAGACCGGGATTGATCGTGAGGCGGCCGTTCACCTTGATGTCGTTCTGCACAAAACCCGCGAAGTTGTTAAGCCGGAGTTGAAGCAGCACCGTGCCGCCCGGTCCCATGCCTTCGTTGGCCGCGATCGATTGCACATTGCTGAGGCCCTGCGGGCTGCCGTTTTGGGCCGCGTTCATTCCCAGCAGGAAGTCGGTGAAATTGTTAAAGGAAAGCTGGCCTCGGGCCAGACCCATGTTGGACGATTCTATCGGTTGGGTGTAGGCAAAGAATCCGGCGCGCGTGGTCTGCCGCCCATGGCTCCAGGAAAGCGTGTCGGACCAGGAATAATATTTGCTGTGGTTCAGGAAATCGCTCAGGACGTTGCCCGCCTGAAAACCTCCCAGCGATCCGCGCATAATGATGTCCGGCAAAAGCGGAGATTCTGGATTGGCCGGGGTCATGCCTAAAGAAGTGGTACTCGGCAGACCGGGTTCGGTGGGGTCGGAACGGAGTTCGGTGTAGGTCATTCGCGCTTCGTTGGAAATGGACGAGGTGATGGTCGAAGTCAACTGCAGGACGCCGATGTAGTTGATGTCATGGCTGAGCACCGGAAAGCCGGGAGTGGGCGGAGTTTCCGGCGCACGCAGGAAGGCGCTGCCAAAGGCGCGGTCTGTCGCGGCGGTGGCGGCATAAAACCGGGCCGTGAAAGTGTGCTTTTTGGAAAGAACGTAAGAAAGGTTTCCCATCCACTGGTTTTCATCGTAAGTCGACTCGAGGCTGAAGGCGGAAAGGCCAAGGCCTGCATTCGCGCCGCTGGGAATGATGGTTTGAGGTGTGGGGATCAAATAACTGCCGTCGGGCAGCTTCGTTTGGAGGATCTTTAGCGCCACGGGATTGATGTTGGAGCCGTCGCAGGCCACCTGCGCTCCGCCCGCAAAGGTCATGTATGCGGACTTAACGTTCGCGGGCTTATTGGCCGGGCAAAACTCCGCCCCGATCGTGGCGGCGGAGCGGTCGTTGGTCAGTGGCGGAAGAACGACACTGTCGATAGAGGCGGTCGGATCCAGCCCATTCGCCTGGCGGGTCCCCTGGTAGGAAACGAAAAAGAGCAGCTTATCCTTTTTGACCGGCCCGCCGAGCGTTCCCCCGAATTGGTTCTGCTTCAAAGTCGCTTTGGGGCGTCCGTTGGCATTCTGGAAAAACGAGTTGGCGTTGAAAATATCGTTGCGCACGAATTCCCACAGGTCCCCATGAAAATCGTTTTGCCCCAATCGGCTGATCAGGTTGATGTTGGGAACCTTGACGCCGTAGCCGGCGTCGTATTGCGAAGTCTGGATCTTGAATTCGGTGATCGTGTCGGGGTTCGGCACGGTGCTGGCCGCGGCCGCACCGTCAAAGGTGACAAGGCCGGCGGATATGTCGCCGTTGACATTCACAGGCAGCGTCCCTGCTCCCAGCAATCCGGCGTTATTCACGTTTGCCGCCGAGCCAGAGGACATCGATAGCACCTGTGTGAGGTTGCGCGTCGTGAGCGGGACCGCCGTAATGGTTTTGCTGTCTACGAGCGTTCCGCTGGAGGAAGTTGCCGCCTGGCTGAGGCGACACTTGCAGGCGACGCGTTCGTCTCCAGCGCCGGGCTCGAGCTGCGCATCCAGTTCAGGGGCCTCGGACACATTGACCGCCACAGAAGTTGCCGTTGCGGTCTTGAATCCTTGCCTGGCAAAGACCACTTCATAACTTCCCGGAGCCAGCAGCGAGAAACCGTAAAGGCCATTGCCGTCGGTGACGGCGACCTGCGCTTGCCGCGTGGTGCCATTAAAGAGAGTGACCACCGCCCCGGCCACAGGCGCGCCGTTCGCATCAGTGACGGCTCCTCGCAGGCCGCCGGTTGTGGACGATTGGCCCCACAAATTGGAACTGGGGATCGCGCATGCCAGAGTGGAAAGGCTCACCCACAGAAGCAAGCGGAGCCGATTTCGTACGGTCGCGGCTCGCCCGAGGCCACAGCCCGGATCTTGAGCACACGCAAAGCGCTTCATTGCCGGGGCCTGCGCATTCGCACCTCGAATCTCAGATTTGCGGGAAAAGGCAGCCGCGTACAATACTCCCATCGAGCGACCGATCGCAATTCTTTGTAACCGAGAATTTTAGCCGCGCGGTCATGTGCGATTTATTTGGCGCGCACCAGCAGGCTCAAACTAAAGAGCGTTGCGGAAATGATGGCGATCGTTGGTCCCGCGGTAGAAAAATGCAGCACGAAAGCATTCAGCAGAAAACCGGCGGCGACGGCAGAGAGGCTGATCACGACCGCGAACAGGAAAAAATGTGAAAGCTTGTTGGTCAGCTGGCGCGCCGTTGCCGAGGGCATGATGATCAACGAACTCGCCAGCAAGGCGCCCATGAACCGAAGCCCAACCAGCACGGTGAGGCTAAAAAGGAGCAGAAAGTAGAGATCGAGCCGGGCGATTCGCACTCCGGTCGCCGCGGCCAGATCGGAGGAAAAAATAGCGAGCGCCAACCGATCGCGCAGCCGAAAAACCGCAAAGACAACCAATGCCACGGCAGCCGCGCCGAGAAGAAACCCGGTGGGCGAAATTCCTTGTTGTTCGCCGAATAACGATTCGGCCAGGTTCTCACTGGGGGTGATCGCCGCGCCGATGGCCAGCGCGGCGGCAAATACCACGCCAATCGCGGCTTCGGTTGCCAGCCCTGTCTTTTTCTGAAGCTGCCAAACCAGGAATGTCCCTAAAAACAATGTCGCCGCGCCACCCAACACGGGATTCAGCTTGAACGTAAAGGCCAGCCCCAGTCCGGGTAAAGCGAGATGCGAGATGACGTCTCCAGCGAGAAGCATGCGTCTCATCAGGGCGACGCAGCCAACCAGCCCGGCAGCGAGAGAAAAAAACAAAACGAGCACAAAGAGCAGCGCCTGTTCCCTCACCATTTCTCACGTTCCGGCGCGATGCGCAGGTCGCGCTCCCGGGCGCTTTCATGATCGTGCTCATGCACGTGTTGATAATAGTGCGGCGGGGAGGCGTATAACTCCTGCAGCATCGTGGGTGTGAGCACCTCTTTGGGCGGGCCCATGCATGTTTTGTCCTTGCTGAGGCAGAGAACCTTGTTGGCACTGCGGTAGACAACGCTCAGGTCGTGCGATACCAGCAGAACCGTCATGCCTTTTGCTGCTTGCAGCGAATGCAGCAGTTCGTAAATGTGTTCTTCAGTAAGTTCATCGAGACTAGCCGTGGGTTCGTCAAAAAGCAGCACGTTGGGACGCCCGAGCAGCGCAAAGGCAATCAATAATTTTTGGAATTGTCCGCCGGATAATGCGCCGATGCTTGTATTCAGAAGTTCATTGCTGATGCCCACTTCATCGCAAATTCCGAGCGGTTCCGCAGGAGGCAATTTCAGCAAGCGCGCCTTGGCGGCAAGCAAATCTCTGGTGCTCAGGGGTAGCTGTCGATCGGCCTCAACCTTCTGCGGCACATAGCCCGGCCGGGCTTGCGGGCTCCAGAGAATCTCCCCGCGATAGGGGATCAGGTTCAGAAGGGCTTTCAGCAGAACCGTCTTGCCCGCGCCGTTCGGCCCGATAATCGCGATGCAGTCGCCCTCATCGACCTGGAAGGCCAGATCGCGAATCACTTCGCGCTTGCCGAAGCTTATCGTAACGTTTGTGACGGAAAGCAGTCGGTTCGTCATTCGAAGCTTGGCCAAAGCCTTTTTTCACGCATAGGCATCCCGGCTACAGAGGAGGTAAGCATAATTCAGAATGCAGCCGGGATCAGGAGGATTTAATGCGCCCGCGTCGTGAGCACGGGGCAGATTGCGCGGCTTACAACGTACTGAGCCGTGGACCCGGGCAGATGGGTCGCAGCGGGAAAAATCGGCCGGGCGCGCGGCCCCAGGACAATCAGGTCCACCATCAACTCTTCGGCGAGTTCGGCGATCTTGTGCCCGGCGTCGCCGAAATCAACAAAAGCTTTGGGCGCGCAGCGGAGTCCTGCATCGCGGGAAATGAGATCGAGCATTCGGCTCGCCAACTCTCGCTCGACGTCGGGGCTGACCGGCGTCTCGGTCACATGCAGCAGGTAAAGACGGGCCTGATGTTCGTGGGCCAACGAAACCGCATAGGGCGCCGCGGCCATGGATTCGGCGCTAAAGTCCATCGGGTACAGGATCGTGTGAATATCCCCCACGCTATCGGGTTCTGCCGCAACATTCGGCCCGACTGTAAGCACCGGGCATTCGGCGTGCCGGTAAATCTCTTCGGCTACCGAACCCAGCAGGAGCTTGTTTAGGCCGGTCCGCCCGTGCGTTCCGCAGACAACCATATCGATCGCTTTTTCCCGAACGACGGTCGCGATCTCCGCCCAGATTTCCCCTTTTTTCACTATGGCTTCGTGCGGGACTCCCTGGCATCGCGCCTGAACGCGTCCTATGTCTTCCCGCGCCTCTTTCACCGCTTGTGCCGCGATGGCGTGCAAAGCCTGTGTGGGAGTGGACCCGGGGAACGGCGGCACGGAAACGACGTGGACCGCAAAAATGCGCGATCCATACTTGCGTGCGATGGAGAGCGCAAACGGCAAGGCGGCATCGGAATATCGAGAGAAGTCGGTTGCATAAAGGATATTCTTCAGCTTGATCTGTGAGTGAATAAGAGTCGCCGTTTCCATACACCACCTCTGTGATTGCCGGCTTTCACGCGCGGGCGATTTCCTTCTTCTTTTTAGTGCTCTGCTTTCAGGAACTCTGTGACCCGCGTCACGTGGAGTTCATCTGTCGCCGGAAATGCCGCACAGAGGCCACAGAGCAAGAGCCGTGACGGCTAGCCGCACGGGCAACACCAACCCCTGATACGCTGGCCGCCTTCTTTTAGCGTCGAAAACGAATCTTTTTGCCTGCAGCGGCCCGTGATGAAAAGCTCCAGCAGCAAAAAAACAAAACGCAGATCTTTCGCGCTCCGGCGCTCGTGGTGACACGCTGGGAGGGATGGCGTGCGGTGCCGAGTCGGGGTTTGTGTAGCCGCCGCCCTTTTAGGGCGGCGTTCGTAGCGGCTAAGCGAGCGCCGGGCTAAAGCCCGCGGCTACCGAGCGCTCGGGGTTTCAGACTGAGCCCGCACGGCCAGGAGTGGCTAGTACCCCGATAGGCGAACGCGAGCGCCGCTCGTGCCCGAGAGGCTTGTGTGGGGCTCGCCGGGGTACCACCGTGTGATGCACGTCACTGCGCGAGTGCGCGGATTCAAGCCCAATAGAAAAGGAAGGAGGTGGTCGATGCGAGTTCTCGATCCGCGAGTTCGAGTTCGGATAAACAACATTTTGCTTTGCACGGATTTCTCTGGGGCCGCCGAGGCCGCATTCCCGTATGCAGTCGATTTAGCGCGCCATTTTGGCGCGAAACTCAGGGCTTTGTATGTTCGCAATCCGGACGAGTACGTCATGGCCTTTCCGGAGGGCGGATCGGTTCCGACCGGTTTCACGGAAGAGCAGGCGCGAAGCCATTTGCACGCGCTCCTGGCGGGGGTTTCCGACCTCGATCACGAGGAGATTGTCGCCGAAGGAGAAGTGTGGCCGTCGATCGAATCTATCGTCGCGAAGAATGATATCGACCTGATTGTTGTGGGAACTCGCGGCCGCGGCGGCATAGCCAAGCTGGTGCTCGGTTCGCGTGCGGAAGAGATCTTTCGACGCGCAACATGCCCGGTACTGACCGTCGCCGCTCATCTGGCAGAACATCTGCCAAGTGGAGAGATCAAGCACATCCTCTATGCGACAGACCTCACCCCCGAGGCGGCGGTCGCGGCTCCTTACGCCGTTTCGCTAGCCCAGGAATATCAAGCAAGTCTCACTTTGCTTCACGTGATTACAGAGCCGCGTACGGGCGACCTGGTTCAGCCACATGACTTGATCGCGTCAACCGAAAGGCGGCTGCGCGAATTGGTGCCGCCGGAGGCGGAACTGTGGTGCGAGCCTCGTTTCGAGGTCGAGCAAGGTTCGCCAGCAGACACTATTTTGGATGTCGCCCGGCTGCGCAAAGCAGATCTCATCGTTATGGGGCTGCATCGCTCGACCGGAATGGCGACGCGTTTGCCGATGGCCACAGCGCACCGAGTCGTCGCGGGGGCCAAAGCCCCTGTTCTGACGGTTCGGTCATAGCAGCCTGGCGCGCGCCACTTCGTTTAAGCGCGCGAGTCCTCGCGCTGGGGAGGCGCGCTCCGGGACCCGGGCGCTAACTGCAGGGCACTGAAAACTGTAACTGTAACTGCGGATCCCTCGTTGTTTGCCCGCACGACGACATGCGCGCAAACTGGCTCGTGATGACAATATGGCTTATTACCCGCAGTAAGCGCGAGTTTCGTCGTGATGACAGCGCGGTGGAGTGGAAGCGCTGGCGGGATTGGCGAGCGTGCCGCGGATCGTGCAGAGTGTCCGCGCCCGGTAGCAACTCATCGTTTTGCCACTGAGTCCGGCAGGTGAGCTACAATCCTCCCCCACAATCTCCGGACAAGGAGCAAAACATGTTCAAGGCATCTCTTGCCGTCCTTTTCGTTGCGCTCATGTCTTCGGCGCTGATGGCACAGGAAAATCACCCCACTTGTAAGCAATGTCCCGCGACCTATATCCCGAATCAGGAAGTTCAGGCGTATGTAAAGAAGGCCATCGCGCAGAAACTAATCGATCAGCAAATTCGCGCGGTTGATGCCGGGAAAAGCAACGTGGATGTCGGCGTCGTTTATCGCGGAAAACTTGCCGCTCCGGCTCCGAATTCAGTTGCCGAACACGATCAGGTCAGCGAGGTGTATCACGTCATCGACGGCTCGGCCACTCTGGTTACCGGACCCGATCTGGTGGATTCGAAGCGGCGTCCGGCGGACGAGAACACCGTCAAAATGCTGAACGGCCCGGGCAGCAACTCTGCATCGATCCGAAACGGCGTGACCTATAACCTCAAGCCCGGAGATGTCGTCATCATTCCCGCCGGGACCGGGCATTGGTTCACGAAGATCGATGATCACATCACCTATCTTATGGTGCGCATCGATCCGGATAAGATCACGCCGCATAAGGATGCCGCTGCTTCCAAGGCGGATCTGGGCAGCTACGCGCCGAATTGAGTGATAGCACGGGCGCGAGGTGCTGGCCGCACGGGCAGAGGTAAGCCCAATGGCAGGTCCCTCGGCCGGAATGAGTGGGGCGGCAAGTGACGGATTAAAAGGAATGCACCCACCCCTAAGAACGAGGGGTGGGGCACCGGCAAAACCGTGAGGCGAGCCAAAATTAGAAGTTGAGGAATTCGTGCAGTTTCTGCGGTGCGTTGCCAAGGGCACGGGCCAGGCTCAGCTTTGCGATGTTATGCGCGAATACGCTGTTGATGTAATCGAGTCGCGCGCCGGCTACCGATTCCTGCGACTGCACAATGTCGTAGCTTTGGCTCACTCCGGCCTCGAAGCGCTGCTGCGTTTCTTTAAGTGTTTCTCCCATAAGATCGACATTCTGTTGTGCCACGGTGACTTGATTTGCCGCAGCTTGCAGATCGAGGAAGGCGTTGCGCACGTCGCTTTCGATCTGGCTCCGCGTGTCTTCGAGTTCGGCGCGACGCTGGGCCAGGGCCGTTTCCGCCTGCTGAATGTCTGAAGAGATGCGGCCGCCATTCCAGATGGTCATGCTGACCGTAGCCGATACGGTGTAGGTCGGCAGCAGGTGCGAAGGCCTGCCGATCTCGCCGTAATTGGCGCTGGCGGAAGCCGAAGGCAGGCGTTCGTCGCGCGCCGCGGCAAGCGCCCGCTCGGCTGCCGCGACCTGAGCCTCCGCCGCTTTAAGGTCGGCCCGATTCTCGATGGCCTGTTTGATGGCGTCCTCGAGAGTGAGCGGCGGAGCCGGCGCATAGGGCATTTCGGTTGCAAGCTCGTAATCGGCATTGGCCGGCAAGCCAATCATGCGCGCCAGCGTAAGTTTCTGTTTGGCGAACTCATTTTGCAGCGTGATGAGCCGTTGCTGATCGGTGAGCACGGCAACGTGGCTGCGGTTGACATCAATTTGCGCTGCTCTCCCAAACTGCAGTTGCTGCATGGTCTGCTGGTAGAGAGCGTTTGACGTGTCGAGTTGCGCGCGAGCCGATGCCAGCCGCGCGTTCGCAGCGATCACCTGAAGATACTGGCCGCCGACGGCAAGGACAATGAGGTCCTGCGCGTCCTTGGCCGCAAGCTCTCCGGCACGAGCCAGTTGCCTGGACGAACGGTAATTGTTGAGCGATGTGAAATCCATGATCTGTTGGGAAACGTAGGCGCGCACGTCGAACACGTTGAAAGGACCGACCAGCGAGGGAATGGCAAATCCCGGAAATGTGGCATTGCCGCCGATCCCGATCGAACCCAGGTTAACGGTCTGCTCGGTATCGTTTGCCGCCGCGCTGATGGCCGGCAATAGTGCGCTGCGCGTCGCTTTCACCTGCTGCTGCGATTGCTGCAGCGCCTGCTGTGCGCCCACGGCGCCGAGATTGAAGCGCAGGCCGCGGTCGATGGCCTCCTGAAGGGACAATTTTCCGGAGAACGGAAGCTGTCGCGTGCTGTTGGCGCTGCCGGCATAGGGGCCCTGGGCGGAAACGTTCAGGTTCAGCGTATCGACGCTGGTGGTCGTGCTCGGCACGGGCGAGGCGCTCGCGGCCACTCCGCCGGATTGTCCGGTGCGCCCGGAGAGCGGAAGAGGAGTCGCCGGCGTCGGCGGCGGAGGAGGAGCGCTGAATTGCGCGCGCGCGGTCGTCGCCAACAGAAGCATACCGAAAGCAAGAAGTCCGGAGCATGCCTGACACACCACTGATTTCCGTCGTTTCATCGCTTTTCGTTCCTTTCCACCCTGTTGAAAGCACGTGTGAGCGAGCGCGCTGCACGTGGATGAGAGCCCGCGGTTCGAGCTGCCGCAGCTCTAAATCTGTCTCTTGAACAGGGCAATGCATCCTGTGATGAGCACCGCCGAAAATGCCGCCAGGATGCCAATGTCGAGGTAAATTCCGGCGAATCCCGTATCCTTCAGCAGCAGGTTTTTCAGCGCATCTACCACGTACGTGAATGGATCGACGGTCGAAATCCAGCGCAGCCAGATGGGAAAGCCCGCCGTCGGATAGATCGCCCCGGAAGGGAAGAAGAGCAGCGTATTCAGCACGCCGAAAATCGCGCGGGGAACGAGCGGGTCGTTGACTCTGACCATCAGCAGGAACATGAAGCTGATCATTGCCAGCGATGTCATCGCCAGTACCACGATCAGGTAAAAGAGCCGCACCGGCTCCCAGATTCGCGCAATTCCCGCGATCAACCCGCCGATGATGGTGATGATGAGCCCCGCCATCAACCCTTTGATCGCGCCCGAGCCGATCAGCCCGAGCACCAGATCCACTTTGCTCAGTGGAGTTGTGAGATAGCCTTCGTGCAGGCCGCGTGCCTTATCGTCAATGAAGGTGATGCCGCCGCCGATCATGGCCGTTACGAAAATGGCCAGCGAGATCGATCCGGCGAGCAGGTACTTGATGTACTCGATGTAGGGATACACTTCGACGGTTTGTATATCGATACTGGCAGGCAGGCGACCGGGCCCGGAAGTATTCGATAACGCCGAAATGGGCGATTCACCGGGTTGTGTTGGTGGCAGAGTTGGCCCATTCAGGGCGCTTTGCAGTTGCTGGATGCGCTCGCCGATCCCGCTTGCCGTGAATGTATCGGTGTTGTCTTCGATAAAAGCGATGCGCGGATTTTGCTGCTTCAGCACGCGCTGCGAGTAATCCGGCGGAATGTAAATGACCGCCTTCATGAAACCGGCCCGCAGGTCCGTCATCGCTTCCGGAAGATTCGCATAGTTCACCATGTTGAAGGTGCGGGGATCCTGCTCGATGGCTTTCAGGCCGTCGAGGACGTCCAGAGCTTCGACGCCCTTGTCCTGGTTGACCAGCCCGACCTTCACGTTTGTGATCTTGCCGCCGAAGGCGTAACCGAGAACCACGAGCTGCACCAGGGGAAAGATCATCGACGCCATCATGAGCGCGGGATTGCGGAAGAATTTCCGCATGTCGCGTTCGATCAGGGCGAATATCCGGTAAAGCTTCATTAGGGTTGCTGGCCTTTGCGCGTCATCCGTGGACGCATCATTTGTAGAGATGCCCGATATCCAACAGCTTCCTGCTGCCCACTTCATCGCGCAGTTGCCGCCCGGTGAAGTGCAGAAATACGTCGTCGAGCGTGGTGCTCTGCACGGTCACGCGCCGGACGGTGACGCCGCTTTTTCGCGCTGCGTCCATCAGCGCGCCCACGGTTTCCGGCCCGTTTTTCGAACCGATATGCGTGACGCCATCTTGCGCAGTGACTGACAGCACGCTCGGCAAGCCCTTCAAAACGTCATCCCAATTCGCCGGCTGGCGTGCAAATTCCGCTTCCACGACGTCGTTGGAAGGAACGCTGTCTTTCAACCGTGATGGGCTATCCAGTGCCACGAGTTTTCCGTGGTCCACGATGGCAATACGGTGGCAGAGCTTGTCGGCCTCATCCATGTAGTGCGTCGTGAGAAGGATCGTCAATCCCGATTGCTTTTGAATCTTTTCGATCATCTCCCACACGTTGGTGCGCGAAACCGGATCAAGGCCGGTTGTCGGCTCGTCCAGGAAGAGAATCTTCGGCGAGTGCACCAGGCCGCGCGCAATCTCCAGGCGGCGCCGCATGCCTCCTGAAAACGTGCCCACCAGCGCTTTGCCGAAGCGAGTGAGGTCCACCGCTTCGAGCAGGTCGCGCACCAGAACCGCCCGCCCGCCCGAGGGAACGCCATAAAGCTTGGCGTGAATCGTCAGATTTTCTTCAGCCGTAAGTTCGGGATCGGACGTGAGCGCCTGGGGAATCACGCCGATCGAGTTGCGCACGCCATCCGCTTGAGTGCGCACGTCGTAACCGGCGACCTGCGCCGAGCCGCTGGTCGGCGGCGTGAGCGTGGTCAGCATGCGAATCAGCGTTGTCTTTCCCGCGCCGTTCGGTCCCAACAGGCCGAAAAGTTCCCCCTGGTCGACGCCGAAGCTGATATGGTCCACGGCCACGAAATCGCCAAAGCGCTTGGTGATCTCGTTGACCTCGATTGCTTTCGAATTTGCGTTTGCATCCATCAAAAATGGAACCAGCGTCGCTCGTTTGCAGGCTGAGGCAGAAGCACATAGGCGGTCATGCCGGTAAAGAGCCGCCTCTCGGCATTCGGGATGGCCACTTTGATCGCGAAAGTTTTAATGTCGCGCTTGGTGCGGCTGACGTCGCGCTGCGTGGCGAAATTTCCTTCCACGCCCTTGTAGAAAACCTCGCCCTCGATCTTGTTTCCCGAGGGCAATTCAACCTGCAGCTTTTGCCCGAACTTGATCTGGTCGATGTAGGTCTCCTCGACATCCGCCTGCACCCACAGATGATCGATATCCAGCACCGTGACGATCGGGCCGCCCGCCTGCACCGTTTCGCCCTGGCGCGCCGCGCGCACCGACACGATGCCATCGGCCGGCGAATAGATCTTTGTGTAACCAAGTTGGGTCTGGGCCTGATTTTTTAGAGCTATGGACTGTTGAAGCTGTGCTCGCGTGGCGGCGACATCGGCCTGCTGCACGTCGACCTGCCGGCGGTTTGCCTTGGCGATGGCCACTTGCGCCTGCGCCGAGCGAACCTGGTCTTCGAGCGACTTTACGTTTGCTTGTGAGCCCACGTAGTTCTGTTCGGCGGTGTCGCGCTCCTGGGCGGTGAGAACGCCGCCCTTGAAGAGGCTTTCGTCGCGCTCGTAGGTGATCTTATTCAGCGCCAGCGTCGCCTTGGCCTGATCGAGTTGAGCTTGCGTTGCCGTGACCGTGGCCTCCGCCTGGCGAAGCGCGGCCTCGGTCTGTTGGTCGCTCATGGTGCGCGTCATGTCGGATTGCGCCAGTCGCGCCTGGAAGGTGCCGATATTCGCCGCCGCGGCATTGCGCGCGGCCTCGAGCTCTGCGGGATCGATTTCGGCGATCAGTTCGCCCTTCTTTACCCAGGAACCCTCGTCTACATTGAGATGCAGGAGCCGGCCCTGGATCTGCGGGCTGACAATGTAATCGTTGCCCATGATGATTCCCGTAAATCGCATCGTGTTTGTGCTGGGCGTGGTAAAGACATACACGAGGGCGGCGATAACAAAGATCACCATGAGAAACACAAAAAACCGCGAGACTTTCATAGGGTCCTCGCAACCGGCAGGAAGAGCGCGTGCTCGACAAAATCCAAAATTGCCCGGCGACGCGCGGCCACGCGCCGCGCAGTCAGCGGATCACAGCGCCAGAGCTGGGTCAGCACGGGCTTGGCGGCGAAATAAAACACGGTCATGGCAACAAGGCTGAAGAGCGTATGTTGCGGGTCCACGCGGCGGAATTCGCCTCTTGCAATGCCGGCACGAATCACGGCAGTGAGCCGGCGGTGCAGAGGCCGCAAATGTTGCTGCACCAGCGCCACCAGTTGGGGCTCTTCACTCATCAATTCGCGCTCGAAAAGGCGGGGATAATTCGGATGGGCAACCATGAAATCAAAATAGCTGTTGATGTAACCAACGAGCTGCTGGCGTGGTGAACCGGGCCGGTCCAGCGCGGCGCTGGTCTGGTCGCGGAGCTGGCGGAAAAGCGTCATCAGCGTGAACCGGTGCAGCTGCTCCTTGCTTGAAAAGTAGTAGTAGAGCAGAGCTTTGTTGACCCGCGCCGCTCGCGCGATGGCTCCGATTCGCGCGCCCGCCAGCCCTCGCTCGGCGAAATTTTCTTCAGCGGCGCTCAGAATGCGCTGCACCGTGTCCGGGTGCTTCGGCAGGCCCCCTGCCGGCCACGTTGGATGCTTGGCAGAGGACCCGGCAGCAATCGAAATGTGGGCGGCGGTCATCAGTTTAACTAACCGTTTAGTCTAAATAGATGCATGGCCCTAGTCAAGCGTCACAACAAAACTGCAGGAATCATGCCGCTTGCAAAAACGCCGGGCGAACGCTCCGAAGTCGCTGTGGCAGAGCGTCAAAATGGCATCGCTAAGATGCTGGTATCGTGTGGCGTGGATTCGAATGGCCGCGGCTCACCCCGCTGGCGTTCAGGTGAAAAAGGTAGATTTGGCGCCCGGGAAAACTGCCCTTGTTGCAGGCCGATGAGTAAACTACAATCGTGCTGAGATAATCCTGCCGGGTTCGGGGGTGGTCATGAAACCCGCCGCGCTTCGTCCTGCTGTGATTCGGCTGAGCGTTCCAGGAATGCTCCTGGCTTTTGCGTTGGGCATTTTACCGGCCGGGTTGTGGGCGCAGCGCGGAGGCGCCGCCGCACATGCAGGCGTGGGACGCCCCGGCGGAATAGGCCGGCCTGCGGTTCACGTGCCGCCGCCGGCTCCGCGACCCTCGGCGGGAGCGGTGGGTCGTCCTATCGGAGCTGCTCCTGCTATCGGCCGACCGATCAGGTCTGGTTCCGTGCTCACTCAGCCGATGATTCCCAGGCCGGGAATCGCTCCAATTGCTCCTTACCGCACGCCGATCACCTCGGGCGCAATGTTTTTACCGACACGTCTGCCAAACCGATTCCCTCCGAGATTAGGAGTCGGCGGCTTGCCTGGAAGCGCCGCCTATTTTGGCTACAACCCGTTTTTGCTTCGGAGTTGCGGTGCCTTCCCAGGCTTCACGTATGGGTGCGGCGTCCTGCCGCCATACGCCGGCTTCGGATTCAATCTTGGGGGCATCTATCCGAGTTTGTTTCCGCCAGTTCCGCCGGATACGGGATATCCATCCGCTCCGGTTTATCCCACGGAGCAGCCTAATCCGCCTGATCCGCTCGCGACGCTGCAATATAGTCCGCTGCTGAATGAACCGCTGCCGGGTTTGCCGCCCGACGATTTAATTGGAGCAGGCGCTGCAAACGTGCCTGTACTTGGCGAAACTTTGCTTTACCTGAAAGACGGATCGGTTTTTGTGGTCGCGAGCTATACCGTATCGGCCGGCCGCTTGCGCTACGTCACGGCGTATGGAGATCACAACGACGTAGCAGTTGATGATCTCGACGTGCTGAGGACAATCCAGGCGAATGCCGCCCGTGGGGTGGCTTTTACGCTGACTCCTGCGGCTGCCGCTGCGCCCGGCGATTCGAAGCCCGCGCTGCTCGGACCGTCACCCGCGCCGGAAGGTCCCATCACGCCCGCGAAACAGTAACGACCAAGGCCTCGCAGTCAAAATCCTCAACAGATCAAGGCTTCGCGTTTTGGGCGCCGCCCTTCGCGGGCGGTTTATCCGACCGGGTCGCGCTCGACGGAGCAACCGCAATTGTGGCTGGCGCCCAAAACTGAGTGTCGCTCGCGGCGAATTGTTTCGAGACGTGGCTTACTTTCGGCTCCACTGCAAACAAACGTGTATCGCTGCTGTTGTAAGCGACGCGAGCCATCTCCTGCAAATGCTGCTGCAAAGCTCCGCCCTCGCTCTTTCTCACGGAATCGTTTGCTTCGAATATGCCAGCGACCTCCTGCAGTGATTCCATCGGCGTCACGATTACAAATGCCGGCTCCGGCAGCCCGCCAATCACCTCATACACCGCCCAGGCAGCCTGGGCGTGCACCTTTTCCGAGGCCTCGCTCAGCGACCACTGCGTTTCCATAAAGGCACGCTCATAACCGGGATGGGCAAAGACAGTCGATACGCGCAGAAAGCGCATTTTCGAAAAATCGATGGTGTTCGCGCGGTAACCCATATCCTCCCGCCGGATGGCCAGCACGGTTGTGCCGCTCGTGGTGTTTTCTTGCAGCAGCTTATCCTGCATCTGCACGAGCTCCGGATGCGCCGCCAAGGCCGAATTCAATACATCCATGGCCCTGGCCATCTCTTCCGAAGAATCATAAAAATTCAAAGACAGCACTTCGGGCGGGCCGGTGATCGATTCCAGTTCCACCCAATACGCGGAAATGTTTTCGCGGTTGTAGATGCGCGCGATCGAACTTTCGAGGTCCTCATAAGCGCCAACCCGGCCGGGCTTGAGCTCCTGATGAACCATGTTCAGGAATTTGGCAGGACCCGAATTGGCATTCGGAGTTACATCTTGCGCGCGCACGACGCCGCCGAATACCAGCGTCGCCGCAATGATTATCACGGATCTGAAGCGGGTTTTTAGTCTCATTTCGGGACCTCCCGGCTAACCATTCGCCGAGATCGACGAGATCACCGCAGGTGCGATTCCGCCGATCAGTTAGGCTCATTCCTCGATTAGAGCAGAAAAAAGGGGCTCCAGTTGCCGTTTTATGTTGGCGGGAGATCGGGCTCTGCGGTGTCGAAAAGAAGCTGCGTTAGTTGGGACTCTGCGCCCGCCGGAAGGGCGTGACTTTGCCGGCGCGCCTCCGCCGTGCCCCGGAATCGGGGTGAAGCCGTTTCCGCGCGAATTCGGCCCAGTCTCCTTGCGGCTCATAACGCAAATACGCAGAGAAGTGGCGTTTGCTCTCGATCTTGTAATTACTCTTCTCGTAAGCCAAAGCCAGGTTCAGATGGGCTTCGGCCATATCGGGAGCGCAGGCCAGGGCCGCCCGGAATTCCTCGATCGCGCGTTCGGTTTCTCCAAGCCGGTCGCAAATACATCCGAGATTGAAATGCGCCAAGGCGTGGCTGCGGTCGATGGCGACTGCCGTGCAGAATGCGTGTCGCGACTCCTCCCATCGTCCGAGGTGAAAAAGCGCGGTTCCAAGATTAATGTGCGCTTCGATCCAGTCCGGCGCAATTTGAATGACCTGGCGGTAGGCCTCGACGGCTTTGTCCATGGTTTCTTTGTTGCCGTCCAGGGTCATGGCTAATTCGAACCATTCCTCGGCTGTTCGCGAGCCGAGCAGGTGCACTTTTTTCTCGAGGGGCGCCGTATCGAAATCCAAAACAAACTGGCCGGTCAGGGGCTCGATGGGTCGTCCATTCGGCCCGGGCTCGCGCACGATCACCTCATCGCCAGTCACCGAGATATGCAATGATGACAGAGGGCGCGGGGCGCTTCCAAGCTGGCGTTCGAGCGCCCGCACTACGCGGCTGAGCCGTTGTGCGGGAACTCGCTGCGCGGTCAGCCGCCTGAGCGCTTCCACCGCCACCAAGTCGCTGAAGTTGAAAAACCGTTCGCCCCAACGCGAACGCGGTTGCACCAGTCGCAAGCGGGACCAATAGTCGAGTTGCTGGCGCGTCGCGCCGGTCATGCGCTCCACTTCACTGCGCGTGAATTGCTGCTCCACTCACCAGATCCAGAAGACGATCGAGTCGCCCAAGAATAGGCAGCAATCCGGCGGCAGGCAATAGCGAATTCAGGCGAATTTTTCACAGCCGAGTGAGCACTGTGCAAAACACAGAGCTCACAGAGCAGGAAACAGATTCGTCGCTCGTCGTGGAACGCTGGACGCGGAAAATGCCTCGACAGCCTCCGTGTACTCGGTGCCTGTGTGTCCTCTGTGTTAGATCCTGGCGGGCTGGCGGGCGTTGGCGCATCACGGCGCCGGCTGCGGTTCGAATCTCCCATAACGCAGCGCCAGCGTTGGCAGCACCAGCAGATTCAAAACCGTGGAAGTGACCAAACCGCCAAGGATGACGACGGCCATGGGGCCCTCGATTTCTCGTCCTGGGTCGCCGCTGCCGAGCGCCAGAGGCAGCAGCCCGAGAGCGGTGACCAGCGCCGTCATCAGGATGGGCGCGAGCCGCTCGGAGGCGCCGCGCAGAGCCGTTTCGAATCCCCAAGTCATGCCTTCGACTTCAACCAGGTGCTCGTAATGCGAAATCAGCATGATGGAATTCCGCAGTGTTATGCCAAAGAGCGTCACAAAACCCACCAGCGAGCCCAGCGAAAGATTGCCTCCCGTCAGGCCGGCCGCAATGACTCCGCCGACCAATGCAAAGGGCAGGTTCACGAATACCAGGACCAGATTGCGCGCGTTTCCCATGACCACCGACAGCAGAAGAATGATGCCCAATCCAGCGAGCAGTGAATTGACAATGAGTTCGTGCAGCGATTGTGCCTGGGCGGCGGCGGTCCCGGCAAAACTGACGTAGTTGCCGCCAGGGAATCGAATGCCCGAAATTCGCTTGCGCGCCTCTTGCACAAACGAGTCCACGCTGCGGCCGCGCACATTGCACGTGATCGTTTGCACGCGCCGCGCTCCCTGGTGCAAGACGACATATCTGCCGGAGGATTCCCGCAGGTCGGCCAGATCGCTCAAGGGAATGAATTTTCCGTCGGAATTCCGCAGCGGCAGCGCGCCCAGTTCGCTCACTCGCGGCCGCTGCGTTGAGCCCAGCAGCACCGATACGTCGAACACGCGATTGCCTTCGTACGTCTGCCCCACGATTTCGCTGCCGTAGGCAGTGCGCACCACGTCGAGCACCGAAAGCGGATCGAATCCCCAGCGCGCGATGCCATCCTTCCGCAGACGCACGAGAATTTCCGGCATGCCCGGCGGTGATTGCAGTTGCACATCGGTTCCGCCGGGAATGGCCGCAAGGATTCGGGCAATCTGTGCCGCTTCGCGGTCCATTTGATCGAGATCGTTCCCAAAAACGTTCACAGCCACCGCGGCGCCGTAGCCTGACAGCGTTTCGTTGATGCGTTCAGTCAAAAACGTATTGGAGGTGAGCACCGCTCCCGGCACCGATGCGAGGATGCTCCGGATTTGATCCTGCGAGGCCTGCACTTGCGTTCCGTGGATGGCTTGCAGGTTAACGTCGATCTCGCTTTCGTGCGTTCCCATGGTGTCGGTCCCCAATTCCGCCCGGCCGGCACGCTGAGCCACCGATCGCACAAATGGCACCCGCATCAAGGCCTGCGTAAGCCGGTCTCCCAGGCGCAGGGACTCCTCCAGCGAAGTGCCGGGAACCGCGGTCATGTGTACGGTGATGTTGCCTTCGCGCAAATCGGGCAGGAACGAGCTGCCCAGCAGGAAAAGCGCGCCGATTCCGCAAATGACCAAAGCGACGACCCCCGCAGGCACCAGCATGGCCGGAGCTCGTTCGAGGCGAAGGAGAAATCGTTCGTATCCCCGCCTCAGCCAGTGCGCGAGCGGCGGCTCTTGGGCGCGAAGCTCTCTCCTGCCAAGAAGAATCAGGCTTAGGGCGGGGGTGACCGTGAGCGCTACAGCGAGGGAGGCGAGTATCGCCCAGATATATGCGATCCCCAGCGGCCGAAAAAGATTTCCAGCCAGACCGGACATATTGAGCACCGGAAAAAAAACGAGAATCACCGCGAAAGTTGCGTACACGACGGCGCTGCGAACTTCAATGGAAGCGCCAAACACCACCTGAAACAGCGAGCGGGGATTTGGTGAGGCACGGTTTTCGCGCAGGCGCCGGTAAATATTTTCGACGTCGATGACGGCATCGTCCACCACCTCGCCGATCGCGATGGAAAGCCCGCCGAGCGTCATGGTGTTGAGGCTTAGGCCCATTTTGTTCAGCGCGATGACCGCTGCCAGCAGTGAAAGGGGAATGGCCGTGCAGGAGATCGCCGCTGTGCGCAGGCTGAAAAGAAACAAGAACAGGACCACCGCCACCAGGATTCCGCCGATCACCAGCGATTCGCGCACGTTGTGCAGCGCCACGGTAATGAAGTCGGCGGCGCGCAGGACGTCGCGATGCACGACGATTCCTTGGGTTTCGAGTCCCGGCTGCAGTTCGTCGAGCGCTTTGTCTATGCCTTGCGTGACCTCCAGCGTATTCGCGCCAAACGCGGCATCCACGATCATGCTTACGCCGCGTTTGCCGCCAACCGAGGCTGCCCCAATGCGCGGCGCGGGCGCCTCTGCGACGCGCGCCACGTCGCCCAGCGTGACGTTGGCGCCATTGTGATGCACGAGCACGGTTTCGGCGAGTTGCGCGGGCGTCGCCGACGGAGCTTCGGTTTGCAGTACGATCCGCTGATTGGCGGTTTCGATAAAACCGGCGCCGCGAACTCCGGTAGCCTCTTTAGCCGCTGCAATCACGTCTTCCACGCTGATGCCGTACTGCACCAGCTTTTCAGGATTAAACTGGAATTGCAGTTGCCGCACGTCGCCGCCGTTTACCTCCACTCCGGCTACCCCCGGCACCGCTAGAATGTGCGGCTTGATCGTCCAGTCGGCGATGGTCCTCAGGTCCATCAATGATTGCTTGTCCGATGTGAAATCGACTTCCATGACCCAGGCCGTCGAGGAGGTAAGCGGCGTCATCAGCGGCGGCTGCACGCCAGTGGGAAGCTCGCTCGCCACCGCGGCCAGCCGCTCGGCAACCAGTTGGCGGTCGCGGTAAATGTCCGTCCCCTGGCGGAAGACGACCGTTACATCCGAAAGGCCCTGAATCGATCGCGAACGCAGTGACCCGATGCCCGTTGCGCCGTTAATGCTATTTTCGATCGGCTGCGTGACCAGAACTTCCACCTCTTCCGGCGAAAGCCCGGGCGCTTCGGTCTGCACTGAAACTTGGGGAGGCGCGAAGTCCGGAAAGGCATCGTAGGAAGACTGCAGAAGCGAAAAAACTCCATAGCCGAGCAGCGCGCAGGCCAGGGCGATCACAATTCCGCGAAATCGAAGCGAAAACCTGACGATGGCGTTTAACATCGCACCCTCCGCATGTCAGTTGTCATCGCTATCCCCTCCGCCGCTGCCGTAGCCCTCCAGCACGGCCTCTTCCGAGAGCAGCGATTGGGCGCCTCGGGTGACGACTTTGTCTTGCGCAGAGAACCCTGCGTTTACGAAATAGCCGGCATCCACTGGCGAGCCGGTACGTACCTCGCGCCGCGAGAATTGACGAGCGTTCGTTTGCACATAAGCCCACGCCTTGCCTTGCGACCAGACCACCGCCGACGAGGGCACCACCACGCCGCGCGTCGAACTCCCCACCGTGAAGTGCGAAACCAGGTTGACCCCGGGCGTGAAGTCCGGCCGTGCGGGAGCGGAATAAAGAAAACTGCGTCCCTGAATTCTCGGATCCACCCGGGGAAATGGCGAAATCAAGGTTGCTTCGGCGCGAGTTCGCCCGGGCACTTCGACGACAAGAGTTTTGGGCGCCGTGTAATTCTGGTCGAAGGGAAATGTCACCTGGATGAGCGCTTCGCGCATGCTCAGAATTCGGTCGAGTTCCGGAGATCCCGCCATGGCCCATTGCGCCACCACGCCGCCCCACTGCTGTTCAGCCATGGCGCCCTGCAGTTGCAATTGTTCCTCGGCTGCGTGCTCTTCCGTCTCCAGAGCGCGCAGATTGCCGTCGGCCGATTCCAGGGTTTTCGCGGAGACGTTTTGGTCGCTGTCGAATAGCGATTTGGCGCGCGCATATTGTTTGCGTGCGACTTCGATATCCACCCGGTTTTTTTCGATTTGAGATTGAGCGGCGACGTAGCTGTTCCGAAAGCTTGCCAACTCCTGCACGGAAACGACGGTCGCGGGCACGTCTGCCTGTGGCCGGTTCGACGCTGCCGCCAGAGCGCTGACCTCGATCCCCATGCGCTTCTGTGCGGCTTCCTCCATGGTCAGAATGACTTCGCCATTTTCGAACGCGATTTGCGCGGGAGGCGGCGTCCCCTTGGCAGCCGGCGTGCGGTCATCAGCATCGTCAGCGTCGATGCTGCCTTTGCAGGCGCTGAGAAACATCTGTGTTGATAAGGTTGCCGTAAGCAGGCAGAGCGAGCCTGCTCGCGCGATTTTGCGCTTCGTTTTCATCGGGATGACTCCAGTGCCGCATTTTTGGATGTGCCAGATTCCGGGTTAACAGGGAACTTGTCGCTCGCGGTGAGCGGCCGCTGCAGGGCATCTTCGAGGTCGCCCAGAGCGGTCTGTGCGCGACCCAACGCATCGAGTTGCGCCCGCGCCACCGCGGCGTTTTCCAGTTGGACGCCATTCAGGGTGAGCCGGTCCTCTTCGCCGGCTCTGACCGCCAGTTGGGTCATGCGCAGTTGAGTATCCTGAAGTTGGCGAAGCGACTGGCCCGCTTCCCGCAATTCATTAAGTGCCGCCGAATACGTTGCGAATGCTCGTTCGCTGTCTCCGAGGACCTGGGCCTGCTTTTGCAGGAAGGCAGCGGCGGCTTCTTTGCGTCGCGCTTCGGCTTCGGCGATCGGTCCTCGGTTCCGGTTGAAAATCGGGAGGGTGACCGAGAGGCCCACGGTGAAGAAATTGTCCTTTTCCTCATAGGTGTAACCGGGGCCGATCTGGACGTCCGGATACTGCTTGGCGATTTCGAGTTGCAGGTCCGATTCCGTCGCTGCGTATTGCAGCAGAGCGCGGCGGACATCCAACCGATCGACAACGGCGTCCCGTCGAACTTCCTGAACGGAGACGGACTGCGCGTCGGGAGGCGAATCCAGATCGCTCCATGCGAATTCGATGCCATCGAGACTGCCCGCCGGAATGGTCATTGCCGCGGCCAGAGATGCTTTCGCCTGTGCCACCAGGCCCTCGGCGGTGTTGATCGCCAGATGGCTTTTGGAAAGCTCGATGCGTGCGAGGTCAAGCTCGGGGCGGGGTATGTCGCCGGCGATGAACCTTTCCTGCAGCAACTTCACCTGCTCGTCTCGAACTCGCTCCTCGGAGCGATATAGATCCAGGCTCCGCGACGCCAGAAGATAGTCGAGCAAAGCCTTGCGCACGGCGCTGTGCACCCTCCATTCCGTGTCTGCCAAATCGAGGCGAGCCGCTTCATCCAGGCTGCGAGCGGATCGAAGCCGCAGTCCGCGTTTTCCTCTCGTTTCGAGGGGGATGAGCACGTCGGTCGTCAGCAAGTAGGGGCTCGGAACGCCAGGAGAAAAGTCAAACGCCGGATTAGGACGCGCGCCCGCAGTCGTAATCGCCGCGTCCGCCTCTTCCAGCCGTGCGCGGGCCGCCTGTATCTCAGGGCTGAAATAGACCGCGATTAGCGAGAGTGTCGGCAGGTCGCATTGTTTCGGAGGCCACGGTGACACCGCATGTCCAAGGCTTTTTTCCACGTAGGGCTGCAAACCTGGGTCGCTCAGATTGCGCGAATCGAGAGTGGACGCCGTTGTCGCGGGAACGAGGGGCGCCTCCTGGTATCGCTGCACGGCGCATCCCGCCAGCTCTAAAACGAGAAGCCAAAGAAAGGCAAAACGCGCTACTGAATTCATGGAAGTCTCGCTCCGCCGAAATAGGAATCCAGTTCAATCGCAAGTGAAGCTGTTTTAAGCCTCAATGCATGCGCCGCGCGGGCCACGTGCGCGACACACGCGCAGTGTGTGTGAAACGCGGATAGCCCATCTGCGCTCTGGAGCGCGTAATTTGCGCCTAACAGAGATCGCGGCCCGGGCTTGCGTGCGAGGGTTTCAGATACGCAGGGGTGGCGGGGGGGAGGAGTCGGAGATTCTAAAATCGAAAATGACGTCGAACGAAACCAACGGGTTCATTACCACAAGAGGTTCGGTGAATTCGGGATTCCGGCATAAACAAACGACAACGGGGCGCGCAAACGAGACCACTACTTCCAGCAGAATGACCAGCACCGCAACGGTGGTTTCGCCATCATACCCGGTCCCGAAAATTGTGTTGTCCCACTTTGCCGCGGTCTCCAGAAACGGCGAAATCGCGCACATTATGAGGATCACGGCGATGACGAGGTGAAACACCCGGCGTCTGAATTGCCGTTTTTGCTCCTGGCATCGTTCGGTCACGAGCTTGATTTTACGCCGTTTTCATGACTTTTGAACGCCCTGTTTCATCCTCTATTTGACATTAGCATCTTGGAAAACGGGTATCGTTCCGCTGTGGCGCTCGGCTCCGGGTTGGTTTGGAATAGAGGTCCTTTCATCTCATGCAGCCGCAGAGTGTTGAACGTCGTCATCTTGAGCGGCAGATTACCTATGCCCGACCGATATTTATCGTTCTGGCGCTGGGTGTCTTGCTGGAAGCGCCCCCGCAGGCGCGCGGCCCGCATGCGGTCGCCTTCGTCCTCGCTTACCTCGGTGTCGCTCTGGCGCTGTTTGGGGTTGAATACATTCCCAGCCTTCGGCGCCGGCAGTGGCCTCTGCTCGTCGATTTGGCGGCCCTGGTCGTTTTCCTGCTGCTGACGAATTCCGTAGCGGCTTTCTGGTTCGTATATCTTTTCCTCGCCCTGGCCGCCGGTATTCGCTGGGGCTTGCAGCGGTCAATTCTTCTCGCCGGCGGGGTGACCCTGGCGATACTGTTCCGGGCAAGCCTGCAGGGCGGTCTTGGATGGATGGAAGTGCTTTCCTGGGTTGCGCTTGTAGCCGGCACGTTCACGGGCGGCGTCGGTCTTTCCTTCATGGGATTCCGCAACCGCCTGCATGCTTCCGAGCACGACTTCCTGGTTCGCCTTACGGCCATGCTACAGGTTGAAAAAGGGGTGGCAGAATCGCTGCGTCTGGTGCTGGGCGAGTTGGCCCGCGGCTTCGATTGCGAGCGGGGCATTCTTGCGTTTCGCGATCCGGAGCTGGAGCGGATCTTCGTTTGGACCGCCGCTGCCGGCGAAACCAAGCGCCTCACGCCCGAGAGTCTCCCGCTATCCAAGGGCGATCTGTTTCTGTTTGATTGCCCGGAAGCGAGCATTTGCTGGAATCGGGGCAACGGGCTGCGGGCTGCCTTTGGCTGGAATCGTAAAGACGGCCAGCACCTGGCAGAACTGCCGCAGATACCTGAGGAGACCCGGCAGGAGCTTGCCGTGCGCTCCGTGCTGGGCGTAACGGTCGATTTCGATGGCCAGGCGGTGGGAAAGCTGATGCTTGCAAATTCCCGCCGGCCCCATATGCCGCAGGACCTGCAGCGGCTCGAGCGCGTCGTGCGCCATCTGGGGCCCCCGCTCGAAAACCTGCTCCTCATGCGGCGCCTGCGCGTTCGCGCCATCGAAGGCGAACGCAGCCGGATATCGCGCGACCTCCATGACGGCATTTTGCAAACCCTCCTGAGCATCGAAATCCAGCTCGACGTGCTGCGCCGCAGGCTGCCGCACGCGGCCGAACAGGTGGCTACCGAGCTCGCCACGTTGCAACACACGGTCCGCAACGAGACCCAGGAACTTCGCCAGATGGTCATGGATATGCGCCCGCTTGGAGTCCAAAGCGCCGATCTGGTGGACCTGATGCGGGGATTCGCCGAGCGTTTCCGCAACGAATCCGCGGTCGCACTCGATCTGCTGATCGATACCGCCGTGCTCGATTTGCCCGACCGAATCTGCCGCGAGCTTTTTCAGATTTACCGTGAAGCACTTCACAACGTAAAAAAGCATGCTCGCGCCACGCATGTCGTGGTAAAACTGTGGCAAAATGAAACGAAAGTTGTGCTCGTCATCGACGACAACGGCGAAGGCTTCAGCTTCGCCGGCCGATATACCGGGGATGAACTTGACAGGTTGCGTTTGGGCCCAATCTCAATTAAAGACCGTACTCGAAGCGTCGGGGGTGTGCTGATGGTGGAGTCAACGCCCGGCCATGGGGCGCGACTGACCGTAGAGGTTCCGCTCGGCTGACATGGCGACCAAAACGAAAACAGCTATCCGCGTTTTAATGGCCGATGATCACGCGATTTTCCGCGACGGCCTCCGTAAGCTTTTGGATGCCGATGAGGACATCACCATTGTGGGCGAAGCTTCCAACGGCAACGAATGCATTAAGATGCTGTCGAAGCTCAAGCCGGACATCTTGCTCCTCGACTTGCGTATGCCTGATAAAGACGGCCTCGCCGTGCTCGAGGAAGTGAATTTCGATTCGCTGCCCACCCGCGTAATCGTGCTCACCGCCGCCGAGGACGACCGCGACGTCGTCCGCGCCATGCGCCTGGGCGCGCGAGGCATCGTCCTGAAGCAATCCGCCAGCGACCTGCTGGTCAAGAGCATTCACCGCGTCCATAGCGGCGAAATCTGGCTCGATAACCGCATGACCGCCGAAGTCATGAAGGCTTTCGCCAAGAGCTCCGACAACGGCCCGCGCCGTGACAAGCCGCTGCTCAGCGACCGCGAAAAAGAGATTGTACAGCTCGTCGCGCAGGGATATCGCAACAAAGAGATCGGCGAAAAGCTCTTTATCAGCGAGCAGACGGTAAAGAATCATCTCCACAACATCTTCGATAAGCTGGGCGTTTCCGATCGGCTCGAACTCGCCCTCTACGCCATCCACCACCGTCTCATCGATCACGCGTAATCGGCCCTGACCCGGCCAGCATGTCGCACTATGTATGCTGTTTGAACATAAGGGTTTGGTGTCAACGCACGGGCAGGCCTATTGACGCAATGTGTCCCCGCGCGAAACACTGGCCGCCAGACTCATGTTGCAGCTCATCGACCTGACAAAAGAATACGACGTGGATGGCGACCCGGAACGCAGGGTGCTGGCCGCGGACCGGCTGAATCTTCAGGTTCCCGCAGGCGAAGTATTCGGCCTTGTCGGCCCCAATGGCGCCGGCAAATCCACTGCGCTGAAGATGATCTGTGGTCTTTTGCTGCCCACTTCCGGTCGCGTATTGGTCAACGGGGTGGACGTTGAGCGGCGGCGCGAAGAAGCACAAACGTATGTTGGCTACCTCGCGGATTTTTTCTCACTTTACGATGAATTGACGGTCCATCAGTATTTGGAATATTTCGCTCAGGCGTACAAATTGCTGCCGAATTCGATTCCGGCGCGCATCACCGAGGCCATCCTGCGCCTGGGGCTCGAGACCAAGAGAGATTCCGCCATTTCGGGACTTTCCCGCGGCATGAAACAGCGTGTAGGTATCGCGCGCGCCGTAATTCACGATCCGCCGTTGCTGGTGCTCGACGAGCCCGCAGCCGGACTCGACCCCAAGTCGCGGCACGATCTCAAGCAGTTCCTGCGCGGCTTCCACGAACGCGGCCGGACAATCGTAATTACTTCGCACGTTCTCTCAGATTTGGAAGAGATCTGCACTTCGATTGGCATTCTCGAAAAGGGTCATTTGATCCGTGCCGGCAAAATTGAAGAAATTGTGCACTCAGCCCCCGGCGGGCAGGCTGGGGCTCCTGCGCCGCGCATGGTTCGAATCCGTCTCTCCGCGCCGGGATTCCCTTTGGAGCCCTGGTTGACGGCCAGGCCTGGAGTGAGTCATGTGGCGGCCTCTGGTCTCGGCACGCTGTTTCAGTTCGCGGGCAGCGAAACGGACTTGAGTGAATTGGTGAAAGCGCTGGTGACCGCCGGCGCGCCGCTCGCAGCGGTGGAGCAGCCGGGTATGAACCTGGAGGAAGCCTATAGCCGCATCTCCAAGGGAGAAGTGATGTGACCAATTTTCGCGCGCTCTTCTTCGAAAATCCGGAACTGCGGCGCAACTTGCGGATCGAGTTGAGTCCCAGGCGCGTTTTCACCGCCGGGATTATCACCGCTTTGTTTGCGCTGATCGTGCTTCCTTCGCTCGTGCCCAGCGGGCGGCCTGTAGGGTTCGGCAGAGCCGCCGTCATGACGCCTTACCTCATGATCGTTCTCTGGTCCCAACGTATTACGCTGATGCTGGGCGGAGCGATCTCCTGCTGGCGCGCCGTGAAGCGCGAGCGCGAACTGAACACCTGGGATTTCCAGCGCATTACGCGATTGTCGCCGCTGGAATTGACCATGGGAAAACTGTTTGGCGCTCCGGCGCTCGCGTACTTCGTCACCCTGTGCTTTGTTCCACCGGCATTGTTTTCGGCCGCCACCACGAGCAGCGCTGCCGTTTGGTTCGTCCTTGAAACGTACGTCGTGCTCTTTACCGGCGCGCTGGTAATTCACACTTTTGCTCTGATGATCTCGGCCATTTCGGATCGAGGCGGAGCCGTTAGCGGGCTGGTTCTCCTTTTGCTTTTGCAAATTTTCCCGATCATGGGATTTATGATGTTCTCGGCGGTGCCGTCAGCGGTCCAAAGCTTCGGCCAGGCAGCCGGCGTTAAGTTCTACGGAATTGCGTTTCCTTTGACATTGCTTTCTGCCGTCCTGGAGTTGGGTTTTTCCGCCTGGTTTCTTCTGGCGATCGTGCGCAATATCAAGGCCGATCTGGATGCCATGCAGCTTTTTACTGTTGGGCAAGGACTCGGATTCGCGGCGTACTGCAATTTCGTGTGGATTGGATTGTATCCGTGGCAGACCGCGTCGACTATAAACACGCCGGCTCTGCTTTTACTTTCAGTGCTTTTGTTTTACATGGTGGGAATCGGCGTGCTGCAAAGCCGCGAGTTGGTGCGCCGCGAATTGCGTGAAGCGGGCGCGGACTTCCACCAGACCGGCAAATTGCTCGGGCCAATCGCTTGGTTACTTGGGGGCAGTATTGCCACGGAAGTTGTGATCCTCGTGCTGGTCAAGCAGTACTCTGCCGTGGACGCTGGAACGACGGCAGCTCAAACCCTCTTTGTGATTTTGTATTTCGCGGCGTGGTTGGCGCGAGATCTTTTCTACCTGCAGTGGATGAAAGTTCGGCCGGTACATTCTCCCTTGCGCAAAGCTTTTCTTTATCTAGGCGTCTTTTATATTTCGGCCTCGATTGTCTTCCGCAGCGCACTCACCTCCAACGTCGTCGGCACGGCCGCATTCGCGGCATGGCTGAGTCCGTTTCCGCTGCTCCGAACGTGGACCGCAGCACAATGGCAGGATGCGGCAGGAATGTGGCTGCTGGCGCTCGCCGGCCAGTTAGCCGCCGCCTTAGGTTTTGCATATCTTTACCGCCAGGAAATCCTGGGGCTCACTGTCTCGCCTCGACTCAGGCCGCCAGCCGATCCGGCGCTCTCGTCGCCAACAGCCTGAACACACTGTTTTGGCCCTTACATCGGGCCATCGGGAACCGCGACAGCCCGGAAATCGGCCGTCTCGGAGCCAACTACGGCCGTGTCACTTCGCCCGTAAGCGCTACGGCTGCCTGGAATCTGCACTGGCAAGATCACGCATGCTCGCGAATCGCCACAGGCGTGGAGAAAAGCTCCGCAAGCGCCACAACGGAATACGAGTCATGGATCCTAATAGAATCGCAAACAGAGGGAACACCTCGAATAAATATCGATTTTGATCCCCGGAGGCATAAAAGATGGCCACGGCCGTTAAGTACGCAACGTTTCCGAATGCAAAGACGATGGTCAATTCGCGAGGGTTGGTGTAGGGACGGCGCATCAGGCGCTTGACCCAGCGTGCCGATCGTCGCAGGCCAAACCAGAGCACCAGCGACGTCATGATCCAAGAGATAAACGCAAACTTATGCGCGGAGTGATGGCCGCTGATAATAAGATCAAAACTCCTGAGCAAGGGCGAGAGCACTTGTTGGTTCCGATGCGGGCTCCCACCAAATGGCCACCCGACATCCGCCGGCAGGAAATATCTTTCGAGGTTTTGACGTATGCCTTGCACGGTGGCGTCGGGACGAGCACGCAGGAGAGCTATGCCATCCCGGCGAAGTTGTCTGCCGATGCCGGCCATCCAAAGGCTATCCATATTGATCATGCCGGTGGACTTGACTCGTTCATCGAGGATTCTGATTCCTGTCTTCGGTGGAATCGGGACTATGTCAACAAGCGCCTTGTCTTCGAAGGTGAAATCGTGCAGCAGGACCGGCGAAATGGTTTTCTGTGCGACAAGAGTTTCTAAAGCGCTGCGAGAGAGCGATTGACTCGTCAGCGTGGCGAGGCTGAAGCCTCCATAGACATCGCTGCCCGGCATCCACAATCCGAAAAGAATCACGCTTTTGACATAGATCAACAGGAGCAGAGCCCCGGGCGCAGCGGCGCATAAAACCGTTCTGCGCCGCCATTGGGGAAGAACATAAACGAGTGCCGCTGCGATCATCGCAAACCAGAAAAGGTGATACACAACGCGAAGCAGTGCAACGGAGGCGAGGGCTGCAAAGCAGATCACGCCATCGGCACGGCGCTGGTTTGTCACATACCGGTGTAGGAACAGCGTCGCAATGCAAAACGAGACGGCCAGTGGATACTCATAAAACAGCCAGTGCTCGTACAACACCGTCACCGGGCTGATGGCGCATATGACCGTGATGAGAACCGCCACGGGCCGGGCGACCTGCAGGCGATCGAGCACCAGAAAGAGACAAATTGTCAGCGCGCATCCCAGTGCAAGATAACTCGCCTGAAAAGCCGCCGTGGTGTGGCGTGGAAAAACGTGCGTTATGATGGCGAGGTACGCATTGAAGCCAGGAAGCTGCGTTCGCAGGTAGAGAAGGCTCTGCCAGGGCGCATCCCGAAGCAGGGCGGGATCGATGGCTTGCCAGAAGGTTTGGCGCGGTGCGGCATCGAACCGCACGCCCAAGCTATAGTAGATGGCGCGTGACAGAGCAAATATTGCGCTCACAAACGCGACGGATGATCTCCGGCTGCCCAGAATGAGGGTACTCACACTCACGGCGGCCATATGGTACCGCCGTGCCGCTGTAAGTAAAAACATTGCCGCAGTGGGTTTCGCGCGAGAGTCTTATCGCGTTACGATATTTGTGACGATTTCAATATAGGGAGCGTGTGTGTACCCGTCGGACCTTGGCTGCAAATGCAGAGGTGCAATGGCTCCCCAGGGATGCCGCCGCACTCCTGAAGGGCGGAAAAGGTGGCGATGAACGCACGTCCGCGGCGCTACTGGTTGCATTCACGAGAGACCATTTTGCTGCTCTGCGTCCTGGGTTTGGTGGTGGCTTTTGCGGTTACGGGTTTTGCCGCACGTCTTTACCATGGCCGGCGTGCCTCACTGGCGCGCTCCTGGTTTGATCGCGGGACTGCCGAGTTGAGTGCTGGTCGGCCGCAGCGGGCACTCTCGGATTTTCGGACGGCCCTGGTATACGCGCAGCACGAGCTGCCGGCCGACCAGCAGCAGCGCTTCGAGCTTGAGTTTGTCCGGGCGCTTTTGGCCAACGGAAATACCGATGAGGCGCGTTCTTATCTGCTGGATATGTGGGAACGAGCCCCAGGCAACAGTGAAGTGAACCTGCAACTCGCACGCATGGCCGCGGCCATGGACGATGAAGCCGACGCAAAACGCTACTACAACGGCGCAATCTACGGGGTGTGGGATGAATCCGCCGACCAGGTGCTGCACAGCCGCACGGATACACGTCTCGAGCTCTACCGGTATCTAATGGATCGAGGCGAAAAGCCCGAGGCACAAGCGCAACTCCTGGCGACGGCCGCATCGCTTCCGCCTGATCCAGCGCTCCACGCCAAAGTTGGTCAACTCATGTTGCAGACCGGAGAAGCAGGACAGGCGCTTGATGAGTTTGAGAGAGCGCTCCGGCTTAATCCACGCAATTACGAAGCGCTCGCAGGCGCCGGCGAAGCTCAATTTCAGATGGGTAACGACCAGCAGGCGGTGCGTTACCTGGAAAGCGCGGTTCGCGAATATGGATTGCTGAAGAGGCGTGCCGGATCGCAGGCGGATTCGGATCGCGAGGCCGAGGAGTCGCAGGTCACGCAGGACTTGGCGATTGCGCAGGAAACGTTGGCCCTTAACCCGCACGCGCCCGGTCTCGAACCGGCAGAGCGCGCGCATCGCGCCATTCGTGCCTATGACGCGGCTCTGGCACGGATCAGGTCGTGTGCGGGCGAGCATAGCATTGCTCCGCCGCAGCCTGAGCGTAGCCTCACTCCTTTCACCCGCGCCGCGAGCGACGCTCTGGCGGAAGCGGCACTGGCGCAACGCATCCAGCAACTGGATTCGTTCATGGAATTCGTTTTCAAAATGGAGTCCACGGCTGCCGAAAACTGCGGACCGCCCTCGGATGCCACAAATACGGCGATCCTGCGATTAGCCGGCAAAACGCAGGTCACTCCATGAACGAACGCCTGAGGCCCGAGACGGGTTCGGCATCCGAGAAAGCGTCGTTGGCCCACAGTTCGCGTGGTAGCGACGTAAACACGGAGGAAGTTCCTGAATGGAATACGCAAATACCCGCGGACGCCGGGAAATCCGGCGTCGGCCAACGTATAAGAGCTTCTTTTCTCGACGCGCTGGAAAATGCCCGAGCCGGGCTTTCCATGCGCGAAGACAATTTTTTCCTGCTTTTATCGGTAATCATCGGCCTCTTTGCGGGACTGGCGGTCGTATGTTTCCGCATCTCGATTGATTTCACCCGGTTGTGGTTGTTGGGTTCGGGTGTCAATCCCGGACCGGCGCGAATCGTGATCGTCCCCACGGTGGCCGGCCTGTTGCTCGCCTTCATCGTCCTGCGGATTTTTCCCCGCGTGAAAGGCAGTGGCGTTACACAGACCAAATCCGCGGTTTACATCTACGACGGTTACATTCCGTTTGATACCGTCATCGGGAAATTCCTGACCTGTGCGCTGGCGATTGGCAGCGGTCAATCGCTTGGACCTGAAGATCCCTCGCTGCAGATGGGCGCGGGGATCGCCTCGGCTTTGGGCCGGCGGCTGCATCTCTCGCGCGAAAAGGTTCGCCTGATTGCCCCGGTGGGCGCGACTGCGGGATTGGCGGCTGCTTTTAATGCGCCGATATCGGCGGTTTTGTTCGTGATCGAGGAGGTCATTGGCACCTGGAGCGCCGGCATCCTCGGCGCGGTGGTTCTGGCTGCCGTTGCCGCTGTCGTCGTGATGCGGTTGTTTCTCGGATCCGAGCCTCTTTTTCAGATTCCGCCGTACCGCATGGCGCATGCCGGCGAGGTGCTCTCTTATGCGGTGCTCGGCGTGTTGGGAGGCGTCACTTCGCTGATATTCGTGAAGTTGCTGCGATTTGTCCGAGGGCGCACCCGGCGGCTGCCTCGCTGGACCCTATATCTGCAGCCCGCTATCGCCGGAATGATCATTGGCGGAATCGGCTTGCGATTCCCCCAGATTATGGGCGCCGGCTACGAATACATTGATCAGGCCATGCACGGTCAATTTTTGTGGCGCACGCTGGTCGCACTCGCTTTACTGAAGGTGCTCGCTACCACGCTCTCGATTTCCAGCGGAGCGCCGGGCGGAATGTTCGCCCCCACGCTTTTCATCGGCGGAATGGTGGGAGCGGCAGTCGGAGCCGCACAGGCCCATTTTTTTCCGACTCTCGCGGGCCCGCTCGGTGCTTATGCCTTAGTGGGCATGGGAACGCTCTTCGCCGGCTTCTTGCGCGCGCCTATGACTTCGGTTTTCATGGTGCTGGAGGTAAGCGGAAACTATTCGATCATTTTGCCTGTGATCATCTCCAATGCGATTGCCTATGTGATTGGCCGGCGCTTCCAGGAAACCCCCATCTTTGACGTGATGACGCGCGAAGAGGGGCTCGACCTGCCTTCGATGGAGGAAGGGCGCGAGCAGACAGCGTTGCTCGTGGAAAATGCCATGCGCAAGCCCGTCGGCCTGATCCTCAAGGCCAGTGACACCGTTGCCGATGCGGCTTCTCGACTTGCTGACATGACCCAGGATCCGCTGCTGGTTTCCTACGACACCGGCCGATGGACGCTCGTATACAAAAGCGCATTGCAGGAGGCGCTCAAGGCAGGGAAGGGAACCCGGACGTTATCGCAACTCCTGCCAAGCGGCAGATTGCCCCGTCTGCACGCCGATCAATCACTCGATCTGGCGCTGCGCTTGATGCGCGACGCCCCGTTTTTGCCCGTGGTGCATCGCGCCGATGCCCGCCATCTGGTCGGTCTGCTTTCGCTCGACGACATTCTCGCCGCTTACCGCCGCGCGGCGGTGATAAAGAGCGGCGCGATAGAAGCCGATTAGCAGCCTGCACTCGCATTCCACCCACACGGGCCTCGATCAAAATGACCATAGTACGCAAGTACTAAAATATTCAGGCGTAGGACTAAGCCAAACGATCTATTGAAGGGCTTGGCGCAGCGGCATTAATGTGAGTCGAGATAGGTTGGTGTTGGAGGAGAGAGTGGCTTTCCCCGAACGTCGTGCATCCCGGCGCTTCCAAATCAAATTGCCGATGACGGTCCGCTGGACCAGCGGGTTGGCGGTAGGCGAAGCGCAAACCGAATCGAGAGACGTCAGTTCGCGAGGTGTCTATTTTTTCCTGCCGAAACAGGTCACCAGCGGCTCACCCGTCGAGATTATTTTGACTCTGCCCCACGAAGTCACTTTCGCCGGCCCGGTGCGCGTGCGCTGTCTCGGACGCGTGCATCGCAGCGAACCCAATGACGAGCAAGGACGTTCCGGCGTGGTGGCGGAGATCCAGCGTTACGAATTCCTGCGCGGCAATGACGAAACCGCCGCCTGACGAGCTTGCCTGCTGAATGCCGGACGCAGGCAGGAAATGACGGGGCGTTCCGACCCTCAGCGGAACGCCCCGTTCGTTGCTTCTAAAGAATTATTTCCAGGCGCGGTTATCGACGGTGTTTTCGTACGTGGCGCCCGGTTCGGTTAGCCCCCAACCCAGCGTCCAGCGATAGGTATGTTCGAAGCGATCTCGTGTGTAGGGCTGCGGCGGCGCATTGACGATTCGCGACAACTTCAGTTCGCCCGGCTGCAGTTCGCCGCCGGCTTCCTCGAGCAAATAGTGCGCGTATTTGGCGGGATTTCTGCGGATGGCCGCCGCCGCTTCCGCTTCGGCGTTGAACATTTTGCGCAGCGTCGGGCCATCCAGTTCGTCCCCGGCCGCCTCGCTCCGGGTCGAATGAGACTCGATCAGCACGGTATGGCCCCGCTTTTCGGCCACACTTATCCATGGCTCCATCAGGCTGACCGCCTCAACCTTGCCTGCTTCTAAAGCGGCGAGCCGCTCCTCGTGAGTTCCCGCATTCGTCCACTTGATGTGCTCGCGATCCAGAAATCCTTCGAGCATTTTCAGCATGGTGAAATGAGAGCCGTTGTAGGGGCTCACGGCGACAGGTTTGTTTTTCAACTGCTCGGGTTCATAGATTTCGAATTTATGATCGGAAACAATGGCGAAAGTTGACATGGCTGAACCCAGGGCCACGATCTTGGCCGGCCGGTGGCCGGGCGAGACATTCGATTCCACCGCGCGCTTCATCACGCCCCATTCGCACATCCGGAATTGATCGCAGGCCCCTTGGTCGTATAGCGATTCCATCGTGCGCTGAAAGACGTTGTCGCGCAGCGCCTGATGATCGGCGCGGCGTTGCGCCGTGCCTGGAGTCTTCAGGATTTCGACGTCCAGCCCTTCATCGCGGAAAAAGCCTTCATCACGCGCCACGAGCAGGGGTAGATCGTGAATGGCATTCATCATTGAAACGCGCACTTTCTTAAGCGTTTCTGTCGCGGTGGTCATGAGCAATCCCTTTCTACATGCATCAGTTGGATAGCAGAATAACTGATGGATAGCAGAATAACTGAGATTCGCGCTGCGCGGCAAGATGGCGCAAGGCTGCCAATGACATCGGCCAGGAGCACAAAAGCGAGAGAAATAAAAGCAGATCCCTCGTCGTTTGCCTCATCAGGAGATGAGGCAAACTTCCTCGGGATGACGAGTTGTGTGTTGCCGCTGCCAGCGGATAAAGTAACGGTTCTGCATTTATGCTGATCACCGACGCGCAGGTTCATCTGTGGGAAATCGATCGGCCCGACCGGCCCTGGCCCGGAAAGCCGCAGCGGCCTCCGCACAGGCTGAATGGCTTCAGTGCGGAGCAAATGCTCGCGGAGATGGAGGCCGCGCGAGTGGACCGCGCCGTTGTCGTCCCCCCGACGTGGGTCGGCGAAAACAATGCCACGGCGCTTGAAGCCGCGGCGCGCTATCCGGAACGATTTGCGGTGGTCGGCCGCTTTGACGTCAAGGCGCCCGACGCCCGGCAACAGCTCGAGGGTTGGCTGAAGCAGCCGCACATGCTGGGAATCCGCATGTCGTTTCACGTCCAGCCGTTTGTCGACTGGCTCAACGACGGCTCGTTGGATTGGTTCTGGGCGGCCTGCGAACGGCTGGGCATTCCACTCATGGCTTTAGTCCCGGGCAAGGCTCGCAAGCTTCTGCCGGTTGCCGAGCGGCATCCCGGCCTCACGCTGCTTATCCCGCATATGGCATGTCCGCTCGATACGCATGTCCCTGAAGCTTTCTCTGTGCTCGACGATCTGCTGGCGCTGTCGCGCTTTCCTAAGGTATACGTGATGGTCTCGTCTGCTCCGAATTTTTCGAATGAATGCTACCCCTTCCGCGATCTTCATCCGCATATCCACCGCATCTATGACGCTTTTGGACCGCACAGAATGCTCTGGGGTGCGGACCGCAGCCGGCTGACCAGCAGCTATCGCGAGTGCGTTGATCTCTTTCGCGAATCGCTGGACTTTCTTTCTGTCGAAGATAAAGAGTGGATTATGGGAAAAGCGCTCGCGGAGGCGTTGAATTGGCCCGAGGCATCGGCAAGCAAACCGACAAGCCGGCGTCCGTAGAGAGATGCGATACGGCGGCAGCGTGCGGCGGCAAAGCAAAAGCAGATCCGTTAAGATTCAAATCGGTTATTGCGGGGAAGCGGGCAGGACCAGGCGAATATTCCCGTAAACGAAATCGTCCACTTGCGATTTCTGGTCGGCATTCAACAGCCCCCAGAGTTTGGCAAAAGTTTGCGCTTGCAGCAGCAACATCTCCGATGTCAGCTTGCCTTGCTCCGCCGCCAGCTCCTTTATTTGCTCCGTCTTGCCCGATCTGACGGCCTCAAACAGAGATGACTTGTGGGCCTGTATTTTCGCCGAGATGGGTGCGGCTGTCGTGAGCGCTTCGTCGAAGGCCGCGCGCAGATCTCGCTGCTGCGAATCGTTCAAGCGAAGAACAATCGTAAGCAAGCTTACGGCACTTGCCGCGTTTTCCTGTGCACCGGTGGAACTGCCCGCATCGGTTTCAGCCCGCTGGCTGAGGGATACTGCATGGCCGGTCTGCGCAAACGAGATTACCGAGCACAGCGCCAATATGTTTGCCAGTTGCGCCGCGCGTTTTAACATGGCTCGAGCTCCCTTTCGGACCGCCGCTGTTTCGCATCGATGCCCTGACTGTTATGCATCCGGGCAAGCAGAGCCTAACACTAAATGGCGCGCGTCCGCCCGTTTTCTGTGGGCGTTTTCTGCGGGGTTTTCCGGGGACTAAAAGCAGATCCTCACCTCCATCCCACAAAGCGGGCTGCGTTCGGGATGACGACCGGAGAAGCTTCTATTCGTACCGGAGCGCTTCGACCGGATCGAGACGCGCCGCGCGCGCCGCGGGATAGAGCCCGGCGCCCAGGCTGACGACGAGCGAGAATACGAGCGCCGCCGCGACCAGCCAGACAGGAACAGTCCAGATGTTTTCCGCAGGGATCTGTTGCTGGCGGAGATAATAATTCGTGCCCATTTGAATCAGCCGCCCGATTCCCCAGCCAAGCACCACGCCCCCCGCGCCGCCCAACAGGCCCATGACGCCGGCCTCGGCGAAAAATAGCTGGCGAACGTCTTTATCCGATGCGCCGAGCGCCTTGAGCACTCCTATTTCGCGGCGGCGCTCGAGAATGGCCATCGCCAGGGTGTTGAGGATGCCCAGCGATGCGACTGCGAGCGCCAGGCTGCCGAAAATGCCCAATAACAAATCCAGAATCGCAAACAGACGGCGCAGGTTGCGCGTGAGATCGAGCAAAGAAAACGGCGCGAAGCCCATCTGGCGCACTGCATCTTCCACGGCGGGTACGTCCGACGGTCGCTCCACGCGAACCGTTAGGTTGCTGTAGTGCTGCCCGTTCTCACCGAGCGCGGATTCGCGCACCACTTCACCCATATCGTTCCCCTGCACCACTCCGAGCTGCTCAGCCACGGCGAGCGGAACGTACGCGCCCGATCGCGCAAACGCGCTCGAGCCGGTGGCAATCGTTTCCGCGCTGACGATGCCGACCACGTGCAGAGCGATTCGAGATGAGATGATCGAGAAACCGAACGCGGCATCTTCAGGATCGCGCGGTTTCGAACGATTCGAATTGGCCGGCAGCGGTTCGCGCCCGGCATAGCGGAGGATCAGCTCTTTTCCCAGCATTTCCGCCGGTTGCAGATGCTGTGAATCAGCGAGATCGGCGGCGGCATCGGCCTGGAGAATGATCTCATGCGCGCCGGGCGCGGAGAAGAAATGCCCCTGCATGCCTTCCAGGCTGTCGCTTGTGGATGCGGAGTTCGGCAGGCTGGTAACCTGCGTCAGGTGGCCAGCTTCGCCAAAACGCAAGTCGCCGGTGAAGCGAAACTCGGGATACACCTCCACAACGTGCGGGATCTGCCCGAGTTCTTGCCGCACTTGCTTATCCAGCGGATGCAAAACGATGTCGTCGGTTGGATCGCGGCGTGGATTCTGGCCATTCTCGTTGCGATTGTTCGCGCCCAGGTCGCGGTTACGCCGGATTTGGCCGGTCGCGTTGAATGACGTTCGCGGCCGCACCAGGACCGTATCGAAGAGGCCGTTTTGTTCCAGACGCCGATCGATCAGCGACTGCAGCCCGATGCCTAACGAAAGCATGGCCACCAGGGAAGCGACCCCAACGGCAATGCCCACAGTCGTGAGCGAATTGCGCAAGAGAGCCTCGCGAAGATTTTGGCTCGCCAGTTCAGTGAGATCTCGAATTTTCATACGCAGGCCTCAACCCGTGCTCAGCGTTGCTCGATTCGTTCGATGCGTCCATCGGCCAGAGTGACGATGCGGCCGGCATAGCGTTCGGCCAGCGCCCGCTCGTGCGTGACCATCAGCACAGTCGTTGATTGCACCCCGTCTGCCGGACGATTGATGGCCGAGATGAGTCGCATGATCTCCTCACCGGTATTGCTGTCTAGATTTCCCGTGGGTTCATCGGCCAGCAGAATGCGCGGATGATTCACCATGGCGCGAGCGATTGCCACGCGCTGCTGTTCGCCGCCGGACAGTTCGCCGGGGCGATGCATAAGTCTCTCTCCCAGGCCGACGCGCTCGAGCGCTTGCTTCACGCGCGCAGCACGCGAAGCGCGCGGTTCTTCCGCCAGACGCAAGGGAAGTTCGACATTTTCCATGATGGTCATACGCGGAAGCAGGTTGAACGACTGAAACACCATCCCGATGGTCTGATTGCGATGTCGCGCCAGTTCCAGCGAACTCATGCGTCCAAGCTCGCGTCCGAGGACGAACACAGCGCCGGAGCTCGGATGATCGAGACCGGCAAGCAGATTTAACAAAGACGACTTGCCGGAACCGGAGGCGCCGAGCAGGGCGACGAATTCGCCGGCGCCGACCTCCAGGCTGATTCCGTCCACTGCGCGGATTACAGAATTCCCGAGGTGGTAATGGCGTGTGAGATTTGTGGTGCGAATGGCACAGCTATTTACGCTGGTGCTTGCCGTCGGGCTCGCCTCGGCTGCCAATGATCTTTGCGTCGTTTGTTCCATGCCGCTCAACTCAGGAGTGAGATGCGCCGCGGAACTTAAATGATACGCGATCCAAAGATGGCTTGGCGCGTGTTTTGGTTCACAACGGCCCGGCAAGACTGCTTTGCCGGCCTGGTGCGGCTATAAATCCTTTATTTGTTGTTTATGGCGGGGGTAGCACTTAGCGATATGTTCGGGCAGAGGCCGGGAGGGAAAAACGATGAGCGTTCTAATCCGCTTCGACGGGCCCTGCGCTGATGCTGATTGCGCGCGCATTTCTGTAGCAGATGCCCTCACGTCCACCGCAAAGCAGAGTGAGCGCGTTTGTTTTTTGAATTGATCGCATCGATTTTTCGACACGGGAATTCGTGGATGAGTCCCATCGAAAAATTGCGTTGGCCTTTCCGCAACCGTCCACGTAAATTCCGGGCGAAGCGACGATGCTTCACGACTCGGCAATCGAAAAAATAATGCAACTGTGAAAGGAGCATTACTTTGAAGAAGCAATGGGGTGGTCTTCTTACATTTGTATTAATTGCGTTCTTAGGCTTGCCTGCTGTGGCGCAGCAGGCGTCTGCACAAGCGCCAGCCTCGGATTCTTCCGGTCAGGCGGCCGGACAAGCGCCGGCATCGGCGCCTTCAACGCCGCAGCCTCTGCCAACCCCCACCATGACGGCGCCTCTATCCACGGCTGCGCCGCCGCACACCTTTAACGCCGGTCCGTTCGGAACCGTCGCCATCACCGGAATTCTGAGCGGCATGGGCTTTACGCAATCGAACTGGATCCCAGGAGACCAATCCACCCACTGGGATCTCAGCAATGGACAAATCTTTCTCCAGAAGACAAGCGGCTGGTGGCAGTTCTACCTGCAAGGCGGCGCTTATAACCTGCCGGACCTGGGCGCACCGTTCATCAAGACTACCGACACGTTGAGGGAGTTCTACGGCCCTCTGCCAGTCGGTTATCTCAAGCTGGTCAAAGGCAATTTCAACGTAGAGATTGGCGAACTGCCGACACTGATCGGCGCGGAGTATACATTCAGCTTTGAAAATATGAACGTCGAGCGCGGCTTGCTATGGAACCAGGAAAACGCCATCAGCCGTGGCATCCAGGTGAGCGACGCCTATAAAAAGCTCACGTTGACCGCAAGCTGGAACGACGGTTTCTATTCCAATGTATATAACTGGATCACTGGAACGGCAGCGTACGCCTTCAATTCCTCGAATACACTCTCGTTTGTCGGCGGCGGAAACGTCGGGCGCACAACCACGAGTGGCCCGGCCACGCCATTCCTGCAAAACAATGGGCAAATCTACGAAGTCCTTTATACCTACAGCCATGAGAACTGGATGATCACGCCATACTGGCAGTACACGCGCGTGCCGGCAAATACCGCGCTGGGAATCGCCGAGACCGGCACGACAAATGGCGGCGCGCTTTTGCTTAACTACAATTTCAAACACGGCATTTCGATGGCGGTGAGGCCAGAATACATCGTCAGCAACGGCAGCGCCACCGACCCGCTTGCGCTCAACTTGCTCGGCTATGGCGCGGGCAGCAAGGCCTTTGCCTTCACGGTGACACCCACGTATCAGAAGTCAGGCTTCTTCGTCCGCGGTGACCTGGCCGTTGTCGACGCCACCAGCATCACGCCTGGTTTCGGTTTTGGTTCCAGCGGACTCGACGGCAAACAGGTGCGCGGCGTCATCGAAGCCGGTTTCATGTTCTAAGCACGAACGAATCTCAATGAAAGGAGGCCTTGCGGATCCCGGATTTATTGAGTAAATCGCTCGTTCCCGGGCGCCGATGCGACCGGTACCCGGGCAGTAGCAAGGACGCGAAAAGCTTGGCGGCAGTTTGTAGCTCGGGTCGGGCCCGGTCTGTGGGCCAGACCCGAGGCTTTTTTTACGGGACGGAATGGACCATTTGCTCATCGCAATTCCGGTATGCAGCACGGTCCGTTAGCGAAATTGCCCGAACTCCTCGCTGTGAGTGACAAATTCCGGATACGCGCCACCACCCAGTTCGTACAAATCGAGGCCTTGCCTTTCTCCTTCTGGCGAGACGCGCTGTGGCCAAATTCGATCCAGCGCGAAATTCAACCCATAGCTGAGGGGCAAGATGAACCCGATCAGGGTCGCGATCGCTACCACCTGCGCGAGCCATTGGCCGCCAGCCGAGGGTACCCCGGCACCCGGGTTGCTCCCGACATTCACAACTGCCGCGGGCACTCGCGCAAAAATTCCGACGGCGAGCAAGCCCCAGATTCCGCCAACAGCGTGTACCGAAACGGCGCCGCCCGGATCATCCACACCAAAGTGCAACTCAAACCACTCGACCGAATAGGTGACCAGGGCGCCCGCAATCGCGCCAATAGCCAGAGCTGCTATCGGACTCACGAACGCGCAGCCCGCGCTGCTGGCTGCCAATCCGCCCACCCAGCCGTTCGCGCTGATGGAAACGTCGGGCCGGCCGAATCGAATCCCCGTAATCACCACCGCCACAAGAATGGCAGCGCCGGCGGCGACCAGCGTATTGATCCCTACGAGAACGACGCCGCCCGGCGCGATGCCGGTGAATAACAGCGCGCCCGCGGAGTTAAGCCCCAGCCAGCCCCCCAGCGCCAGAAAACAACCGAGCAGGACGAGCACGGCGTGGTGCCCAGGAATCGCTGTCGGCATTCCTTCCGGTGTGTACTTGCCGCGCCGCGGACCCAGAATCCATGCAAGTGCCAATGCGGTTAAGCCGCCGACGGCCTGAATTGTGCCGCTGCCGCCCGCATCCACTACCCCGCGGCCGATACCGGAATTTGCTCCCAACTGGGCGAGCCAGCCGCCACCCCAGACCCAATGCGCGAATAGCGGATAGGTGAACCCGGCGAGCAATACCGTGGAAATGCAAGCTGCCGATAACCTCCAGCGCTCCAAACATGCCCCGAGCGGTATCAGCGCAGCCAATCCCACGCTGAAGATTTGCAGGCATGCTACCAGTGCCGCGGCAGAATTGGGCGAATCAATTCCACGCAGGAAAAACGGCCCGCGGCCAAGCCAATTCCATTGCCTGTCTGCAGCTGTGATGAAATGCGCAGGTGTGGCAGTAGTGCCTTGCCAAGCGAAACCGAAAACAAGGTACGCGGCTGCGGCCGCGCCACAAATGCAAAGCGCACTTAGCAGCAAGTGAGCGGCGCTTCGCGAGCGGCCGAGTCCCGAGTTAATCAGCGAAATTCCGGCAATGGCGAATGGAACCAGTAGTATCAAAACTATAACTAAAATCGTCTCTGTGATCGGCATCGGCACGGGTCAGTTTTCTTCTCGTTTCGCGAGCGGATTTGATCGGATCACCAGCGCCAGCCCGATAAATTCGACGCCAACGCCGGCCAGTACAAAGATCACTCTCGCATTCGGGGGGATCACAAGCATGACGGCGGCAACATCGATCACCCATCCCGCGAGCAGCAACAGAAAACCTGGAAATTTCATACAGCTCCTCAATGTGAAAGAGCGGCCCTTTGGCACCGGCAATATCACATAAGTTAGGTTTTTTCCGCTATGAAAGATTGTGCTTGCCGGTTCGCGCGCGCCCAACGCGTAGCTCACAAAGCCTTCCCAGTATCGGGCCATTTTCCGGGTCGCCGGCGAGTGGTGTTCGCTGGTGCCCATCAAAAATCCCGATGGGTTTGATCGAAACGTTGCGTTTTGCATTCGCCACACGTGCGGCTATTCTGCACGCGCTCGCGGCTGCGATGCTCCGGGCAGCACTAAATCCACGATGAAAGAGGCAATCTTAGATGGCCGAAAAAAGTACCACTGAGATGAAAGCCACCTTGGGCCTCACAGGGTTGACGATGAACGCCATGGCGCTCATCGCGCCCGGGGCCTTCTTATGGCTGACTTTCTACATTCAGGCGACCACGGGTGTCACCGGGCCGGCGATGTGGATCGGGATATTTCTTGCCTTGCTGCTATGTCTGGCCACGGCCGTGTCGTATGCGGAACTGGCGAAGCTCTATCCCGGCACGGGAAGCTCCTACTACTTCGCCGAGCAATCGTTTCTCAATCACGACAAGCACTGGAGATATGCGCGGCTGATGAAATTCATCGTCGGCTGGGGCTCGCACCTGTATTACTGGATTTATCCCGGCGTGATGGTGGCGGTGACCGGCATTTTCTGCGGGTACATCGTGGGAACGCTATGGCCCAACGCCATGAGCGCGTCGAACCCCGGCACCATATTCATGATGCTGGTTGCCGTGGTCTTCTCGTTTGGTGTTGCCTACATTGCCCATCGCGGCGTCACCGGCTCGACCTCGGTAAATATTGCCATCAACGTTATTCAGATCAGCGCGCTGCTGGTCTTCTCCATGATGGCCCTCGGGTATCGCCTGAACCATCCTCCGGGAAGCGTGGCCTACCAGTGGGACGCGGTCTCCGGTGAAGCGTACACCTACCAGTTTGCGACCACGCAGACAACCACGAACGGTCAAACTACGGCCACAATTGTTCGCGATGCCAACATGGTCCCGCAGCCCATGTTAGGCGCCGACGGCAAGCCGGTGCCGTTCACGGTCGATTACCCCGAAAAAGACAGTATGGGAAATTTCCTCACGCACCCGACCGCAAAGTCTGTCGTGAGCATGCATAACTTTGGCTGGATGTTTGTACAGGCTACGGTCGCAATCCTGATCCTCGTCGGGTTCGAGTCGGTCACGGCTATGGGCGGCGAGGCAAAAAACGCCAAGCGTGACGTGCCCATCGCTGTGATCACATCTCTGTTGGTCCAAGGAGCATTCTGCTATCTCATCGAATATTTCTGTGCCAACTATTTCTTAAGTAGCGGCTATACGATGCAGAGCGCCGCGGGTTCGGCCGCGCCCATCGGAGACATGATGGTTATGGTGGGGGATGCGCTCTTCGGTCCGGGTCGCGGGCGCATCTTCATGCTGATCGAGGCCTTCACGGTCTTCCTGGCGCTCATCGGAACGACGCTCTCCTGCATAAACACCGGCGCGCGCGTGACCTACGCCATGGGCAAAGACCAGGAAGTGCCGGAACACTTCGGCATGCTCCACGAGAAGAACCTGAGCCCCCACCGCGCCATTTGGGCTCTGGCGATCATTTCGGCAATCATCGGCTGCGTCGCATTGTTGATGGTCTTCGGAGATGCGGGCGCCATCGCTGATACCGCCATTGCGTCGTTGCCTCATACGTTCTGGGGCCATGTATGGTTCGCCAGCACGCACGACCACATGGCAGCTTTACCAAATTCACTGCTGACCATAACGCTGGCATCCAACTTCGGCACGTTCATGCTGTACATGCTGAGCTGCTTTATTTGCATGATCGCTTACCAGGGGCATGCCAACTACAGCTTTATTCGCCACACAGCCATCCCGCTGTTTGGATTGCTGGCCAACCTCGGTTGCATGGTCTTTTACATCGTCGGGCCATTCATGGGTTACGGGACGAAGATGGAACCATTGCTCGCCCTGGGAATTGCCGCGGTCTGGGCGATCTATGGCGGGATCTACTTCAGCCGATCGAGCAAAGCGACCGGACGAACGACGTTCGTCATGAGCCGCGCCGGCACGGGGAGGGCCTGACACACACCGACTTAAAGTGAGAAGAGGTTTGGGGCAAACGCGGTGAGCGCACATAGCGCAAGCCGCGTTCGCCCCGAACGCATTCGCGGAGTTACCATGTTTGACGTTTATCGAGGACAAAGATCGGTGCACGGCGAAGCGGTTGCGCCCGCGCATCGTGCCTTTGAAGACCCGATGCTGGAGATCGAGTTCGCCGAAATCTCGGATCCGGGACGCATTCGCGCCGGCAACGAAGATTATCTGGGGCACGTCACGCCGGAAACCCCGGAGCAGGCGCGGAGCCACGGGTGGCTGTTTGTGCTGGCCGATGGCGTGGGAGGCCAGGCACAAGGGGAAGTAGCCTCACGAACGGCAATCGAGACTGTTTTGCAGGGCTTTCGCGAGGCGTCCAAAGGGCAGCCGCTCAGCGGTTTGCTGCAGAGTCTGGTGCGCAAAGCGAATACCAGCGTCCTCGATGCCGGAATGGATTCGGGTATGGCCACGACGCTGGTGGCATGTGCGTTACGCTACGATCGCGTGGTCGTCGCCCACGTCGGCGATTCTCGTTGTTATCTTGTGCGTGGGAAGACTGCTGCGCTGCTCACGCGCGATCATACGATCGCCAGCGAGCATGCGCGGTTCGGCTTGATCTCTTCCGCCGAAGCGGCGGATTCGCAGGCGCGCCACATCCTCAGCCGTTCGCTCGGAACCGAGCTTTCCGTCAGCGCCGATGTAACCGAATATCAGGTCCTGCCCGGCGATCTTCTGCTGCTTTGCTCGGATGGCCTGCATGGAGCGATTTCCGACAAGGAGATCGCTTCCATCCTCAGCGAAACGCCCGACCTGGAACTGGCGGCGCGGCATTTGGTGGCGCTTGCCAATGAAAAGGACGGCAGCGATAATGTCACCGCCCAAGTGGTCCGCGTTCAGAATGTGGAGCGCGTGGGCATGTACCGCGGGCGGCCCTATCGGCTGCGCTGAGCTTTTTCGAATGGCGTGCAGGCGCCGGACTGCCGGTCGTAACCCGCGCTCGCCATGAACTCACTCCATCCCGGCGCCCAACTCGATCATTACCGCCTGGAAAATCTCGTGGCGCGGAGCGGTATGGCCTCCATCTACCGTGCTACCGACCTTGAAAGCGGCCGCTCTGTAGCCATCAAGATTCCCCACCCGGAAGTGGAAGCCGATCCTCTCTTTTATGACCGCTTCAAGCGCGAAGAGGAGATCGGCAAGAAACTCGACCACCCCGGCGTAATGAAGGTCTACGGCGACGATGACCGCAGCCGCGTGTATATGGTTATGGAGTGGGTCGACGGCCGGTTGCTGCGGCAGATTCTGACGGAGCAGAAAAAGCTGCCCATCGACCGCGCCATTCGTATCACCTTGGGCATTTGCGACGCTCTCGAGTACATCCACAGCAAGGGCGTGGTCCATCGCGATCTCAAGCCTGAGAACATCATGGTGGACAAAGACGACCACGTGAAGCTCATCGATTTCGGCATCGCCGGCAGCCAGGGCATGAGGCGGCTGACGTTTGCGAAGCTGACGCATGCCATGGGCACCCCCGACTACATCTCCCCCGAACAGGTGAAATCAAAAAGGGGTGACGCTCGCAGCGATTTGTACGCACTGGGCGTCATGCTTTACGAAATGCTTACCGGTGATGTGCCGTTTCATGGCCCGAGCGCTTTCGCCATCATGAACGACCGGCTGATCAATAATCCGGTCCCTCCGCGCGAACTGAATCCGGAGATTTCGCCGCAGTTGCAGGAGATCATTTATCGCGCCATCGAGCGCAATCCCACCAATCGATACGCCAGTGCCCGCGAATTTGCCCGCGATCTGCGGGACCCTTCGCAGGTGGGCGTCGCCGAGCGTCCGGAATTGCGCGACTGGAAACGGCGGCGATCCCCATGGGGACGGCGGGTGCTCTACTACGTAATCCTCGCCCTGATTCCCGTCGTGATTTTGGGATTGATGTTCTGGATCGCCATGCGCACCGGCGGCCGCTAGCTTCCTGAATCTTCGCGTAAGAGATAGAGGCGCTCAGTGCCCTTTTCGCTCCCGCTCGCGATGCTGGTCGTTTTCGGCTCTGCGAAAATCCTCTCCGACATTTTCGAACGGATCGGAATGCCGGGCATTGCGGGTGAAATCCTGGCGGGTATTCTCATTGGCCCGAGCGTGCTGCATTGGGTCGCGCCCAATGAAACCTTGAGGTCGCTCTCGGACCTGGGCGTCCTTTTTCTCCTTTTTAGCATCGGCCTCGAAGTCAGGCTGGCCGACCTGCTTCGCGTGGGCCTGTTGTCAACAGTCGTAGCCACGCTTGGCGAAGCCTTTCCGTTCGTCGCGGCTTGGGGCTTGTTACTGGCCTGGGGTGGTAGCGGCCACGCCGCACTTTTTATGGGCGCTGCGCTCGTGGCCACGAGCGTGGGAATTTCCGCGTCGGTGCTCAAGGAAAAGGATCTTTTGCAGCATCGCGCGAGCAAAATCATTTTGGCCGCGGCGGTCATCGATGACGTGCTCGGCTTGATCGTGCTGGCTGTCGTGAGCAGCGTAGCGCGCGGCCGTTTCAATGTGACGGAAATCCTGGTGACGGCTGCGTTGGCCACCCTGTTTGTTGTGGTGACCGCGCTGTGGGGAACGCGCGTGGTCTCGCGGATTTTTCCCCGCTTCCATTCGCGAATTCGCGCTGATGAAGCGCAATTCGATGTGGCCATGGTGCTGCTGTTCGGCCTGGCGGTCCTGGCCTTCTATGCTGGCGTTGCCGCCATCGTGGGCGCGTTTCTGGCGGGACTGGCGCTCGCCGAGAGCGCCGATTCGCGCGTGCGAAACCTGACACGCGGTGTGACCGAGCTCCTCGTTCCTTTTTTTCTGGCTGGAATAGGCCTCAGCTTTGACCTGAGCATTTTCCGTTCGCGTTCGACCATTCTGATGGCGCTGGCAATCCTCGCCGCTGCGATTGTGGCAAAAGTCGCCGGTTGCAGTCTGGCGACGATCTCGGAGGGTTGGCGGAACTCGTTGCGCGTGGGAGTGGGAATGATTCCCCGAGGTGAAGTGGCCATGGTGGCCGCGCAACTTGGCCTCAGCACGCTGATCCTGAATGCGGCGACTTACAGCGTGATTGTGTTTGTGGTCGTCGCCAGCGCCTTGCTGACCCCGCCGCTACTCACGCTCGCGTTTGGAAGGGCATTGCCCGCAAAGCCCTAAGCGGTTTCTTCGAATCATTGAACCGAAGCGCCGCCGGCCGCCAATTCTTCCGGAGAGCGGCGGGTCGAATCCGAACCGGCAGCCGTGGATTCGTGTAAACGAAACTCTTTGTGCAGAGTCCGCATGGCGTGCTGTGTGGCCGTGGCTTCGATCACCAGCGAGATGTTGTATTCCGACGAGCCCTGGGCGATGGCGATGATGTTTATGCCCTCACGTCCCAACGCCGAAAATGTGCGGCCGGCAATTCCCGGAATGCCATGCATGTTCTCGCCCACCACGGCCACGATAGCCACGTTGGAATTACAGGAAACGTGCTCCACGGTTTCTTCCGCGATCTCTGGAGCGAAAGCGGCCCGCAGCGCCTCCACGGCGCGCTTCTCGTCGGCTGAAGTAATGACAAAGCAGATATCGTTCTGAGAGGACGACTGCGACACGAAGAGCACATTGATTCGCAGCGCCGAAGTGGCCGCAAACGATCTTGCCAGCACGTCGGTCAAACCCACTATGCCCGGGCCGCCCACAGTGATCATGGTCACACCGCGGATCGCCGTAAGAGCTTTTACGCCGCCGCCATTCGAGTTGCCGCGCGTAGTGATTTTCGTTCCCGGTTTTTGCGGTGCAAAGCTATTTCGGATCCAGACCGGAACGCCCGCAGCCGTAACGGGACGCAGTGTATTTGGATGCAGCACTTTCGCGCCAAAGTAGGCGAGCTCGGCGGCTTCGTTGTAGGAGATTTCGTCGATGGTGCGCGCTTCGGCGACGAGCTTGGGGTCGGCCGTCTTTACGCCGTCCACATCGGTCCAGATGATGGTCTCCTGCGCGTCGAGCGCCGCGCCGAGTATCGTCGCGGAATAATCGGAACCCCCGCGGCCCAGCGTAGTAGGGACGCGCTCGATCGTGGCTCCAATGAAACCGGTCACCACCGGAACGACGCCCTTCTTCAATAAGGGACGCAGAACCTTTTCCGCACGTTCGCGCGTGGGCCCCATCAGCGGCTCGGCGCGTCCGTGATGCGGATCGGTGACGATGACCTCTGTTGCCGAAACCGCAACGGCCGAAACGCCCAGCGGATTCAGCGCTGCCGCGAGCAGCGGCGCCGAAAGCCGTTCACCCATTCCGGATATCGCATCGAGCGCGCGTGGCGTCAGTTCTCGCAGCAGGGCAGTCCCTTGCAAAAGGCGTTCTAATTCCGCCAGCACTGCGGAAAGGCTTTTTTCGACTTCCGCGGCGCGCTTGGAGTCCTTCACCAGCGCGTCCAGCGCTTTTTTGTGCTGGGCACGAAGCTCGGTAATTACCTTTGCGGCGTACTCACCTTCGCCGGCTTCCGCGTGGTGCGCTGCGTCAATCAGTCGATTGGTGACGCCGCTCATGGCTGAAACCACCACTGCAACCGGCCGTTCCGCCGCCGCGGACTTGACGATCTCCGCCGCGCGAGCGATACAGGAGGCATCGCCGACCGACGTGCCGCCAAATTTCATTACACACAAGTTGGACATTATGGGCGCCTCACATGCCACGCTGAAGGCCGCGCGGCGCTGCTTTCGCAATCCGCCGAAGGCCAGCCGGGGACGCTCAATTTTACAAAAAGAAAAACAGCGCTGCACAGGAGTTTCCCCCATGCTCGGGTAACCAAGTCTTGCGAACTCCGCCGCAGCGTGCCCCTAACGTCGATTGACAGTACAATATGAAATATAGAAAGGCATGAAATTTCGAAAGGCCGCGCGACCGGGACCGCCGCGGAATGTGGAACACAGGGAGCTTTAATTGCCTAAGCCCAGATTCAGTCCGATTGCGGCGCTTGCGATTACGATTGCATTTTCATCGACTTTGCTTTCGTTTGCGCGTCCGAACCGGCAAGCCTCTTCAGCGCGGGCGCAGGCCGGCGCATCTCCGGTTGATCTCTCCGGGGTGTGGCTCGAGAAACAGAATCTTGTCGCCTTCAGCCTAAAGGAGCCGCCCTTCCAGCCCTGGGCCGCGGCAAAGTACAAATCGGCAAGGCCGGGATATGGCCCGCATGCCACGCCGGATTCGCAGGATCCGATATTGAACTGCTATCCGCCGGGCGTGCCGCGGATTATGCTGATTCCGTTTCCCATGCAGATCGTGCAGCTTCCCGGTCAGGTGATGATGGTCTTCGAATACGATCACTATGTGCGTTTCGTCGATCTCGAGCGGCGGCAGCATCGCAAAGACCTGAGCCCCAGCTGGATGGGCGATTCTATCGGCCACTGGGAAGGCAATGCGCTGATCGTTGATACGGTCGGCTTGAACGACAAGACCTGGCTCGATCAGGTAGGGCATCCGCATTCGGAAGCGCTGCACGTTGTCGAGCGCATACGTCGCCCGGATCACGATACGCTGGTGGACGACATCACCATTGACGATCCCAAGGCCTATCTCCACCCTTGGGAGGGCGAGCAAGTGTTCACTTTGAAGCGCGGCTGGCACCTGCTCGAATACATCTGCGAAGACAATATGGTGGATCCGCCTAAATAGCTCAAGGCGAGGGCACCTCAGGCGAGCGTCTTGAAATGGTCAACGTGGTGAAATGGTCACGAAGATCGGTGATGGAGCTGGCCGCCATCATGGGAATGGTGGCCGTTGTCGGCACGCTTGCCGTCCTTCAATATCGCTGGACCGGCGAAATCAGCCGATCCCAGCAGCAGCGCTTGAAGGCCAGTCTGGGCACGAGCGTCCGAGGATTTGAGCAGGAATTTTCCTACGATTTCGAGCGGCTGTGCGAGGCGTTTGAGATTGACCCGGCCGTCCCCACCTCAACTCTGCAGACCCGCATCGTTGCACAGCAGGCTGAATGGCAGCGAATCGCCTCGCGGCCCGGTCTGCTGGCGGCAATAGATGTATGGCAACTGCAGGAAGGGCATTCGTCTTTCGAATCTTTCAGCCCTGACGGCCAACGCGTTGGCGTGCCGTCATGGCCCAGTCGTCTTGATTCTTTGCGCCCTTACCTCGAGCGACAGGCCCAATCGTTGAACGCCCGCGTCATCGGTGACCGCGAAGCGCTCTACTATCCCTGGTCGTTTCAGCAAGGAACGCCGGCGCTCGTCCGTCCGCTTTTCCGTGTGGAAAATGCGCGTGACATGTACGTGCAGCTCGAGGGTTTTCTGATTTTGGAGTTCAACCGCGATTTCTTGAAACAGCAGTACCTGCCCGAATTGGTCAGCAAGCATTTCGGCGAGCCTGCCTTCTCAAACTTCGGCGTGATCGTCAGGACTGGAAACGCAGGATCGGAGCCCATCTATATCTCGAACCCTGCCTCCGCGGGTTCCGATGCCGAACCTGATACCACAGCGAATCTTTTTGATTCAGTCGCCGAAGAGGCCCGCCGCAGGGGACACGCCCCCGTGCAGGCGGCGACCGGAAGCGAACAGTGGCAGCTCGTCGTGCAGGATCCGGCCGGATCGGTGGACGTCGGCGTTGCCCAATGGCGCCGTCGCAATCTGGCCATCAGTTTCGGATTGCTCGCTGCACTGGCCGGAACGATGGTGCTGCTGTTTTCGGTCGCCCGGAGAGCCGAGCGGCTGGCGAAATTGCAGATGGAGTTCGTGGCCGGTGTTTCCCACGAACTATGCACGCCGTTAGCCGTCATCAACTCGGCGGCTGAGAATATTGTCGACGGCGTGGTAGAGGGACCCGAGCAGATCGCGCAGTATGGGACGATCATCCGCGAGCAGGGCCACCGGCTCGAGCGCCTGGTAGACGAAGTATTGCTGTTTGCCGCCGGCCGGTTCGGACGAGCAGGATACGATCTGCGCCCGATTGAACTGGCGCCGGTTTTGGAACAAACCCTTGCCGCTTCCGAGGCGATGCTGCGCGATAGCGGATTTACGGTGGTCAACGAAATCAGTTCAGAATTGCCGCTGGTCATGACCGATCCTGAGGCTCTGGGCAAGTGCGTGGAAAACCTCGTCAGCAACGCCATCAAATACTCGGGTGAAAACCGCTGGGTTTCCGTGCGCGCCGAGTTCGCACCCGACCCGTTGCCTCCGGAGGTGCGAATCAGCGTCGAGGATAGAGGCATCGGGATTTCTTCCTCCGATCTACCGCACGTGTTCGAGCCGTTTTATCGCGGGCAGGGAGTGCGCGATGGCCAGGTGCGAGGCGTTGGTCTGGGCCTGTATTTGGTAAAGCGCACGATGGAGGCCATGGGCGGGGGCGTGAGCGTCTCGAGCAAGCCCGGCAAAGGCTCGCTTTTCACATTGCATTTGCCCGTTAGCGAATCGTCGGAGCGGCGCGAAACCGATGCCGCGGCTGAAATAGCGAAAGCATGAGCGCCAAAATCCTCATCGTCGAAGACGAACCCGGTTTGGCCACCACACTCAAGGACCGGCTTCAGAAAGAAGGCCATGCCGTCACTGTCGCGCGCGACGGCAATTCCGGCATGGAAATGGCCACCCGCGAGCCGTTCGACATGATGATTTTGGATATCATGCTGCCGGGGCAGAGCGGCCTCGCCGTTTGCCAGAAAGTCCGCCAGCTTGGATCGAACGCGCCAATCCTGATGCTTACCGCCCGGCGGCAGACCATGGATAAGGTTGTCGGCCTGCGAACCGGAGCTGACGATTACCTCACCAAGCCATTCAAAATGCTCGAACTGCTGGCGCGCGTGGATGCACTGCTGCGCCGCGCCGGCACCGGAAAAACCGCGCACGGCCGTTATCAATTCGGTGACCTGCAGATCGATATACGCAGCACGGAAGTCATGCGCGAGGGGCGCCCCGTCGCGCTATCCGCCAAGGAGTTTCATTTGCTTCGCTATTTTGTCGAACACCGCGGCGCCACGCTTTCGCGTGATGAGTTGCTTCGTGAAGTGTGGGGCTACGGCGGCCAGCCGACCACGCGCACCGTGGACGTACATGTCGCCTGGCTGCGGCAAAAGATCGAAAAAGATCCCAAGAATCCGCAGTTCATTCATACGATCGTCGGGATGGGATACAAATTCGTCGGCTGAGCATCTGAAGGGGTGGCGTGATATTTTGCTCCGATTTAACTGCGAAATTACGGCCTTTGCGGCGATAATTCGTTGACGGCAGAGCTGTCGTGGCCGGGGAAGTGGAGATCGCTCGCTCAGGCGCGAGAAGGCATTTCGCCTCTGGAAAGGGGGCAACATCAAAACTAAACTGATCGTAATCTCTCTGGCGACGCTGATCTTCCCCATGCTGCCGACATTGACGAGCCCCGCTTTCGCCCACCACGGAACCGCGGCGTATCAGGAAGATAGGCAAGTGACCGTTACCGGCACGGTGACGGGCTTCGAATTCGCCAATCCTCACACCTTGGTTTACCTGGACGTCAAACAAAATAACGGCACCGTCGCCAAATGGCAGGGCGAAATGACCAGCCCCAACCATCTGGTGCGGGCCGGCTGGACGAAAAATACTCTTCGCCCCGGCGAGCAGGTCACCATTACCGGCCTGCCCATGAAGCGCGGCGCGCGTTCCATGTGGATCCGCAAAATCGTTAAGTCCGACGGAACCGAACTGCCGCTCCTGATGGAATAACCCGCCTGACATATACTGTCCGGCTGCGCGGATGTGCGCGTCAGCGGCAGAAGCTGCGTATGTTTGCGTTTTGTCAGTGGCTGGAAAACTCGAGTTGGGCAACGGCGATCCATCAATCTTTGTGGTTGTTCCCGCTGCTGGAGACAGCTCACCTGTTTGGGATCATCCTGCTTGTTGGTGCGACCTCCGCTCTTGATCTTCGGCTCATCGGCTGGGGCATGAGACGCGAGCCTGTGTCGCGCATGGCCGCCCGGCTGCTGCCCTGGGCCTGGGCTGGACTGGCCATACAGGTGACCACAGGTTTTTTCCTGTTCGCTTCGGAAGCGTCGCGTTGTTTTGAGAACGAGGCCTTCCGCATCAAAATGATCATGCTTCTTCTTGCCGGCTTGAACGCTTTGATCTTCCACCAGACGGTTTACCGTCGCGTCGCGGCTTGGGATGAGGCAAAGGTTACGCCTTTAGGGGCCAAATTCGCCGGTTGCTGTTCAATCTTGCTGTGGTTTGGCATTGTCGCCGCCGGCCGCTGGATCGCATTCCTGTGATAGATCCGGCCCGTAGCAGGGAAGCGCGGATCGTCCTCATCCCGACGATGCTCGCCGACTTGCCTTGATGCGGGTGAGCAACGAGGGATCTGCTTTTGGTTTGGAAATAACGATCCTGCGAAATCGATTCAGGTGGGATTGCCCGCCTTCATCAGAGCCGCCCTTCTCGTCCTGTTCCAGTCTGACGTGCGAGCCGCGTGCAAACCCATTTTTCGAACGGTCCAGGTGTGCTAACCTTCTGCACATATGCTGCGGGATATGCCTTGGAGGTGTTCAGTGAAACCCAAGGTTCTGCTTTCTCTGTTTGTGACTCTCGGAACCCTTGCATCTTCCGGCTCAGCATGGGCGCACCACGCCGCGCGTCAGGTCTATGAGGGTAAAACAATTACTCTGATGGGTGTCGTTACTGACTATGAGTGGGCCAATCCGCATTCAGTTCTTTCGGTGGCGGTTAAAGACAATCGGGGCAAAGTCGAAGAGTGGCATGCGGAGATCCTTCCTCCCACGGAAATGCTCCGCGCCGGGTGGACCAAGGAAAGCCTTAAGCCCGGCGACGAAGTGACCTTGACGGGCCGTCCTGGCAAGTATTCCCAACACATTTTGTGGCTGGAATCGCTGGTCACGCCCGATGGCAAAAAGCTCGGACGCAAGTGAGCTTCGCCGTAACAGATTTGCCCTGAACGCTTCCGCATAGATTATTTTGGGATAAATCAAGCAACAGCCAAGTTTTACCCCGATTTTACCGTTTATGTCGGCGGCGTGTCGCATTATCTCAAGGGTGTTTTAACGGGCGGGATAAGTCTGTTGAGATGAAACGCACCTTCATCATAAGCGCACAAATTGTGGTTGCCGCGGTTTTCTTTCTCGCCTCCGCTGCCTCTCAGGCTCAGACGACCGGAAGCATTTCCGGCGCGGTCAAGGACGCGACTGGTTCGGTCATTCCAGACCTCGCCATAATTGCGCGCAACGTCGATACGAGCGTGCAGCAGAATGCCACGTCCAATGCGGACGGCTTTTACGCATTTACGACCCTACCGGTGGGCCATTACGAAATCGAGACGTTCCGGGCCGGGTTCAAGCCCTACAAACGCACCGGATTGACCATCGATGTGGGAACCAAGCTTCAGCTCGACATTGTCCTGGAGTTAGGGGAGCAGTCGCAGGAGGTGACGGTTTCCGCAAACGCGGTACAGGTGGAGACGCAGAGCAGTCAAATGGGCGATGTTGTTACCGGGTCGGTGATGACCGCGGTGGGGCTCAACGGCAGGAGCTTCACTGACCTGCTGCCGCTTCAGCCGGGGATCGTGCCGATGTCCACGCAAACTCCCGATTCGATTGTGATGTCCGGAGTCACTGTCGCGATCACGCCTTCCGGCGGTTTGAATCCGGGGAACCAGTCGATCAGCGGCCAGCGCGAAGATGCCAACGGATTTCTCGTGAACGGCTCCGACGTCAAGGAGGAGATGAACGGCGGCACCAGCATCATTCCCGATTTGGACTCGATCGACGAGTTTCGCGTCCTCACCAACAACTTCGACGCCGAATATGGGAATTACGCCGGCGGCATCGTCAACGTCGTAACGAAAGGCGGCACCAACGCCCTCCACGGCGATGCCTTCGAATTCCTGCGCAATACCGTCCTCGATGCGCGCACTTACTTTTCGCCGCAGCGTGAAACCTATCAGCAAAATCAGTTCGGCGGCACGCTCGGCGGCCCGATCAAAAAAGACAAACTTTTCTTTTTTGGCGACTATCAAGGCACCAGAACCATTCAAGGTCTGGATACCGGGCTGATTCCCGTGCCGTCTCTCGCTGACCGCAGCGGAAATGTTTCCGATGTCGCCGGTTCATTTGTCACTACCAACAACGGGATCACCGGTCCCGCCACTGTGGCTGGATCGGCACTGGCTGCCCAGCTTTCTGGCAGTCTCGGTTATCCGGTATCTCAGGGCGAGGCTTATTACACGCCCGGCTGCACGAATTCTTCGCAATGCGTTTTTCCGAATGCCATCATTCCGCAAAGCGCGTGGACAGCTCCGTCTCGATACCTGTTGCAGTACATTCCCCTGCCCAATAACGGGCCGACCACCTTCTCGGGCGAGGAGAACGAGCATCTTCGGGATGACAAAACGAGTCTCCGCATTGATGCCAACAGTATCCGCTGGGGAAATCTCTCCGCGTATTACTTCTTCGATGATTACCATGTACTGAATCCGTTTCCGAGCGGACAGGGCGGCGCCTCCGTTCCTGGGTTCAGCGCCTTGAACTTCGGAAGGGCGCAACTGCTGAGTTTGGGCGACACAAAGAGTTTCGGCAGCTCTACAGTGAATGAGGCCCATTTCAGTTATATGCGCAACGCAAACGTTGTAGGCGAGCCGTCGGGCGGCACGGGCATCAGCGCGGCCGCCCAAGGCTTTGTCATCGGCAATGGACAGGGTTCCCCAGGCCTCGTTCCTCTGGCGCCCTTTACCGGAGTGGAAAACGTGGCCTTCGTGGGTGACTTCACCATGGGGACGCCCATCACCAATCTGGTGCAAGCGAACAACACGCTTTCGGCCAGTGACAGCCTTTCCAAAGTCATACGCAACCACACGGTCAAGGCCGGAGTTTACGTAAGCTTCGAGCAGGTGAACGTCCATCCCGACGCGACATTGAATGGCACCTATCTATTTAACGGCTACCAAACGGGCAATACTTTCGCGGACTATCTGATTGGATCGCCGAACCAGTTTCAGCAGGCGGAGTCCGAGGCCTATTATCCGCGCCACAAATATGTGGGTTGGTTCGCGCAGGATTCCTGGCGCGTCAAACCCAGCCTCACCCTGAACTACGGCTTACGCGTCGACTTGATGCAGTATTGGTCGGAAAAGTACGACCAGGTGCCGACGTTCAATCCGGGCCAGCAATCTACTGTGTATCCCAATTCGTTTCCTGGATTGGTCTATGCTACCGATCCCGGCATTCCCAATACTTTGGTGCCGCAGAAATTCCGTTACGCTCCACGCCTCGGACTCGCTTATTCGCCTGACAAGAAAAGCGGGTTTCTCGGAAAAATTATCGGCGGTCCGGGAAAAACCAGCGTCCGCGCCAGTTACGGGATCTTCAACACTATGATCGAAGGCAACAGCATCGCCATCGACGAGCCCCAGCCGCCTTACGGATTGAGCGCCGGAGTTTCCAATGGCTTGTTCAGCCAACCGTACGCGCTGGCCGCTGGAGGAACTCAGACGAATCCATTCCCGCTCGTCTTTCCTCCTTACAAGGCCAGGGCTGGCAACCCCGCCAACGCGCTTATCCAGTACATCGGTGTATATAATCCTCAAGCGGGAATGACGGCAGCTCCGCCGTGGAATACCTATCCCTATACCGAGAACTACTTCTTCTCCATCGAGCGGCAGTTGCGCGGCCAGACCGTTGTGAGCCTGAGTTACGTCGGCTCTGAAGCTCACCACCTTCTCGCAGTGTATTCGAACAACCCTGGCAATCCGGCTCTCTGCCGGGCGCTCAATCAGCCTGGACTGGTAGGGGCGGTCAACAACCAAACTGTCACGCCAGGGCAGCCCCCATGTGGTCCCGGCGGCGAGAACAATATTTATAACCTCATCGCGCCATTCACGTTTGGCGGGATCACGTATCCGGCGGGCACGATCTTGCAGGGCACGCGCCAGGGATTGAATCCGAGCCTTGTCAACAATGCCGTGCCTCAGAATTTCTACGGCAATGACGATTACCTGGCAAGTATCGGAAACTCCAGCTACAACGCGCTTCAGATCAGTGTGAAAAACTCCACCAAGCGCCTGACCTATTCGTTGAGTTACACCTACAGCAAGTCCATCGATCAGGCTTCTTCCATCTCCGATCCTCTGGATCCGTTCAATTTTGAAGCCACCCGCGCCCTCTCCGCCTGGAACTTGACACACGATTTCGTGGCGACCTACGACGTCCGGCTTCCGCTGGAACTGCTGTCACACCGCGGCCGTTCCATCCTGCAGGGATGGGAGCTTTCCGGCATCACGCGCGCCAGCACCGGTTTTCCGGTTACGCTGAGCACCAGTGGCGACAACTCGCTCCAGGGAAGCAGTCCCAACGGTGTCAACAACCGGTACCTGGACGTTCCTGATGTCACGGGAGCGCCTCTGGACATTAATTCGCATCCCCAGAATGGGCTGGTTTATTTCAATCCGGCGGCTTTCACGGTCAATGCATTGGGTACTGTCGGAAACGCTTCTCGCCGGTACTTTTCCGGACCCGGAATGTTCAATACGGACTTAGCTCTGCTGCGAAATTTCCAGATTCGTGAAAGCAAGGCACTGCAATTTCGGCTGGAAACTTTCAATATTTTCAATACCACGCAGTTCTTTGGTCCCGCAGCGGTCAACGGAAATGTGGACACGGCGCTTTTCGGCCACGTGGTGAATGCCGCGCCGCCCCGCCTGATACAGTCGGCGCTGAAATTCACTTTCTGATTTGCCGCGACGTCCTGCCGCACCAGTCGAACTTAAATACGTATGCGGTTATTCCGACGATGCTCGCGCGCATTTTTCAGGGAGCGACGGCGGAGCGATCTGCGTTTCGATTTTTGCGGTAAGGCATTTGAATCTCATTCTGAGGAGCGCGGCGCGCCTGCAGCGCGGCTGTCGTTTTTCGCGCCTCGAAGAGGCCCTTTTTGTTCGTAGGCTGTAGACGCGGCAGTCCGGGACGCGGCGTGTCGCGGCACGAAGTTTATGCGGATGCGATGGTCGACGTACTCATTTCCACCGGCAGGAAACTGAACCACAATCTTAGCCGCATTCCGATCGCTCTTGTCCAGTTCCGCCCCTTCCACGCTCGAAATCGCGTCTGCGTTCAGCAACGTGAATTCATACCGGCTTCCCGGGATGCCGGCCACGTCGATCGCCAAACTGTCGCGTTTCTGCGTCCATGAACGGGCCAGAATTCTTAGGCCTCGGCTCATGCTGCCCAGAACCGGCAATTCCGGTTCGATACCCAGCTCAAATTCATCCTTCAGGCGTATTCGCAACGTGCTTTTCCCGGCAGGCACTTCAAACCGCACGGCGACATGTTGGTCGGCGTCGTTCGGTTCGACGCGATAGGGAACGGGGCGGCCGTTGAGCGTCGCACTCCGGACGCTTGCGCGCAGGCTGAGCGCAGGGCTGAAATCAAGTACGCATTTCCCAGTTCCGGTCCGGCTGACTTCCAGCTCCATCCCATTGGCGCTTTTGCGAAATCGCAGCGTCACGATTGCTGATCCGGCATGCACGTTGCCGATGCGGAATGATCCCCAGCCCGCGGGCAGATGCGGTGCGAGCGAAATTTCATTCGTCGTCGCGTTTGTTTGCAGCCCAAATAATCCCTCGAGCAGAGGAGCCACAATCATCGCTGCCGACCAGATCTGCTGGGGCGTGCTGGTCGCCAGCGGCTCGTAGTAATCCCCCGCAAGCACTTCGGTTACGTGTCCAGGCGACCCGTCGAGCGCCAGCAGCGCGTTGGCGCGCAAATTCGCGAATGCATCCAGGTCGCGGTGGTAGCGATATTCGCCCACGCTCGCCCATCCCGTGAAAAGCGGCCACACCGAGCCGAAGTGATAGCCTTCGCTCGCGTAACCCTGCCATAAAGAGGAAACAATCCGCATGCCCCAGTCGGTCTGCATGTCGGGCGCGGCAAGATGCGCAATCATTTCATGCGCCTTGTCGGGATCGAGCAGCCTGAACCACATCGGCACAGCCGGCAGTACGGTGGTTTCGTCCACACGCTGATTGTTCTGGTCTAGGGCGAAGGCGAAACTGTGTTTCGCCGGCGCCCAGAAAAGCTCGTTCAGCAGATTTTCCTCACGCTGAAACTTCCGTTCCGTTTCGTTTGCTTCTGCGGTTTTTCCCAACAGGCGTTCCAGCCTCGACATGGCTCGCAGTGCTTCGATTCCTAGCGCCGTTTCGTAAATCTCTGTTCTGACCGGGACGAGCGGCCCGCTCTCGACCCACCCGTGACCCACACCGGCGTTCTGTGAGAATCCATTCACGTCAGATGTGGAAGCCAGAAATGCATACGCTCGCGAGATGCGGTCCCATTTGTCTTTCGCAAAGGTAAGATCGCCGCTGCGCTGGACGTAATCATCCATTGCGATCAGAAACAGCGGCGTAGCATCGGCCGCCGCGTAGCCGTAGGGATAAGTTTCGAACCACGGCACCAGCGTGGCCGATTGCGGAATCTCATGCGGAATTTTGCCGTCGCCGCGCTGATATTTGGCTAGAAACTCGAGTGCCGCTCGCGTGTCCGCCAAATCGCCCTCGGCATCGAGCGCCAGCGAACTCCACAGTGCGTCGCGCCCGAAAAACCAATCATAGCCGGGGCGCTCGCTGCCGCCGGAAACACCATAACCGGCAATCAATCCGCTGCCGACCAGCGGATTATCGACCATGCCCTGCAGCAAATTGATGCGCGCCCAATCGTAGGCCTGCTGAATTTCCACGTCCGGCACAGCGATGCTCACGGTGCGGTTGAGATATTCGCGATAATAATTCGCGGCTTCGATCGTCAGCGCGCCTGCATCTCTCAGGAGATGGCCGTAGACCTCTGCTGCGTCATTGCTTCCTGAAACAGACGCAGCCATACACAGAAGTTTTGTATCTCTGCCGTGCTCCGTCATTCCTAAAAGCAAACTCGTTTCTCCACCCGCTGCGCTCTCTGGAGTCTCCAGTGGAACATCCTGGGCGGTGGGCGATCCGGCGAGCGCGGCATAGCTTTGATTTTGAGCATTGAAGAGAAATGCGTGTTTGGCGGCATCCCAGTTCAGGCGCGTAGGGCCGATATCGGCCGGCCACTCCAATTGGAAATCCGGCGCAAACGCCACCTCGATCTCCAGCGGCCGCTCGGTCCGAATTTCAAACGTGATGACCGCGCCGGCTTCGTGTGCCGGCACGAAGAGCGTCTCCCGAACCTGAAAAGCTGCGTCGCTGTAAACAATCGTGCTCGCTTCCGGCCGGGTTGTCACCGAACGCGCGATCTGCTCGCCCGGCAGAACCGCGCCGCCGATGTGAAATTTCAGGTGCAAATCGCGAAATATCTTGAGCGGATACACCCATGCCTCGAATCCGTTCTCCACTGTCCCCAGTAGCGCGGCACGCCTTCCGACCGCTGAGACGAATTCGTGCGGATTTATATTTCGCGACACCTCGGGCAAGGGCGCCGCAGCATTCTGCGCCGCAACAGGACCACAAGACGGCGCCAGGATAACAAGCATACAAAGCAGTGCAATCGCGCGGACCCCGTCATAAAGCCGGCGAAATTCGAAACTCATGGGTAAAGCCAGTCAAATACAGTCAAACATTTGATATCGGGTATCGCCTTTACAGCCCCGAAATTCAACCAGCGCTAGAATGTTTTCCCGGCCAGCGGCACGCGGCCGAATAGGGGCGTATTGTGAACGATCGCATGAAAGCCTGCGTCTTACTCGCGCCGGCGCAGGTGGAAACGAATCCCCTGAAGTTCGAGGACGTGGCCATTCCCGAACCCGGCCCCGACGAAATTCTGGTCCGCGTGCATTCCTGCGGCGTGTGCCGCACCGACCTGCACGTCACTGAGGGAGAACTGCCCCCGCGCAAATCGCCAATCATCCCCGGCCATCAAGTTGTGGGTGTGGTTGAAAGGCCCGGTGCGAATGCGCATCGTTTCGCCAGGGGCACGCGCGTTGGCATTGCGTGGCTGCATCGCACTGACGGCGCCTGTCCATACTGCCGCGCGGGCGCGGAGAATTTGTGTGACCATCCCGCGTTTACCGGCTATACCGTCGACGGCGGATATGCTGAATATGTCGTCGCCGCGCAAGATTTTGTCTATCCCATTCCGCCGGGATTTGCCGACAATCAGGCCGCGCCCTTGCTTTGCGCCGGGATCATCGGCTTTCGCTCTTTGCGCATTTCTGGGATACAAAAGGGCGGGAACTTGGGAATTTACGGTTTCGGCGCCGCCGGCCACGTCGCGATTCAGGTTGCGCGTCACTGGGGCGCGGACGTTTACGTTTCTACCCGCGATGCCCGCCACCAGCGCCTCGCCCTTGAACTCGGCGCGAAATGGGCTGGCGGCACCCTGGCGGAACCTCCAGTCAAGCTCGATGCAGCAATTGTTTTTGCGCCCGCCGGCGAAATCGTTCCCGCCGCTCTTAAAGCGCTCAAAAAGGGTGGAACTGTGGCCCTCGGCGGAATCCACATGAGTCCGATTCCGTCCTTCGGCTACGACTTGCTTTACGGCGAGCGTGTCCTGCGCAGCGTGGCCAACAACACGCGCCAGGATGGTGAAGACTTTCTGCGCCTCGCGGCTGAAATTCCAATTCACACCGAGGTGCAACTTTTTCCGCTGCGCGAAGCCAATCGCGCCCTGAACCAACTGAAAAACGACGCCATCAGAGGGGAGGCTGTGCTTGTCGTTGACAACATCTAAAGGGTGCCATTCTGGACGTGGCCCCTAATCCGGCCGTATTTTGGACGCTGGCGATGGATCTGCTTTTGGTTCTCATGCCCGTGCTATCGTTCCCCGTTTGAACTGAGTCGCAAACGAAAGGATCGCCATGAAGCTGAAGGAATACCGCAAGAAGCGCAATTTCGAGGTCACACCTGAGCCGACGGGCGCCGAAGCGCCGCAATCCGCCAGCAAGGCACTGGCTTACGTCGTCCAGAAGCATCAGGCTTCGCACCTGCACTACGATTTTCGCCTCGAATGGGATGGCGTACTGCTCTCCTGGGCCGTGCCCAAGGGGCCGTCGCTCGATCCTTCGGTCAAGCGCCTCGCCATGCAGGTGGAAGATCATCCCATCGAATACGGTGGCTTCGAAGGTGTCATTCCTGAAGGCGAATATGGCGGCGGCACCGTCATGGTTTGGGACCGTGGCACCTGGGCCCCGGAAGTGCCCGACGTGAACGCCGCGTTGCAGAAAGGCGACCTCAAGTTCTCGCTGCATGGCGCAAAGTTGAAAGGTTCCTGGGTGCTGGTGCGTACGCGAGGATTTGGCGGCCGGCGTTCCTCCTGGCTGCTGATCAAACATCGTGACCAGTTCGCGTCCACTCGGGATATTGCCGTCGCGGAGCCTCGCTCCGCCGCCAGCGGGCGGCTTCTCGCCGAAATTGCGCAAGCCGCCGGAGGCAATGTGGCAAAGGCCGGCGCCGGCGATCCCGCGCCGGAGTCTCAAAAACCGAAACAAGCTCCGAGACGCCGTGTCGCCGCAGCGCGTACCTCGCGTAAACGAATTCGCTCCAAATGATCGCGCGCGAACTTCTCTCAGTTCGCGCTTGAGCTTGACGATGGCCGCCGACAAAGACCGCATCCCGTTTCGCGTCTCCCCCATGCTGGCCACCCTCGTTCGCAAGCCATTCGACCGGCCCGGCTGGATTTACGAAGAGAAATATGACGGCTACAGAATCCTCGCCTACAAAGAGGGCGCGCACGTCACGCTTCTGTCGCGCAACGGCAACGATCGCACGGCAACATACCCGTCGGTTGCGCGCGCGGTGGCAACGCTTGCCGCGCGCACGCTGCTTCTCGATGGCGAAGTCGTCGCCTTCGATCGCAAGGAAATCTCCCGCTTCCAACTTTTGCAGGAGGGCAGCGCGAATACAACGTATGCAGTCTTCGATTGCCTCTACAGTTCCGGACGCGATCTGCGCCGCGAACCGCTCGAGACTCGCCGCGCCGCGGCTGAATCGGCCATCGATGACGTCCCCGGCCTGATGCTTTCCCGCCGTCTGCCTGCGAACGGTTTGGAAGCATTCAACATCGCCCGGAGGAAAGGCTATGAGGGTCTGGTTGCAAAGGATTTGTCATCGCCTTACATCGAGGGCCGTTCGTCGAAGTGGCTCAAGGTGAAAGTGCATCAGGAAGAGGAGATGGTCATCGGCGGATTCACCCAACCTGAAGGCGCGCGTCAATATTTCGGCGCTCTTCTGCTCGGCGCCTACGAGAACGGAAAATTGCGCTACGTCGGCAAGGTCGGAACCGGATTCAACGAAGATCGGCTCGCATCACTCTACCGCAAATTCAAGCCGCTGGCTCAATCCAAACCGGCGTTCGTCGATCCGCCGCGCGACCACGACGTCACCTACATCAAACCGAAGCTCGTTGCGCAGATTTCGTTTCAGGAATGGACCGCCGATCGCAAGTTGCGTCAGCCGGTCTTCCTGGGATTGCGTGATGACAAACGCCCCGAAGATGTCCAACTTCCGCCAAAGGGGGCACTCTGACATGCCTCCGCGCGCCCGCGTTTCGAAATCAGAAATCGCGGATTTCGCGCGTGGCATCACGCATCCCGGCAAAATCTTCTGGCCCGGCGAAGGCTACACAAAACTCGATCTCGCGCGCTTTTACACATCCGTTTTTCCGAAACTCCAGCCGTATGTGCAGGGCCATTTGTTAACACTCGAGCGGTGTCCCGATGGTATGGCAGGAGAATGTTTTTATCAGAAGGAAAAACCCAAAGGGATGCCCGCGGGTACGCCCACAAAAGCCATCCGTCACGAGACCGGAAAGGGAATTACGCATTACGTCGTCGGCGGCTCCCTCGAAACGCAGCTTGCTCTGGTGAATCTGGGCTGCATCGCCGTGCACGCCATGGCCAGCACCGCCGATGCGCCACGCGAGCCTCAATGGATGTGTTTCGATCTTGATCCGGGCTCCGGTAACTTCTCCGATGCCGCGCAAGCTGGTTTGCACATTAAAGAAGCTCTGGATGCGCTGCGCCTCACATCATTCGCAAAAACTTCCGGCAGCCGGGGAATGCACGTCTTTGTGCCGCTTCGCAAAGGCCTCGATGCCAGCGATGTTCTGGCTTTCGCGCGCCAGTTTTGCGAACGCGTGGCCGCCGCCCATCTTCGCGAACTTACGGTTGAGCACTCCATCGATGCACGCGGAGGCCGTGTCTATCTGGATCCGTTTCGCAACGCTTTCGGCCAAACGGTCGTAACGCCCTTTTCCGTTCGCAGGCGGCCAAAGGCGCCGGTCTCGACGCCGTTGGACTGGGCTGAAGTTTCTCCCAAACTCGATCCCGCCGATTTTAATGTGGGTAATTTTGCTCAGAGGTTGCGCCGGTCAGACCCGTGGGCCGATTTCTTCCGCGCGCGCCAGTCGCTCGCTGCGGCAGCAAAATCGCTAACCAAACTTTAGCTGCGGGTTTTCGAGTGTAGGTCTTTCGGCTGCCCACTCTTGGCCACAGCGCGAGCGGTGCTCGCGCGTTAGAACAGGGTTCGTGCGTCTTGGCTTTTACGTGTCGTGCTACCAGTTCGTCATTCCGAGGAGCGGTTGTCCGCCCAACGGCGGACAGCGGCGAGGAATCCGCAGTTGCTCTTCTCAGTGTGCGCCTGTCTCAGTTGCGCGCGAGGTGGGCCGACGGATCTCTACGCAGGTGTTTTACTTGTTTGCTCTTCGATGAAGTCGCTCAGCGAGAGCCGCAAATTCCCCGCATTGCTCGCATAGCTCAACCCCGTCTCCAATTCCACGGTTCCATCGCGAATCAGTCGTTCGAGCTCTCCGTCGAAATGCTGCATGCCCTCTTGCGCGCCATCGTTCATGGCGTCTACAAGGCTCTTACCTTCGCTTTCGCCCTTTTCGACGTATTCCCGCGTGCGCATGGTCGATTTCAGAATTTCGAGCGCGGCGACGCGGCCTTTGCCGTCGCGCCGGGGAATCAGCCGCTGCGAAATGATGAATCGAAAAGCCTTCGAAAAGCGGCTGCGGATCGACTGCTGATCGGATAAGGGAAAAACGCCCACAATGCGCTCTACCGTCTTCGAGGCGTCGATGGTATGCAGTGTCGACAAAACCAAATGGCCGGTTTCGGCGGCTTCCAACGCGATCTCAATGGTTTCGCGGTCCCGCATTTCGCCCACCAGAATAATCTTCGGCGCTTGCCGCAGCGCCGCCCGCAAAGCCAGCGCGAATGTGGGTGTGTCGCTGTGCAGTTCGCGCTGATGCACGGTGGCTTTTTTGTGATTGTGGCAGAATTCGATCGGGTCTTCGATGCTCAGGATGTGAATAGCGCGTTCCGTATTCGCGCGGTCAATGATCGCCGCAAGCGTGGACGATTTCCCCGAACCCGTCGGACCTGTAACGAGAACGATCCCATTACGCAGGTGCACGATCTCAGCGAGCCGCGGCGGCAGTTTCAACTCCTCGAAGGTAGGAACCTTGTTGGGAATCACCCGCATGACAATGGCATGGGTCCCACGCTGGCGAAAAATGTTCACGCGGAACCGGCACACCGATGGGACCGAATACGAGAGATCGGTGGCGCCTTCTTTTTCCAGTTTTTCCCGCGCATAACCAAGCGAAGCCATCAGGTCATTGGCGATCTGGCGCGTATGTTCCGGCGTCAGCCGCTCCAGTCCCTGAAATTTCAATTCGACGAGCTGGCCGCTGCTTTCGATCTGCGGCGCGTGTCCGGGCGAGAAGATCAAGTCACTGATGTGTTCTCGGCCCTTCACCATCGCAGCGATCAGTTGCGCTGTTGGAAAAATCGGCGCTGCCGGTTTAGGCGCAGTTGGAACAGCCTGGGGTTCCGTTAGGGTGGTGGTCATGAGCCCTCGGGAAAAGGTGCACGCAGATATAAGTGCCAAAACAGTTTACCGGTTTCTAAACAGGGGCGCGGAAGCTAGGCGGAGCCCTGTGCCGATCCAGTTCATATCGTCCCCGGACATTTCCGAGGGTGCTCCGCGAAAGAGCTTCAATCATCGCCTCACGCCCCCGCCGCGGCTCCGGGTCAAAGGGCTCGCGGAAATTCATAAAGCCGGTGCGACAAATCGGCGTGCATGAAATCGCGCAGGTAACGAAACCCAAGCTGCTCCAGAATTTTCACCGATGCCCTATTTTGGGGCAGCACAAACGCCATGATCTTCACCAGCTTCAGCTCTTCGGAGCCGTACCTCAGGATCGCCTCGGCTGCCTCTTTTGCGTATCCTTTTCCCCAGAACTTCAGGCATAGCCGGTAACCCAGCTCGACTTCCGGCTCGCCCTCGAGATCGAATGGCTCTATCCCACAGGTGCCGATGAATTCGCCGGTCTGTTTGAGAAAAATAGGGAATTTCCCGAGCTTCCGCTGCTCGTAAAGTGCGATCCGTTGCCGTACTTTTTCGCGCGCTTCTTCTCTCGACCGAACCATAAACCGACCCGGCGCGGAGAAGCAGTGGTAGCCCACATCGGTCGCCAATGTGAGGTAATGCTCGACATCCGACTCCCGCCAATTCCTCACCACCAGCCGCTCCGTTTCCAGCATCATGATCACCCTCGATTGACTCGCCGCGATAAAATATAGCTAATGGCTGCGAAGTTGCGCATGGCGGGATAATGGCTCTCTCAAAAAAATAACTGGCCCAGATCACCGGCCGCGCCAAAATCAGGTCATTCGAATCAATCGCATCCTCCCAGCACCGATAGACGCATCGTTGTTGTCATCACGAGGCCGCCCCAGCCAAAAAATGTTTTCGCCGCTAAAAGAAGGCGGCCGAGGGATCTGCGTCTTAGTGAATGCCAAAACCGGACTCCAACGCGCATTTGTAATGCACGTCGGCTGGCGCGAGCCTTTCTGCGCGGCGGACCTGAGGATTTTCTGTTTCAGCCCGCGAGGCCAAGCCGACGTTGATTGGCTAAGTGCCGCAGAATGCGCACTTACACCAAAAGGGGGAGGGGGGTGACGCGCATCCGCGGTCGCTTGCCGACTGATTACACCGGGAGGCATTTCGTCCCCAGATATACGACAATAGGGTACGACCATAGACGGAAATGGCGATTACAGGCATAGCGGGTAGGGGAGCACCCATAGGTCACGGCATCGGCCACGGTATGGGCCACGGCCGCGGTAGCGGCCGCGACCATGGCGCCGATCACACGGGCGCGATCAAATCAGCCATGCATGGAAAGCCGGCCGGCCTCATCCACCTCTTGAAGGAAGCATGGCCGTTTCTGCGTCCCCAGAAGATGCTTCTGCTCTTTGGCCTGGTATTGATGGCCATCAACCGCCTGGCGGGTTTGGTTCTGCCCGCATCGACAAAATTTCTCGTCGATAACGTGATCGGCAAGCATCAGGTTCGGCTGCTGATTCCGCTGGCTTTGGCCATCATCACGGCGACGGCAATCCAGGGAGTCACCTCCTTCACCCTGACGCAACTGCTCTCCAAGGCGGCGCAGCGGATGATCGCGCAACTGCGCAAGGAAGTTCAGGCGCATATCGGGCGTCTATCGATTACGTTTCATGACGTGAACAAGACGGGAAATCTGGTCTCGCGGATCATGACGGATGTCGAGGGGTTGCGCAATCTGATGGGTACCGGCTTGGTTGAATTGGTCGGCAGCCTTATGACCGCGAGCTTCGCGCTGATCATCCTGCTGCGCATAAGCGTTTTCATGACCACGGTCGCCTCCGCCATCCTGATCGCTTTTGCATTTGGTTTGAATAAAGCGATCGGCACCATTCGGCCCATTTTCCGCGCGCGCTCGAAATTGAATGCCGAAGTAACCGGCCGGCTCACGGAATCGCTGGGAGGCGTGCGAGTCGTGAAGGGTTATCACGCCGAGGGCAGGGAAGAGGCCGTATTTGCCGGCGGAGTTCAGCGGTTGCTGGAGAACGTCCTGAAGACGCTGACGGCGACTTCGCTGATGAGCTTATCTTCGACCGTGCTCTTTGGCTTGGTGAGTGCATTGATTCTGTATCTTGGAACGATGCGCATCCTGGCGGGCACCATGACGCTGGGAACCTTTCTCACTTATGTGGCGTTCCTGGCGATGCTGGTCGCGCCCGTGTCGCAGATCGTGAGCATCGGCACGCAGCTCACCGAAGGAATGGCGGGGCTCGAGCGCACCAGCGACATTCTGGCTGAAAACCCGGAAGATCACGACCCGAAACGCATCGTGACGATCGGCAAAATTGAGGGCACGGTCGAATTCGAGGACGTGGACTTTACGTATTCCGAAGGCAAGCAGGTGCTTTACGGTGTGAGTTTCCGGGCGCAGCCCGGCACGGCGACGGCGCTTGTCGGCCCTTCCGGCGCGGGGAAATCGACGATCATCGGCCTGATCGCGGCCTTCTATACACCAACTGCCGGTCGCGTTTTAGTCGACGGCGTGGATCTTTCCACGGTCCAGCTCAGCAGTTATCGCACGCAGCTCGGCGTCGTCTTGCAGGAGACTTTTCTTTTCGACGGAACCATTCGCGAAAATGTGATGTTTGCGCGGCCCGAAGCGAGCGCGGAGGAGATGAAGGCGGCCTGCCGCATCGCGCGCGTGGACGAATTTGCGGAGTCGTTCGAGCAAGGTTACGACACCGTGGTCGGTGAACGTGGCGTCAAACTATCGGGCGGCCAGCGGCAACGCATCTCCATTGCGCGCGCGATTCTCGCCGATCCGCGGATTCTCATTCTAGACGAGGCGACCTCCAGCCTCGACTCCGAATCCGAGGCTCTGATTCAACAGGGGCTTTCCTATCTCATGCAGGGCCGCACCACGTTTGTCATCGCTCATCGCCTCTCAACCATTCGCAGGGCCGATCAGATCCTGGTCATCGAAGCCGGCCGAATTATCGAGCGCGGCACGCATGAGTCTCTCTATGGGCAGGGCGGCCGCTACTTCGAGCTATATACGAAGCAGCACGGTTTGCAGGCCAATCTTTTTCTCGCGCCCGGCGAAGGGGACAGTTCCGGCGAGCGTTACAAGGATGCTGTGGGGACGAACGGGAACGACTCTGAACCCGAATCGGCCGAGAACGAGCCAAACCTCGCGCGTGCCGCTCGACTCCTCCGCGGCCAGACCTAGCCCCGCGCCCAGTGACGCAGAAAATCCAAAGCGCTCCGGCGACTTTTTGGGGTGCGCTTGCGCGGCGCGCGCCCGAGGCGTCTTGGAGTACAAAACACGCCTTGCCGAGTGGGATTCGAGGACGGCTTTACAGCGATCGCAGAAAACCAGCAGAGCTTGTGCTTATGATTACGAGAGCTGATTGAAGTTGTTAATCACCTGATTGGCTTGCGCTCCCTGGCCGTTGTGTTCCTCGATTGCGGCTCACCGCGGAACGAACACGAAGAACTGCGCGCGGTGCTTATTCGCGAGCGAGACTCATTTCGGTGAGTTTCTGAAAATGATATCCCATGATGGCCAGACGGATGGCCGCGCCAAATGACTGGCGATAGCGCGTGCTGGCGGTGAGAAACAGGCGCCAATAAGAGAAGGCGTGCCTGCTGAAGATTCCCTGTTTGAGAATCGAGCGCATCAGGGCCTGACAATCGGACCAGGTCAGGTGCGTGTAGCCGGTGTGGGGCTGATATTGCGCCAAAAAATTCCGTACGCGCTCGTAGTAAACGTCCGGCCGATAGATGTGTTGCAAGATCGAGCGATAGCCCTCCAGCAATCTTTGAGGATCCATGCGTGGCTTGAAATTCAGGCGGAAATCGAGATTGTTTCCATTACCGTCGCTCACGAGGCGGCCTTCTTTTTGCAGCCGCCGATAGAGTTGCGTCCCCGGAACAGCTTGCAGCAGGCCGACCATGGCCAGGGGGATGGCGCTTTCCTGTATGAACCTGACCTGGCGATCGAAAATATCTTCGGGATCGTTGTCGAATCCCACGATGAAGCCGGCCATGACTTCCATGCCGTAACGCTGGATGCGGCGCACGCTTTCGAGCAGGCTGCGGTGCGTATTCTGCATCTTCTGCGCTTCCTTGAGGCTCTCTTCGGCGGGAGTCTCGATGCCGAGGAATACGCGGTCGAAGCTCGCGTCCTTCATCATCTGCAAAAGTTCCTGATCGTCGGCGAGGTTGACGGAAGCTTCGGTGTAGAAGCGGAAAGGCTTGCGGTGCCGCATGTTCCATTCCGCCATAACGGGCAGGAGTTCCTTTGCCTTCCGTTTGTTGCCGATGAAGTTGTCGTCCACGATAAAAATCGGCCCGCGCCATTTGCGGGCGTAAAGCTGTTCAAGTTCCTCGACAATTTGCGCCGGCGATTTCATGCGCGGCTTGCGGCCGTAGATTTCGATGATGTCGCAAAACTCGCAATTGAAAGGACAGCCACGCGAATATTGAATGGCCATCGAGCTGTAATATTTAGGATTGATCAGGTCGAGCTTCGGAAGCGGAGTCGTATTGAGGCCGGGCAGTTCGCGCGCTTGATAAAGCGGCTTGGCCGTGCCCCGCTCGAGATCGGCGGCGAGATCCGCAACGATCTCTTCGGCTTCACCGACGACGACATGATCGGCGTACATGGGGAGATCCATCATGCAACTGCTGATGGGTCCGCCAACTACGGTCCGCAATCCAAGCGCACGGCAACGCGACAATTCGCGGAGCATGCCGTCCTTTTGCACCAGCATGGCGCTGATGAGCACGACATCGGCCCACTCCAAATCGGCGTCGCTCACCGGGCGGATGTTGATGTCAACCAGGCGCTGCTCCCAATCCTTGGGCAACAGCGAAGCGACCGTCAGCAGCCCGAGCGGCGGGAAAACAGAACGTTTGCCCTCGAACGGCAAAGCATGCTTGAAACTCCAATACGTGTCCGGCCACTCCGGATACACAAGAAGGGCTTTCATCGATGAGGTCCCGCCTACTGAACTTGGTTTTTGTACCCCGCGCCACGGACAACTTTACTGCGGCACTCCCATCATATGCTGTGCCGCTGCTTTGCGGCAACGGGAATCATCAGCGATAACGAAAGTTACGCGCGTTGAGTTCGATTGCTCTTACGAGAATACGTGGGGCGCGAGTCGGCGGGATGGGTCGGCGGCAGGGGCAGAGACTTTAGACTCCGCCACGATTCGGCGGGCGCCACGATTTTGGAATTTACGAAGGCGCACGCTGGCTCACAGATCCCGGGGATAGAGTCGGCGCATTCATTGGAGTGCGCGCACAGCGAAGCGCAATCGGCACAAGTACGCGAACCAAAATCGTAAGCGGGCGTGTCTGCGTGGGCACCAGCGCAGATGAGCATCGCGAAGGTCAAGAAGAACAAGACTCGCGCGGTTATGACTACCGGCTTCATCTATAACATGTTGATTCAGGAGGATGTGCTGAGGGATAGGGAAAAGGTTCCGGGGAAGAGAGTATTTTCGAATTGAGAGTACTAGATAGACCTCCAAAGGGATTTGTGGATAGCGGCTGCGCAGACAGCTAATTCCCGAGGCGGGATGTGAGGCAAGGGCGGGCTCCCAGTTTGGGACGCCTTAGCCGAAGCCGATTGGATGGGGCCGAGGTCCGGGCATGATTCTAAGGAGGTTATGTCGTGGGTGAAGGCCTCAGAATGGTGGCGCTTCGGTTGCAAGAACAGGGGCGAGGGTGCATTCCAAGTGATGTCTTGTAGAGGAAGGCGAGTGAGGGGGAAGGGGCTCGCTCGTCAACCGAAGCAGGACGTCCCCACCTGCCTCTGAGAGGGAAGCTAGGATGGATGACCCCACGCGCCGGCTGGCAACAGCCGGAAATGGAGTGCACCCCGCTCTTCTTGTGACGCGCACCAAGCCGCGCTGACGTCGCGACGACCGGTGCTTTCTGTCAATACCGCCCCCACGCTGCCGAAATTTTGTCATTGCCTCAATTTCCGGACCCTCGTTCACGACACAACAGGAATTAGCGTGGGCGAAGGGCAATGGGTGCGCAGGCGGATAGCACGCCTTCTCCGCGCAGCGGCTCTCTTTTGAGAGCTGGAGTTGATTTCTTCGTCCGGCGGGAACTTGCCAGTTCAGGCTACGCCTTTCTTTTTCTCCCGTTCTTTCTTCGGCTCAGCACCGGGGAATAGGACGTGCAAGCTCCGGAGAGCATCCCGAAGAGCCATTCTTTCGTCGAGATCGGCGGCGTTGGCATCACACAAACGCGCGTCAATCGCACGTTCCGCTGCATTGACCTTTCCCGGTAGATACTGTGGGCGAAACTCCATAAAGGCGTCGAGAACGGCCTGCTGCCACGGGTATTTCATCTTCGGAGTTGTTTCCGTTTCGGGCAGTACATGTCGTGCCTCGATTTTGGACTTTATGGTTCTCAGCAGTTCCTCGACATCGACCGGCTTTACAAAATAGTGCGCCACATCATGTTCTGTCGCCCGCTTGAAACTCTCGTCCGCCGGAAAACCTGTGAGGATAAAATTAACGCAGCCAGGCTGCGACTTTCGCATTTGCTCGATAACGATCAAGCCGGAGCTCGCCTGCGGCAAATTCAGATCGGAAAGCAACACTTCGAATGTCGAGTTCTGTATTTCGAAGATGGCATCAGCCGCATTCGCCACTGAAGTAACTTCAAAACCGTTCTCGGCAAGTATCGGCGGAAGTGTTACGCGAATGCTCTGCTCATCATCCACGAACAGCAATCGTTTTCGGATGTTGCGATCGTTGACTTGTTTGGGTGGTGTAACCGCCGGCATGTTCGCAGAACGCTCCTTTTCAGTATACAAGAGCGTTGCCGGCGGAAGTCACCATAATATGCGAAGCTCAACAGGTACGAGGTGTGGTAAGGTTCCGCGCATTGGATCGCTCCTGAGCAGGGAGGAGGGAAGGAGGCACAATGGCCAAGAAGAAAGCAACCAAGAAAGCGGCCAAAGGTGGAAAAGAGAAATAAGGCGACGCTTACAAAGAGCGTTGGCGGAGGCGGGGCGATCGAGCCTGCATCGTCGATGTGATCTCTCCCGCCTCCGCACACCAGGCATGCCGCCCCGGCCGCGCGCCGCACGGGCGGAAAACCAAAAACAGATCCCTCGTCATTCGCTCGCAGGATGCGAGCGAATTTCCTCGTGATGACAATGTTTTATTTTTTTGCGCTGTCCGAAGGCAGGATTCGTCATGGCGATGCGCAGCCAAAAGTG